>Ga0194055_10004632_pt1 | contig 10225 bp, 10 predicted proteins | sample SepL449m_MetaG_FD_155482 | JGI IMG/M metagenome (GOLD analysis project Ga0194055, IMG submission 155482) | Anoxic zone freshwater microbial communities from boreal shield lake in IISD Experimental Lakes Area, Ontario, Canada - Sep2016-L442-9m | ecosystem: Environmental > Aquatic > Freshwater >... | reverse complement strand
GCACAGGCACCGAGGCCGACAGCTCCAAGAAATACTACTACTACTTTGATTGCGAGTGCTTAATAATGTCAATCACTGATGTAAAAGAAACATTTGGAAATCGCACACTGGCGCAAGATAGCAAATATCAAGTTACGATCAATCGCCAGTTCAGAGTAATAAGCGACATCATTAACGAGCTTATGGTAAATGTTACGCAGGCCGAAGGCATACCGGCAATGTTTGACGCTCATCCAGAATATGAAACTGCGGTAATGGTTGGGGCCAGCGCAAAGCAGGATTCGGGCGAGCCACGGTCTTGGCTGGTCGATTGCAATTACAGCACAAATCCAGACGCAGCGAGTCCAAACGGAGCCGGTGGCAGCACAGAACAATCGCCAGAGGTGCAGAGCCAGCAAAAAGGCAGCGAGCCAGCAAACAGAATAGAAAATCCTTTGGAACGCCCTGCCGATATTCAATTATCCACAGGATTTCAAAGCTATGTTCTCGAAAAGAGTTTTTCACCGAATGCAACGAAAGTTTGCAACACCGCTGGCGAAATGTTTTCAACACCTTTAATGTTTCGCTTTCCATTCCTAATCGTTAATTGTTCACGGAATGTACTGAACTTCAACATCTCAAATCTTAATTATTATGTTGATCGCACGAATAACGCTAGCGTAACGCTCTTTGGAGGCAACACCGGCATTGCTTCAAAGACGATAGGCGCAGGCGATTTATTAATAGAGAACATTTCAGCGAACCGAGTCCTTGAAAACAATGTAAGTTATTGGCGTGTGGCGATGGTGCTTCATGTAATTGTTCCAAACTCCTGGAGCAATTTACCGGAAAACGCTTCGCCAGGCTTTGACGCTCGGCTCCGGAATGTTGGATTTAATGGATTCATTACCGGCGGTAATACGGCGCTTAAGCCATTAGTAGCAGGCGCAAAAGTTCCAAGCGATCTAGATATTAACGGATTTAAAAACGGCGATGTCGATCCGATTTATTTGAAATTTAACACGCATCCAAGAGCAAACTTAGCTTGGGTCAATAAATTCCTTTCTAGCGGAGCGTTTTAAATGGAAAATGTTTCGTTTACTTTTGAAGATGCTCAAAGAATTTCAAATACTGTTTTGGCGCAGGAGCGCAGCAAATACGCAGTTAAGCCGGTTGACCTTACCAGCCAATCAGATGAGTTTGTTGTAATCTATGTGAGCGCAACAACGAAATTCGCAGATGGTACGCAAAACGGCAACCTAAGTTTCTGGAATGAAATAACGCACTTATACGCTGCTTATGATCCAGTTCAAACGGTACGAGTGCGAGCAGCAAACACAGCGGACACGCTTCCAACAGGCTATATTTTCGCAAGGTTTCAAGGGAATACTACAAGAAGCGGCGTTGAAGGGCCGTTGTATATTGCGCCAAGCTGGCCTGCTGTTGTTCCAACTGGCGATGCAGTTGTTACCGTAGTTACGGATGTTATTTGTTCACCAACTGGTATTGAGGTAAGCACCATTACACTTAGCGGAAAAGACTACGATAACGCCGTTATAAGGCAATTCCTCGCTTTAACCGATGTAGTACCATCATCTTACCTTGGCAATCAAGGCAGAGTAGTAAAAGTAAATGATACCGCCAATGGTTTGGAATTTGGAGCCATTGGCGAAGGGCCAAGCTATACTAGCTTTATTGCTCTTGTCGATGTTCCAAACACTTACGCAGACTCAGCTTATAAAACGCTCATCGTCAATAGCACGAATTCCGCCGTAGTTTTTGCGACTCTGAATGTGACCACCACCAACAGCATTACCGGCGGCGGTAATTTCCTAGGGCCAACAGGAACAGTATTGAAGTTGGTTAACGACTCGGCAACGCCAGGCAATAATAAATATTACGGAACGAATTCAAGCGGAGTTAAAGGCTGGCAATCTATTCAAGCGTTGCTAGATGCAATTGATGATTTGACTACCAGAATTGAAATTCTGGAGATTCCCTAATGAAACTCAACGGCATAGGTTCAATTCAAGCTACCTCAAACGCATCAACCAATTTGCTTTCTATTCCTGCCGCTCCTCCGACACTTACAGCAGTGTTTACAACTCCAAGCACATTGGTATTACCAGTAGGTTTATTACCTGACAAAATCTATTACTTAAAATTAATTAGCACTACTAATTATAAACTTTTTAATACTTTGGCGGACGCTGTTTCCGGCTCCAGCGAAATTGATTTTATAGACAATGTTATTTTTTATTTAACAAAGATAGGCGAAAAAAAGTACATAAGCGACGCAACCTCAACGGCCGCAACTTCTGTAGATGATATTTACCATTGCGCAACATTTCCAACGGTTCAAGATTCTGGCATCGTTGACACTTGCACCATAACCTTCAATGGAACTAATTACATATTGCCATTAACAGACAACCGCCGATTCCGTTCACACTGGATTTTTATTGATTTCTTGTGGACGCAATTCAAGGTAACCGTAGCGGACAAGGTGGTTGGTGGTGGCACAGATCCTAATTATCTTTCTATCAAGCTAGAGATCGAAACCTTTCCAAGATCAAGCAGCGCGATTTTTGTAGTAGGCGTTACCGCTGGCGTTGTCACTGGTGGCAATTTGTTTTATTACGGTTACTCAGATGCTGGCGCTGGTTTTTGGGCGCCGCCGGTGTTCGACATTCAAACCGGAAGTTATCCTTCGATAATTTCAGGAGCAACGGCGGTAGGGGTGGTCGGAACTGGCGGCAGTTTGACAGCAATAACCATCACGAACGGCGGTTCCGGTTATCCAACTTACTTGTTTACTTCAACCACTGGTTTTGATTTTGTCCGAACTTTCAAATATTATCATACTGCAACTTCGGAATATTACGCTCCGCTTGCATCGTTTCCAATGTCTGGCACCTTGCGAGACACGAACGAAGCCAGAGCATTGCCAGTAGTTGATTTTGTTTTTTCCGGTTCGCAGACCATGCCAGCAACCGCAAGAGTCTACCTTAAAAACGCATGGATGGAAAAATTTAATAAGTATGGATATCCAGACACTTTAATTGATCCGGCAAGATGTGCCACAACTGCAACGATAACCTTAAGCGGATTGCAAACAATCGATACAATTTCAGTTAGCGCAGGGGATAGAGTTTTAGTAAAAAATCAAAGCTCTGGAGTTCAGAACGGAATTTATATTGTAGCTTCAGGCGCGTGGACGAGATCGGCAGACATTCTAGAGCATAATTTATTGGTAATGATTCTTGAAGGAACTAAAGCAGGAAAAGGATATTACCTTTCATCAGGGCCGCCTGTTTTTGTTGGAATTAGCGGCATTACTTTTTCACTGTGGACATCTGGAGTAACATACAAAGAAGAACTAGGCGATATTGACATTGTTTGCACCTATGACCTTACCAGCAACAGATATATTTCTGATGTTTTAACCTATTACGAGATACCTGGAAGGATTATTTTTAGTGTAATTGGCGGATATCCCTTGGCCGGCGCTGCGCCTTTTATGCTGTCCTACTCCTACACCACACCAGCACCGGCGCCGCCTCTCGGAGTAGCACCGTTTGCGACGGTTCACACATCAGAAGATGACTACGCCGGTATTCATTGGACATCCGCACTCGAACTGTATGACGATCCAACAATTTACGAGTATCCAGCAGGAGGATTTTTCACCGGACTACCGCAGAGTACAACCTTTTTTGATAGTCGATTCATTGAAGATTACGGCATCTATTTCGGCCATACGCTTGGACTTAGGCCATCGACAACGCCAACCGCTGGATCCGCCGCAAGCCTTGCATTTGTTTTTTCACAAGAAAGGCGAGCTATAAAATCTCATTACGAAGGCGCGCCAACTTCGGACATTTATACCGCACAATACTACAAAATATTTGCTCACCTTGAAGATTCGCATATTTCAAGCTTCTTAATCGATCCTTAACTCCCCTAAAAATTAAGATTGCTTAATCTCTTGCGTGGATTAGAATAACTGAATAGTAAAACACTCTCAAAAGGTCTTTGTAATGAGCGCAGCAACCTACAACATACTCGCAGAGCAGGGCGCAACTTTCGTCCTGACGCTCCTTTATACCGATGTCGCAGGCGATCCTATCGATTTGACCACCTACACCGCTGCAATGCAAGTACGCCTCAAGGCTGCAACGGTTACGACCATCCTGGAATTGAACACAGGCGATAGCAGCATAACGCTAGGCGGCGCCGCTGGCACGATCCTTTTAGCGATAGATGCGGCAACAATGGTAGGGCTACCAGCAGGCAAATATGTCTACGATTTAGAGCTTTACAACGGTGCCATCACAACAAGGCTGATTCAAGGAAGTTTTACCATTAGTGCGGAGGTCACCAGAATATAATGCCTGACATCGTCATCGTTTCTGAAGCTGGATCGCTCACCATTGTAGAAGGCAGCGGCACCGTATACGGCGTTTCTGTCGTGAATGCCAACGGCTTCGCTGGTAGTGTTGCAAAAGATACCACCTTACCAGCAATCACACTTTCAACCACCGTTACCGGCATCGTCAAAGGCAATGGTACTAAGATTAGTGCAGCTACGGCAGGCACAGACTTTGTGTTACCAGGCGGCGCACTTGGTACGCCATCCTCCGGCACACTCACGCTATGCACTGGCCTTCCGATATCCACAGGAGTAAGCGGCCTCGGCACCGGAGCAGCAACTTTCCTTGCAACGCCAAGCTCGGCTAACCTTATCGCACTATTAACCGATGAAACCGGCACCGGCGCCAATGTTTTCGCCAACACTCCTACTTTGGTAACGCCTAATATCGGCGTGGCCTCTGGTACAAGTTTGACCCTTAGTGGCGATCTGGTAGTTAATGGCTCAACCGTCACACTTAACGCAACCACACTTGATATCGCAGACAAGAACATCACCCTTGCCAATGTGGTCACGCCTACGGAAATTACTTGCGATGGCGCAGGCATCACTGTTAAATCTTCAGCTACCGACCATACGCTTAATTACGTTGCCGCCACCGCCGCTTGGACATCTTCAGAAAACATCGACCTTGCTAGCGGTAAGGTAATCAAGTTTAACGGTGTGAGCGTTCTAAGCGCAACCAGCATAAACAAAGTCACCGTCACGGCACCGGCTACCGGCTCGACCCTAACTATAGTTGACGGTGCCACGCTCACCGCATCTGCAACGGCAAGCGTAAGTGGCACCAATACCGGCGATAATGCCATTAATAGCCTTTACAGCGGCCTTGTTTCCAATGCCACGCATACAGGCGATGCCACTGGAAGCACAGAGCTTACCGTAGTCAAAATCAATGGCGTTCTGATGTCAGGGCTTGCCACCGGAATCTTGAAGAACACCACCACCACCGGCGTTCCAAGCATTGCAATAGCGGCAGATTTTCCAACCTTGAACCAAAATAGTTCCGGCACCGCAGCAGGGCTTTCCGCAACGCTCGCCGTGTCTTCTGGTGGTACAGGCGTCACGACCTCAACAGGCAGCGGCGCCAACGCACTAGCGACAAGTCCTACACTTGTAACGCCTATCCTTGGAGTGGCAACCGCAACCAGCGTTAATAAGGTGACGCTAACGCAACCGGCTACCGGCTCGACGCTTACCATCGTGGATGGCGCAACCTTGACCGCATCCGCCACGGCTTCCGTAAGTGGCACGAATACCGGCGATGCAGCAATCAACAGCCTTTACAGCGGCCTCATTAGCAATGCCACGCACACCGGCGACGCTACCGGCTCCACTGCCTTGACGGTGGTAAAAATCAATGGCGTGTTAATGTCAGGGCTTGCCACCGGCATACTAAAGAACACCACGACCACCGGCGTTCCATCGATTGCTACCGCAGGCACCGATTATGTTGTTCCAAGTGGATCGATCACCGGAAACAGCGCAACCGTAACCACGAATGCCAACCTTACCGGAGTGATCACCAGCACCGGCAACGCAACCGTAATAGCTAGCCAGACCGGCACCGGCTCCAAGTTCGTAGTGGATACTTCGCCTTCGCTGATCACGCCTGTACTCGGAACTCCGACCAGCGGCAACTTGGCTAATTGCACTTTTCCAACCTTGAACCAAAATACTTCTGGTTCGGCGGCATCCTTAAGCGCAACGCTCGCCGTGGCTTCTGGTGGCACAGGTGTTACGACCTCGACAGGCTCAGGCGCAAACGCACTCGCCACAAGCCCTACCTTGGTAACACCTATACTCGGAACTCCAACCTCTGGAAATTTAGCCAATTGCACTTTTCCGACCTTGAACCAGAACAGCACCGGAACCGCAGCAGGCTTAAGCGCCACCCTTGCCGTTTTATCTGGTGGCACAGGTGTCACGACCTCTAGTGGAACAGGTGCAGTAATACTAGGAACCAGCCCAGCACTCACCACCCCTACAATCACCGGATTAAATGAAGTCAAGACCGCACCAACAATTTCTGCAGGGGTTCTTGCGCTTAATTGCGCTTTAGGCAATGTGTTTCATGTCTCGCTCAATGCAGCAATCACCAGCTTGACATTCTCAAATATTCCATCAAGCGGCACCGCATACGGCTTAACTTTAGCCTTCACCGCAGACGGCACCGCTCGAGCCGTGACATGGCCAGCAGCGGTGAAATGGAGTGGTGGTACTGCACCAACTTTGACCAGCACTTCAACCAAAGTTGACATCTTTGTTTTAACGACTTGGGATGCAGGGACAACTTGGTATAGCATGATCGGCGGTCAAAACTTCTAACATGACAATTTCCAGAATGTTAATGGGTGTTAGTAGGACTGTTGCCGCAACTGGCGTCCGTGCTATATTTGGCTACGGTTATGCTGGTGCTTCACAAAATATAACGAATTTAGTCTCGAATACCGGAGTTGTTGCAGCAGATGTAACTGGCGTAGGTACGGCTAGATACGGTATTTCTGCTGCTGGTTATGGCAGCGACAAAGCAATTTTTGGCTACGGAAAAGCAACCGCAGCTTCGTCTTTAACTAATTTAGTTTCAAACATTGGAGTTGTTGCAGCAGATGTAACAGGTGTTGGTACGGCTAGAAACGAACTTGCAGCAGCAAGGTATTCCACAGATAAAGCCATTTTCGGGTATGGTTTAAATGCAGCGTTTGGAGTAGTTTCCATGACTAATTTAGTTTCAAACATTGGAGTTGTGGCAGCAGATGTAACCGGAGTAGGTACGGCAAGAACTGGCCTTGCAGCAGCAAGATATTCCACAGACAAAGCAATTTTTGGATATGGTGCTGTAAGTGCAGTTTACACATCCGTGACAAACTTAGTATCGAATGCTGGTGTAGTGGCAGCAGATGTAACTGGGGTTGGTACGACTAGAGCATATTTAGCAGCAGCGAATTACGGAACAGATAAAGCCATTTTCGGGTATGGTACTAACGGTGCTGTTGTCTCAATGACTAATCTGGTCTCAAATACTGGGGTTGTGGCAACTAATACTACTGGGGTTGGAACTCAACGGCAAACTCTTGCAGCAGCAGGGTATTCCACGGATAAAGCAATATTTGGCTATGGGCTTATTTCCACAACGGCACAATCCATGACGAATTTAGTCTCAAATATTGGTGTAGTGGCAACAGATACGACAGGTGTTGGAACGGCTAGATATGGCCTTGCTGCATCCTCATACGGAAGTTAAACCATGCCAAGCAAACTAAATTCGGAATTTAATTATCGTACTCAAGTAATAGGCGAAACCGTCTGGGAGAAAATCAAAACTCTCTTAGGCTTCTTGGAAGGCCGCAATCGTGCAAAAGCTCTTGAAGAAGTTGGCGCCAAAAAGTTTCAAGCAAAAAAGGCCAAGCTTGAACACTTACGAAAGACTACCAACTTAGAACATGAAACCTTAGAGTTGGAAGCCGAGATCATCGAAATTGAAAGCGTTCAAGAAAGCCAACGGCAAGCGTATATTCTTAACCATCAAGAGATCGCTACTTTAGAAAAGCTCTTGGCCGAACTCTACGAGATCGCAGAACCAACCAGGCTTGAAGGCTACACAGACGAACAGATGTTTGAATACAACGCAGCGAATGAATTTAGCGTTTGGGTGGCGAAAGAAATACACGCAGAGATTTTAGCGCAAGGGCATCCGAGTCCAGCGAAAATTCGTAATGCGATGAGTTGCCCAGAGGCATGGGCCGCATTGCAAGAAATTGGCCTAGTGCCAGAAGGAACGCCAATATTGATGAATAACGACCCTTCCAACATTCAATTGATACCTACTAACTTAAAGGGTGACATATGCCTAATTACGCAAAAGTAGACGGCGAAACAGTCTTAGAGTTTCCAAGCTATCCACAGCGAGACCATCCCAATACCAGCTTTGGCGATGGCTGGCAGGGTGGCGATGTAGAAGGCAACACTTATGTCATGGTCGAGATAGAAGACACACCAGCTACCGACTACCTGACACAAGACACGGAAGCCGAACCACCGAAAAAGGTGAAGGGTCAGTGGAAGGTGAAAACCAAAGTCAAAGATATTTCGCCAGAGGAAAAGGCGAAACGCAAAGCGGATAAGGATCAGCGTGACGCAGATCAAGAGGATAACTTTCTCAGCAAAGCAGAAATAAAAGCGATCCGAAAATTACTTAAAGCGCAGGGGTAAAACATGGAACCAAACATCATTACGATAGCGGAACGCCTTGGCGTTTCATTCGCTTTCCTGACACTTATCCTATTTGGCTTTGCCAAAGCCGCTTATTGGTTTGGCGATAAAGTAATTATTCCATTGACTACTAAACACATCTCCTTTATAGATAGATTAGAAATAGCTTTGGATAAGGTAGTAGATACGCAAGTTGAACTCACCAAAGCCTGCAAACAGATTTTAAATAATACTCGAATTGATTTACCAGTTTTAGAGACACGAAATAAGGAGCAAAAAAGTGACTGACCTACCGATTGATTTTCCGACTGAAGCGATTTTAAACATCGTAGACTGCCTGCGCAAAGGCGAAGTGAAAAACCGCTTATTCGCTCAATCGCTTTGGGTTCTCGCAGGATTTGCGATTGGCCAAAGCGTTCATGAAGTAAAGCCATATGGCGAAAGTAATCCAGAGGCCAGCGATGGCAGCGAAATTTCTACTGAAGACTTTACAGCGATCCTTGAACAGATAACAAGTAAAGGCTATGGGCCTCAGTTCGGTATGGTGCCTTGGATTTTGATAGCAAGGGTAGCTCTGAGACTCATTGCAAATTTTTTCTAAGCGGATTTCAGCGCAGCGGAGCTTGGCCGACTGTCCGCAAAAAGCACCTTGCCGCTTTCCCTGCCTGCGAAGTATGCGCATCCAAGGAAAATCTTCAGGTACATCATCTCAAAAGCTACGCCACGCATCCAGAATTAGAACTTTGCGAAAGTAATTTGTTTTCGCTCTGCGCTGGTCAAGCCTGCAACTGTCACTTTGTCTTTGGCCACCTTTTTGATTGGCGAAAAACTAATCCAGATTGCAAGGCCGATGTAGAAAACTTTAGGAGGAAACGAAATGATTAGCTTACTTCTCGCCCTGGCATTCAATCAAAGCATTATCTTACCGGAAAACATTACCGGCAGACCTGGCAGCTTTATTCAAGTGGAGTGTAAGACCGATTGTAAGGTAGTGGAATGGGTCTTGCTCGATTCAGGCTTGGAACTGTTTCCGGTAAACTTACTGGCAAACACCAAAACCGCAGTAGTGACAAGCACTACACCAGGCGTTTACCGACTACTGGCCTACGGCGCAACTGGTGATATACCTTCAAAGCCTGCCATTGTAACGATCACCATCGGAACACCGGAGCCGCAACCACAACCGGCGGACAAATCCGAGATTTACCGACGCATTGAAACATTATTCAAAGCAGACACCGACGCGGAAAAGATCACGCAGGCAAAAGCCTACGCAGGAGTATTCAGAGCATTGGCCGCAGCGGCAGGCGATGAGAAGATTAAAACGGCTGGCGAACTATTTAAAATCGGCTCGATTGCTGCGACGAATGTTTTGACCGAAAAACAAATTACCTCCATAAGAGATGAAATTGGCGGCTATTTGAATAGCAAACTTAACACGGAAGTTGCTCACTTGTTGACAGCAGAAGACCGTAAGAAATGCGCATACGAATTTCTGACAATCGCAAAAATACTGGAGGCCTTGAAATGAGTGATGATAACGATGATTTTATGAAATCGGTAGGAGGCAATCGAATTGCTCTTGGCCGACATCCTACCGTA
>Ga0194055_10004631_pt1 | contig 10225 bp, 6 predicted proteins | sample SepL449m_MetaG_FD_155482 | JGI IMG/M metagenome (GOLD analysis project Ga0194055, IMG submission 155482) | Anoxic zone freshwater microbial communities from boreal shield lake in IISD Experimental Lakes Area, Ontario, Canada - Sep2016-L442-9m | ecosystem: Environmental > Aquatic > Freshwater >... | reverse complement strand
GGAGGTTGCGCCGCTTCTCATCGCAAAGTGTCTCGGCTGTCATTCGGGGAGTGAAATCAAGGGGGGCCTCGATCTCTCCCTGCGCGACAGGATTCTGAAAGGTGGCGAAAGCGGTGCCCCGGCCCTCGTGCCTGGACAGCCGGACAAAAGTCCTCTCTGGCAGCGGATTGAAGCGGATGAGATGCCCCCCAAGCATCCTCTTTCAGCCGCCGAAAAAGCGTTGATCAAAACGTGGGTTGCCAGCGGTGCTGACTGGGTCGGCGCGGCACTTGATCCGCTGAAAATCTCCACTGACCAACGCGCGGGGTATGACTGGTGGGCCCTGCAACCTCCTGCCAGACCGCCGATTCCTTCCACACGTCACTCAGCCCGACTGCGTCAGCCGATCGACGCATTTGTGCAAAGCCGACTGGAAGTCGCTGGCCTGACTGTTCCTTCGGCCGCCGACCGGCGGGTACTCATTCGCAGAGTGACCTTCGATCTGATCGGGTTGCCTCCTTCGCCCGATGAAGTCACCGAATTCATTAACGACCCGCATCCCGATGCTGTGGAACGGCTGCTCGATCGATTACTCGCGTCACCTCAATATGGCGAGCGATGGGCGCGACATTGGCTGGATGTTGTTCGGTTCGGCGAAAGTAACGGGTTTGAACGTGATCTCCCTCGCCCCAACGCCTGGCCCTATCGCGACTGGGTGATTCAAGCTCTGAACAGCGATATGCCCTACGACGAATTTGTCCGCTGGCAAGTGGCTGGCGACTTGATCGCTCCCAGCGACCCTCAGGCACTGCGTGCAGTCGGGTTTCTGGTGGCGGGGGCTCATGACACCGTCGTACCGGTCGTTGATCGGATGCGAGCCACGATGCGGCAGGATGAACTGGAAGACACGATCGGTGTCGTCGGCCAGACATTTCTCGGCCTGACGTTAAACTGTGCCCGTTGCCACGACCACAAGTTCGATCCGATCACCGCCCGTGAATACTATCAGGTCGCGTCAGCACTGGCGGGTGTCGACCATGGTGAACGCGATGTCGCGATTCCCGAAGCCGCTGTACAGCTTGTCGCGATGCAGGAACGAATCGATTTGCTCACCCGGCTGCTCCGTGAGCAGGAAACTCCGATTCGTACTCAGATCCTGTCAGAACGTGAACGTTCCAAGGACGCCCCAGGGAAAAAAGCTCGATCACCTGACGCTCCTGTTCCCATCGCCGCCTGGGATTTTGCACGTGATGCCAAGGACCAGGTCGGCCGGATGCATGTCCAACTGATAGGAACAGCGGCGATCGAAAAAGAGGGACTCGTCGTCGATGGCAAGTCGTATGCAAAGACCGCTCCGCTGGAAAAGGATCTGTTTGAAAAGACGCTGGAAGTCCGGTTGCGACTCAGTTCCCTGCAACAATCCGGCGGAGGTGCCATCAGCCTGCAGACGATTGACGGTCACACGTTTGACGCCATTGTTTTCGCCGAGCAGGAACAGAAGCGATGGATGGCAGGAAGCAACGGGTTCCAGCGAACAGCCCCCTACGGTGGTGATGCCGAAGAGCAGGGGGACAAGCAGTTTGTCACGATGACTCAAGTCCATCGTTCAGACGGCACGATTGTCGGTTACCGGAACGGGCAGCCCTATGGTAAGCCGATCCGTAAAGATGCCACAATCAAATTCGAAGCGGGGAAGAGCCATGTCGTATTTGGCCTGCGTCATGGAACAGACGCGGGAGGGAACCGAATGCTGAGTGGCACGATTGCCGCCGCCCGCTTATACGATCGCGCCCTGTCACCCGAAGAGGTTGCCATTGCAGCCGACGCCACCAACACGTTTATCACTGAGACCGAGATCGCCAGCCGGCTTAGCCCGGAAGACCGGGCCGCTCGGATCGCGCGGCAAAACGAGTTGACTGAACTGCGACTCAAGCATGCTCAGGCCGGGAAAGCAGCAGCGGTCAAAATCTACACCGCCATTGCAACTCAGCCTCCCCCGATGAAAATCCACAAGCGGGGAAGCGTCAGTACACTGGGTGAAGAGGTCGCCCCCGCTGGCCTGACCGCTGTCCGTGGCTTGGAACCCAGCTTCGGATTGAAGCCGGATGCAATTGAATCCCATCGGCGGATGAATCTGGCTAACTGGATCACCGATACTCGCAACCCGCTCTTTACGCGAGTCATGGCGAACCGTGTCTGGCATTATCATTTTGGAGCCGGACTGGTCGAGACGCCGAGTGATCTGGGGTTCAATGGAGGGAAACCGAGTCACCCAGAACTGCTCGACTGGCTCGCCACGGAATTCCTGGGCCACGGTCCCTCTGCCACTCAGGCAAACCGATTTTCACTGAATCGACTGCATCGACTGATGCTGTCATCGGCCACCTATGGCCAGTCTTCGCTTTTTAATCCTCCTGCAGCGAAGATCGATGCCGGGAATCGTCTGCTCTGGCGGATGACGCCTCATCGGCTGGAAGCCGAATCGGTACGTGACGCAATGTTGCAGGTTGCCGGTCAATTGAATACTGAGATTGGCGGAAAGGGATATACCGACGTCAATTCGTACTTCTTCAAGGGGACTCAGTTCTACGACCCGATTGATCCGATCGGATTTGCGAACAATCGGCGGACAGTCTATCGCATGTGGGCTCGTGGCGGCCGCAGTCCGTTTCTGGACACCTTCGATTGTCCCGACCCATCATCGACGACACCTCGGCGTTCCTCGACCGTCACACCGCTGCAGGCCCTGTCGCTTTTGAATCATTCTTTCAGCCTGCGCATGGCCGATCAATTCGCTCAACGCTTGCAGAGGGAAGCTGGCCCCGCGGTTGCTGCTCAAGTGCAGCAGGCGTACCGATTGCTGTACTCGCGTGAAGCTACAAACAACGAGATCACGAAGAGCAGTGAATTCATCAAACGTCGCGGGCTGTCGGCGTTTTGTCGAGCCATGTGGAATTCCTCGGAATTCCTGTTTGTCGATTAAAAGTTCTTTCGATGAAATCTCCCAGATTGGCTTAGTGATAAGCGGGCTTTTGCATTTCGCTCGGTTCACTTACAACCATCGCACTTCGAATTATTCCCGTTTCTGCTTAAGGAAATCCATGATGCGAATCAGTCCGTTCAGCGTTTTTGGAGTTATCGTCGCCGTCAGTTTTATCACGACGGTTCACGCTGCGGAACACACAAAAGAGTCACTTGCAGTGATTAAAAAGAATATCGACGGCGGAACGGCGGTGTTGGTTGATGTGCGAGAAAGGTCAGAATGGGACGATGGCCATATCGCCGATGCCTATTTTCTACCGCTCAGTACGCTGCAGGATGGTATTACAAAAGAGAAGTTGAAAGTGCTCCCCAAGGACAAGGTTCTCTACATTCATTGTGCTGTCGGCAAGCGAGCCCTCGCTGCAGCAAACATGCTCGAACGACAAGGCTATAGTGTCAAGCCGATCAAGCCAGGGTTCAAGGAAATGATCGCAGCAGGGTACCCTAAGGCGAAAGACTGATTCCGTCATGCCGTCCGAATCAACTCACTTGTTGGTCGCTGCAAAGCCCTGGTTGACAGTCGTTTGTTTTGCCAGTTTCTGGATCTGGGAGACGATCCAGCCCTTCGATGCAGACCGTAAGAATCGCTGGAGACACGCCGGCAGAAATGTCTTCGTTGCCATCTTGAATACCGTGATTCTCGGTGCGCTCTTCGGGGCCGCAACGCTTGGAGTAGCCTCGTGGTCTGCCGAACGGGAATTCGGATTACTCTATAGCGTCGACGTGGCCTGGCCAGGGCGATTGCTGATGGCGATTCTTTTACTCGACGCATGGCTTTACGTCTGGCATCGCCTCAATCACATGATCCCTGTGCTATGGCGATTCCACCGAATGCATCACTCGGACCATGAGATGGATGTTTCGACGGCGACTCGATTCCATCTTGGTGAGCATCTTTCATCAGCAACATTGCGACTGATCATTATCCTTGTGATTGGGGCTTCCATCTCCGAACTCGTTGCTTACGAAATCCTCGTTGTTTCAGCCACGATGTTCCATCATTCAAATATCTCATTGGGAAAAATGGACGGGTTACTTTGCTGGTTCATCGTCACGCCAGGCATGCACCAGATTCACCATTCGCGGCAGAGATCCGAGGCAGACTCGAACTACTCTGTGCTGTTCCCCCTCTGGGACAGAATCGCATTCACGTACCACGTCAAAGAGAGCAACGTGAGAATCGAATTGGGAGTTGACGGCATTGATGAAGATCGCTGGCAAACGGTCGTTGGCATGCTGAAAACGCCGTTCGTCAAGATCGATAGCTGACCATGTCGCAGATTTGATCAGGGCTGCTGCGGTCGGTCGCGGTCGTGATCAACGATGCAGAAGAAGCCGAATGGTTCGGTTGAGGTGTTCGTCAATTGATGCACTCTCAGCGGTGGAACGTAGGCAACATCGAAAGGCTGAACCTGAATCTGCTTCTCACCGCTCACCAGTGTTCCTGTTCCCCGGACACCGATCACCACGTGGGTGTGCACATGCTTTTCCAGACTGGAATGACCTCCAGGTCCGATTTCGAAGTATCTCAGGTCAAAAGCCGTCTGTTCACCCGTGGAACCAATCAGTTCTGTTCGGCTGACGTTACGGAACGGAAGTTCTTCCGTCGTCTTATAGGCAATCGGTTCCCGGCCATCCCAGCGAAAGCCAGCGACGAACCGCAGATGTTCCAGTAATCGATGAACACTTCGGGCCGCTGGCAGTTCACAGGCAGAGACAACCTCGCTGGTAACGGGTGCAGATGACGTTGAGGCCGGGAAGAGATCCACGATCCGATCAAGAAACCTGGCGGTACTCGACCTGAGATCCGCGGAGTCCCCCAGTAGGGCACCACCGATCAGGAAGATCGAATCCTGGCCGCAGTCGGTCGCCATCTGACCGAGGTTTTCGTACGACATGCCGCCCGCCGGGGCGGGCCAGGCGGGCCGCAGGTTTCCGAGCGGCTGCAGGGCATGACGGTCGATCTGACGGCATTCGTCTGCGGTAAACGCGAAACGCCCACCCAGATTCGGATAGATCGTCGCATCACATCCCGCCAGGCGGAACAGCGTTCCCAGCATCAGGCCGGGTTCGATTCCATGCGTTTCGTCGTGGAAGAAGGCACCGGCAAAAGTGGGGTGAGCCATCATCGCCAGAGGATATTTGTCTGCCAGATGTTTGACGTGATCCAGTCCCACAATCATCGGGGCGATCAAAACACCTCGGACACCGAGCTTCACCAGGAATTCGGCGCGGCGTTCGAGTTCTCCGGCAGGGCCTGCAAGATTCGGAAAGTAGAGGCAGGTTCGCCCTGTGATCTCGCTTCCTTCCAGAACCCCGCGCTGGCAGAGTTCGATCCGATGACAGAATTCATCGAACGACTGATCCACCAGATTATGATCGTCCTTAACCAGATCTCCGCCACCTGCAGAGAATTCGCGGGCACGTGAAGCGAGCTGTTCCGCGGTTGAACCGCGTGGTTTCAGTGCGGTGGCGAGAAGCGGCCGACCATGCACGCCGAGAGACTGGCGCAGACCGGCCACTCCCAGATTTGGTCCGCGATAGGCCCCCAGCAGAGAATCCGGAAGTTGAAAATCTGTCAGGCGGATTCGTTGTTTCAGCGAGATATTGCCGTACAGCAGATTCAGCAATGAAGCCAATCCACTGACCGCCAGATCTGCGGGATAGTCGATCCGGACATCAAATTGCTCGCCGGGCGTGGAACGATCAGGCGAATTCGTCACTGGTGAAAAGGAGATGACGCGACCAACAACCGCCTCGCGCAGGGCAGGGGAGTGGATGAGGGCGTCGGGAACTTCTACAGTCTGTTCGAGTGCAATATCGTGACTCAAACGTTCGACTTCGGGACCGGGGCAGGTCAGCCGATACGTCGCAGCAATAAAATCCATGATCTTCCGTCGGGGTGGGCACAGGCAAAACAAGCGAAAAGACGTACCACAGCCTCACGCGACCGTCAACCAACGCGCGACGGATAAGCGATGGCAGGGCTGTTATTCGCCCCAGATTCGCTGAAGCCCGCAGCCAGGTTTCGCGACCGGGTGCAGGGGCCGGAGCGATCAGACGTTGATTTCGATGCACACATCAGCCGGAACGCGCTAGCGTCCGGTTTCTGCCCATTATGTGCGTAACCCGTCGGCTACCCGGAACCGGACGCTAGCGCGTTCCGGCTGATGGTCGTATATTCATCATTGGGTTCACCCCATCTACGGGTACGACGACAATCGCTGTGGGACAGCGTGATTCACTTTTTCGCAGGCTTGCGAAGCAATTCTTCATGCAGGCGTCCCACGTGCCACATGTAATTCGGGCCGTAACCTGCTGCTGGCCCCCATTTGTTCAACGTTGCCAGTCGCAGATGACGCTGAGCGGCCGCTGCGTCACCCTCCACGGCATAATTCAGCCCGATATACAAATGAGCATAAAACAGCCGTTTTTCGCGTTCATCCTTCGAAATCTCGGCCGCATCGATCCGTTCCAGAATTTCACCCGGTTTCATCGTTCCAGCAAACAGTTTGTAGACCGACGGAAACGGTTCGCGATCATCCTTTTCGTACTTCAGCAACCCTTCTCGCGCCTTCTCGCGCCCGTGAGCTTTGTACTGAGACAGGTACCTCCAGATCCCGTTTTCACGGTCGACCTGATCGAATGAGTGATAGGTCTCAAACTGTGCGGCAGCATCCTTGAATTTCCCGGTGTAAAACAGGGCAATACCGCGCCGCCAGTGTGAGCTGGCCTGACTTTCGTCGAGTTTGTTCATCTCGTCGTAGTCGGCCACGGCCTCTTCGAACCGACCCAGGAAGAAACAGGCATCTCCGCGACGGGAAAATGCATTCAGACTCTTGGGATTTGCTTCGATCGCCTTGGTCATCTCCAGGCGGACTTTTTCCCATGTCCGCGTCAATTCCGCCGACTGATCCGCAGTGAGAGGAGGGGCGACCGCCGGAGTATCCTCCGCAAATCCCCGACTCATCCCAAGCATCACGATTGCCGTCCAAATCCCCAGTCGAACAAGCCCTGTCATGAAAATCCTTTCGCCTGCCCAATCAACATCTTCACGAGACTGTCCTAACCAAACAGGTCGTACAACGGCTCACCGGTCGAAAGCGGGCGTGTGAATCCGTCTTTGCCCAATCGCGTGTTGAGGGGCACTCGCAGCGAATGGAAGATTGTTGCCCCCAGATCCTGCGGGCGGACCGGGCGATCCTTGACGTAGGCTCCATGCTTATCGGTTTCACCATAGACGGCACCGCCGCGGATTCCTCCACCCGCCAGGATCGACGAAAAGCAGGCTGGCCAGTGCTGTCGGCCGGGATTTGTTCCGCGAGCGTTGATGATCGGCGTTCGACCGAATTCGCCCATGCAGACGACGAGCGTGTTTTCCAGCATCCCGCGTTCTTTGAGGTCGGTGAGCAGCGCGGAGAGGGCTTCGTCGAGTTTTGGCAGGCACCAGCCCATCCCATACGAACCGTTTCCGAACGCATTCCCCATTCCCATTTCACCGCCGTGCATGTCCCAGCTGGAACTGGGAGCCCCACCGCCACCTTCCGGGGCTGTTCCCGTCCAGCCATTCACGGTGACGAAGCCCACACCCGCTTCGACCAGTCGTCGAGCCAGCAAAAGATTTTGTCCGAGCGGGTGCATTCCATAGCGTTCCCGCACCGCTGTCGGTTCACGATCAAGCTGGAATGGCAATCGTGCTTCGGAACCACTCGTCAATTCGAAAGCTCGCTTGTGCAGATCCTGCCAATCGCGCGTGGCCCGATGAACCTGCCCCGTACTTTGCTCGGGACTGAGCCCTTCCAGCAACCGGCGTCGATTAGACATCCGATCTGTTTCCACCGCAGCCTGTAATTCATCAGGCGCCTTGAAGTTCGGCATGGCAGGATGATTTGCGGCAGAGCCAACAAACAACGGACTGTAGGCCGCTCCCAAATGTCCGCCGATTCCGATGTTGGGGGCACAGAACACCGGATCACCGACGCACTTGATCAGCCAGACATACGGCGCGATCGTCCGTTCATTCGGCCGAACCTTGGCCAGGATCGAACCAATGTAAGGTGAATCGGCTGGTGCATCCGCCTGACCGCTCAGACAATGATGCATGGCGTCGAAGTGATTGCTGATATTTCCGACATGCGTCATCGAGCGAATCAGCGTGAAATCCTGAGTCATCTGAGACATGCGGGTATGCAGTTCACTCATCTGCATCCCAGGGACTTTGGACGAAATCGGGCTGTAAGGGCCGCGAATCGTGTCAGGAGCTTCCGGCTTCAGGTCCCAGGTATCGATATGGCTGGGCCCGCCGCACAGCAGAATAAAAATACACGACTTTTCAGCCGCGCCGTGCCCCAGCCCACGCTTTGGATCAACCCCGGCAGCCACCATCCCCGGCAAACCTAGCGGAAGTGCTCCAATTCCCGCCGCCTGAAGGAGGTGACGACGCGAGAATCCATCAAACGAAGGGTTTGAAGGCATAGAAATAGACCTTTCGCAGCGAAGAGGTGACTTCGGAAATCACATCAGAGTCTACCACGCTATCTGAGGTGTGAATAGTCGCCCGTTTTGCGGAACATCAAAACGGGACCTGACGTACTTGTCCCTGGTGCAAAAACCTCGCGTTCGGCGCGGGTCTCCAGACCCCGCCGAAACAACCGACCGAAGGTCTCCACTCTTTAAATGAAAGCAAGGATTTGGGCAGAACGATGTGGGGCAGAATGATGAAGAAATATGATTCAGATCTCTTCCTGCCCAACAAATTGAATTGCGGAGTGGTCGGCTGCTTCGGAACTATTTCCCCACTTCATCCCGCAGCGGTTTCTTGGCCTTGTACAACTTCACGTGAGCGGCGAAATCCTCGTTTTCCGGGTCGATCTCGGCAGCCTTTGTCGCCCAGTTCAAGGCCGCTTTGAAGTCGCCTGTTTCGGCACAGGCTGCAGCCAGAGTGTCCAGGAACTCTTCGTTCTTGTACTTGTTGGCTTCGCAGACTCGAGTCGCTTCGGCCAGCGCCTGCTTTCCATCTCGGAATTTGGCTTGTGGACATGTGGCCCGAAACCAGGCGAGATCGTTTGCGGCAATCAGATCGGCGGGGGCTGCTTTTACTGCCGCTTCGAAATCCGCGGCCGCCTTTTCAAAATCACCCTTTTCGGCATAAACATTTCCGCGTCCATACAGGGCAGGAGCAAACTTGGGATCGATCTTGTTGGCGGAATTGAGTTCCGCCAGCGCTTTGTCCGTCTTCCCTTCGATCAGGTGCAGCACCGATCGGACATATAAGGCATAAGGGTCTTTCTTGTGATCCTCAAAGTACTTATCAGCTTCCTTCGGGGTCATCATCTGCTTGCGTTCCACCAGCCCCCAGCCTTTGGTGGTATTCACTTCCAGCTTGGTCCCCTGGACTTTTCGAGCAAAACAGGGAGGAAGGATCTCCAACGCAGATGCCGTCGTCTTATCGTCGATTTTGACGACGGCATCCGGACGGGCAAACAGCGGATGCTCGAGAATGGAATCGTCCGCAGCAGCGACCGTGGCGAACCACAATGAAAGTCCGAGCCAGCCTGCAATCATTGATCGAATCATGACAAATCCTTTGTCGGATCTAGAGTTACGCATTCCATTCGAGAGCGTGACCGATGTTTTCCCGAAAATGACCCTTCGAGTCAACATCCGTGGTCCTTCCTTTAGTTTTCTACCGAGCCTTCTACAATAACGCCACGCAAAATTTCCGTCCCAAGGGACGATTTCATCACGAGGTCAGGAGCCAGGCAGCGTCCATGAGCGAACAGTACATCTTCACGATGGAGGATTTGAGGAAGTTTCACGACAAAAAAGAGGTCCTGAAAGGGATCTGGTTGTCATTCTATCCTGGAGCCAAGATCGGGGTCCTTGGACCCAACGGTGCCGGTAAGTCGACTCTTCTGAAAATCATGGCAGGGCAGGACAAGGATTTTATGGGAACCGCCCGATTAACGGCCGGTTTCAGTTGCCTGTACGTCCCACAAGAACCACAACTCGATCCGTCGCACACGGTGATGGACGAACTGAACGAGGCGGTTGCCCCCAAGCGAGCACTGCTGGCTCGTTACGAAGAAATCAACAACAAGTTCGGCGAAGAAATGTCGCCGGAAGAGATGGAAAAACTGATCGAAGAGCAGGGGAAGGTTCAGGAGCAGATCGACCACCAGAATCTGTGGGACCTGGACCGCGA
>Ga0194055_10004630_pt1 | contig 10227 bp, 6 predicted proteins | sample SepL449m_MetaG_FD_155482 | JGI IMG/M metagenome (GOLD analysis project Ga0194055, IMG submission 155482) | Anoxic zone freshwater microbial communities from boreal shield lake in IISD Experimental Lakes Area, Ontario, Canada - Sep2016-L442-9m | ecosystem: Environmental > Aquatic > Freshwater >... | reverse complement strand
TCGAGCGACGACGGGGGGACGCCGTAGGCCTGCTCCACGATCTGGGCATAACGGATGACGGTGGCGAGATCCATCGATGGCGATCCTCCGTGCGGGTGTTAGCAGGGCGCAGCGTACTGGCTCCCTCTCCTCGGCGAAACCCATCGACCGATCCGAATAGACGGTTTCCTCAGAGGGATGACGAGCCAAAAAAAAACGGCACCGGGCGTCAACAGCACCGGGCGTCGTCGTCAGACGATGTGGTCCGCCTCGTGGGCGAGATCGATCCCGGCGAGGCTGGGGGGAGCGTAGTCCGGGCAGGTGCGCCGCCGTTCGCGGACGGCCTTCGAGAGCCGGTCATGGGCAACGTCGATCTTCCGTGTGGTCGTGCCCAACAATCGGTAAAAGTTTTTGGGGCGGTTGTCGAAGGGTGTTGCCGGATCCTCGGTCAGCCCGTCCTGGATCTTTTCACGGTCGATTTTCAGGCCGAGGGGGGCGACCATGGAAATCATCCAGTCGAGCGTGGCATCGGACAGCCCCCTCGTCTCCCGGACGCCTCCTCCCACGCAGCTATGCTCACCGGGAAACCAGACCTGCGTCACCTGATGCTCCGAAGCCTTGCTGTGCCTGTCCATCCGGGTGACGTTGTAGGGGGTGCGGATCTCGTCGACGGCCACCGCGTGGAAAGCGCGCTCGATGCTCGGATTCAGGGTCGTGTCATAGAACTCGTACCGCCGGTTCACCCACCGGCTGATCAACGGCACGGTATTGGGAATCCCGCGCGATCCGACGGTGTCCCAGCATCCCAGCGCCGCGATCGGTTTCCGGTCGCCGTAGGCCCGCCGGAAGGCCGTGGGCGCTTCGCTGGCCGGCGCCACATCGTGGCCGGCTTCATGACGGAGGCGGTAGAGCGCGTACGCTTCGGGGGTTTTGTGGAGGTACTTCCGCTCGACAAGGCCACACTTGTAGATCAGCCCCGCCAGTGACCTGACGGTGTAGGCCCCACGGCTGAAACCGAACAGATAGATCTTGTCGCCGGCGTCATAGTTGGATGCCAGAAAGCGGTAGGCCGCCTGGATCTTCTCGTCGATCCCGGTACCGAAAGCCCCGCCAAAGTAGCGGCCGATTCCGTTCACCGCCCCGACGCCGCTGTCGTAGAACACGACCTGCGGGTTATCGTCGAGGTCCTGGATCTCGATCGCCTGAGCAATCTTGAGCACGTTGGTGGGATAGGCATTCTCCACCGACTGCCAGGTGCCATCACAACAGACGATAAGACGCTTCATTCCGTACTCTCCCGATGAACAGCCGACCGCGGCACCATGAGCCACGGCTGCGAGCCGACGAAGCCCGACCGGACGTCGGCAGGCTGTGTCATGAGAGGGCAGGCTCGCTCTCAAAGCAACCTGCGGCCCCACCCGACACCGGGGGCGATCGCACCTGCTTTCTCTAAGGCGTAGGCGGTCACCAAAACCGGACATTCTTTTTCCCCCGGGGGCCTCACCGGGACATACCCCCTGAAAAATAAGGGGAAAAACGCTTTTTCAGAAACCGCGTCCGGTTTGCTGGGGATCCTCCGCCCTTATGATGAGCATCCCCTCTTTTTCTTTTCCTTTCCGGAGCCGGCAGGATGGCGACGATCACGATCCGGGTGCGCAGGTCCTTGGCAGCTTCCTGTCTGCTGGTCGCGGCGGCGGCGGTCGGTTCGGCCGCGCTGGCCGGGGAAGATCCCCGCGGGATTGTCCCCCCGCCCGGCGTCGAGGTGGTGAAGACGCTCGAGCAAAATTGGTCAGACGAGGAATCGAACTGGTTCTACGACGCCGGCCAGGGATCGCGGCTGGTGCCCTACGACTGGTTTCTGGCCCTCGACCAGCCAGGCTCCGAGGAGCGCTTTCTGGCCATCGATCATCTCCACGCGTTGGGGTTGATCGCCCGCACCCCCACGCCAGGCAACCCCGACGGGCTGCCGGTCGGCTTCGTCCGCGATGCGGCTTATGACGACGGCACGCCGGCGGTGGGAATCACCTGCGCCGCCTGCCACACGGCACTGATCACCCACGGGAAGACAGCCTATCTCGTCGACGGTGGGCCGTCGGGGAGCGACGTCGAGCAATTCCTCCGCCGCCTCGCGACGGCGCTCGAGGAGACGGCCGACGACGACGGCCGCTTCGACCGCTTCGCCACGCGGGTCGATCCCGCTGCCACCCCGCAGGAGCGGCGCGGGCTGCGCGACGCGGTGCGCGAGATCGCCCGGGAGCGGATCAGCTACAACGAGCGCAGCCTGTCGATCCCCGGCGGTCCCCCCCACGGCCCCGGCCGGATCGATGCCTTTGGGGCGATCTTCAACGAGGTCTCTGCCACCTTCCTGGGAATCCCCGGCAATGCCCGGCCGGCCGATGCCCCGGTCAGCTATCCCTGTCTGTGGGATACCCCACAGCACGACCGGGTGCAGTGGAACGGCATCGCCGAAAATCGCACCAGTGCCCTCGGGGCGCTGATTTTCGGCACGCCGCTGGTGGGGGCCCTGGGGCGGAACACAGGCGAGGTGCTCGGCGTCTTCGGCACCGCGCGGATCAACGACCACGAGCTGCTCCTCCCGCGGCACTACGATTCGACCGCCAACAAGGCCCACTTGCTCGAGTTCGAGGCGACGCTGACCACGCTCTGGTCGCCCGAGTGGCCCACCGCGCTCGGCGCGCTCGACCGGGCAAAGATCGGCCGTGGTGCGGCCCTCTACCGGACGCATTGCGTCGACTGCCATGCGTCGATCGATCGGGCCGATCCCGATCGTCAAGTAAAAGCCCAGATGCGGGCGGTCGGCACCGACGGCAAACTCCTGGCCAACACCACCCGCGTGGTGTCGACCGGCAGGCTCGAAGGGCGGCAGCGGTCGCTCCAGGGGCTCGATCGCTTCGACGACGAGGCGCCGGTGGCGGCGATCCTCAAGCATGTCGTAGAGCGCGTGATGCTCGATCCGCTGCCGCGGCCGCAGCTCCGCGACGCGCTTGCCGACGTCGTCCGCAAGAGTGATCTGATTGGCCCGATGTTCCACTCGTCGGTCGAGGTTGGCTACGAGGGGAAGTCGGTGCGCGGGGATGTCTCGGGGATCCGCGAAGACGACGACACCCTGACCCTGTACGGCGCGGCCGCCGATCTCGATCGGCTCCGCACCGAGCTGGGGATCAAGCCCGACGGAGGCAATTCGCTTCGCTTGGCGAAGGGAACGGTGGCGGGGGAGTACAAGGCCCGCCCGCTCAATGGCATCTGGGCAACGGCCCCGTATCTCCACAACGGCTCGGTGCCGACGCTTGCCGCGCTTCTGGAGCCGGTGGCCCAGCGGCCGGCGACGTTCCATGTCGGGTCGACGGAGTTTGATCCTCAGGCCGTCGGGTTTGTCGACGACCCTCGCTTTCCCGTCTTCGACACGTCGCTCCCCGGCAACGGCAATGCGGGGCACGAGTACGGCGGCGCGCTGTCGGCGGCCGAAAAGGTCGATCTGCTTGAGTATCTGAAGGCGCTGTAGGACGCGCGCCATCCCGTCACATGCCGCCGCCGGAGTGGCTCGGCCGAGCCTCTGTGGAGCGCCGGCGCCGCGCTCGACCCGCCGGCTCCATGGAGCAAGCCGATCTGCGTCACCACCCGCTCCGCGATCGTCGCCACGGTGGTCGCCTGCACGAGCTGGAGATTTTCCGCCAGCGAGAGACCGTTGCAACAGATCCTAACATACTCCGGATGGGCGGCGAGATAGTCGGCCGTCGCCCCGCCGAGGAGAAACAGGGGCATGTGGTAGTGGCGAGCCATGTCGATCTCCTCCGGCACGCCCGCCTTGGATGCATCGGTGGCCCACCAACGGCGACGATCACCTTCGTGAGATCTGCAAGCCGCCTGCGCATGAGCGTCAGGGTTGCTTTCGAAGGTCGATCCGGGGCATCTGCGACACCTGCCACTTCCGGAGTCTCGATCACCGGCTCGTCGCAGACAGAGTTCCAGGCAGGGATGTCGATACCGCACCCGGCCGCGTTCTTGGAGTAGTACCGGGAGACGACGAGCACGAGCGGCGCTTTGTGCTTGGTACTTTCCAGGTAGCGCTTCGCCTCCGCGAGGAGGAGATCCCGGATCGTCGGATGGCTCCCATGAACGATCGTGCCGCCGTGCTTAAAGACCTCGCGCGCAAAAAGCGCGACGAAGTCGCGGATCCGCTCCCCTTCCTCGGGCTTCGCCCCGGCAGGGACAGCCCCGGAAAGCCAGATCCGCATTCCGGCGAGGGATGAAGCGGGAGCAGACGCAGATCGAGCCATGATCGCCTCCGGGAAAAGGACTCTTGCCACACGACAACAAACCGCACGATCCTACCCGGCACCAGCCCCTCATGCCTTGGGACGAGTCTCTTCGGGCGAGGGGGAACGGCGCCGGGCCATGCTCCCCCCGCCCGAGAGCGATCAGGCGCGCTGCGGGTCATACGCGGCGTGCGTCGGCCACGCCACCGGGCTGATGGGGCGCGGCCAGCGCCTTCCGGTAGCGGAAGTCGGGGGCGTAGTTGCCCACCCCACCGGGGATCGGCGTCTCCATCACCCGCTTCGCGGCCTCGGTCAGCGCCGACATCATGCCCACCGCCGACCAGAGCCGTGTGCTCGGATCGGGTTGTCCTTCGGCCCAGACATCCTCGAGGATCTCCACCATCGCGGTGTACTCCTCGTCGAACCGCTCGACGACTGGCACGGCCCGATAGCCCCCGGTAGGCACCGGGGCGACAGGACGGATCCCGGCCGCCTCCGGCACCCGGATCGCCTGGGCAGGATCCTTGCGGAACGTCCCGTCGGGCTGCTTCACGTATCTCACCCCGTCGACGATTTGCTGGAAACGGTAGTAGTGGGCAAGCTCCCCTTCGCCGTCACCGCTTTCGGGCGATGTCGTACTCCCCTCCCCCTGCTCGACCACGAGCCGAAGGGCCTCGATCGCGGCCACGTGATCGCCGTATCGCTGCAATCCCAGCGGGCCCTCCGCCTGCCCTTCCAGGACAAGCGTCGGCTTGATCCGCTCGAAGCCGTCGATGATCGCCTGATAGAAGTCGCCGATCGTAGCTGCGGGCGGCGCCGCGGCACGGCCGATCACGATCGGATCGTGCGCGGGCTTCTCGACCTCCATGAACAGCCGCACGGCGTCGAGCGAGAATCCCTGGAGGCTGACCGGACGGCGGAGAGCGATCCCTGGCGGATTGTCGGGGTATTCGGGGAACACCTCCGGCGACGCCAGCCGTGGCCGGCCGCCGATCCCCACGAGCAGATTGCAGCAGATCGCCATGTGGAGCATCTCCTCCATGGCAACCGAGCGGAGAATACCCCCCACATCGCCAGCCTCCCGGAGCGACCACATCGCGCACAGGTAGGGAGGCATGGTGAACCACTCCAGCTCGACGGCCGTCTGGAGCATGCTGAGGAGATCGTCCACCGTCTGTGGACCGTTCCCTGAGTCCATCACCCGGGCAAACCGGCGTTGGACCGTGTCGACGAAGGGATGGGAGATCGTGAAGGGAACGTTTTCGATCGAGAGCCCACCAGCCGCGACGCGCTCCTCGGTTTGTACCCAGCGACGCTCATTCCCCTCCGCTGCGCCGGCCGACGCGACCCGCTCCTCCACCACCACCCTGCCGCGCTGATTCCCCTCCGCTGCGCCAGCCGACGCGACCCGCTCCTCATGACGCGGCCCCCAACGCATGGCCTGCATAGGGGCATGTCCCAGATGCATCTTGTGCGACCTGATCAGGTCGATGAGCCCTTCATCCATGCTCGGCAGCCCCTTTGCCCTGCGGAAGGCCGACCAGCGCGAGTCGATCCAGCCATGCAGCCGCCAGAATCGCTGATTCCCGAGATTCTTCACGATGTCGCCGAGATCGACCGGATCACCCGTAACCTGAAACCGACCGTGGAGATAGTTGTGCAGGCCCGTGGTGGGATCGGACGATTGGGCGTTGGGCCTGCCAGTGACAGGGCGAAACGATGTCTCGACGTAGAGACCGAACGCATCGTCGTCATCGAGGGATCGCAGGAACGCTTCGTCGTGCAACTGTCGCACGGCGGTCAGCATCGGCCCGGCAAAGGTTCGCGCCAGGTTTCCCGCCGGTACCGGGTCGATCCGATCATTGGGATCGATCGGCACCTGTGTCCAACCTGCCAACAGCGCTGACGCCCCGGGAAACTGCTCGCGCAACAGCTCGATCATCGCCCGGTGCATGACGAGAAAGTCGAATCCGTTCCACGGCTCACCCTCCTGTGCTTCGGCCCGCGACCACCCCTGCTGGCTTGCGAATTGGCCGGCACCCCTGTCCCACTGCCGCACGGAATGCCATTCGAGGTGGTGCTGGCCCCACATCCTCGCGCCCATCCACGCCATCATCTCCGCAGGCATCCTCGGCTCGGCCATGACAGACTCCTCGTGTAAAGCGGGGCCTGGTGCGTCCAGAAAGTCCCCCTATCCATCAAGGCGTAACCATCACCGAAAACCGAACGTCACCAAGGAAAAGATCGTGGGGCCCCGCATCAATGCCCGCCGCCGTGGATCCGCAGGAAGAGATCCTTCTTTGCCGTGAAGCGGTGCTTCGCCCCGGTCTTCGTCCGCAGCCAGAAGTCCTTGAGCGGACCGCGCATCGCCTTCGCCTGCCGGTCGAGCCGCTCCTGCGAGGCCACCCCCTTGGCAATCGTGTAACGCACCTCGCCATCTTGGTTGATGACGATCGTGCAGCCCCCCACCACGTCGAACAAACTCCCCCCCACATCCGCCGTGCAGGCCTGGGTGACCTCGGCCACCGTGTCGAAGAGAATCCTGCCGTCGGGCGACACCCGCCGGGCGACCCGGATCGATTCCACCATCGCCGGCGACACCTGCACGATCCCCTTGGGCCGCGGGGCCACCGGGGGGATGAGCCGGAAAAACCCTGCGTGGCGGGGATCGGTCACGAAAGCGCCGAGGATCCGAGCCTGCCGCTCGAGCTCCTTCGCATTGGCCGGCCGCCCCGGGTCCCCTTCGAAACGCAGATCGCGGAACGCCAGCCCGGGGATCGTGAGTGGCTCCTCGGGCGCACCCCAGCGGACCGCATCCTCCGTCATGAACTGGACGTCGGTGGGGAAGATCCGCCGGCGGCGGAACGACCGCATCAGCGCCTCCCGATAGCCCCATTTGTCGACCGGCTCCATCTCCGCATCGGCCGTCACCAGGGCGCGGAGATATTCCCCCAGGAGCATGTCGACCGGCGGGCAGTAGTCGATCGCGCGGATGCACATCGTGAGGAATTGCGCCGCCACCTCGCAGGCTTCTTTCGAGACCGCCTCGAGGAGTGCGTCTCCCAGCGGCACCTTGCCGAAATCGCGGGGATCGAGCCCCGCAATCCGCATCAGCCGCGCCGTCTTTCGTCTTGTGATCGTCACGAAGGCCTCGAACACGGCCGACACGAGGACCGTTCCCAGGTCGTGCGGATCGAGGGTCGGATCGTAGGACACCGGATCGGTCGCCGCCCCGGGCAGGCCATCGGAATCGAAGGCCTCGATTCCATCGACGTCGATTCCCGACCGGAGTGCCTTCGCCCTCCTGCCCGGTGATCGCGCGTGACCGAACTCCCGGGCGATCTCGGCGAGCACCGAGCCCTGCTCGACCACACCGCGCGATTGCCGCAAGGCCCCCTCCACCACCCCGGGATAGGTGAAGTGAAGGAACAGCGCGACGAGATCGGCAAAGCCCTCGTGGAAGGCCAGCACGTCGACATTCGTCGGCTCGTGGAAGTTGGAACGCAGCCCATCGAGGAGGGCATGGGTCGTCTCGTGGGCGATGACATCGTGCGACAGCGACGTGAACACGAGCCCCCCTGGGATCGTGAACCCGGCCGGCTGCTGCCCCGCCCGGAAATAACCGAACGACAGACGTCCTGACTCGCGGTCGTAGCCGGCATTCGCCTGCTCAAAGGCGAACGGATTGACCAGCAGCCGCGTCCGGCCAACAGCCTCGGGGTCGATCGCCCAGCCGATATCGCGGCCAAGCGCCCGGCGGAACGCGGCATAGGTGAGGCTGCAGACCGCATACGCCATCTGGAGATGGAACGACGCGTTCGAAGGGGACGGCGATACTCCGTCGGAGACCAGCCAGCTCGGATCCTCGAGATCGAGTTTGCCCGGATCCTTGAGCGGAAGCGGCGCACCGCCGCCGTCAATCTCGAAAAGCTCCCCCTTCGGTCCAGGTTCAAGCGGCTCCCACGGCACATCCACCTTCGTCACGCCCCCCTGTCGGTGCGAAAGCGAGGGGTCGAGGGTGTAGATCCAAAGCTGGCGACTGACCGGCTTCTTGGCCCCACGCTGCCAGCGGTAGGGTTTCGCCAGAGCCTGCCGTGCCACCCCCGAACTGATCTCGAAGGCCTTCGGCTCCGCTGTCTTCTGTGGGCCCGTCCTCCGAGCCTTGGTCTGCGCCGTTTTCTTCGCCACCTTCTTCGCCATCGGTCTGCCCTCCGAAAGAGATCCGTTCCGCCTCGGTCACCGAGTGCTGCTCGGCCCACCCCCGGGCTCTGTCCTCACCACCAACCGCCGCGGACCATGGTCCACCACCCGCAGACACACGCCTCCACGACACCGAATGACCGCTTCACCATCCACTCCCGACCATGTCGCCGAGCGATCAACAAGCCGATCGTCCGCCCCGCCATCAGCCACGGTCGCCGAGCCGTCGGCATGGAGCGACAGCCTCCGCCGCGGCCGGCGCGAGAGCGGAAAGCGCTCCCCCTCGGGGCGATAGACGGCCCCCTTGGGCGTATCCTCCTCGAAGGCGTGCACCCACAGAGTGCCGATCAGCGGGATCGGGGCGTCGTCGGCATCGGGTGACAAGGGGACCTGCTTCCGTCGGATCAACGCTTCTTGCGCGCTTTTGCCGTCGGCTTGGCGATCAGCCCGGACCGGACCGTCTCCAGCGCCGACCGCATCCGCAACACCTGCTGGGCGGTGAACATGAACATCGCCGCGTCGTCGACATAGTCCATGTAGTTGACGAACATGTCGCCATTGGGGCCGTTGTTGCAACTGATGGACGGCCAGACCGGGGCTCCGTAATTCGGCCCCTCGCAGTTGGGGGTGTCGGCAACCCCATCGCCACCGCTGCAGTCGGGTGTGTCCCCCCAGATGTGGCGAAGGTTGAAATAGTGCCCCACCTCGTGGGTGGCGGTGCGCCCCAGATTGAAGGGTGCCGTGGCCGTGCCGCTGGTCCCGAACGCTGCGGTGTTGATCACCACGCCGTCGGTCGCAGGAGGGCCACCGGGAAACTGGGCATAGCCGAGGAGGCCTCCGGTGAGCGGACAGACCCAGAGATTGAGGTGGGTCTTCGTGTCGACCGGCGCGATCCCGCCGCCGGCTGCCGACTTCACGGCATCGTCGGTCGTGAAGCCGCTGACCTTCGCCGCCGTCCGCGTCACGTCGACGAGCTTGAACGACATCCGCGTGTCGGTGACGAGGCCCCCCCAGGGAGTCGGCACCTTCGAGCGGTCGGGGTTGGTGGCGCGGTAGTCCTTGGTGAGGGCCTCGATCTGGCTGGCGATCTGGGCGTCGGAGACGTTCTCGGCGTCGTTGCTGTAGACGACATGGACGACCGTATCGATGACCACGATCGCCTCATCAGCGAGGTTGAAGCGGGCCTCGCGCCGCTTCGACGTCGCCCCCTCGAGCTTCTGGAGATTCATCCGGAATGCCGGATACTTTTCAAGCAGCATCATGTGGGCCGCCATCGCCCCGCATGCCCGGCGGAGCGGCACCTTCTTCGTCGGCTTTGCACCCGTCTTCTTGGCCACGGTAAACCCCCTTCGAATGGAATCTGTGACGGTCTTTGTGGAGCGTTCATGCCCCTCCTCTGGGGCGCACGACGCTCCCCCTAAAGTTAAGGCGTAAGGGATCACAAAAACTGGACGCCGATCCCCAAGAATGGACGGCGTGTACCCCCCATTCCAAGCCCGCCAAGGCGTTATCCTGTGGAGAAACCCCTCGAGAAATCCATGATAACACGACTTTTGCCCCTCGCCCCCTCCGCGATCCCGAGGGCCTTCCTGGCTTTGCTCATGGTCGCCATCCCCTTCCCCGTCGCCGCGGAACCTCCCGCCATGCCGATCGTCATCGCCCACCGCGGAGCCAGTGGCTACCTCCCCGAACACACCCTCCCCGCCAAGGCGCTCGCGCACGGCCAGGGGGCCGACGCCATCGAGCAGGACGTGGTGATGACCAAGGACGG
>Ga0194055_10004626_pt1 | contig 10233 bp, 10 predicted proteins | sample SepL449m_MetaG_FD_155482 | JGI IMG/M metagenome (GOLD analysis project Ga0194055, IMG submission 155482) | Anoxic zone freshwater microbial communities from boreal shield lake in IISD Experimental Lakes Area, Ontario, Canada - Sep2016-L442-9m | ecosystem: Environmental > Aquatic > Freshwater >... | reverse complement strand
GGTTGTGTGAGGAGGTCCCGTCCGACTGCAACCTCAGGGCCGACATCGGTCCGCTCGCGAACCCTTGCCTTGCGGCCAATCCGATCGCGAAGGTAGTAGAGCTTGGCGCGACGGACATCACCGCGAGCTACGACCTCAATCTTTTCAATCTTCGGAGAGTGAAGCGGGAATGTCCGCTCTACACCAACTCCGAAGGATTCCTTACGAACCGTTGCGGTCTCGCGCACACCATTGCCCTGACGGCCAATGACAACTCCCTCAAAGACCTGTGTACGCCGGCGAGTTCCCTCGACAACCTGGACATGGAAGCGAACACGGTCGCCGGGACCAAAGTCCGGGAGCCTACGAAGCTGTTCGCGCTCAAGTTTTTCGATGACTGTACTCATGATTCCCTAGACCTTTGTGGGCGCAATGCGCTGCGGTGAAGTCCACCGGAGCTGCTGTGGCGATCCATCCTAACCGGTGAAGCCGCCTTCGCGCCTAGTCGCATCTTCTTCTGCCGCTCGCGATCTGCTCTGATCGCGTCGCCACTGCTCAATAAGTGCATGATTACCGGAGAGCAGAACATCGGGTACAGGCCAGTCGCGGAACTCTGCAGGCCGCGTGTAATGCGGGTACTCGGGCGCCCCATCTAGCGCTTCGGAGTAACTCTCCTCTACCGCCGAATGTTGATCGCCGAGAGCACCGGGCAAGCGCCTTATGACGGCGTCACAAAGAACCATTGCCGGAATCTCACCACCGGCAACCACATATCGCCCGATTGAGATTCGATCACCGCACATGTGGTCAAGAATCCGCTCGTCAAACCCTTCGTAGCGGCCACAAAGCACAGTCAGTTGCGGAACCGCTGCCAACTCTGAGACAAGCTGATCATCCAACAGGCGACCATTTGGGACCATCGCTACAACGCGGCGATCGGAGCTCAACTGGCTAGGGTCACTGCCGTATCGATCGCGGAGCGCCGCCTCAACAACGTCGACGCGCAGAACCATTCCCGCTCCGCCGCCAAATGGAGTGTCGTCGACCTGGCGCCCACTCAGTTGCGAGCTCTCCCGATAGTCAACGCAATCGAAGCTGCTATCCGAATCGGTCACATTGCGGACGTGGCGCTGCGCCCTAAACCAATCGAACGCCTCCGGAAACAGCGTAAAAACATCAATCTTCACTAGCTTCGCTCCTCGCCAAGGAACTCCAAGTCAACCTCGATCAGCGACTGCTCAAGGTTGACTGAGCGAATAGCGTCGGAGACGATCGGCACAAGCAGCTCAGGAAGCGGGTCCCGAGCTACCTGAAGAACCTCGCAGGATGGCAATCCAACTACTCCGCTGACCTGACCAACGATCTGATCACCATCACGAACTTGGCAGCCAACGAGGTCCTCAACCCACCACTCCTGGTCACCGAGCGGTGGCAGTTCCTCCCGATTGACAGTTAGTGTCGCGCCGCGGATCGCTTCGGCATCTTCACGGCTGCTGCAGCCTTCAAACCGGAGAATGGGATGAGCGTCCGTACCTGCACGACGAACGATCTTGCGAGCAGTTGAATTGACCGTTACGACTCGCCCCGCTAGCAGCAGATTTGACATTGGCTCACGGACATGAACCGAGCCATCCAGCCCATGGGGTTTACCGACAGTGCCTACAAGGACGCTTCGCTCCGGTTGGGACAACTGCGCGGCCCTCAGTCGACGATGTCGATGAAGACGCGCCGATCGCCATGCGCAGCGGCCTTAACGACCGTCCTCAGTGCGTGTGCCGTGCGTCCCTCGCGTCCGATTACGCGCCCGTAATCTTCATCGTGAACGCTCAATTCCAACAGCAGAGTGCCGTTATCATCAGATTCACGGACACTGACCGAGTCTGGATGTTCAACTACGGAACGAACGAGTTGCTCAAGCATCTCACCCGAGGTTGCCATGCAAACCCTTAACGCGCGTTTGGATCGATGCCCTGAGTGCGCATCAGTCGCCGAACCGTGGCCGTTGGCTGTGCGCCTTTGGCCATCCATTCGCGGATGCGATCCTCATCAAGCGAGATCGTTGACGGCTCTGTCTGGGCGTTATAGCGCCCGACGGTCTCAATAATCCGTCCGTCACGAGGTGAACGTTGGTCAGCAACGACAACCCTCCATACAGGGTTCTTGTGGCTTCCCACGCGGGTGAGTCGGAGTCTTACGGACATGATTTAGATGCGGCCGAGAAACGACCGTCCCGACAGGTTAGCGGTACTGGGCCGAACGCGCGGATTGGGGCTCAGGCGCTCACCACTGCAGTGGCTCCGCGAATCTCAACAATATGGACGCGTTGTCCTGATTCAATGTCCTGCTCATCCCAGCTTCGCGCCGTCCAGATCTCCTCGTCGATCCTCACGCAACCAACGGCCTCGGAATTCGCGATCCGCTCGACTACGAGGGCGGGACGACCAACCAAGGTGCCAGCGCCGGGCTTAGCTCTTGTTTCAGCAAGTTGAGCTGAGCGCAATGCCGGTCTGATCACCCATCTACCTATGAGACTGAAAACAACAAATACGAACAGCGATACGACTAGGTCATCAATCAGGATCGCGCTGACACAAGCTAGTAGCGCTGCTGCGGCAAACGGCAGAATCACGACGGAACGCCGCAACACCCCTGCGAGTGCGAGCGCCACAGAAACCAGAAGCCATACAACTGACAAAAGAACCATCTGGTCCGACAGCGTAGCGATGCGCTACCTGAAAGCAGCCTGCGGGAGGTGCGTTAGTCAGGCGGCCCGAGAGCTATCGAGCTGCGGTTCCAACCGCCTTGAGACAACCTTCGAGACACCATCCCCGCCCATTGACACTCCATAAAGCGAGTCGGCAGCCTCCATCGTCCGCCGCTGATGCGTGACAACAATGAACTGCGCGCGACCGGAATAAGCGCGGAGCAGATCAATGAAGCGACCAAGGTTCAGATCATCGAGTGCGGCCTCAACCTCATCAAGAATGTAGAACGGGCAAGGCCTTGCGAGGAAGACAGCAAACATGAAGGCCAAGGCCGTCATTGACTTCTCACCACCGGAAAGCAACGTCAGCCGCTTCATTGACTTGCCACCTGGCGTGATCTCAATCTCAACTCCGTACTGCTCGGTGTCATGTTCAGCAATTTCATTAGCGTCGGCTTCAGGGTTGACTTCAGACTCTGCCTCGCCACCGAGCGTTGCTTTCGGACCGGCCTCCTCGCCAACAAGCCTGAGCCTTCCGCGCCCGCCTGGGAACAGTTGAGCGGCGAGCTCCTCGAAGTGAGCCGAGGCGGCCTCAAAGGTCTGCTCGAAGGTCTCCTTGATCGTCCGGTCGCAGTCGCGAACCAACCCCTGCAACTCAGACATCGCAGTCTCAAGATCCGTTCGCTGAACTTCGAGCTCCTCGACATGCTCAAGCGCCTCCTGATACTCAGCTTTAGCAAGCGGATTAACCGGTCCAAGCTGTTCGCGACGCTTAGCGAGACGCTCCACTAGCGAGCCGAGCTGATCACGTTGCTCACTGCTGAGCGGTTGATCGGCAGGTCCGTCCTCTAGCTCCAACGCGCTTGCCAGTCCGGTCGTAAGTTCGGCTGACTCCTTGGCGCGGTCCCGAAGCCGCTGCAATTCAACTTCGGCGACCGTTACAGCCTCGCCCGCTGTACCTAAGGCCGCCTGCAGGGCAGCTTCCTTTCCGGCGAGAGTTCGCAGCTGCTGTGCGACACCGTCGCCCTTACCTCCATCGCCGGCAAGCTCCGCATCAAATCGGGCTCGAACCTCGGCAACAGACTTAGCGGCCCGTTCAAGCACAGCCAAGACCTGGTGCGTCTGGGGGATTAGCTCACGGTCCCGCTTAAGGCCACTAGCGAGGGCCGTCAACCTTGCGGTGGCGCCCTTCTGCTGTGCGGCAAGTCGTGCGGCGATTCGCTCCTCTGCCGCCAACTCAGCGGCAACTTCCGCTCTCCGTACGGCGGCCGGCCCAGCCTGTGGCGCCTGCTTGCGCGTGTTGAGGACCCACTCTGCGCGTCGCTGGGCCTCCGCAGCTGAGTCTGCAGCAGCGCGATGCTCTCGACGCTCACGATCGCTTTCAACTGCGACAGCTTGAAGCTGCTCAAAATCGTTCTTAACGCTTTGCGCAGCCAACTCGGCGCTGTCCACTGAGGCCTGCGCTGAGCTCAACTCAGATGTCAGTGCGAGCCGACGATTGCGCTCTTCAAGAATGCGACCAGCGCCGCCGCCGGAACTCTGCCGAAGTTCACCGCTTGCCCCGGACCATGAACGCCCGCTGGTCGTAACAGCAAGACCGGCAAAATTATCGGGAAGCGAGACGAAATCCTCTACCAGCCAGCAGTCAGCCAAGAGGTTCCTTGCTATCTCACAGAGCTGATCATCACCTTCAACAAATTGGGCGAGGTTTCTCGCGCCAGCAACAGGTGCCTCGCCGGCTAGTCCTCGCTTTGCAATGTGTCGCGAGACCAGCACTAGCCCACCGTTTTCCCCAGCACTGTCAAGTAGCGCGGTTCCATCGCCGAGGCTGTCAACAACGGCAGCAGCGAGACGCCCGCCGAGCGCAGTGGTTACGGCAGCTTCGAACCCCTTCGCGACTGTGATTCCATCGGCAAGCGCCTTGGTTCCGTCTGGCGCGGAAGCATTTGTTCGCAGAAACTCATCAACTGAGGCAATCTGCCGCTCAATGCCGGCGAGAGCCTTTCGAGCTTGATCAACTGAGATCTGTGCAGCACGCTCGGCCTCGCGGGCTTTCTCGAGCTTTGAGGCGTTCTCCTTCGACTGCTCAGCGGCAACCGATGCCTGCTCGGAGGCCGCGACTGCCAGCTTTGCCGACTCGATCGCTTCCTGCTCCAAACCCTGAAGATCGCCAGCCCGCTCACGCTCAAGTTCAGCATCAAGCCGCCTAAGTTCAGCACTCAGCTCCGCTCGCGCCGCAGCCTGAGCCTCGCTCGTGCCTCCGTCGTCAGGGCTGGCTTCCGCAGCGGCCAGCTCCTGTTCAGCCGCAGCTACTCGTTGAGTTAGCGACTCAAGTGCGGATTCCGCTGCGGCTCTGCGATCGTCAATTCGATCGCCTGCTGCGCGCACGGCATAGGTGCGTGAAGCGATGTCATCACGTTTTGCAGCAAGCCCAGCCAACGCCTCCTCCGCCTCAACGCGCTGCTTGCCGATCGCAGCCGCTTCCACGGTAATCCGGTCGCGCTCAGCGCGAGCAGCGAGACCAACCTTTTCAGCCGCATCCTGTTCGGCAATGCGTGCCCTCAGATCGTCCTTCGCGATGCTCCATCGTGCCTCAAGCGACTGCCGTTCCAGCCGCGCATGAATCTCGGCCGCCTCAGCCTGACGCTTAAGTGGCTTGAGGCGAGTTCTTGCTTCGCGTTCAACATCCAGCGCCCTGTCGAGATTGTCGCGGGTCCGGTCAAGTTTGATCTGCGCCCGACGCCTCCGCCTTCGATGCTTCCCGAGGCCAGCCGCCTCTTCGATCAGCAGGCGTCGATCGCGTGGCTTTGAAGTGACGATCTGCTCAACCCGCCCCTGGCCAATTACCGAGTGACCTTCCTTCCCGAGTCCACTATCGGAAAGAACCTCAAGAACATCAGTCAGCCGGCAGCGAGCACCATTGAGGCGATATTCGCCTTCACCGTTGCGATCAAGTCGCCGCATAACCGATACCTCAGCTGCAGGGAACGGCAGCGACCCGTCGCTGTTGTCGAACACAAGTTCAACCTCCGCCGAGCGCGAGGCCTGTCGGCCAGCTCCACCACCAAAGATCACATCCTGCATCGACTGCCCGCGAACCGCAAGCGGAGATTGCTCGCCCATCGCCCAGAGCACTGCGTCCGTGACATTCGACTTACCGGAGCCATTTGGCCCGACTACAACGCTGACGCCTGGCGCAAACTCAAGCCGCGTCCGATCAGGGAAGGACTTGAACCCCTTGACTGAGATCTCCTTGAGATACATCAGGTCATGGTTTCCATTCGGAGATTGTTTCGAGTGCCTGAGCAGCAGCCTTCCGCTCGGCAGACTTCTTGCTTGACCCACGCCCGCGGCCGATCACCCTGCCGTCGCTCTCGAGCACCGCCTTCACTTCGAAGGTTGGTTGGTGTGGCGGCCCCTCTGGAGCGGCCCCACGATATTGGACACCGTCGCCGGCTCTCGCCAAAAGCTCTTGAAGCATTGACTTCTCGTCGAGCGGCTCCTGCTGCGCAGCTGCAATCTGACCACTGAGGCTGTCGATCACAGCGACTGACGTCTGTTCCGCACCGAAATGCTGCCAGCACGCCGCAATCAGAGCTTCGAACATCGAGGCAAGCGGCTTGCCCGTAGCGACAATTCGCTCGGCGTTCTCCCGCTCCTGAGCTGGTGCATTTGCAACAGCCAGCCTGTCCAAACCGATCGATTCGGCAACCGACCTCAGTGTGCTGTCGGCAACAACCTGTGCTCGCACCCGCGTCATGTCGCCAGGAGTGACACCTGAGCCCTGCATCGATCGATCGAGGTGCAACGTAACGATCTGAGAGAGCAGGCTGTCTCCCACAAAAGCGAGTCGCTCGTAACTGCTGCTGCGCGGCTGCGCCCACGACGAATGCGCAGTCATCTGCCGTGACAGATCGTCCGGCAGTGACTCGGCAAGCCCTTGGAGATCGCTGGGAATTCAGGGCCCCTGCTCGCTATCGCCGGTCGCGTACTTTTCAACGGCATCAATCGCTTGACCGACAGTCTCTATCTCTGCGGCCTGCTGGTCGGTCAACTTCATACCGAAGCGATCCTCAAGCTCCTGAAGCAGCGTGTAGAGGTCAAGCGAATCGGCCTCGAGGTCCTCACGGAAGTTAGTCGTTTCAACCACCTCATCCGGCTCAACATCAAGCTCCTCGACTAGGTGCGTTCGGACTACTTCAAGGATTTCCTGCCGTTCCATGGCGTCGCAAGCTATTCGACGCTGCGGACGCGCAGCGGCCCAGCTACTCGCTGCTGCGCAGCGCTCCCGCAGCCTCAAGCGCCGAGTGCGTGCGACCCGCAACATCAGCATCTGAGGCCGAAGCTGCCAGTTCGATTGCTTTCGCTATTCCACGTCGGCCGAAGCGGCCATGCGGAACTATCACGACGCTGCGCAATCCAAGTAAATAGGCGCCGCCATGCTGCTCCGGGTCGAGTTGATCACGCAGGCCGCTCAAAGCAGGCTTCATCAGCAGCGCGCCCGCTGCTGCCCGAGCGTCAGAGGCAGCGGCCGCTCTTACAGCACCAATCACAGCCGATGAGACGCCCTCCATTAGTTTGAGAGCAACATTCCCGGTGAACCCATCAGTAACAACAACATCGGCCTCCCCAGTTGCGATACCGAGTCCCTCGACATTGCCGACAAAGTCAATGCCAGTGCCGGCACTAAGTATTTGATGCGCCGCAATAACCTCCGGAGTTCCACGCGACGCCTCTTCACCATTTGAGAGCAGCGCTACACGTGGCCGCTCGATACCTAGGACAACTTCAGAGAAGGCGGCACCAATGTGGGCGTGCTGAACGAGCCTCTCCGGCCGTGATTCGCTACTCGCACCAACATCGAGGAGCAGAACTGGTGCACCAGGAATCGGAACAAGGATCGCAAGTGCTGGACGATGCACACCACGCTGACGCCGGATATGGAGAACACCGGCAGCGAGCACTGCGCCGGTCGAACCGCCCGATACCAAGGCATCAGCTTCACCCGAGGCGACCGAACGGGCGGCCTGAACGATCGAGGCATCTGGCTGTTCCCTGACCGCCGCAACAGGGTCGGCGACCTTCGCAATCGAAACTGGGGCATCAATTACCTCAATCCCTTCACCAACCGGGCCGATCTCCTCAGCGCTGCCAAATAACTTGACTTTGATTCCCTGGCGTGCAGCATCAATGGCGCCAGCGGCAACTTCCCGTGGCCCGGCGTCTGCCCCGCCTGCGTCAACAGCGACGGTAGTCAAATCAGAGCCCGACTAAGCGTTGCCGAGTACCTGGCGACCGCGGTAATTTCCGCAGGCTGCACAGACACGATGCGGGACGGCAGGTGCACCACATGATGGGCATCCGTGGACAGTCGGCACGGCGGCGCGATGCTGCGAGCGCCGTTTGTTGGTGCGTGAGTGCGACTGTTTTTGCTTTGGTACCGCCATTGCGTCCTGCAGGTTACCAGTGAACGGCCTTTGCTAGGTGTCCAGTCGCCGCAGCGCTTCCCAGCGCGGATCAGGCGGACGCTCGTGAGCGTGATCATCAGGAAGGTCAGCGAGTCTTTCACCGCAGACATCGCAAAGGCCGCGACAGTCCTTCGTGCAGATAATCGAGGCTGGTAGAGCCAGCAGTAGCGCGTCGTTCGCCCATGACTCAACATCAAGCAAATCGTCCTGCAAATAGGGGCTTTCAAGGTCTTCGCCGCCGCCCATACGGTGCACCTCTCTCGCGACAACAGTGACAGGAAGTTGTGCGGGCTCGAGGCAGCGAGCACATTCACCTCGGATCACAGAGTCGAATGAGAGCTTGAATGCCCAACCGTCGCCAACCGTCCGTGAAATGGAGATTGCGGTGGTAATCGGGTCTGGTTGAGCTCGGTACTCAACGCCTCCCAATTTGAACTGCCTTGCAGGGACAGCTATTTCAACGGTCTGGCCGTCACCGGGAACCATCCGCAATCCAGCGAGATCGATCTTGCCTGTCTCGGATTGCATTGACTGAGGGTAGCGTTCGAGCTACTTAATCTCTGAGTGACCGGCGCAGAACCTTGCCGGTTTCGTTACGCGGAAGCTGCTCGACAAATATGACCTCGCGTGGGACCTTGTAGCGCGCTAGATGCCCGCGTACGTGCTCGCGCAATGCCGACTCATCGAGTTGGCTGTCTGCGCGGAGCACCACAACAGCACGAAGCCTCTGTCCAAACTCCTCGTCGTCGACGCCGACCACAGCAGCTTCGAGCACGCCCGAATGCTGCAGAATGCAGTTCTCAACCTCCTCGGGGAAGACATTTTCGCCTCCGGAAATAATCATGTCGTCATCCCGCCCTTCGACGAACAGACGGCCCTCAGGATCAACGGTGCCAACATCACCAGTCGCCATCAGCCCAGACTCGACTGCCTTCGTTCCACCGCCGGTGTAACCCTCGAAGAGCAGCTTGTTACCGACGAAGATCCTTCCCCTCTCCCCATCTGGAACGGGGACCCCATCCTCATCAAGTAACCGTAGAACCGTTCCGCGCGGCGGCCGACCAGCTGTTCCAGGTGCCGCTCGCAGGTCTGCTGGCCCCGCGATCGTTGCCCATGCGACCTCTGTAGACCCATAGAAGTTGTAGAGAACAGGCCCGAACTTGTCGAGTCCGCGCTGAGCTAAGTCGCCGGGTAGAGCGGAACCGCTCAGAGCAATGATCCGCAATGCCCCTGGCGCAACCTGACTCGCCTCCGGCGGCAGCTCCAGAACTCTGCTCAACATGACCGGTACAACGACTAGGACACTTGCATTGAAGCGATTTAGATCCACGACCACTTCAGCCGGGTCGAAGCGACGCCGGAGGATGATCGTTGCGCCAAGCGCCAGACCTAAACCGAGGTTTACAAACCCCCAAGAGTGGAAGACCGGCGCCGAGATAACCGAGATATCGCCAGTCTTGAGCGGAATCGCCTCGAGCAGAACTGCACCATCTAATAGCGACGGCGGCTTGCCACGGTTCGCACCCTTTGGCGTGCCGGTCGTCCCCGAGGTCAAAATCACAGTGCGACCGGGGTTCTCTGGCGCAGGAGGCGGTGAACCAACCGGCTGCCTTGCCAGCGAATCCAAGCTTTCCAGCTGATCAGCGTTGTCATCTTGCCAGCTGAGAATCCTCGAAACATCCTCAGATATTTCCGAGCAAACAGCCAGGAACTCCTCGTCAAGTATCAGAGTCTTAACCCCTTCACGGTCTGCAACATCTGCAAGCTGCGGGCCGGCAAAGCCAGTGTTAAGCAGGACTGTGTCAGCACCGATCCGCGCCAGCGCACCGAGGGCGACGATAAAACCTGCGTGATTACGACAGAGCAACCCAACAGCATCACCAGCCCGCAATCCACTTCGATAGAGGCCGGCGGCAACAGCCGAGCTCCGACGGTTTAGCTCGCCGTAGGAATGTACGCCGGCATCGTCAATTACGGCCACCCGGTTCGAGTCACGGGCATCCCATGACTCAAGCGCTGCAGCAGTAGTAGGTCCGAAGCGCCGTAACGCGCTCACAGACTTAGCTACGCGGTCAGGACGCT
>Ga0194055_10004625_pt1 | contig 10235 bp, 8 predicted proteins | sample SepL449m_MetaG_FD_155482 | JGI IMG/M metagenome (GOLD analysis project Ga0194055, IMG submission 155482) | Anoxic zone freshwater microbial communities from boreal shield lake in IISD Experimental Lakes Area, Ontario, Canada - Sep2016-L442-9m | ecosystem: Environmental > Aquatic > Freshwater >... | reverse complement strand
AGATCGTGCTCGGCAGTGACGACCGGCACCACCGTGACCCGCGGGTTGACGCGCCGGTCGACCGTACTCACGAGCGTGACCGAGGCACCTCGGGCGACGGCGGCATCGGCGAGGGCGTAGCCCATCTTCCCGGACGACCGGTTCCCGATGAAGCGGACGGGATCGATCGGCTCACGGGTCCCACCTGCGGTGATCACGATGCGGGTGCCGGCGAGGTCGCCGTCGCGCGACAGGACGCGGGCGGCCGCCTCCACGATCCGCGCCGGATCGGCGAGGCGCCCGGCGCCCACGTCACCACCGGCGAGGCGACCCTCGTCAGGGTCGACGACGTGCACGCCCCGGGTGCGCAACAGCGCGAGGTTGTCGACGACGGCTGGGTGCTCCCACATCTCGGTGTGCATCGCGGGGGCGACCAGGACCGGGGCCCGGGTCGCCAACAACGTCGTGCTGAGGAGGTCGTCGGAGATTCCGTGGGCGTACTTGCCGAGGGTCCGGGCTGTGGCCGGGGCGACGACGACCAGGTCGGCCGCCTGACCCAGGCGCGTGTGCGGGATCGGGTCGCTCCCCCCGAAGAGCGAGGTGTGGGCCGGCTCCGAGGCGAGCGCCGAGAACGTGAGAGCACCAACGAAGCGCTGGGCGTCGTCGGTGAGCACCGGCGAGACGAACGCCCCGGCGTCGACGAGGCGCCGACAGACCTCCACTGCCTTGTAAGCGGCGATGCCGCCGCTCACACAGAGCACGATCCGCCGGCCCCGCAGGGCCCAGGTCGTGTCGCCGGGCGTGTCCATCTCGACGTCGGGGAGGTGGCCCGCTATTCGGCGGGCGTCTCCGCGGCCTCGAGCTCCACCTCGAGGGGCGCCGCCTCCTGGCCAGCCTCACCGGCGTCGTCGGCCTCGGCCTCGACCGGGATCCAGCGGATCTTGTCCTGGCTGATCTCTTCGAGAGAGATCGACAGCGGCTTGCCGGAGGTCACCAGGACCTGCGGCGGCACGATCTTGCCCAGGCCGTCGCCCTGCTGGTTGTAGTAGTCGTTGATCTCACGGGCCCGCATCGACGCGAGGGTCACGAGGGTGAACTTCGAGCCCACGCGCTCGAGGAGGACCTCCATCCGGGGCTCCATGAGGTTGGCACGGTGCTCGGCCATGGTCGATTCCCTCCTCGCCCGGACCAGGGTCCTCCCGGGGTGCGGGACTGCCCAGTTCCTGGCGTCGGTGCGGCGGATCGTGGGTGGGGTCATCCCCGCCCACGGCGAGCCTGAAGGATACCAGCCACCACCCGCACAGTCTCGGAGAGGTCGTCATTGACCACGATCTCGTCGAAGTCCGCCGCCTGACGCTCCTCGGCCTCGGCTTGATCGAGCCGGCGCTCCAGGGCGGCCCGGTCGGCGTCCGGGTCCCGACCGAGGAGGCGTCGGCGCTGGACCTCCCGGGAGGGCGGCGCCACGAAGACGAGCAGAGCATCGGGAAAGGCCTCCCTGACGGCGCGCGCACCCTGCACGTCGAGTTCGAGGACGACGTCGTCTCCGGTGGCGAGGTGCTCGTCGATGGGGCCTCGCGGGGTGCCGTACCGGGCGTCGTAGACCGCGAACTCCTCCAGGAACTCCCCCGCCGCTGCCCGATCGGCGAACTCATCGGCCGTCAGGAACCAGTACTCGCGCCCATGATGCTCACCGGGGCGCAGCGGACGGGTCGTCGCCGACACCGACAGCCACAGGCGAGGGTCGGTGGCGAGGAGCTCGCGGATGACGGTCCCCTTGCCCACTCCCGACGGGCCGGCCACCACGATCAGCACGGCTCGCCGAACTGCTCGAGCACCCGCCGACGCTGGTGCTCGCCGAGCCCGCGGAGGCGACGGCTCTCACTGATGCCGAGGTCGCGCAGGAGCCGGCGGGCCCGGACCTTGCCGATCCCCGGGAGCGACTCGAGCATGCTGAGGACCTTCAGGTTGGCGACCATCTCGTCGGTGGCGGCGAGGTCGAGCAGCGCCGGCAGCGTGAGATCACCCGCTTTCAGGCGCTCTTTGACCTCCGCGCGTACCTGACGGGCCTGCGCCGCCTTCTCGAGTGCCGCGTGGCGCTGCTCGGGCGTGAGCGCCGGCGGACGGAGCGGGGACTGCGCCATGGGAGCCGAAGTATACGAACGCCCCGTCAGAGCGCCGCGGCGACTTCGGCGTGCACGGCGGCAGCCGCCGCGGCCGGATCGTCGGCTGCGGTGACCGCTCGACCGATCACGAGCCACGTGGCGCCGTCGGCGATCGCCGCGGCCGGAGTGCCGACCCGCGCCTGGTCGTCGAGCGCTGACCCCGCCGGGCGGATGCCCGGCACCATCGTGCGCATCCCGGCACCGGTCGCTCGGGCCGCCTCCAGGGCCGAGCACACGACCCCGTCGCAACCAGCGGCCACGGCCGTCGCAAGGCGTTCGGGGAACGCACCAGCGTCGGGATCGCTCGTCAGCACGGTGACGCCCAGCGCGACGGGCACGGGCAGCCCGATGTCGGCCGCCCCCTCCCGCAGCCCCTCGACCCCGGCGGTGAGCATCTCGACGCCACCGGCGGTGTGGAAGTTGCACAAGTCGACGCCCAACCGGCCGTAGACGCGGGCGGCCCGGCGGACCGTGGTCGGGATGTCGTGGAGCTTCAGGTCGCAAAAGACGCGGTACCCGAGATCGTGGAAGCGGGCGAACGCCGATGGACCCGCCTCGGCGTAGAGCTCCATGCCGACCTTCACCGTGGAGAACCACTCCCCGACCTTGGTGGCCATGGCCTCGGCCTGGGCCATGCCCCCGACGTCGAGGGCGAGCACGAGACGGTCGCGGGCGTCGGCCGGCACCCAGACGGGATCGGCGGCGTGGGCGTTCATCGGTTGGGCCTTTCGTCGAGTGCGCCGACCAGATCGGCGACGCGGCGGACTCCGTGGCGTGCACACCACGCCAACAGTTCGTCGAGGATCCGCAGCGGGGCGCGCGGATCGAGGAAGGTGGCGGTGCCCACGCCTACGGCGCACGCCCCAGCCAGGAGCATCTCGACCGCATCGGTTCCCGAGGCCACGCCTCCGGTGCCGATCACCGGGACCCCGGGCAGGGCCCGCGACACGTCGTGGACCACCCGCAGCGCTACCGGCTTGATCGCCGGACCCGAGAGACCCCCGTTGCCGGCGCCGAGCGCCGGGACGCGACGCTCCGCATCGATCACGAAGGCGCGCAGGGTGTTGACGCAGGTGAGGCCCGTCGCTCCGGCCCCGACGGCCGCCTCCGCGATCGGGACCACGTGGGTGACGTTCGGCGAGAGCTTGGCGAACACCGGCACGGCACCCACGACCTCGACCACCGCGCGCACCGTCTCGGCGGTGGCCACCGGGTCGTGGGCGATGATCTCGCCGTGACCGTGGTTGGGACAGCTGAGGTTGACCTCGACGGCCACGATGCCCGGAGCGTGCACGAGCGCGTCGGCCGCCACCACGTAGTCCTCGACCTCCCGGCCCCACACCGAGGCGATGACCCGCGCTCCCCGGGCCACGAGCGCGGGGAGGTCGGCCTCCAACCAGGCGTCCACGCCCGGACCCTGGAGGCCGACGGCGTTGACCATCCCGCTCCCGGCCGGGTGGAGCCGCGGCGCGGGGTTCCCGTCCCAGGCGAAGGGCGCCTGGCTCTTCGTGGTCACCGCACCGAGACGGGCCGGATCGCACAGCCGGGCGACCTCGTCGCCGTGGCCGAAGGTACCCGAGGCGGTGACCACTGGGTTGGGCAACACCAACGGTCCGAGAGTCGTGGTCAGGTCGACCCCTGCGGCGGAACGGCCCACGCTCAGACCTCCAACTGCAGCTGGTGGTCGTCGTGGTATTCCTGCAGCGACCGCACGCTCGGCTCGCGTCCATACTCGGCGATCCCCGCCGCGGCGGCCAGCGCCGCCGCCACCGTGGTGATGCAAGGGACCTTGTGGCGCGTCGCCGCCCGTCGGATGTGCTCGCCGTCGACCCGCGGGCCCCGACCCCGGGGCGTGTTGATCACCAGGTCGACGCGACCCGAAGCGATCAGGTCGACGGCGTCGACCGCGTCGCCGTCACGGTCACCGACCTTGGCCACCACCTGCTCGACCCGCAGGCCGTCGGCCTCGAGCGCCGCGGCAGTCCCGGCGGTCGCGACCAGCGAGAACCCACCCTCGACGAACCGTCGGGCGGCGCGCAGGCCGGCCGCCTTGTCGCGGTCGGCGACCGACAGGAACACCGTGCCCGATCGGGGCAGGGCATTGCCCGCTCCCGCCTGGCTCTTGACGAACGCCAGCCCGAACGACCGGTCGACGCCCATCACCTCGCCGGTGGAGCGCATCTCCGGACCCAACACCGTGTCGACGGTCGGGAACCGGTTGAACGGCAGGACCGCCTCCTTCACCGACACGTGGCCCCCCTCGCTCGGCGGACGCAGCAGCCCCTCGGCGCGCAGCTCGTCGAGCGTGGACCCCGCCATCACCCGGGCGGCGACCTTGGCGAGCGGGACTCCGGTGGCCTTGCTCACGAACGGCACGGTGCGGCTCGCCCGCGGGTTCGCCTCGATCACGAACACCTGCCCGTCCTTCACCGCGTACTGCACGTTGAGCAGGCCGCGGACGTCGAGCGCGTCGGCCAGGGCCTGCGTGTGGCGTTCGATCGTCGCCACGACCTCGGCGTCGAGGGTCTGCGGCGGCAGCGCGCAGGCCGAGTCGCCGGAATGGACCCCGGCCTCCTCGATGTGCTCCATCACGCCGCCCACCAGGAATCCCCCGGCGTGGTCGCGCAGCGCGTCGACGTCGACCTCGATGGCGTCCTCGAGGAAGCGGTCGACCAGCGCCGGCCGCTCGGCCGACAAGCCACCCTCACGCCCGAGCGAGCCGGCACCCGCCAACTCGGCCATGGCCGAGTCCAGCTGCGCCTCGTCGTAGACGATCTGCATGGCCCGACCCCCGAGGACGTAGGACGGGCGCACCAGGACCGGGTAACCGACGGACGCCGCGATCACCCGGGCTCCCACCGTGTCGATGGCCGTGCCCCCCTCCGGTTGCGGGATCCCCAACCGATCGCACAGGGCGTTGAACTGCTCCCGGTCCTCGGCGAGGTCGATCGAGGTGGGACTCGTCCCGAGGATCGGGATCCCCGAGCGCTCGAGGGCGTGGGCGAGCTTCAGCGGCGTCTGGCCGCCCAGGCTCACGATCACCCCCGCGAGGGGCTGCGCGCCACCCGAGAGTGCGTCGCACACGTTGCGGACGCCCTCTTCGCTGAGCGGCTCGAAGAACAGCCGGTCGCTCGTGTCGTAATCGGTCGACACGGTCTCGGGGTTGCAGTTGACCATGACCGTCTCGTAGCCGGCGGCGGAGAGCGCGAACGCGGCGTGGACGCAGCAGTAGTCGAACTCCACCCCCTGCCCGATCCGGTTGGGACCGCTCCCCAGGATCACCACCGCCGGGCGCTCGAGCGGGGTGACCTCGTCCTCGTCCTCGTAGGTGCCGTAGTGGTAGGGCGTGCGTGCCGCGAACTCCGCCGCGCAGGTGTCGACGGTCTTGTAGGTGACCCGCACGCCGGCGTCGAGCCGATCAGTACGCACCCGCTCCGCATCGACGCCCCAGAGGTGGGCGAGTTGAGCGTCACCGAAGCCGAGGCGTTTGGCCCAGCGCCAGTCACGCCGCGACATCGCGTCGGGGCCGCCCTTGGCGGCGAGCACTCCGCGTGCCTCGCTGATCTGGGCGAACTGGTCGAGGAACCACGGGTCGATCGCCGTGGCCTCGTACAGCCGCTCGACGCTCGCCCCCCGCCGCAGCGCCGCCTCGACGTGGAAGATCCGGTCGGGGGTGGCGGTCGCCGCGTGACGCACGAGTTCGTCGAGGCTCTGGGCGTCGTAGGCCACCTCGGCGGGATCGGCGTTGAGTCCGGCGCGACCGGTCTCGAGGCTGCGGCACGCCTTCTGCAGCGACTCGGCGAAGGTCCGGCCGATCGCCATGACCTCGCCCACCGACTGCATCTGGGTCCCGAGGATCCCCGACGCCCCGGGCAGCTTCTCGAACGCCCAGCGCGGGATCTTGGTCACGACGTAGTCGATGGTGGGCTCGAACGACGCCGGGGTCACGCCCGTGATGTCGTTGACGATCTCGTCGAGCGTGTAGCCCACCGCCAGGCGCGCCGCGATCTTGGCGATCGGGAAGCCCGTGGCCTTCGATGCCAGGGCGCTCGATCGCGACACCCTGGGGTTCATCTCGATCACGACCATCTCCCCGTTCGCCGGGTCGAGGCCGAACTGGACGTTGGAACCACCCGTCTCGACGCCGATGCGCCGGATGCAGGCGAAGGCCGCGTCGCGCATGCGCTGGTACTCGACGTCGGTGAGCGTCTGGATGGGGGCCACGGTGATGGAGTCGCCCGTGTGAACCCCCATCGGGTCGAGGTTCTCGATCGAGCAGATCACGACGACGTTGTCGGCGCGGTCGCGCATGACCTCGAGCTCGAACTCCTTCCAGCCGAACACCGACTGCTCGAGGAGGATCTCTCGAACCGGGCTGGCGTCGAGTCCGCGCTGGGCGAGGTCGCCGAGGCTCTCGACGTCGTGGGCGAACCCGGTTCCGCCGCCACCCAGGATGAACGACGGCCGGCAGATCAGGGGGAAGCCGACCTCGACCCCCACCTCGAGGGCTTCCTCGACCGTGTAGGCCAGACCCGACCGGGGCGTGGCCAGACCGATCTCGGCCATCGCCTCTTTGAATCGCGAGCGGTCTTCGGCCGTGTGGATCGCCTCCACGCTCGCGCCGATGAGCTCCACCCCGTACTCGGCCAGCACCCCGGCGTCGTGCAGCGCGATGGCCAGGTTGAGGGCGGTCTGGCCCCCGAGGGTCGGGAGGAGCGCGTCGGGGCGCTCCTTGGCGATGATGCGGGTGACGGACTCGACGTCGAGCGGCTCGACGTAGGTGGCGTCGGCGAACTCCGGGTCGGTCATGATCGTCGCCGGATTGGAGTTGACCAGCACGACCCGGTAGCCCTCGTCGCGCAGCACCCGGCACGCCTGGGTCCCGGAGTAGTCGAACTCGCAGGCCTGCCCGATCACGATCGGCCCGGAGCCGATCAGGAGGATCGTGTGGAGATCGTCGCGGCGCGGCATCACCGACCGCCCATGAGCTCGGTGAACGTGGTGAACAGGTACGCGGCGTCGTGCGGACCGGGTCCGGCCTCGGGATGGTGCTGGACACTGAAGGCGGGAACGTCGCGGACCCGGAGTCCCTCGACCGTGCCGTCGTTGAGGTTGACGTGGGTGATGTCGGCTCCTCCCGGCACGGTGTCGGCCATCACCAGGTAGTTGTGGTTTTGGCTCGTGATCTCGACCCGACCGGTCTCGACGTGACGCACCGGGTGGTTGGCCCCGTGGTGGCCGAACGGGAGTTTGTGGGTCTCGGCCCCCAGCGCCAGGCCCATCATCTGGTGACCCAGGCAGATGCCGAAGATCGGGACGGCGCCGAGGAGGGCCCGCACCGTGTCGGGGACCCCGGCCACCGCCGACGGGTCGCCCGGCCCGTTGGAGACGAACACGCCGTCGGGACCGCGGGCGAGCACGTCGGCCGCACTGGTGCCCGCGGGCACCACCTCGACCCGGCACCCCGCACCGACGAGGTGCCGCAGGATCGTCCGCTTGATGCCCAGGTCGAGAGCCACCACCCGGTAGGGCGCGTCGTCGTCGCCCACCACGTAGGGCTCCCGGGTGGTGACGGTGGACACGAGGTCGGTGCCGTCGGTGGCGCGGGCGGACGCCGCGGCCGCGCGGACCGCGGTCTCGTCGGCCCCGAACGCCCCCGGCCGGGCACCGGTGTCACGCAGGTGACGGGTGAGGCGGCGGGTGTCGATCCCGGCCATCACCGGTACTCCGGCCCGGGCGAGCAGCGACCCGAGGTCACCGGTGCTGCGCCAGTTGCTCGGGCGCCGAGCCAGGTCACGCACCAAGACGCCGCGGCAGTGCGGACGGGCGCTCTCGAAGTCGTCGTCGTTCACCCCGTAGTTGCCGATGTGGGGATAGGTGAACGTGATCATCTGCCCGGCGTACGACGGGTCGGTGACGATCTCTTGATACCCCGACCACGACGTGTTGAACACGACCTCACCCACCGCCACCGCCGAAGGATCGGTGACCTCGCCCTCGAACACCTCGCCGTCGTCGAGCACCAGCACGCCGTCGTACCACGTCGTCTCCATCACCGCTCCGTCCATCGTGCTCCCGATCCTTGCGGCCGTCCGGCCCACCCTGGCGCCTTCGTTCCCCGCGGCCCGTTCACCGCCGGGCCCTTCCGTCGTGCACCACGACCTCGCCCCCGAGGACCGTGTGCCGGACCTTGCCGGTGAGCATCCGCCCTGCGTAGGGCGTGTTGCTCGCCCGGCTCGCCAGAGCCCCGGCGTCGACCGTCCACCGCAGGGCCGGGTCGAACACGCAGAGGTTCGCCCGGGCGCCCGCGGCGACGGGTCCACCGTGGTGCCCGAGTCCGGCAATCGCCGCCGGCTTCCACGAGCAGGCGGCGAATGCCTGCGCCGGGGTCAGCACGCCGGGCTCGACCAACTCGTCCCAGACCAGTGCGAGCGCCGTCTCCAGACCGAGCATGCCCGAGGGCGCTTCGGCGAAGGGGCGCTCCTTGGCCTCGGTCGGATGGGGCGCGTGGTCGGTGGCGACGCAGTCGATGGTCCCGTCGGCCAGGCCGGCTTTGATGGCGGCGAGATCGTCGGCCGTGCGCAGTGGCGGATTGACCTTGAAGACCGGATCGAAGGTCGCGCAGCACTCGTCGGTGAGGGTGAAGTGGTGCGGAGCCGCCTCGGCACTCACCGGCAGACCGCGTGCCTTGGCCTGACGGACGAGCTCCACCGCGCCAGCGGTCGAGACGTGCTGGAAGTGCACCCGCGCGCCGGTGAGCCCGGCGAGGATGACGTCACGGGCGACGATGACCTCCTCGGCGACCGCCGGCCGCCCCGGGATACCGAGACGGCTCGACCACTCGCCTTCGTGCATCGCTCCACCGGCGACCAGGGCAGGGTCCTCGGCGTGCTGGGAGATCACCGCTCCGGGAAGCATCCGCGAGTACTCGAGGGCACGGCGCATCACCCCGGCGTCGGCGACGCAGTCGCCGTCGTCGGTGAAGATCCGCACTCCGAGCGCGTGCAGTTCGCCCATCGGCGCCAACTCGACCCCTTGGCGGCCCCGGGTGATCGCACCGGCCGACGCCACCTCGCAGCTGGCGTGCTCGGCTGCGGCCAGCACCGCCCGCACCACCCACGGGTCGTCGAGCGCCGGGGTCGTGTTGGGCATCGCGACCACCGCGGTGTAGCCGCCGAGGGCTGCGGCTCGCGCCCCGGTGTCGATCGTCTCGGCCTCCTCCATGCCCGGCTCGCGCAGGTGGACGTGCACATCGACCAGGCCTGGCGTCACGAGGCAGCCGGCGGCGTCGAGGACCTCGTCGCCGCGCAGGCCCGCTCCCACCTCGACCACTCGGCCACCGCGCACCAGCACGTCGGCCGTCCGCTCGCCCGTGGCGTCGAGCACCGTTCCGCCCTTGATCACCAGATCCGTCATCGCGTCACCCGTCTCGTCCGTCGTGTTGGTCCTGCCGGTCCTGGCGATCGCGTGCACGCCGAGCGCCGTTCCCGTCCGGCGCCTCCGGCCCGTCCTGCGCAATCAGCCCGTCCTGCGCCTCCGACACGTCGGGCACGTCGGGCCCGCCGAGCAGCCGGTAGAGGACCGCCATGCGCACCGCGACACCGTTGGTCACCTGCTCGAGGATCACCGACCGCGGACTCTCCGCCACCTCGGCGGCGATTTCGACTCCACGGTTCATCGGACCCGGGTGCAGGATCAGCGCGTCGGGCCGCAAGCGCGCCGCCCGCTCCACCGTCAGCCCGAACCGGCCGGAGTACTCGCGCAGCGACGGGAAGAGCGCTCGCTCCTGCCGCTCGCGCTGGATGCGCAGCATCGAGATGGCGTCGAGGTCCGGCAGGAGGTCGTCGAGGTCGTGACGGACCTCGACCGGCCATCCCGCGAGGCTCGCGGGCAAAAGCGTGGGGGGCGCGACCAGGGTGACACGCGCACCGAGGGTGGTGAGGGCACGGACGTCGGACCGGGCCACCCGCGAGTGCAGGATGTCGCCGACGATCGCGACGTGGGCACCCTCGAGGCTCGGACCGAGATGACGGCGCAGGGTGAAGACGTCGAGCAGGGCCTGGGTCGGATGCTCCCGAGCGCCGTCGCCGGCAT
>Ga0194055_10004621_pt1 | contig 10241 bp, 8 predicted proteins | sample SepL449m_MetaG_FD_155482 | JGI IMG/M metagenome (GOLD analysis project Ga0194055, IMG submission 155482) | Anoxic zone freshwater microbial communities from boreal shield lake in IISD Experimental Lakes Area, Ontario, Canada - Sep2016-L442-9m | ecosystem: Environmental > Aquatic > Freshwater >... | reverse complement strand
CATTTATGTGGAGTTTTCTTTAGTAATAGTAGAGAGCGTTGCGAGGTATCGACTCTTTTTTGTGGCATTTAGAGAAGTTGAATGGTGCTTGCACCAGCCAACTTCTCTGCTACAAGAAAGCCATCGCCAAAGATCGAATGGATGAAGTTACAAAACAAGAGTGTTATTGGAAGGCACCTGGAAAGGACCGTCAAAGAGCGTGAAAACCGCGTACAATAAAACCTTTTGTCTTCATTGTTGATATTCTCAAGTAGGACGGGACACGTGAAACCCTGTCTGAATCCGGGAGGACCACCTTCCAAGGCTAATTACATTGCATGATCGATAGCGCACAAGTACCGTGAGGGAAAGGTGAAAAGAACCCCGCAAGGGGAGTGAAATAGAATCCTGAAATCATATGCTTACAATGAGTCGGAGCCCAGCACCTTTGTAATTAAGGTGTATACTACAGCGCATGTATTACTTATATATGTTGCAGAGTATACAAAATCCGAAACAGTTTTATTTTGGTCAAACCAAAGATTTGAAATCTCGGTTTGCCAAACATAATTCAGGTCTTAATGCTTCCACAAAGCGTTATAGACCATGGAAAGTAGTTTATTTTGAAGCTTACAGCACTAGGTCACAAGCGATACTGCGAGAAAAGCAGTTGAAGCATTATGGCCAGGCTAGAACAGCACTAAAGAAACGACTAAAACTGTTTTGAACTTTAATACCAAAGGTGCTGGGTGACGGCGTGCTTTTTGTAGAACGATCCAGCGAGTTAATGTGTATGGCAAGGTTAAGTGTGCAAACGCCACGGAGCCGTAGTGAAAGCGAGGGTTAATAGCCCGATTTAGTCATATGTATTAGACCCGAAACTAGGTGACCTAACCATGGGCAGGCTGAAGCCGTCGTAACAGACGGTGGAGGGCCGAACCGTAGTGTGTTGCAAAACGCCCGGATGACCTGTGGTTAGCGGTGAAATGCCAATCGAACCTAGAGATAGCTGGTTCTCCTCGAAATAGCTTTAGGGCTAGCGTCATAAACTACCTGTCGGGGGTAGAGCACTGAATGGGTAGAAGGCTCCTCGGAGTACTTCGCTCAATCAAACTCCGAATACCGACAGAGATTATTATGGCAGTCAGAACGGCGGTGCTAAGATCGTCGCTCGAAAGGGAAACAGCCCAGATCGCCATCTAAGGCCCCCAAGTCATAGCTAAGTGGGAAACGGGGTGAGATTGCATAAACAACCAGGATGTTGGCTTAGAAGCAGCCATGCATTTAAAGAGTGCGTAACAGCTCACTGGTCAATTGTGATCTTGCACGGAAAATATAACGGGGCTCAAGCTATGCGCCGAAGATGCGAATTCTATAATTTATTATAGAGTGGTAGAGGAGCGTTCCTCGTGTACTGAAGCTAAACCGTGAGGTTTGGTGGAATGCGGGGAAGTGAGAATGCTGGAATGAGTAACTATAAGGTAGGTGAGAATCCTACCCACCGTAAGACCAAGGTTTCCTGGGCAACGTTTATCGTCCCAGGGTTAGTCGGGCCTAAGCCGAGGACGAAAGTCGTAGGCGATGGACAACAGGTTGATATTCCTGTACCGGCTGCTTTGTTCCCACACAAGACGCAGGATGGTAGCGTGAGCGGATTTTTGGCTATATCCGTCCAAGTGCGTAGTCTCGGTTTACCGAGGTGAAACACGAATGAAACGGGCTGCAAAGCTTGGATTCACGTGAGCCAAACTGACTAGAAAATTGTGTGATTAATAGAAGTAGCCGACCGTACCGCAAACCGACTCAGGTGGTCGGGTCGAGTAGACCAAGGTGCTCGGGAGAACCCTCGTTAAGGAACTCGGCAATACAGCGACCGTAACTTCGGGATAAGGTCTGCCCCGCCAATTTAGGGCGGGAGATATTGTTCGGATTCTTAACAATAATTTTTTAAAATACAAAAAACGTTGAAGATATAAGTGTATTCGCTTAAGATTTCGGACGTGTCTCGCACATTAAATTGGCGGGGCCGCAGCGAAAGAGCCCAAGCGACTGTTTATCAAAAACACAGGTCTGTGCCAACACGTGAGTGGAAGTATACGGATTGACGCCTGCCCGATGCCGGAAGGTTAAAGAGCGAGGTTCACGCCTCAAACTGAAGCCCCGGTCAATGGCGGCCCTAACTATAAGGGTCCTAAGGTAGCGAAATTCCTTGTCGGGTAAGTTCCGACCCGCACGAATGGCGTAACGATTTGGGCACTGTCTCAACGAGGGACCCGGTGAAATTGCAATAGCGGTAAAGATGCCGTTTACCCGCACCAAGACGGAAAGACCCCGTGGAGCTTTACTACAACTTGGCATTGAATCTGGTTATATACTGTGTAGCATAGGTGGGAGACTTTGAAACTCCGGCGCTAGCCGAAGTGGAGTCGAAATATGAAATACCACCCTGTATGTAGCTTGGTTCTTACTGCAACCGTTATCCGGTTGCAGAACAGTGTCTGGTGGGTAGTTTAACTGGGGCGGTTGCCTCCTAAATTGTAACGGAGGCGTTCAAAGGTTAGCTAAGTTCGGATAGAAATCGAACTGATAGGGTAAGCCCATAAGCTAGCTTGACTGCGAGACTTACAAGTCAAGCAGGTGCGAAAGCAGGAGCTAATGACCCACTCATAACACGTGGAAGTGTGAGAGCGCAACGGATAAAAGTTACCCCGGGGATAACAGGCTTATAGCGCCCAATAGTCCACATAGACGGCGCTGTTTGGCACCTCGATGTCGGCTCGTCCTATCCTGGAGCAGGAGCATGTTCCAAGGGTTTGGCTGTTCGCCAATTAAAAGGGTACGCGAGCTGGGTTCAGAACGTAAATTACATTGCGTTCTACTACTGAGAAGTAGTAAAATACCGGTGTACATCGCACCAATGGTATTAAAATCCGACTATATCGGTGAAACCCGAATGGATCATCCGAATGGATCCAAGGGCAATACCGAGGGAAGATTATTTGTATGTCAGAAAAAGAAATAGTCTGTAATAACTAGCAACGCGGTTTTCGTAGCTAGTTAGACCGTAATTTAATTAATTTTAATTACGGTTGACTAATAGAGAAGTGAAATTTGTATAGAAACTTCTACACCCCTTTCTTTTTCAATATAGAGTTACTTAATTTAGCTTCGGCGATTAAGTAGCTTCATAAGGAAACAACATTTAATCCCCGTAGAGACTGATTCTCGGAACAAACCACCGAGATGAGATTGGCTTGAATTTCAAGCAGATCATACGTCGGCCCCTACCTGCATACAAAGCAAGGAGGGTGAAGATATAGTCCATGCCACTCGTAATAGTGGATACGGCCGTGTTTTTTAAAAACACCTAACCAAAGCACAGCGATACTGGCTTTGGTAGTCACAGTATTTGTGATGGCCTCATGCGTGAGACAGTTCGGTCCCTATCTGGTGTGGGCGTTTAGAAATTTGAGAAGAGTTGCTCCTAGTACGAGAGGACCGGAGTGAACGAACCTCTGGTGTATCGGTTGTCATGCCAATGGCATTGCCGAGTAGCTACGTTCGGACGGGATAAACGCTGAAAGCATATAAGCGTGAAGCCTCCTTCAAGATTAGATTTCTCCATTTAGACTCGCAGTAGACGACTGCGTTGATAGGCACCAGGTGTAAGCACAGCAATGTGTTCAGCCGAGGTGTACTAATAGTCGATTGACTTTTTTTATACTTTTAATTCGCTGGCAATTTGTAGCTAGTAAACTATAAGTTAGTAAGAAGTTTAGTTTCAACCATTTAACATATTTTTATCAAATAAAACCCCTTGTGGGTTTTATGCTCGTGTCTTTAGCGAAGGGGCCACACCGGTTCCCATGCCGAACACCGAAGTTAAGACCTTCTGCGTCGATGATACTCTTTTAGGGGAAAGTAGAACGACGCGAGCATAGAATCCACAAACTAAAAACACCAGACATCAACTTCTGGTGTTTTTTGGTGCTTAGACAACCAGGGCTAATAATATCTTATTTTAATTATTATTAACCAGTATCATTAACTTCATGAATTACCACTTTTGCCAGCAAAAGAGATGATTAATGAGATAATTTAATACAATTTAAAAAAAGCAATATTTCTGTATCTGTACTGTGTCTTACACCGACATCGAGCTCCAAGAAAGCAACAGGCTAACGGACTAATCATTATCCAGGATTGTTTGAAGCCCTGAAGCGTTAGCAATCAGGGCAAGTTTATTCTGGATAGAGATTGTTCGGTAGCCTGTGGCGCTTATTGGGGCGAAGTGTAGTCAACTAGAAGTCGGTTGGTTTTATATCACTTTTGGCAGCAAAAGTGATGACTAATGAGATTAATTGATACTAATTAAAAAGAGCATTACTGCCGCATCTACTCTATGCCTAACACAGACATTAACATCTGGCGTTTTTTAGTCAACAACAATAAGCGACTTGATATGGTCTACTATATCGTAAAACTCTTTCGAGCGCTCATTGCGATGTCGTTTGATATCGACCGTGATAATCTCTTTGACCTTGCCGGGGTGGCTAGTTAGCACAACTATCTTGTCGGCCAACTGGACTGCCTCCTCGACAATGTGGGTTATCATGACCACCGACTGCTTTCTTATTTGCCAAATCTTAATTACGTCATTTCGCAATTTCTCGGCAGTGAATGCATCAAGCGACGAAAAAGGCTCATCTAGCAGTAATAAATCTGGGTCAAGTGCCAGAGCTCTTGCAATGCCGACTCTTTGCTTCATACCCCCCGATAGCTCCCTAGGGTGGAGCGACCTCGCATCATCAAGCTTCATCTGCTTAATCTCCCTTTGTATCGTATCTCGAATCTTATCATTACTAGCGCCCTGCATTTTAAGCCCAAAGGCGATATTCTCTTCTGTATTTAGCCATGGAAATATTGCCGCATTCTGAAATACCATAGCCTGTTCTAATTGCTCTGGCTGTTTGATAATTTTGCCTTCATCGGCTGGTATTAACCCGGCAATTATCCTCAATAGTGTCGATTTGCCACATCCGGATGGGCCGAGAATACAAACAAACTCTCCCTTTTGGACCTCAAAGGATACATCAGAGATCACATTGTCTGGCTTTCGATTAACACTAACGAAAGACTTAGTGATGTGTGATATTTTGAGTATAAGATTGTCCATATTTAATTATCACTCTGGTACTGTGTGGCATTTCTGAGTAGTGGGAGCCATAGGATTTTATTTATAATAAAGAGTAGCATCATCAGTACGATGATGCCTATCGCTAGCGCACCATTGAGTTGGGCAGCGCCTAGTTTGCCGAGATACGATCCGATACCTTGGTTTGCCCGAACAAGCAGCTCGGCACCAATTATGAATTCCCAGCCTTCCCCCCAGCCCACAATAGAGCCTGTTACAACAGATGGCCAAAGCGAAGGTACCGTGAAGTGCTGAAAACGTTTTAGCCCGGTAGCTCCATAAACGCTGGCAGCCTCCTCCAGGTCTATTCTTCTATTTTTTATGGAACCTATAATAGTAAATAAAATTGGCCAGATTATCGTAACAACCAGTACAATTATTATGACTAATTCTGGCGCAGAAGCCAGGGCTGTTATGAGAATCGGAAAGAGAGCAAAGCTTGGGAAGCTCTGAAGTACATCAAAAATTGGCAATAGCAATGCTTCGATTTTTGGGCTAGCTGTTATGACTATCGCCAATATTACCGCCAGAACTACAGCTGCTATATAGGATATAGTAATCCGAACAAGGCTCACCCCGAAGCCCTGCAATATTAGATTCAGACTAACATCTGTATGGCTGCTAGCTACTATTACAAATGCACCAACAAGTCCCAGTATCAAAAAGCCTATTGTTGTACTGAGCCAACGGAGCTGAAGGGCATGGCGTTTCTTGGGGTATTTGCCAGGGTAAGCATGTAGCTGTGTCGTGTATCTCATAAAATTATTGTAGAACAACTCTAAAATATTACCTAATTTTACTATTACAAAATAACCATAAGCAGTATAGTATTATTTAATTCACTATAATTACCACTTTTGATACCAAGAGTGGTGTTTAATAATATTAATTAAAAAGACAATTATTACCGCATCTGTACTATGCCTTACACCGACACCAAAGCTCCAAGAAAGCAACAGGCTAACGAACTAATCATTATCCAGGATTGTTTGAAGCCACGCAAGCGCTAGCATTCAGGGCAAGTTTATGCTGGATCAAGATTGCGCTGGTAGCCTGGGGCGCTTATTGGAGCGAAGTGTAGTCAACTAGAAGTCGGTTGGTTTTATATTACTTTTGCCAGCAAAAGTGATGACTAATGAGCTAATGAATGAGATAACTAATGTGATAATTAATGATATTAGTTAATATTAATTAAAAAGATAATTATTACTGCACCTGTACTCAGCCTTACACCGACATCGAGCACCAAGAAAGCAACAGGCTAACGGACTAATCATTATCCGGGATTGTTTGAAGCCCTGAAGCGCTAGCAATCAGGGCAAGTTTATGCTGGATAAAGATTGTTCGATAGTCTGGGGCGCTTATTGGGGTGAAGCACAGTCGGTTATTTTTGCTCCACTTTTGATACTAAAAGTGGTATTTAAAGAAGTTAATTTCAGTATAATTATTACTACTGACTAATTAACAATGTATGATATTTTAGTCCAAAATTAGCCTACAATAATCAAACCATATAGCTATTGACAAAATAACCATAACTCGGTATAATCATAACCACAATAATATTAACCCAAGAGTTTAACAGCATCTTGGAGGGTGTAGAATAAGAGCTAGTTGGACTCCTTGCAAAAAGGAGTTTTTCTTATGCCAGGAACAAGAGAAGGCGGTATCAAAGCCGCATCAACCAACAAAAAGCGTTACGGTAAAGAGTTTTATACTCGCATCGGTGCTGTCGGTGGTAAAAAGAGTCGTGGTGGTGGATTCGCTGCTAACCCAGATCTAGCTCGTGAAGCTGGAGCTAAGGGTGGACGCGCAAGTCGCCGTGGCAAAGCCGCTAAGTAAGTAATACTTACTATATAAAAAAGTCCCATTAATTTGGGGCTTTTTTGTTATCTAAGAACTTAAATCATCGATACAGCCAAAGGGCAAAATAATTTAAGACCGAATCTATCTGTTATTTATATTAAAATTTAATAGTTAGTTATTACTATCGCGATTACTATGTCTGAAATACTACATTATTTTGTTATATACTTTAGAAGTAATGAATTCTAAAAAAATCAATAAGCTAAACAAACAAATAAACCCCAAGATTGGCATGTTGCTTTTATTTTTGGTAAGTATCGCGGGTCTTAGCTTGCCGTTTGTATTGTACCAGGCGGGCTGGCTAAGCCTGGTCGGCTTGGTGCCATTTATATTTTTCTTAAAAATAATTAGTCAAAGTAAACTATCGGCAGTTAGACAGCTAGGCTTAATATGGGCAACTGGCATAGCAGCCTTTGTGGTTATACTTAGCTGGGCCCTGCAGACGGATCCTGAGAAATGGGCTTTCATAAGTGGCTGGCAAGCAGACCTCGGACTGTGGTCTGTATATATACTTTTTGTCATAATGCTGAGCATTCAATATCTAATCTTTGGCGGGTTATTTTTAGCAATAAAACCAAAGTTTAGTAATAAAAGTATCTTTTTGTTACTGCCCGCCATGTGGTGTATTGCAGAAGTCAGCAGAAGCATATTATTTTCCGTATTTATGTCTGGACCAGGCGGGAGTATTGGTATCTACTGGAATTTTGGAGTACTTGGTGTGGCTGGGTCAGTAACACCGCTTGGATATCTAGCTAGAGTTGCCGGTATGTTTGGTTTGAGTTTTCTGATTGTAGTTGTGAATATTTGTATATTCTGGCTAGCTCAAAGACGCTGGCGGTTAGCCCTGATTATTCTATCTAGCATATTAGTGTCTAGTATTGTCTGTTATTTAGCATGGAGGCCCCCTGCACAATCTAGAAAAGTTGTAGTAGGATATCTTCAGCAGCCACTTGTTTATCAGACTTTTCAGGGGGATGTAGGCTACTATGAAATAGTCGGTAAGCTAGCTAGTAATTTAAAAGAAAAAACCGATGTACTAGTATTGCCAGAATATTCGCAGTTTTTCATTGATACCGAACAAACAAAAACAGAGCAGTTTAAGCCAGCCCAGTCTACCGCTAGGTCTATTAGCAACCCAAATGGCACCATAATCACCAGTTCCGAAAATACTAGCACAGGTAAAAAGACAAACCGCGTGGTATTGTATTCAGCTTTAGGTGAACCGAAGGCTTATAATGTCAAAAGCTTTTTGATACCACTAGGAGAATATATGCCTCATATGTTTATTGGAATTTTTAAGCTATTGTCGCAGCAGCAGCTTCTTTATGCACACCAGCAAATGAGACAGATAGCTCAGGGTCAGTCAGGCAGTGTTGTGCTTCGTGGTGATAATAATATTAAGCTTGGCTCACTAGCCTGCTCTGGAGCAATCGCACCAGAGTTGTACCGCGGCTTAGCTAGTAATGGCGCCGAAGTATTAACCAATAGTGCAAATTTGGGTATTTTTACAAATGCTCCATTCTATCACAATCAAAGTCAGCAGTTTGCTCGCTTTATTGCCATTAGCAATGCTAGGCCCTATGTTCAATCTGCGGCTGGGGCATATAGCTACAGCTTAAGTAGCGACGGAGAATTCGTATCAAAGACTTCAGACCTTGGCTATAAGCTAGAGACTGCTCAAGTATCACTAGGCCAGCCCAGAACAATATATACAATCCTGGGTGAGTGGGTGGGCTTACTGAGCGCATTAATACTTATAATCTTTGTGTCCATTAAGGCGCTTACGAAGAAATAGTTATGCTATTATAGCTATATATGGGAAATCTAGCGCCAAAACATCTACATACTCCGGAAGGTAAAACAGTTAATAATAAAAAAGTACGCTTTAACTGGAAGATAGGCCTATTTTTAATGCTGGTATTAGCTGTTTTTGGGCTTGTCTATATACTCATATCTAGAGCCTCTACTTTTACAGCAGCCTGTGGAGCTAGAGTCGATAATTATAGCTACAGAGTGCCTTTTAGTTCGGCGCCTTGGAATATACCAGTTTGCGGTCTTCCAAAATACGATCAGTCGCAAAATTATGCCACGCGTTTATTCAAATACAGCAACGGCAATGGAACTACCCCTCAGGATCTAGCCAGAAGAGGTAACACCTCTTTAGGGTTTGGGCTTGGAGATGTCAAGACAAGCTATTCTCGTAGCGTTTATAATTCAAGCGATGCGAATAAAAAAGTTCAGGTACAGAATTCAGTATATCTTAGTAATCTTGATGGGGCTGAGTACAAAAGCTTATCCTATAACCCTAAAGCATTTATACCCTGGAACGATTCGTGGGTAGTAGCTGAAGGAGGAGATAACGAGGTTGTGATACTCGATAATGATACTGGCATGATGTATGAAGTGTCCGGTCTAAAAAAGGGGCTACCAGCAATAACACAGTGTGGACCTTTTCTGCGCGATAGGCTATGTGCCTATTCTGTCAATGTAGTTAGGGATAGTTCTGGTAACGCGATTGATTATAGAACCTACCAGGGTAGCTCTCCTCCAAGCAGAGGGGCTGGCATACCAATGTATGCGACACTCACAACTCCAGAAGAAGTACAGGCTGGAGAGATACGCCACGCTCTGAATTTGGTTGTGAACAATACTGCCTTTGGGCCAGCCTGCACCAAATCTCAGCTCGGTACTAGCGCAGAAGGAAATACCTGCGGAACGGCACTTGCCCCCGCCAGTAAGTTTGAGTGGGGCTCAGCCCTTAAGGCCTCTGACCGAGCGACACCAGAATCCACTCTTGCTCTCGATATGACTGTTCCTGAGGGTATGCGATTTGCTCTTAATATGAACGATTCAGAAATAGATAAGTGGATAGCCACTAGGGCGGATCTAAAAGCTAACCCCCAAAAAGCTCAGACGGCTAGAGTGTTTGCCAAAGCCCTCAGAGACTATGGGGCAATTGTTGTAGATACTGGTGGCACTTCAAATATCCAAGTAGCTGGCGCTCATAATCCTAAGGCAAAAGAAATTTGGAGTAGAATAGGAATAAAAAGTGAAGCTGACAACAATCTTTTGGATGGACTAATGACCGAAAATAACATGTATGTCGTCGCACCACCTGTCAATGACTGCATAGATGGCACTAAGAGCACTTACTTCTGTAAATATTTAACTTCCCAGTATAAGGATGCGAATGGACAAATAG
>Ga0194055_10004619_pt1 | contig 10247 bp, 6 predicted proteins | sample SepL449m_MetaG_FD_155482 | JGI IMG/M metagenome (GOLD analysis project Ga0194055, IMG submission 155482) | Anoxic zone freshwater microbial communities from boreal shield lake in IISD Experimental Lakes Area, Ontario, Canada - Sep2016-L442-9m | ecosystem: Environmental > Aquatic > Freshwater >... | reverse complement strand
GATATACTTGCCACGAATAAAAATACTCGGATAGAGAATGTTTTTAATCGCATACATCAATATATCATTATCGACTGTATTACCCATACTGTTTTTTAACATTTCAAAATCAAAATAGATATTAGCGTTAGCGGCGTTAGCGGGGGTGCTAATAATATTCTTAATCATGGTTTTGATACTTGGCAAAAGATGCTTGTATATTTCACTGCGATACCCGCGAGTGTTAATTTTGCGAGGATTCACAATCACATTACATTTTGGCTCGTATTTATCGTCGTCGCCGAAGTTATACTTAATCACCGCTCCTTGCGATGTCTGTATATTTACATTATCCATTTTAAAAAGCGTTTTCGGGAAATAATTAATATTTTTCATTAAATGGCAATCTATCGCATTATCCATAATAATTTTATCGACTTTCTTGCTCTCAATGTATTTCCGTGTGGATATACGGAACGCATTGATATCGATGCTTTCTCTACTCTCATCATCATTCACACTTGCATGCATAAATACAGATACGTTGCGGTTCTCAATCGCGAGACTATTATGCCTACAATTGCGGATGCCACGCCCGATAATCTGGTCAGCACGATTAAAGTGATACCAAGGTTCGATTAAATGTATCTCGCGAGTATTGAAAAAACTGAGTCCTTCACTTGCTACGGGGGTGATAAGAATCACCTTTATTTTTGCCCCATTGTGATTGGCTTCGCTATTGATTATTTTTATTAAATCATCTATCTTCGTGGTTCCCATATATTCCTTCTTATCGCTCGTAAGAATACAGTATTTCGGATTGCGAACGCCCTCGTATATCGGCTTGTCTTTAACGATATCGGCATTCTTCAAAATATTATTCGCTCCTTCCCGAGAATATCCTAAATGTTCGAGGCATATCGCAATCGGTATGATGCCCGATATCAAAAATCGCGAGTAGATAACCACGATTCCCTTCGATTTGCGAATAAAATTACAAACATTCAAAAACTTTCCAGCATATTTACCTAAATGTTCTTTGTCTGGCAATAAGGCATTTTTATACCCCTCTGTATATTTTAATTCGATAGGGTCAGTATCCTTTGTTTTACTAAAAAAATTATAAAAACCCTTGATACCGATATCCGTATCATATACGATATTCATTGGTTGTAGCAGTTTCATATTATTATTTTGCTTCTCGTCGTCATCCGATACGTCGCCGTCGCTATCCATTGCGTCGTCTCCGCTTCCATCCACGTCGCTTCCATCGCTATCACTGACGTCAAACGCTATTTTTTCGAGCGAATTGACTAACTTCTTTTGGGCTTCGCCAAGTGTGGAGATAACAATCTCGTCATCTATATTCTTCAACCAGCCGATACTCTCTTTTTTAATCGCCTTATTCGTCATATCTCGCGTAGGTGCTTTCTCTAACACTTTGATACCGCTAATGCTCGGATTCAACTTTAAAGCGAATGAGAAAGGGTTCTTGCCTTTCAAGTAAGATATATAACGCCCCGATAAGTTTCGAATCAATTCAGCGACATTCGCATCCTCTATATTGAACGTCTTGCTATTGAATATCTTCTTGTTTTCTTGTAGAATCGCGTGTCGCTTGTCGTTTATAAGTAAAAGTTTTAAAAGTTCTAAAATATCTCGCGGTTCGTTATACATCGGCGTAGCAGATAATAACACCAGCCGATTATTCTTCCCCTTTTCAAGGCAATTCATTAACGCAACGTAGGTATCCTTCACCTTCTTATTTGTGCTACGTATATTATGAGCCTCGTCGATGATAATTACCTTGTTCTCTACAATTTTATTGGTATTCGTATAGTTATCCTTGATATATTTGGCGAATCGGTCATACGTAAAGATATCATAGCGGGTTTTTAGTAATGCTTTCAGTTCGCTTTTGAGTTTCTCCTTGTTTTCTACACCCAAGGTAGATTTATATATATTTAACAATTTTATATAATTATGGTCGGTGCATTGATTCGCCAACCCTTCAAGTGTCTCAAAATCGTCGAGGCTAAATACTTGCGATTTAAAACTGGTCTTTAATGCTTGTGGCATAATCACCCAAATCATAGGTTCTGAGGATACTTGCGAACTTAATAGAGCCTCTGTGATTGTTATGGCGGAACACGTTTTACCCACGCCTACACCGTGATATAACAAAGCACTCCGATAGGGTGTTCGATACGATAAAAACTGCCCTATAAAATGCTGATAAAGCATCTTGTCAAACTTTCCACATAACTTCGTGGATACCGCATTGAACTCTTCGGCGTTCGTGACGATAGGATAATCTGGTATTTTATGAATCAAAAACTCCTTATTATTCGTAATCTTAGATGTAAAGTCTGTGTCGTCTAAATCAGGATAATACAATTCGAATTCTCTGTCATCTGATAAAGGCGGAGATAGAGAAACAACGGACGCAGACGAAGCGGCGGAAGCGTCGGAAGCGTCGGAAGCGTCAGCGGATGTCGATAGCGACTTCTTCGGCTTCTGCGGTGTAGGGATAACGGGCTGGGTATCTGGTAATTTCTTTGGTCTTCCTTTTCTCACATTGTTTTTGTTTTCACTTGGAATTTTGTCGCATTTTCCAGTCTCTTTATTTCGCACAGTTCCCTCTTTACATTTTAAAACGAATCTTCCAGTTACTGGATTTATTTCTTTATTATCTGGACAGATTTTAGAACCCTTTTTAATCATCCACCTTCTATATAGATTAAAGAAGATTTATAGCAAGGATTCATTAATTATATTGTGAGCCTTCTTGAATATCTCAATACGCTCTATGTTATGATATTTAATATGCGATAATACCTCTGTGTATGTAAGCCATTTGATATCTCGAACTTCCCTAACTTGTTCGAGACAATTATTATCTAAGAATATCTTAGATTTATCCTTGACGATTTTCGCAACATAATAAACGTGTTTATATAGAATGTTGTTCGTGCCAAAGAATATTTCTTGAAACGGATTGATATCCTTTGCGATTTGAATATCATCATTGTATAACTGCGTTTCTTCGCAAAACTCCCGAACGGCACAATCAATATCACTCTCGCGAATCTTCTTTCGCCCCTTCGGGAAACCCCATTCCTGCTCCAAACAACTACATTTCACCTTGCTCGATTTGATTACATTCACAAAATTATTATTATTTATCACATAGTCGAACTTCGATTTCGATTCAATGTATTCCTTCGTATGCTTAAAGACGTTTTGAGACGATTGACACCACGTATAATTCCATATCATGTCGAATGCGTTTTCTAATATCATTTCCTTTTCATTCTCAGTCATATAATCGATAAGTTGCTTAATATAATTAATATCCGTCTGATTATATTTCCCTCGCACAAACTCCATAAATGCCAAACTGTCTTTACGTTGTATCATAACATACCTTATCTCCCCGTTTTCTACTTTGTAGCAAATGATACCGAAACTCATAATAGGATGTAAGCAATCCTTGTATAAATGTCCATTGATACCACAATTTCGACATATTTGAGGTCTATAATAACCGCTACGCTTAGCCTCATCTTCCTTCTTTTTCATAATTATTAATTGAACATTATAATATAATAGAGATGATTTCTTAAATATGTTTGGTAAAAAATGATGCTCTTCTATCTATACAATTAGAGACAAATGAAGTTTCCAAGTTTGCTTCATATTGATACAACGTATCAAAAACACAACAAGATTACACGAAATAGGAAAAAGGATATCATCGCGGATTTTCTGTATGAATGGAAATCAGAGGATGACCCTGACGATTACTTTGAAATGCGTGAGAGTAAAGGATATTATACGTTGAATTACCAAGTAATCACACATTTACTAAGTAATCACCACGCATTATTTAATACCTCTTATAAACGCAAGGATTTTATGAAATACATAGATGGCAACCTATTCCCCGAAGAAACGTTTGATTATATGATGGAAAAAAATATAAACGCGAATGATTTCTTACGCGGACAACTTCAAAATATAAAAATACTATGCGAATCCTTGGGGAATAAACTCCCCCTCTGTAAGGACGTTATAGAGCAACCTACTCGGCAACTCGTTCTCTATCGCGGGTTTAATTATAACCGATATAAATCGCTTTTAGAAAGAATACCGTTTGCTCTTGCCGTCGGCTCTATTATCACAACGGAAACATTCTTATCCACCTCATTACAAGAACTAACGGCAATAAACTATATATACAGCAATCCGCAAAAACCCGAGCATAATATTCTGTGGAAAATTATTGTGGATGGTGATGCCTATGACAAGTTCAATTATTCGTTTCTTTCAAAAACATTCCATAGTTGCGACAACGACATCCACACACTTTATGCGAATGACAATATATGTTGCGAGTTCTTGTTAAATATAGGTGCTAAATTGGAGTGTATCGCCATAGATGTGATTAGTGATTTTGAAGGGATAACGATAAAAGGTGAATATAAAAGAGATTATATTATATCAAAAAAAATATATACGCAATATACGTTCCGTTTTGTAGGGTATGACTGGGAGTATATGCGGAATATTACGACGAATTGGACAAAATATATAAATTACCTAAAATGAACTAAACATATCCATATTTGAATCTGCGTAAGGCTCTACCGTATCGCTCATACGCGATTCACTATGGACGTTAACAGGGCGACGCATTGGTTCTTTCATCGTCGTAAAATCGGCATCTAACGGGGCTAATCTGTCAGTTGAATCAAACCCAGTGTAAGCACCTGCGGAACTGGATTGTTGTTGGGGGCGTTGTTGTTGCGATTGTTGAGGCATAGGAGGTTGTTGTTGCATGTGTATAGGAGGTTGATATTGTTGTGCGAGAGATGTCATGTGATTTTGCTCTGTTTGCTGAGGCGACTGAGGCGACTGAGGCGACTGAGGCGACTGAGGCGACTGAGGCGACTGCTGGGGTGGCGGGGAATACTGAGGCGAATGCGACTGAGGCGACTGAGGCGACTGATTGTCTTGTTCATAAGACTTCATTATATTTTTAGCATAATTGTTGGCATTCGTGTTGTCCGAAGTATCATCAACCTTGTTATTTGCGATATCCTCGCTAATTCGCTCGTTCGCTAAATCATAGGAAGTCATCGATAGAAAGAGGGATATGATTATCATTACACAATAAAAGATAATCATAACCGCCAAGAACCACGCTAACGCCCAGCACCACCAACGCGTATTATAGTTTCCGCCCGTAACGATACATGTTAGTTCAAATAGCGTCATTAATATCGAGGGGAGTGTTATGATAAGTATAAAGATAACGAACACGATTCGTTGCTCGATTGGGATTTTGCTACTGGTGAATAGAATTGCTAAACAAATGATTAAAATCGTTATAAAAAGAGCGATTCCCGCATACTTTGATTGCTCTGACCCTAAAAATACATCACTTAGATTCGTAGCCGCCATATTATTATATATATTCTAATATGATAGAAAGAAAAATAAAAAATGATATTAGCAATTATATAAATAGATATCCGCAATACTATAATACAATGGGTATCCCTTATTATTTTTATTCGCTGACGCAAAAATACAATACGATTCTCTCGAACGCTAAGCCTACTGGCTTGGATATCTATTGTATCGACTTTAACGGCATTATACACAACGTGGCACAAGATGTCATTCGACGATATAAGGACGCGACGAAAGCAGCCGCTACGGTGTCCGACAAAGACCGCATCGAAAGCGAAATTATCTCGGGTGTATGGGAACGAATTAAGTATTACGTCGAAAACTACAAAGCCGCCAAATATTTGATTTGTGCGGATGGCGTCGCACCGTTGGCGAAGATGTTTCAGCAGAGGAAGCGTAGGTATTTAAATATTTATAAAAATACATTGGATAATGTAGCGATAACGTGGGATACAAATGCGATTACCCCAGGAACGCTATTTATGGATAAATTAAACGAGACGATTCGCGAAAATAGCAGAAGCGACAAACGGATTATATATAGCGGTAGCGACGAATCAGGCGAAGGGGAACACAAAATCTTTCACAGGCTCAAAGAGACGCCCGTAAGCGATAAAATAATCATTCACGGACTGGACGCTGATTTAATCATCTTATCGCTTATGTCCCACAAGGAAAATATATATTTGATGCGAGAGATGAAAGACCCGCATACTAACAACACTGTATTTAACTATTTAAATATCAAAGAATTACGCAAAGCGATTTTATGCGAATTAAAGATGACTTGGAAACTCGAAGCAGTCGAAGCAGTCGAAGCAGCCGAAGCAGTCGAAGCAGCCGAAGCAGCCGAAGCAGCCTCTGTTGACTTGATTGAAACCTATTGTACCGCTTGTTCTATCCTCGGGAACGACTTTATACCGCATTTATTAACGATAGAATTGAAGAATAATGGCATCGATACGCTAATGTCCGCTACGAAACGGGCAATCCAAAGCAACGGGCTATTGGTTCATAACGGAGCGATAAATCACAATTGCCTCATTGATATTTTCAAGGATTTGGCGAATACCGAGGATGAAGATATTCACCGCGTGTGCGAACGGTATATAAAGAAGAAGCAGCCCTGTTCGACTTGCGTCATTCCGAGCGATTACTATGGGTTAAAAAACAAAGACCCGTTAATACACGCGATATACAACAGTCCGAATAAATGGCGTCAGGAGTATTATCGCATTATATTTGACAATAATATTTCGATTGATTCGACGGTGATGTTTAACGCCTGTAATAATTACATCAAGGGTATCTATTGGGTGTATTCCTATTATAAAGGAAGGGCGATAGATTGCGAATGGTATTATCCTTACAATTACCCGCCTACAATCAAGGATATCCTAAATCACTCGATAGCGAATGAAGCCCCTGTATCACATAGCGATGTCCCACCCGATGTTCCACCTTATATTCAGTTATTGATTGTATTGCCCAAGTATAGTGTTCATCTACTTGCGAAAAAACATCAGCGGTATATGCTTGATATATACAGTGGGTTATTTCACATGTATCCTGTAAAATACGAGATTCAAACGTTTCTTAAAACGCAACTATGGGAATGCTCTCCAATCCTTCCACTAATTAACATAAACTATATCAAACAGGTTTTGGAAAAACAGGTTTTGGAAAAATAAAATAAAAAATATATAATACATAATACATACACATCTGACTATGACCACATCTGCTTATACATCTGCTTATACATCTGCTTATACATCTGCTTATACATCTGCTTATACATCTGCTTATACGGGGTGTATGATCGGGGTTTTCTCGCACCACCACGTATCATCATATTCTTTGGTGCTAATATATTCGATAATTTCATTTTCTTTTTCTTGATTATGTTCGAGCAGATTCAATAGATATGAATTATATTTGTAGATTGTGGCGTGTTCAATCCGATTGAATTTTATCGAGTAAAATTCTTCGTCTTCTTCGCACAATTCCATGTCATCCGCACTAATGTTATTTATGTCAATTCCAAGCCTATAAATCACAGCAATGGCTTTTTGAAGTTGATTACAATATTTATCAATATTTCGAATCTGCTCAATGGACATCTTTTTTTTAACACCTTCGATTACATATTGACTCTCCTTTAATAACCCCCCAACGATTCTATTAACCCTTTCTTTATGTATGCGTTCAATGTTCAAATCGGTGGCACCATCGAACTCTACAATCGGACGATTGTAAAACTCGTTGCTTGTTTTTCTTGATGAAAGATTCTTGATTTGCTTATGGAAGTTTCTTATTTTCGCATTGTCGATGCTCTTCTTGATATTTTTATTGCTTTTCGCATTCTTACAAACGCAAAGTATCATCCTTGCCTTTTCAACATCAACCTCTGAAAAGGCTTCGTCGTTTGTGAAAATAATCTCACTGAGAATAGAGTAGTTTTGTCGCGTGTCGTTTTGTCGCGTGTATGTCATTTGAGCGACTGCCATTGTTCCAATAGAGTCCGAGTCCGATAACCCAACGAGTTTCGAGAGAGTTCCAACAACAAGTTTCGAGAGAGTTCCAACAAGTTTCGAGAGAGTTCGAGATATTTCGTTTGGCTTTAAGATAATATTTTAAAAGTTTTAAATCATTTTTTATAAAATATAAAAGATAATAGAACAAATATATTCAAAATATATAAAATACAACTTGACCAATCAAGTATTTTATATATTTTGAAAAGAACTTTTTACATTTTTAATCTCTATTGAACTTAACAGTCTCGTCGGATTTAAGTCTAATAGTCAAGTTAAATGTTAAGTCATTTAACTTGACCAAATGAAGTATTTCTCTGAGTGTTCCAATTGCATCCTTGTTTTGAAAAGACATATTGATTCCTTCACACCAGTTATAACCTTTTACTCCTCTCTTATTTCCATTTTTGAATTTGAATGTCGTATTCTCTAATATTTTTTGTTTTTCCATTGTTTTCCAAATATCAACTAAAACACCCCTAAATATTTTATTTTCAGACACAATATCTCCTTTTTTATTTAGAATTTTACATTCTTCAATTATAGAGAATCTAAAATCTTCCATAAGTGTATCCTCCTCCGTATCATCCTCCGTATCATCCTCCGTATCATCATCCGTATCATCCTTATCTATGATTGTTAATGCGTATATGAGGAGTGCGATAGAGATGAGCGTTATGAGTGTGATGAATGCGAGAGGTGCGAGAGGTTTGATAGGTTCAATGTATTCGAGAGGTTTAAGAGATTTGATATATTTGATAGATTCGATATATGCGATAGATACGAGAGGTTTGAGATATTCGATAGATTCTAAATAATATGTGATATTTGGAACTGTGATATTTGGAACTGTGATATTTGGAACTTGAATATTTTCTTGTATTTTTATACACGAGATTGATGCGAATGTCGAGATATATGAGAGTGATGTGAATGATGAGAGTGATGAGAGTGATGTGAATGATGTGAATGTCGAGATAGACGATAGTGAATGTCCGATAGGTTGTGTTAGTGTTCCGATAGGGTATGTGGTATTTGGAACTTGAATAATTCCTGAAAATTCCATTCCGATAGGTTGCGAGAGTTCCGATAGGTTGCGAGAGTTCCGATAGGTTGCGAGAGTTCCGATAGACTTTCGTTTTACTTTAATATTTAATATGAAAGTCAATGAATCAATTTTTACTAATAAATTATTAGTTTTTTGAACATCATATTTGTATGTAAAAAATATAAAATATAAACTAACTAACATGTCTTTCTCTATTCGAATATGAAGGGGATTTTTTCGTGTTCCATCCAATTTTATCATAGTAAATCTTTTATCAATTTTTCAAAGTTGAAAACAAAAAACAATACAAGGCAAATCAAGGCAAGGCAAATCAAGGCAAGGCAAATCAAGGCAAGGCAATTCAAGGCAAGGCAATTCAAGACAAGGCAATTCAAGGCAAATCAAGGCAAATCAAGGCAAATCAATTCAAGGCAATACAAGGCAATACAAGGCAAATCAAGGCAAATTCAAGAGGGGTGATATACTACCTGTTATAATGTTTATTTTCAAGACATCACATCAGTTTTTATGTAGAAGCCAAGATATTAGAACAAATGTATCCCATAACTTTTCTTTTTAAAGTTTTAGAAAGTCTAAAAGATTTTATAAAGTCTAAAAGATTATAGAAAATTATAAGGTTTAATAAAAAAGATATCTATATATACAACTTCGCTTCTGCTAACGTTCGAGAATCCACAGGGGGGGTAGCCTTGCTATCACTATGATAATAAGTATATGTAATAAGTATATTATTTATTTTTAAGAAAGATTAAAAGATTATAGAAGATAGTTAAGAGCCTCTCGAAGTTCTCTAAATAACACCAGTGATGCTCGACGCATCGGCTTACTTTTTTAGAGAAAATAAAGCATATTCTTATTACCACTCTGATAACAAAATATTACTAAATATTACCTAAAAGTCAACAGATACGCTACGAAGTAGCGGTGTTGAGCATCACAAGTATTACTAAGCATATACTTTGGGATGTTAGATTTATTTTTATAAAGTTTAAAAGTTTTAGAAAGTCTAAAAGTTTTGGAAAGTCTAAAAGTTTTGGAAAGTTTAAAAGATTATAGAAAGTTTAAAAGATTATAGAAAGTCTAAAAGTTTTGGAAAGTCTAAAAGTTTTGGAAAGTCTAAAAGTTTTGGAAAGTCTAAAAGATTATAGAAGGTTATAAAGTTTAATAAAAAAGATATCTATATC
>Ga0194055_10004618_pt1 | contig 10248 bp, 11 predicted proteins | sample SepL449m_MetaG_FD_155482 | JGI IMG/M metagenome (GOLD analysis project Ga0194055, IMG submission 155482) | Anoxic zone freshwater microbial communities from boreal shield lake in IISD Experimental Lakes Area, Ontario, Canada - Sep2016-L442-9m | ecosystem: Environmental > Aquatic > Freshwater >... | reverse complement strand
TTGCTAGTCCTATTGATAATGTTGATGTCAGTCCTATTGACAATGCTAGTCCTATTGAAAAAAATGTTGATACCAGTCCTATTTCTCTTACTGATGCTTCTATTAGTCCTATTGACAATGCTATTCCAAATGCTTCTACTGACAATATTGACACTGATGTGAGTGTTGATATTCCTGAAGAATCTCCTATGGACATTGGTGCTGGGGATGTTCCTGATGCCGAGGATACTCCTTCTGCTGCTGCTACTTCTGCTACTTCTGCTACTTCTGCTACTGCTGCTTCTGATATTACTGAAGAATCTCCTATGGACATTAATACTGAGGTTGGTCCTAGTGCTGATGATAATACACCTGAATTAATTTCCCAAGAAAATACTACTGCATTAGAAGAATCTAACCCCATCATAGATGAACCACTAGAAATAGAAGCAACAGCACCCGCAACAACACCTTCACCAGTAACAGAAATAGAAGCACCTACACCTGTGCAGGTAGAAGAAATAGAAGCGCCAGCGCAAATACAACCACAAGAACAAATATCCGCGGATGATCTTGCATTGTTACGTGCGATTAAAGCCATAGTCAACAAGGCCGTTCAACAACCACAACCTTTGGTTGATGAAAATGCAGCAAGCAATATTGCTGGTACAGCACTAACATTCGCAAACGCATAATCTAAATATAAGGAATATATTTTATGGTGTCATTATCATATATAGTGGTTTTAAAAGCCTGATTGTAACCTTCTACATATATGCTGTCGCCATTATATATTTTAGGACATCCATATTCATTTGTACAACTTTTACCATTTCGAACAACGGGTAATTTCACGCTATTGTTTTGATCACTCATAGTATAATATTGCCAATAATCTCTAGATGTATTTACGGGTCGTCCCATTAATGGTAATATTTTGTCAGGTGACCCATTTAGTGGTGTTAATATACCTACTTGTCTATAACTGGTGTCTACCGCGCTAATATTTGTGGATACATTGATGGGTATTCTTCCCGGTGGTATTATATTCATTTCTGGTACCAAATATCTTTCATCCCTTAATGGTGGGACATAGGGATTCATTAATACATCACCTGGTAGATTTGTGTAGCCGTAATTTGGACGTGTAAAGAACCCAAACATGCCTTGGTTTATTGGCATTCCATAGCCACCATCCCTCTCGTTTCTCTCATGGGTCTCTTCTCGAATAACAACCTTTTGTTGATTGTTAGATACCGATTTGGATTGAGTAGACACAATAAAATAGGTCACAATACATACGATTATTACGAAGGAAAACATAGTTACGTTTTCAATACATATTACTCCTGGTGGACATTTTTTGCTCATTATATATATTACACAATAATATATATATGGAGGAAAACAGAGACGAAGCGATGCGAGTTGAAGTTTTCCGATTATATTCCGAAGGCGTAAGCCGAAGGAATAGATGTCGATTTAATAATTTATTACATTTTGGGCATTTGTAGGCCAGTCGCCCCTCCCGGCGCAGTAAATTGTTTGGCCATTTGTGCTAAACCATCCAAATTTTTAAGGTCGAATCCTTGCAACATAGTTTTGGCTTGTTCTAATAAAGGACTCATACTTTTCATAGCATCCGCTAATTGCATTTGTTGTCCCATAAGTCGTTGTGTATCATCTGTTAGTCGTTTAATACCATCTCCTCCTATTATTTTGTTCAAATCATCATATGCATCTTCAATAGTGGAGGCATAATCAATGCGATTATTCTTTTTTCCATACATGGTTGTCATTCCATCAGCAGGACCTTTTGAAGCAGAAGCTGGGACAGGTTCAGATTCAGGCTCAGTGCCAGTAAGAGGAGCGGCAGCAGCAGCAGTATTAACTACATTTTTAGCAGTATCTGTTGCGTTTTTAGCGACCTTTTTAGCAGTATCTGTTGCTTTAGCTACAGCCGTAGCAGCATCGGTAACTGCGTCAGCAACTGGCTTTTTAGCAGAATCAATCGCATTTTCCAACCCTTCCTTTACTCGTGCGCCAACCATTAAAACACTAGTAAGAACCAAAGGAATTGACAATATAACTATCTTATTCTTACTAAAGAATGAAGTTAAATAAGCCACTAAACCGAAAAATATGATCGATGTAATATTACCCATCACCAAAAACCCCAATAGGTTACTTACTGCTAAAAATAACACAAAATACAATACATATTTGTTTTCTAACATGTTCAAAACGGCCTTGGGTACTTTCATTGTTATATATATTATATATAAATTTTTAAAAAAATTGAATAAATTAATATTGATATAAATAGATGATAATATTATTGATAAATGGTGCACCAAATAGTACAACACAATAGAATAGAAGGATTCCATAGAAAATTTACTCTTCTTATTTGCGAATTACATAATAAACATATACATGGATTTACCGAAGAAAGTGATCCAAATGTGCAAGGACATTATTTAGTTATTCATGATAGCACTAATCATAGCATATTTAGACCGCTAGGCACAAATGCAAATGGAGAGTATGTTGATAGCGCGAATGATAGTGATAGTGATAGTGATGCGGATATCGAAAATCATAGCGAGAACGACAGATATTTTGATAATATTTATGGCATTATGGAGTATTATAGACATAAATATTATGATTTGTTAGAAGATTTTAATGTTCCTCATAATGTATTTGGACCCAATAAGGAACACCCTCTTATTAGAAATTATTACAATATTATTACCAATGTAGATAATCATCTTAAACCCGAAATTGCCCTAAAGCTTTATTTATCTGGCGGTGAATGTGTTGCTATATTAAAAACCTTTTGGTTACGTATTATCCAACGCACGTGGAAAAAGGTATATGGTCGGCGGGTTGCTTGTTTAAATAGACGTATTAGAATTAGCTCGTTAAATCATCGTACCATAACGGGTAGATGGCCCGATGATTGTCTAGTATTGCCAACTATTCATGGGATGCTCTACTATCTATAATATACCTATTTAGATGTAGCATTTGTACTACTCATTCTACTTGATCTATTACTTGATCTGCTACTTTTACTTGATTTACTCGTCCTACTTTTTGACATTTTTTTATGTGACAATTGGGGATAAACCGCTTTAAACCCACCTCTTTTGCTGCGACCGCGTATACCTTTTCTACTCTTACTCTTACTCTTCTTTCCGCCTCGACTTTTGCGTCTTAGTTTTCTCGTTTTTCTACGTCTTCTTTTGCCGCCTCCAAGACCTGGAGGTGGGGCAGGTGGAATTAGATTTATCGGATTAGGGGGAAGAGCAGGATCATTGTCTACATCTGCTAATGCCGGTGGATCTGCTGCATCTAGATCTGTTAATCCTTCTTGAGTTAACGGAATTTCATTGTCACCTACAGCTACTACATTATTAGGCGGTGTTTGTTTACTTAATATATCTTGCAATAATGCGTTTATTTGATTAATAACACCATCAAATTGTGCTGTCTTATCAGCAGTCAAATCTAAATCAGGATTTCGCATTATGTTGTCTATTTCATCTCTTAACTGCATCAATGTACCCGTTGCTCTATCAAGCAATGTCATTAAATACGCTTTTTGTTGTCTTAATCGTTGCAATTCATCATTATGATTGTCTTCTTGACCTATCATCTCCTCTTCTTGTCCTTGACCCTCCAACTCTAGAATTCGTCGGTTTAATTTATTTATTAATCTTAACAAATTATATACCTTTAATCGCACTGCTTTTACATGAGTCAGAATAATGTTATTTTTAAAATTAACATTTCGTACATAAGTATTATAATTATTTAATATGACATTTGTTTTTTGGAATGCTGCTGATATAGCTCCACTTAAATTATTTATACGTCCAATTTCTGCAGGGTCGAACCCCGCATCTCGCGGAACGGGTAATAATTGATATTGCGCTGCTGCTCCTTCGGCCATAATATATTATATATAGATTATATTCAAAAATTGTCATCTTATATTTATATTCCTTCACATGTGTTGTCCAGATTTCGGATCTACTATTTCGTCCAACGCCTTTTTAATTTTGGTCATTTCATTCATAATATCTTGTTGATCTTGTTTCGTTTGTTTAATACCTTGCTCGGTTAATTGCGTGCTCATTATTAAATCATCCGTATATTGTTTTAATATTCCCATTGCCCTTAATTCATCCATTTTTTGTTTGGCGATATAATCATAATATTTGTGATAATCATTTTTAACGCCTTCTAAAAACTGATTTTCCTTTAATGTATTTTCTAAAAATTTGCGTTTTCCTAGAAGTAAATTCCTTTTCGCTTCTATTTGCGCTTCTATTTGGACCAAATAATTATCCCTTTCTGCTAATGTTAATTCATATGATGGAGTGTCCATTTTAAAATTATATTATATTATATAATTGTCGGATATAAATAATTTAAGCCATTTATTGCATGGTTTATAGTGCTTACTACAGGGGCCTACATAGTAGGTAATTTCTTATACGTGTCTGTGGCGGCGATGTAGGCGGTCTGTAGTATCCACATTTTACCCGCGCAATAATACTATTAAATTAGGGATTTAAAATCTTCGCCTTATATTATTTAGGATGTCAAAGACTATTTCAGACCCATTAGTAACTCCAAACGATAGCCGCTACGTAATGTTCCCAATTCAAGATCAAGATATATGGAAAATGTACAAGACGCAAGTGGATTGTTTTTGGCGTGCTGAAGAAATCGATTTAACCAAAGACTTGACTCACTGGCTTACGTTATCACCCGATGAGCAATATTTCATTTCTATGATTTTGGCTTTTTTTGCAGCGAGTGACGGAATTGTGTTGGAAAATTTGGCGGTGCGTTTTATGGGAGAGGTACAATTGGCTGAAGCTCGCGCCTTTTACGGGTTCCAAATCGCGATGGAAAATATTCATAGTCAAACATATAGTCTTTTGATTGAAACATATATTAAAAACGAAGAAGAAAAAAACAAACTTTTTCGAGCCATCGAACACTTCCCTTGTATCAAAAAGAAATCTGATTGGGCACAAAAATGGATTAACGATAAGCGCAGCAGTTTTGCTACTCGTCTTATTGCCTTTGCATGTATCGAAGGGATTTTCTTTTCGGGGGCGTTTTGCAGTATATATTGGTTGAAAAAACGTGGCCTCATGCCAGGATTAACATTTTCCAATGAATTGATTTCCCGCGACGAAGCACTCCATACCGAATTCGCTATTTTATTGCATAATAAACTCCATAAAAAGGTGAGCAAGACAAAAATTCATGACATTATTAAAGAAGCCGTTGATATTGAAACCGAGTTCATTTGTGATGCGCTCCCATGTAGACTTATCGGTATGAATTCGTTGATGATGACACAATATATCCAATTTGTGGCTGACCGACTTTCCGTTCAACTTGGATGTGACAAGATATATAATGTTTCCAATCCGTTTGATTTTATGGAATTAATCTCTATGCAACAAAAGACGAATTTCTTTGAATCGTCTGTCAGCGATTATGCACTCGCAAATAAAACGAAGGACGAAAACACTTTTGAATTTAATGAAGATTTTTAGATTAGTATAATGGGAAAACTTCGACTCGCTTCACGTAGTCTACGTTTTCCTCCAAAACAATTGCGATTTAATTGATAAATAAATAAATATTCATATATACACGTACTTTAATGTTTCCAAAAAAAATACATTTCACATGCAAAGACCAAGATATGTTTGATAACAATGCCTGTTTTAGAGAGTGTTTTAATAAATATACAGAAATGTATAAAGACTATACTATTAAGATTTATTTTGATAATGACATTTATCAAATTATACAGGAACATTTTCCAGACGATTATGATTTTATAAAAAATGTAAAAGGTGTAGTTTTAGCAGATACATTTAGATATTTAATTTTATATTTAGAAGGGGGGATATATTCTGATTTAGATTGTGATCCAATAATACATATAGAACAATTATATAATAATGTCCATTTTCATGGGGATATAAATAATAATTATTATATTTATCCAACAAATAGAAAACTAATTAATAATAAATGGGATTTTTATAATAATGAATGCTCTCATTGTAAATTTATAAATAATACAGACACGGACGTGGACATAGAAAGGTATGAATGTTTAGGTCACAAATACGTGTTAGATAATACTAATATTATTATAGGACAAGAAAATTTTAAAATAGATACAGATAACCCTTATAACAATTCCAGGTTGTGTCAATGGTTTATTATTGCAACTCCAAGACAATATGTTTTTCTAAATTGTTATAAAGCATGTATTATAAATTTAAAAAAAAATTATGTATATTTAAAAGAATTAAAAGAGACGAATAAAATGGAATATTTTAGTGAAGTGTTAAATAATACTGGTCCATTATTATTTACAAAAATAATAAATAATTGTTTACCAAATAATAGTGTAAGCATTTTACCCGTTGATTTTTTTTGCTGTGGAAGTGGAAGCGATGATGAAAATTTTCAACAACTATCCAAAAACTCATATATAAAACATTTATTTAACAGCTCATGGTTGTAAAATATAATCTTTCGAAAACGATGCAGATGCTATATTACTGCTGGATAAGTATAATCATAAAACAAAACAATATATAAAAACATAGTATGAACATAACTATAATGATCACATGCAACTTAAATGGTGGTCTAGGAAATCAATTATTTCAAATATTTGCAACCATTGCTTATTCACTACTATATAAAATTCCATTTGGATTTCTATACAAGGAATCATTAGGAGGTCGATTTCATAATAGACCCACGTATTGGCATTCCTTTTTATCATCTCTTGCAAATTTCAATTATGAATCAATTCCTCCTATGCTTCCATTGAGAGAACAAAATTTCATGTATAATGAACTTCCTAGTCCTGTCGCCCTAAAATCCGAAAATATAGTGTTGTCTGGATATTTTCAAAGTTATAAATATTTTGCTCCTTTTTTTTCAACTATTTGTAAACTTATTCGATTAGATAAGCAGCGAGAGCAAGTGTTAAATGAGATGGCTAATATTTATGATATTTCTGATATAAATAATATGGTTAGCATGCATTTTAGAATAGGTGATTATAAATATTTACAAAGTAGTCATCCACTAATTAGTATTGAATATTACAAGAAAAGTATTGCACATATTATCAGTTCTACGAATAACCCTGTATTGTATATTATATATTTTTGTGAAAAAGAGGATAATGTTGAGGTATTAGATAAAATAGATAAATTACGAATCTCTTTTCCAGAATGTTCCTTTATTAAAGCTCCTGATAATGTAGACGATTGGAAACAACTATTAATTATGAGCTGTTGCAGACATAATATTATTGCAAATAGTTCCTTTAGTTGGTGGGGAGCGCATTTTAATTTGGAGGAAGACAAAATAGTGTGTTATCCTGATCCATGGTTTGGACCCAGTGCAAATCATAATGTTATTGATTTGTTTCCAGATATATGGACTAAGATTATTGCATAGTAGTAGTGGAGGAAAACGGATGTTCATGAAGCGAAAAGCAGTTTTCTGATTATACTCCGGAACGTCAGTGGAGGAGTATTCGTAGAAAAGGATATAATTTTATGTTATACATTTATAGTTATAACATAAATGGATGAGTTGATAACGGATAAATTGACGTGTAATAATGAAAAGATCAACCAAGACTACTTATTACTCATTATGAATTGTGTGAAATATAGAAAAAAGGCGCTTGTTCAAAAATCAGATTGGTTACAGAGAATCCCATTGTATCTAAAATATTACCATGTCATTGGTAACGAAAAAATGCAAAAGGACTTTTTAATCGATGAAGAAGATCGAATTATATGGGTTAAAGCCAAGGACGACTATAATTCTTTACCTAGCAAAGTCATCGCCGCTTTTTCAGCCATTCAACAAACACATACCTTTAAATATATTTTCAAATCGGATGACTCTGTTTTATTACAAAATGATAAGTTCTTTGATATCATTATTGGTGTTATTACAAGAATGGTACCCAAGGTCCATTATGGTGGTAAAATAATCAATGTAGAAATTCCTTATATGTCCAAATATTATTTATTACATCCAGAATTACCCAAGGATATGATTATTCAATCTACAAAATATTGTACAGGTAGTTTGTATTTTCTCTCTTCCGAAGCAGTTACAAACTTAATATCAAAGAGAGAAAGTGTTTGCAAAGAATATTTAGAAGATTATGCGGTTGGTCTCAATTTACACCCTTTTTTCAAGAAAATTATGTTACCTATATCGACAGATAAATATTTCAAGGAATTAGAGGAATGGTAGAAAGCTAGGGTCTGCAACTACGCGTTCCGCTCCGTTGCAGACCCTGAATCAGGAGCGCTAGCGGATGATTCTGAAAGGAGGAGTATACTAATTTACGATATTTGGACATAAAGATGTTGTTCATAATGTAATTAGATAGATAGTTTATGATAAAACAATTTTCGGATATTAAGCATGTTGTATATATTAATTTAGAATCTAGAACAGATAGGAAGGAGCATGTAGTTGCAGAATTAAATAAGTTAGGTATTTACGAGGAAACAGGTTTTACGCGTTTTAATGCAGTCAAACTACCTACAGATAATGGTGCATTGGGGTGTAGCATGAGTCATTTAAAATGTTTGGAAATGGCGAAGAAAAACGCGTGGTCACATGTCCTTATTTGTGAGGACGATATTGTGTTTTTAGACCCAACATTATTTATAAAACAAATAAATGCGTTTTTATCGAAATCGCATGTTTGGGATGTTATTCTTTTAGCAGGAAATAATATGCTTCCATATAACCCAGTTGACGATAATTGTATCCAAGTGATGCATTGTTTAACGACCACTGGATATATCGTTCAAAATCATTATTTTGATACATTGATCAAAAATTACAAGGAGGGTATTGTTAAATTAATGAAAAATCCAGGTGATAAAAAATTATACGCGCTTGATAAATATTGGATAAATTTACAGATGGAAGATAAATGGTTTTTAATTATTCCGTTATCAGTTATACAACGAGAGGATTATAGTGATATTGAGGGTAAAGTAACCAATTTTAAAAAATATATGCTTGATTACAATAAATGTTATAAACCATCTCACTAATATTCTTTCGACTAGCATCGATTGCCTTCAAAATATACTATACATAAATGATTTAGAAATATTTATATATTATTTTATATTATGATTATAAGTATGACAATATATAATGCGGTTGCGTATGGAATGTGTTTTCACATGTTTATGTCTTATTTTTGTCCATCCCATTACAAATCTTTTTTTGTAAATGCTACATTTCAAACTATTCTATTTTATAGTAAATGTGAAATGTGTGTTAAATATAATATTCGTGCTATACAAAAATTTCCCCCCATTCAATTTATTTTAAATAAAATAAATGACTACAGCATACAGAATGTAATTGATATCGAGTTTATTAAAGATGGTTTATCAATATTTACAACAAATAAGGCGGGTGTTGTATCCACGATAATAGATTTAGATCCCGATTTTTGCATTTATTCAGATTATTCTACGTATAACATTAATAAAAAAATAAACAAAATGATTTTTAATAAAGACGATAATAACACTATAGACGATTTTGATTATAAATTGTCTACATATTCATTCATTTCAATTACGATGATAGTCGAGTCTGGATTAGGCGAAGACAATAACCAATCATATCCACTTACATTCTCGGGTGAACTATATAATTATTATTTGGTAAATAATACATTCAATAAAAAAGTGATCTTCTATTTGCTAAATAAACAGCATGGTGTTAAATATGATGATTCCACATTTACATATAAATTAAATATTATCGATGACAATGTGAATATGATAAGTCTGTGTGAAAAAGATGTATTGGTTTTGAAGGAGGATACATATGAAATTTGTTCTCTTTCTCCTGCTGATGATTTGTCTATAGTTGACAATATTAATACATTTATGTGTTCTAGTGATTTGGACATGGACACTGATATAGGGGCCAATGTAGGAAATATTAGTGATAATATTAAATTTTTGAATACAAATTCACCAGAAATAAGTAAAGCAAGAAAAGTAGTAGATGTTACATTTACTGATACTAGTAGTAGCTCTAGCTCTAGCACTAGCACTAATGCAGTTGTTCCTGTAGAAACCCCCGTCAACATATTAGACAATGACACCAATGAATATATAAATATAAAAAATGAAA
>Ga0194055_10004614_pt1 | contig 10256 bp, 13 predicted proteins | sample SepL449m_MetaG_FD_155482 | JGI IMG/M metagenome (GOLD analysis project Ga0194055, IMG submission 155482) | Anoxic zone freshwater microbial communities from boreal shield lake in IISD Experimental Lakes Area, Ontario, Canada - Sep2016-L442-9m | ecosystem: Environmental > Aquatic > Freshwater >... | reverse complement strand
TCTTGAGGCGGTGCGTGTCGGTCCACGGGATTGTCACCGACTCCACGTGCCGCATGTGCAGGGACTCTACCGCGCTTAGCACGCGGCGCGCACGCACGGAGTGCACGTGCGCGGCCTCGGCGGGGAGCTCGAGTTGCGCGGCTGTGGCTTTCACGCCGGGACCGGGCGCGCCACGTGTTCGTCACGCGCTGCCTTGATCTTCTGCATCCGCGCGCCCTCGGCCTGCATGATGCGCACACCGTAGTAGAGCGAGAGCATTACGACGAGCGCCTCGGTCGGCGTCATCGTGAGGCCCTTCTCGTCGATCACTTTCGCCGTGAGGTTGGCGAATGTCTTTTGATCGTCGGGCGCCATCGCGAATGTTGCGATGGCCTCTTGCGAGCCGTACCGGCGGCCGGCGACCTGGACCATGATGGCCGAGCCGATGCTCACGGCGAGCGCGCCGAGCTCTTCCGACTTCATGCCGAGCATCCCGCTCAGGTCCACGCTCGCGTTGCCGTTGGCGAGGCGCACGCCGGGCTTACCAGCGCGACCACGGGGGCGCGGGGGAGCACCGGCGCTCTGTGGGGATGCGCCCTCGATCACGGGGCCGTCGACGGGATCGGCGAACGGCGACACGGGCGGGGCGCTTTCGCCCATGGGGGCGTGGCCGTCCTTGCGTGCGCGCGGGCTGTCACCGCTGCCCGGCGGACGCCCGCGACCCCGCTTCACCTCGGGAGCATCCCCGCTGGCCGGCGGAGGTGCGTCCGTGCCGGTCGACGCGGCAACGGTGGGAGCGGGCGGGGAATCCGCCGGGGTGGACGGCGCGGACGAGGCGGGAGCGGACTCCGTGGTATCGTCCGAAAAAAGCGGCGGGGCGGTGTCGTTCGGCATTTTGCCATTTTGTCAATCGCCAAACAAATCGTCAAGGTCGCCGTCGTTTTTTTGTTCCGGCGGCGAATATTCCAGCGGGAGCTTCAATCCCTCGAGCACCTCTGCGGGCGTGCGGTAGCTCCACGCGGTCGGCGTGCCCGCCTCGCGGTCGAAGGTTTTTGCGCGTTCTGCGGGCTTGAGCGTGCGCGTCGTCTCGACCTTGCGCCAGCCTTCCTTGAGGCGAAGACCCGTCACCCACGACGCAATGCCGCCTTTTTGTACGCGCGCACCGCCGCGACGAGTGATGGCCTCCGTAAATACGTCCATGCGCAAATCCTGGCCATGTTCTCGATCGCGCGCCTGTCGAAACACGTGCCCGCCAAGCTCGCCACCCTCGCGGATGCCATCAACGAGGCTATTCCACGGAACGCCCTTGCAAGCGCCTTTCGCCGCCACCAACGCAACCGCCCCGCCTGCGAGCGGCGTTTCCTTGACCAGACAATACGCCTTCGGTCCCAGGTACATCCCCACATATGGCCCTCCTTCAAATGCAAGCTGACCAAGTCCGTTGCCAAGCTCCACCGGCATTTCATGCGGCGCGAGCGACGTGTGCACGCAATCGGTGTCGCAGTAGTAAACCTCGCCCCCGGCCTTCTGCACCGCTTCGATAATCCGAAAGAGCGCCATGCGCGTCCGTCCAAGGATGTGCGCGGCGGCGAGCGGCTGGATGTGCGACGGGCACCGGCCGTTTTTGTCGAGGCTTTCTTTGCAAAAGCGCCAGTAGGTGTGATCGACCAGTTCAGGCGCGGCACCGTAAAACTCGGTCGGTTTCTCGCCGCTCTGCCAGCACTCCTTGATCGGGTGCTCGCTGAACTTCCCGTGCAAACTGTTGAGAAACACCTTGGCAAAAAACGACCCGTTTTCCTTCTCGGCGAAGAGCTCCTTGGCGAACACCTGCCCGATCGGGACCATGCGCTCTGGCGCCCAGCCCTCGAGCTTCACGAGGTCTTTGCAGTCGGGGTCATTGTTCAGCGCCTCCCACTCGCTGGGGATCAACCAGGCCTCGCACCACCCCGCACCGGCGCCGGTGGCGTCGTCGGTCACGGGCGGGATGCGGTCGCGGGCCATCCAGCACCAGCGGCAACGCCACACGCTGCCGGGGCGGTCCTTGTCGCCCGGGTTGAGGCGGATCGCACCGATCCCGATCTTCTTGTCGGCGTAGGCCGAGGGATATGCGCTTTTGAGGTCGTACGAATAGACCTTGGGGACGGTGCCGAGCGCCCACGCCTCGACGCGCGCGCCGCGCACGCAGCGGCCGGCATGGATCGCCGTCTCGAGGTCGAGGGAGTGACGGCGAAGGAGCTCCCATCCAGCGGGCTCGAGTTTCTGGAGCAAGGCCAGCGCGCACGCGCCGGCCGTCCACGCTTTGCGCGCGCCGCGATCGAGAAGGTATTTCTGCGCCTCTTGCACGCCTTTGAGCAAAATGCGCGTGTCGCTTTCGCAATAATCCATGCACTCGACGTCGGACAGGTGCGCGATGCGGCCGCGGTCCACGTCCTTCTTCTTCCACGTCCCCACGGGCTCGGCGGCCTCGCCGCGCGCGCGCTTCTCCGCCTCGAGCTTCTCGAGGTACTGGCCCACCTTGCCAAGCCCCGCGAGCCACCACCGGAAGGTGTCGCGGACCTTGAGGGACTTATCCTTGGCGCACAGGACCGCCGTGCCCGACATGACCAGCTCTTGCCACGGGCGCGAGCGTACGTTTGTCAAGAGCAAAGTGTCGAAGATGCCGCCGGCGTGCGCGCACCACGTGCCCTTGGCCTTCATCATCAAGTCGTCACACCGCTCGAGCGCGCCAGCACCGGCGAACCGCTCCACGTCGCCGTTCTCGCTGATCGCCACCACGCAGCGGACTTGGTCCCACTCGGTCGTTTCAATGTCCCACGTCCAAAGCGTCATGCGGTCGCCCGAACGCTGCGCGCCATCGTCAACAGCACGTCGCGGAACGGGAGCGGCGTGGCGCTGCGCTCCTTGCGCGGCATTCGCGCTATCGTGCCTAGGCGAATGGCCGCGCGCCGTTCCTCCTTGCTGTGAAAGCCGGGGTCCATTCGTATCCCTGCCGCCGACGGCCCCCACACGAGCGAGGGCAGATCGCACCCCACAGCGTAGAGCCACGTCGCTTTGCGTGCGCGGTGCCCGTAGTGACCTTGTTCAACGCAGCACGTCCACCCGCCGACGTCATCGGCGACCACCCACCCACCACGAAACGGCGGCGCGGTGATGCCGTGCACGCGCCAGGCGTGTGACGCTTGCGGGTGCTCGAGCACGCCACCACATCGGCGCACGCTCGCAAGAGCGGAAGCGAAGCACCCATCATCGTCACCGAGCACCTTACGGCGGCCGAGCGCGTGCAACATGGGGCTACCGTACCAGTAGCGTCCCCACCGCTCGCACGGCGGATGCGCCACCACGGGGCAACAGTCGGCGTAGAACCGCGCGTCGCGCGCTTGGTCCCACGGGTCGACGTCGGGCACGTCGAAATAACAGCCATCGCGAGCGACAAACAGAGCGGCAATCATGCGGCGGCCTCGTCACGCGCCAACGCGACGGCCACCGAGGGGTGGCCGCGCGTTGGGGCTTTGCTTGTGGGGAGGGTCAGCCCTGCGCGGGCGAGAAGCGGGCGATCAGGGCGTCGAGCTCGGCGGACTTCTTGTCGAGCTCCGCGAGCTTGGCGGCGAAGGCATCGCCTTGGCTCTTGGCCTTGGCCTCGTCGGCGGCGATCTTGGCGTCGAGCTCTGCGAGCTTGGCGTTGACCGCGCCTTGCTCTACGGCCTTGGCTTGCGGCGCCTCTTCCACGAGCTCGAGGTCATCAATCTGCACGGTCGACCAGCCGCCGGCAATCCAACCGACGTCGACGGCCAAGCGGGTGCCGCTGCCAAAGAGCACGCCGATCGGCTGCTCTTGGTCCTCGTCCTCGGGTGACGACATGGGGCCGATGGTGGACGACAACGCGGCGCCACGGCGAAGGGCGACGCGGGCTTTGTCGATGGCTTGCGAGGGAGCGAGCGGGGGGAACTTCACGGGGAGACTCCAAACGCGCGTGGGTGCGCAGGGTAAGTGTCACGCGCGCGGAGTGCGCGCGCAACGCAGGTCAGAACAAGCCGGCTTGTGCCGCGCTCGAGGTGGGCGCCGCTGCTTGCGGCTCGGTGGCTTTGATCGCCGAATTCAGTAGCTCGACCGTCGTCACCGGGCCGGCCAGATCGACTTGGTGCGCGGGACGTTGGTGGGCGAGCTCCGCGAACTTGCGCAGCACGCGCACGAACCGGGGTCCGCTTTCGAGCAAGAGCGCGCGAAGCTGCACGGCCTCACTCGACCTCGCGCGCGCCGTCGTGGCGCTCGCGAACAGGCCACCTTGCGTGACCTCAGCACCTGTCGACGTCACGTGCACGGCGTTCCCCTCGTCGTCGAGGCGCGCTGCTCCCGTGCGCTTCACGTCGGCCACGTCGGCGAGCGCCACGCGCAACGCCGGTTGCAGGTCGTGGCCGTCGTGTGCAGCGGCGAGGAACGCAGGGGCCGCGCGCGCCACGAGGTCGCGGCGAGCGGGGCCGAGGTCGCCCACTAGGTCGACGTCCCCGACGATGCGCGCCACCAGCACGCGCTCCACAAAGTCGCGCCCCTCTTCGGTGAGGTCCGCGCCCGCCGTGTACTTGCCCGCGCTTTGTCGCGTGATGACGTCATCGGCGAGCAACGCGCGCACGGTCGGGCGCGCGCGTGGCGATGAGAGAAACGCCGTCAATGTCTCGTCGCCGTCGACGTCGGCGGCGAGCGCGCGCGGCGCCTCGCGCAAGCGGCCCGCGACCGAGACGGCCTCGCTCCACGTGTCCAGCTCTTGCGTCTGCGCTTCGTTCAAGGTGCGCGAAAGCCCTTGCCACTCGTCTTGCTTGGCGTCCACGACGCGGACAAGGATCGGAGACGTGAAGGTGTCAAGGTCTTTAGGCGCGAGGCCAAACACCTTGGCGCGCTCGACGAGAAGGGCGCGATACCCGGCGGCGTTGCCGTCGCGGTAGGCCAACACAAGCGACATGGCGCGGGAGTTGCCGCCGAGCACGACGAGAGCGCCCTCGTACTGCACGCACACCGGCGGGCCGTTCACACTGTCGGGGTTGTCTGTGATCAGGTACGCGGCGACCAAGTTTTGCGCGTTGCGAATGACCTTCAACTGCTCGTGTTTGTCGACGTGATAGCGGCGCTCGTTGGCGATGGGATAGGCGGGATCGAGTGCGAATCCGGGCACCGTGTGCGACGTGATCACGCCGTCGACGTTGACCAGCACGTAGGCACCCGGCAACGCGGCCGGCCCGCCGAGTACCGATGTCGGCGCACCGACGACGGCGCCGCCGTTGGCGAACACGTGCAACGGCGCTTTGCGCACCGACGGCGGCGCGTTGCGCACGTGGGCGCGCGCCTGCTCCGATGCGACGACCGGCGTCGCACCGTCGACACGAGCGGCCTTGACAAGTGCCGCAGGATCGGCGCCGCCCACGGCGGCACCCTTGCGAAGTCGGGGGCGGCGCGCAGTCATGGCTTCACCGGCTCGATCTGCTCGTCGATCGCGGCGTTGGCCTCTTCGCGTGCGATGCGGCGGAGCTCTGCGATGCGGGCGGCCTCTTTCTCGTCGGCTTCCTTCTTCTTGGCGGCGGCGCGCTCGTCGCCGTCGTCCTCGTCACTGTCGAAAAATGTCAAGAATCCCATGGCGTCACTCCTTCGGTTTCTTCTTGGCGGCTTTGGCCTTCACGGCCCGGTGTTTCTGCTGTCTCTGGCGCGCCAGCCTGCGCTTCTGCTCTTCCTTCGTCTCTTCCTTCTTCTGTCGGTGCTCGCGCGGGCGCCCGACCTTGGACCCGTCGCGCTCGACCACGCGGGGGCCGGTGAGCGTCGTTGTCGACTGGCGCTTGCCCTTGGGGCCTTGCGCGTCGGCCATGCGGATCTGCGTGATGTGCACGCGCTCGCCGCCTAGGCCGGTCACGTCGACGATGGCGTAACGCACGAGGTGCTCAAGGGTTTCGACCTCGTTGTGCGTGCCCGTCGTGAGCTCTTGGTCGTCGTGCTCCTTGGTGATGTAGTAGCCCTCGAAGTCGAACGCCGCGTGCACGCGGTAATCCAGCCCCTTCTCTTTCGCCCACGTCTCCCACTCTTCGGGGAAGTCGGCGGGGATGACGCCAGCGCCGGCTAGGTCGTCGAGCACCGCGCGCCACTGCTCGATCGAGTTGGCCTCCATGCCCGCCGGCGGCTTGCTCGCGTCGATCGGAGGGAGCTTCTTGGCGGCCTCCGCCCGTGCGCGCTGTTCCGGCGTGACCTCGCGCGCGTGCTCGGTGGCGTCGGGTAGGTCTTCTTCAATCTCGACCTTGCGCCACGCGGGGCGCTCCTTCTTGGGCTTGGGCTCTGCGGGCTCGACGATGACGGGTTGCCAGCCGGGTTTCTCCTTCTTGGCGCGGGGCTTGCGCATCGGTGCGACGTCGAACGGCGCAAAGGGAGCATCTGCCACCTTTTCAACGGCGCGCTCGACCTTGGCGGCGGCCTTGCTCGTGTCACGCGCCAATGCGTCGACACCGCGCCCCACGGCGTCGAGGATTTGCCCGACGTTGCCGGCGGCCTTGCCCACGGTGTCGAGGGCGCGGGCGGCGGTTTTCAGGACTCGATCGAGAAAACCCACGAAATCACCTCGGCTCGAGCGTCACGGGATCGAGGAAGCGCATATGCCAGGGTTGGCCTTGAGCGCGCATCTGCTGGCCGGGGGCTACCACCGCCAGCATGGACGGGAAACCGGGCTCCGACTTTGGCTTGTGCTGCGACGTCAAAAACAGCGGGCACCACTGCAAATGGAAGTGCGGCTGCACCGGCATCCCCGGCGGAGTGTGCGGCGCGCACGTGCACAGAGACGGCGGCGGCTCGTACTTCACGCGACCGCGAAATGCGTAGAGCTCGGCACCTTGTGACACGAGCGCCGCAAACCACTTGGTGTCCATGTTCGCAGGCAGAAGGAAGACCGCCGTCACCGGCCAGTCGACGTTGCACGCGGCCGCCACACCGCACGCGATGAACGCGAGCGATTGCTTAAACGGAGGGTTGCAGAAGACCGCGCGCGTTCCGGCAAGCCGCGCCGCTTCCGCCCACGGCGTCGCGCCGTCGAGCGCGTCCACGCTCACGCACGTTTTGTTGCGCTCGTGCCGCGCAATCTCGGCCACGTCGGGGCCGATGTAGTGGCGACACACCGCGCTCTCTGCGCGCGCGCACGCGTCAAGGCCGATTTTCCACCGCTCCACGATGGCGGCGGCGAGCTTGCGCGGGGTCCGCCACTCTTGGCGGGCGGCGTTGGTCGGGTCGGTGCGGATTTGGCGCGTCATCGGTGGGCCTCGTCATGGTGGGCGCTGCTACGCGCAACGCCCGAAGCGGCGCGGGAGTGCCCGCGCTCAGGTCACGACCTCAAAAGGGGAGGTCGGCGTCGTCGTCGCCGCCGGGCTCGCCGCGCTGCTCGGCGTCGCGCTTGGCCGCCTCGCGCTTCTGGCGCGCCTCGCGCTCGTCCATCGACTCCGCGCGCAGCGAATCCGCGCGGGGCGCCGGCAACATCGCGTGATCCACGCTCGCCACCGTGTAGAGGTGCGGCGGCTGCTGGCCGGGCTTCTTCGGCTTGCCGCGACCGTCATAGCCGAGCGCGACCGTCGCGCCGAGCTTGCACAGATTCAGGCCCGCATAGAGCACCTTGGACTCTGGCAGCTTCACGCGGGCCTTGCGGCCGTCCTTCGCGGTGACGTCGACGAAGTAGATCCGGCGACCCCACGCCATCGCTGCCACGAGCACGCCGGCGAGCTTGGCGCGCGTCGTCGACCCGGGCCCGGCCTTGCCGACCTTCACGGCCAGAGCTTCCGGCTTCAAGTCCGGGTTGTGGACGGCCGCGAGGGTCGGCACCCACGACGGGCCGTCAAACCCGCCCGTCGTGCGCTCGCCGCTCGCGAGGCCCTTTGCAATGGCCTCGTCGTCGAGGTCGGAGTCGAGGTTGACGGCGGCGGCGGTGTTCTGCGTGTTCTCGGTCATTGGTTCGTGTCCTTCTTGTTGAGAACGAGGCGCCAAGCGGCGGCTCGTGTGATCGTGCGGGCGTCGTCTTCTGACCACCCCCGCGCGAAGAGATGGCGTTGGGCGGCGGCAAGCACGCACCACGCCGGACGGCGCGCGTGGCGCCGCATGAAGCGGAAGATCAAGCGGGCGTGACGGTCACGCGCGAAGTGTTGGGCCTGATGGTGGCCGGGGGCGCCCTCGTATGTGAGGAACAGCGGCACGGGGCGCACAAGACGTTGGAACTTCACGGGTGCACCTTCACGGTTGGCGGAGGGTTGGCGCGGTCCTCGAGGTGCTGCACGAGGACTTGAAGGGCGGTCGCGGTGTTCGTGCCGCGCGTCCACGGCGTGCCCATCGCGGCGAGCTCGTGGAAGTAGTGCACGACCCACGCTTTGACTTCCCATGGGGTTGCGGGCGCCGTGGGGTCGAAACGCACGCGCTTGGACTCGAGCGCCACGGCGGCGCGGTTGAGGTGGGGAGCGAGCGAGGGGCGCGCGAGGCACCACGCGACGGCCGCGCGGTCCCGCTTGCGGATGGCTTGGATTTCCTCGCGGGGCGTCATCCGTGGGCCTCGCTGGCGTCCGCGAGGGCTTGTGCGTCCTTCAACACGGGCGAGGCCTTGATCGACTCCTTGCCAGCGTCGGAGACGTTGAGCGCCTGCGCGACGAAGCCGGGGAGCTGGTGCGTGGGCGGCGACCACTTGGCGCCCTTGTTGAGCAGTGGGCGGATCAGCTTCACGATCGGCGCGTGCACTTGGTCGATCCAATCGCCGTCACGCTCAGCTATGGCGTCTTGCACGTTGCCGATCTGTGTGTGCTCGTAGCCCGTCACGGCGCACAGTTGCGCCATGGCTTCCGTCAACCGCTGACCGGGCGCCGTCTCGCCGTAGAAGGTGGCGCCGTTGTGCGCCTTGTCGAAGCACAAGCGCACGAGCGCCAAGGCTTCCGAAAACTCCTCAGTGCCGGCCAACACGTCGAGCGTGGCCGACGTCTCGGCCGCGTCGATCCCGTGAGCGAAGGCTACCAGCCCGCGCGCTTCGACGTGGCGCGTGATGATGGCGAGGGCGCGCGCGTCCTCGCTCTGGCGCTCGAGGCGAGCGGAGGCGCGGGACAAAAAAGACTTGAGAGTCGAGCGGATCATTTGTGGGCCTCGTGAGGGAAAGTGCGCGGGGCTCGTGGGGAGCTTGAACCGGCCTCAGTGGACCGGGGGCCGCCGCGCGCGGCCCATGTTCGGCGGTCTGACAACCGCACGAACGGTTCCGCCCCGGGGAGGGCGGGACGGAAGATCAGGCGACGTTAAGCGCCGCGAGCCAGAGCGTCTGACCCAAGAATGTCACGCGGCCGGACGCATGACGCCACGCCCAGCCAAAGCGCGCGGGGCCGGCGCTGTCAAGGTGCCACCCGCGCTGAAGGATGCCGGGCGAACGGACGCTGTAGAAGTTTTCGATTGCGCGTTTAGTCTGCGTGTTTGTCATTCTCGCTCCTCGCCCTGTCAGGGGCTCGCGTTGCTGTCTTGCAACGTGGAAAGAGTTGTGCCACGGTTTTATTTGTCCGCGCAAGAAAAATAAATCGCGCGGCGGGAGAAAAATGCAAAAAACAAATAATCCCCGGGTGTTGTGGACGTGCATTCCGGAAAATCTGCCGATCCGCGCGCCCACGCATGTCGTGACGTGCGCGCCAATGGCCGTGCTCGAGATGACGTACAAACGGCATCCGTCGTTGCAGCACCTGCCCTTGTGGCACTTCGCGCCGCCGACCAGCAAGCGGGGTGCGTCGATCCCCCTGCAACCGCGAGACGGGGGCGGGATCTGCGAAGTGTGGGGCGAGGGCGCGCTGCACTGGAGCAGGTTCCGCGAGGATGACGGCGGGCCGAGTACACGAATCGACAACGGCGTCGATGCCGCCGCCGACCTCGCGCGCTGGCTTGCGCCCTTGGGCCTCGGTGGCAATCCGCCCGTGGTCTGGTCGCTGGACGCCGACGTGGAGTCCGGCGCCCTCGCGATCGGCGTTGCGCGGGAGCTCGGCTCCTGCGTGGCCGTGAGCACCGGCCACCCTGACGCGCTGACGGGTGCGATTGCCCTTCGCCACGGCGTCGAACTCCGCGTGATCTCCGATGCGCGCGACCTGGCCCGCGCGTGGGAAGAGTTTGTGGGGGTGCGGGTGTGAAGGCCCGCCGATGCTGGAACCCGTGGACACTCGCCGCCGTGGGCGCCCTCGGCCTCGTGCTCGCGGCGTGGGGCACAGCAGGCGCGCTTGTGATGGTCGCCGCCGGTCGCGTCGACTTGCCTTGACCCTTTG
>Ga0194055_10004613_pt1 | contig 10257 bp, 7 predicted proteins | sample SepL449m_MetaG_FD_155482 | JGI IMG/M metagenome (GOLD analysis project Ga0194055, IMG submission 155482) | Anoxic zone freshwater microbial communities from boreal shield lake in IISD Experimental Lakes Area, Ontario, Canada - Sep2016-L442-9m | ecosystem: Environmental > Aquatic > Freshwater >... | reverse complement strand
TCTTGATCCGGCGCACGAGTTCTTCCCAATCATCCATGTTCAGGGGACCGGACGGGAGTCCCAGGCGACCGAGGATCAGCTTGTCGAGTCCATATTCAATCAGACCGACGGGAACTTCGTAGATCGAATATTCCTTGTCCTGCTCTTCGATCACCGCTTCCTTTTCGACATTGCAGAACAGTGCAATCTTGTCGGCGTTTTCACGACCAAGAGGACGTTCGGTTCGGACGATCAGGATATCAGGCTGAATCCCGATTTCACGCAGTTGCTGGACACTGTGCTGAGTCGGCTTGGTCTTCAGTTCCCGAGCCGCCTTCAGATAGGGGACCAGAGTCAGATGCACGAACAGGCAGTTCTGTCGACCAATATCGAGCGGAATCTGGCGGATGGCTTCGAGGAACGGCAACCCTTCGATGTCGCCGACTGTTCCCCCGAGTTCGGTGATGACGACATCAACGTCCGGTCCAGCCAATCCCAACACGGCCGCCTTGATTTCATCAGTGATGTGGGGAACAACCTGAACCGTTTTACCGAGGTATTTTCCTTCGCGTTCCTTCTGAATTACCTTCAGGTAAATTCGTCCCGACGTGTAATTCGATTCGCGCGAGAGCGGGCTGTTGGTGAATCGTTCGTAGTGTCCCAGATCCAGGTCAGTCTCGGCACCGTCATCAAGCACGTAAACTTCACCGTGCTGAAAGGGACTCATCGTTCCCGGGTCGACATTGATGTACGGATCGAGCTTCTGCATCCGGACTCGAAGGCCGCGTCGTTCGAGAATGGTCCCGATCGATGCTGAGGTGAGCCCCTTGCCGAGTGAACTTACAACACCGCCGGTCACGAAAATGTGCTTGGTCATCAATTCATTCTTGTTCCCTGTCCGACCATGTTGCGAACCGCGAACGTGGTACGGACGAGGAAATGTGGAGGGAAGGATATTCGATAATACTCGCAGGTACACTTGGCGAGACCGCGTTGCGGCTTCGCCAGGAATCCATTTTACGTCTTGGTGGGTGCCGATCGTTGCCGTGCGACAAAGCGAGCATAATCCTCCGGCGTGTCGATGCCAACCGAGTGATGCTCAACCACCGCCACCTGAATGCGAGCCCCCGCTTCCAACGCTCGTAACTGCTCCAGTTTCTCCAACTGTTCGAGGCGAGATGGAGGGAGTGTGGTTAATTTGCGCAGAAACTCGGCTCGATAGGCGTATATCCCCAGATGCAACAGCCAGGGTCGATCGGTTTCCAGAATTTCCTCGGGCTGGCGATCACGGCAGAAAGGAATTGCCGCCCGGCTGAAATAGAGGGCTCTGCCATCTGCAGCGACCACAACTTTAACGCACGATGACGCTTGTACCTGTTCCAAGCTGGTCATCGGTGTCGCCAGGGTCGCCATTTGAGCGTCCGGGCAATCCACCAGAGCTTTGACGACCGCATCAATGTTCGCAGGATCGATTTCCGGTTCGTCACCTTGAATGTTGACGAAAATATCTCCATCAGAACACGATCGCTGAGCCACTTCGGCAATCCGATCGGTTCCACTGGGGTGCTCACCCGTCAGTTCGCAATGAGCCCCGAAACCGGTCACAACCTTCTGAATTTCGTCGCTGTCTGCCGCGATCAGAACCTGCTTCAGGCTGGTCGCTTTTGACGCCGCTCGCCATGTGTATTCGATCAGTGGCCGACCTGTCTCTGTGAGCAGCAGTTTTCGTGGCAAACGGGTCGATTGCAGCCGAGCGGGGATGATTCCGTAAATGTTCATAATTCTGAGTCAATCCGTTGAGACAGTATTCAGCAAGACCGTGTTCAGCCTGATCGCACCAGCAGGCCGCGTTCTGCCTGCTGCGTTTTAACCGAATTGCTTTTGAAACGCAGAGAGCGCAGAGGACGCTGAGGTAAATGCAATTACCTTCTCCAGTCTTTACTCAGCGATCTCCGCGGCCTCTGCGTTTCTAAACTCTTTTGAGTTCGTTGAGAAACTGCTTGATCATGTCCTGGCCTACCGTCAGCGATCCCAAAACTCAGCCAGGACTGGGTACTCGTTACGCTTTAATTTCGAAAATGGCTTCGACTTCAACGGCGGCACCTGTGGGAAGTTGCACGAATCCCAAAGCGCTGCGGGCGTGATAGCCGTCGGTGGTCTTGCCGAAGATCTCATGCAGCAGATCCGAGGCCCCGTTGATCACAAGATGTTGATCTGTGAAGTCGAGCGTTGAATTGACGCAACCGAGCAGTTTCAGCACTTTGAGGCCATTCAACGTGCCATGTGCATTGACGACCGATCGCAGAATTTTGACGGCACATTCGCGAGCGGCCTGAACACCCTGCTCCACGGTCATCCCGGCCCCCAGTTTCCCCTTGAGGTCGCTGACGTGTCCTGACGTGATCAGCAGATTGCCCGTACGGACGCACAGATTGAGGTACCCTGGCTCAAGCTTGGCAAAAGTCAGTCCCAGTTGTTCGGCTTTCTCTTGGGGCGTCATGTCTTCCTTTCAAAATTCGAAGAGGATTTGAAGTTGATCGGCGGCTTCGGGACCTGTCGATTCGCCCCAAATCTGGCGAGTCTGCGACATCAGTTTCCGACAGGGTAAAAACCTGTCGTGCAGACATCCACTCTGCGAATGGTTTTTCAGTCTGGTAGGTGCGACAAGCGTTTGACGCAGCACTCAGACAAACAAAGAAAAGAAAAACCGCGCGGAATTCACCGCGCGGCTTATAATCTGACTCGAATGGGTATGAGCAGGTTGCCATACACACCAAAGCCGACAGCAATCAAAATCTATCCAACAGGCCGGATCAATTGTTTTCGACAGCGACAGCGTCCGTGACAACTTCGACCGGAGTCACATTAATGCGACGACCGTCACGATCGAAGAAGACATGGCCTTCAACCAGTGCGAACAGCGTGTAGTCGCGGCCCATTCCGACATTCTTGCCGGGATGCCACTTGGTTCCGCGTTGACGAATCAGAATATTGCCAGGGATCACCTGTTCGCCGCCGAACTTTTTGACTCCCAGTCGTTTCGCGTTCGAGTCGCGACCGTTACGGCTGGACCCCTGCCCCTTCTTATGAGCCATGACACAAATCCCATCACTGCAAGGCTTAAAATCGAACCGCAAGCCAGACCATTGGCGCGGAGATTCTTCAGTTTCCTCGAATCCGCTCCTAAACGCAAGTCGCGGGACAAATTTTATCTGTTTTCAGCCAAAGGGCTTTACGAATCTGAGTCATCCACAGGACGCTGAAACATGGCTGTCGATGATTTCGTGGCCAGTTTTCGAACGTTAGCGATTCTCAATTCGGTAGAGATGTCCTTTGGAACGCAGGATCAAGGCTTTCCCGGCTACAGCAGGCGATGCCACAAACCCTTCCTCGAATTTGTTTTCCGCGACAAGTTCAAACTCGCGTCCGGCTTTGAAAACGGGGACATGCCCTTGCTGTGAGAAACAGTAGATCAGTCCGTCGGCATAAAGTGGTGATGCCCAATAGTCACCAGCCAGCCGTTTCGTCCAGATTTCTTCCCCAGTCTTTGCATTCAAACATGACGCGACGGCTCCGTCACTCATCATAAACAGCAGATCGCCAATCAAAAGCTGCGACGGACGTTTTGGAACGGCCTTGTTCGATCGCCAGGCGATGTTTTTTGTGATATCTCCCTCGCCGTTCGGGGGAACCGCAATCAGCGGGTTGGGACCATCGGCCGAATTGATCAGAACCAATCCATTCCCGTACAGCGGGCGACCGGCGGCGTTCATCCCGCCATGCCTGACCGTCCAGATCGAATCCCCATTTTTCGGGTCATAGGCGATGGTCGCTGATGCAAAAGGACTGATCAGCAATTTCCTTCCGCCCGCTTCAATCAGTGCTGGCGTTGAATAGGATTTTTTCGCATCACCATCAGTCGTACCGAAATCAACACCACGATCTTTCTTCCAGACGGTTTCGCCGGTCAGCTTGTTCAGAGCGGTGATGTATTGCAAATCGTAACCGTCAAATGTCAGGTAAAGCAGATCACCGTAAACGACCGGCGAAGATCCCGGGCCACGAAAGTGATCACACTTCAAATCGGTTCTCTCCCAGATCTTCTTGCCGGTTTTGGTGTCCAGGCAGGCTGTCCCGTATGCCCCGAAATGGATGTAGACTCGGCCTTCTTCCACATACGGGGTCGGCGAACCATAGCTGTTGGTAGCGTGCGTGAACTGAGGCGTATCGACTTCAAACAGCTTGAGGTCGTGGATCACGTTTCCGCTGTCGAGATCGACACAGACCGCAGACAGGACAATTGGAGCATCCAATTTTGGCTTGTCTTTGGTGGTGTTTTTGATTTCCGGGGCGTTTGTCACCCAGATCTGGTTTCCCCAGATGACAGGGGACGACCAGGCCCGGCCTGGAATGGGGGTCTTCCAGACGATCGATGACGCCCCGTCCGTAAATGTGACGGGCAGTCCAGTGGCAGTCGACGTACCGTCTCCCCGAGGCCCACGGAACTGATTCCAGTTTTCGTCGGCCGCTCCGACGGAGCAGACACACAACACCAGCACTGCAACGACCGTACGCATCTAGGACCTCGCGAATCAATTTCAGAAAGGATCGACCAATGTTGATGCTGATACTGTAGTCGCAAGAGTGGTCACAGGCCAAGCGACAAAGCGGAGTTCGTCCGTGGTTACCCGATTCCCGAAGATCCTCTGATGCCGACAGCCCTGTGAATCAGACATTCCGAATTGACCGTTTCTATTCTCTCTCCGTAAGGTGTGTCGAATACGGGCGACGAACGAAAGTCGGTTTGTCGTCTTGAAATTTCATTGACAGCGAGAACTGCGGCATGGCGAAGGAATCTCAGTCCGAAGATCTCCCTCAGTTTGTACGAACACACGGCGGTTTGTTGAATCGGCTTGCCGGTCGCATCGGGTTGTTGAGTCCCCCGACCAGCCGGCGACTGTTGCGGTTGCTGGTTTTGATACTGATCACCTGGCTGCCGCTGGTCTTGATGTCATGGAATGCCGGGCATCTGACGGGTCAAACCGTCAAGATCCCCATCTGGCGCGATGCTGAAGTGCATGGACGATTTCTGCTCGCCCTGCCACTGCTTGATCTGACGGAAGCCTTCCTGGTCATTGGCCTGGGTGTGCAGGTCCGTCAATTTTTGAGGGCGGGGATCATTTCCGCGAAGGAACGCGACAAATTTGAGGCGACGCGGGCGAGGATCGAGGACTTCCACGATTCGACCGGAGCCGAGTTCGTTTATTTTGTCGTTTCGTTGGTCACGTCAATTCTGGCCCACCTTTATGGTCCGTCCAACGGGACTTCATACTGGGGAAACCACTCTGCGGGAATGACCCCGGCAGGCTGGTGGCACATGCTCGTCAGTCTGCCGATTCTGTATTTCTTTCTCTTGCGTGCGCTCTGTCTGCTGTTCCTGTGGGGTTGGTTCTTGTATCGCGTCTCGAAGCTGGACCTGGACCTGACACCGACCCATCCTGACCATGCAGGAGGACTTGGGTTCCTTGGCTGGGGGATTGCCAGTTTTTCGCCGATGGTCGTCGCCATCACGATCATGGTTTCGGTCGGGTTTGCAAACGAGATTTACCATAAAGGTGAATCACTCAGTACTCTGAAATACCACCTGTCCATTTACGTGCTGCTGATCACATTTGTGCTTCACATCCCCGTTTTCGCGTTCGGATTCCAGTTGGCAAGGTGCCGGTTCGAGGGATTGCTCGATTTCGGAAAACTCGTGGCCGGCCATGACCGGTCATTTGATGAAAAGTGGATTCGGCAACCACCGTCAAGGAATCAAGACCCACTACTGGGAAGTTCTGACCCGATGTCACTGGCCGCACTTGCTGCGACCTACGAGCATATTGAAGAGATGCGGCTGGTCCCAATTGATAAAAAGGCGATGTTCCTGATTGTCCTTTCGGCCATTGTGCCGCTACTCCCGCTGATTGGCACCGAGATTCCACTCCCGGAAGTCATGTCCAAGCTCGCGGAATTTCTCTTTTGATCGGATCCGTTCAGGCGAAGCCCGCAGTGTGATCGAAGGCAACGGTAGGACGCGTTTTCCTACGATTACCTCATGGACGCCATCGGGTGACGTGGTGGCTTCCAGCGGATCGGGCGGTTAAGATGGCTATTGAATGGATTCCCGGGATAATTCAAGGAACAAACCTGTGCCGAACAATCCGTTGAGTGTAGGGCAGTGGCGTTGCGGGCGTGATGAGCCGTTGCTGTTTATGGCCGGCCCCTGTGTGATCGAGAGCGAAGAACTGGTCATGGAAGTTGCCAAACGATTGGCAGACCTGTCCGCGTCGCGCAACGTTCAAATCGTTTTTAAATCGAGTTTCGACAAAGCGAATCGAACCAGTGTCGACAGTTTTCGTGGGCCTGGCTTGGAACGTGGGCTGGAAATCCTGGCTCGCGTGCGCGAAGTCACAGGACTGCCGCTGCTGACGGATGTGCACGATCCCAGTCAGGCGGAGCCAGCCGCTGCGGTCTGCCAGGTTGTGCAGGTTCCCGCATTTCTTGCCCGCCAGACGGACCTTGTCGAAGCGGTTGCGGCCGCAACCGGGCGTCATGGCGGCGTAGTGAACGTCAAGAAACCACAGTTCATCGCCCCCGAAGACATGATTCACGTGGTTCGCAAGTGCGAAGCGTTTGGAAATCCCAATGTCCTGCTGACCGAACGCGGGACGATGTTTGGATATGGACGATTGGTCAACGATTTTCGCTGCATTCCCGTGATGCAGGGATTCGGCGGTCCCGTCATTTTCGATGCGACGCACAGTGTTCAGATGCCTGGCGGTGCGACAACAGGCGGTCGGCGCGAACTGGTTCCCTTCCTATCGCGGGCTGCTGTCGCCTGCGGTTGCGACGGAGTCTTTTTCGAAACCCATCCCAACCCTGACGTCGCACTTAGCGATGGCCCCAACATGGTACCACTGGCCGAATTACCTCAGCTCATTGATCAACTGGTGCGACTCCGCGCAATGACACTGGAATTTCGCGAGCAGCAGGCATCCTGATCAGGCGATTCTCCTTCGGCCGTAGATTGGCATTTCCGCCCAAAAGCGGGGATGTGCCGGAAAGTATCAACGTTTCCATTCGATTCGGCGTAAGCCTGCGGAAAAGTTCGTTTGAAATCTTGTCCTTGGGTTCCGTCGACTTCAACTTGAAAGTACGCTTGGGACTCGGGACAGATCGCAGTTTCTGATCGCCGATCGGCAACGCCCAAGCATCGCCTCAGCCATTGAGCATTACCTCATGACTTGTCAGCACTTACGAAATTTACGAATTACTGCTGTCCTGCTCCTGCTGGTGGCAACGGCTGGCTGTCCGCGGAGCAGTCCGGTAAATTCCTCACCTCGCCAGGACGGCAAGAATGTGACGGGCGAACCGTCGGCCGAAGACTTGCTGAAAAGCGCGATCCATCAACTTCGCCCAGAAAACTACACGATCGCGGCAGCGACCGACAAACCGATCAACCTGCTGAATTCGTGGCGAGGAATCGCATCACCGGGTTCCGAATCGGTAGCGGTCGAAGTTCCGCCAGGCTGGATTGACGACAACGAAGCTGCGCGGCTGAAAGTTCAGAACTACGACTTGCGCGATGCGATTCATGTGCGCGATGCGATGTTGACTCATACCATTGCAGAATTCGTCGTGGCTCGCGGAGGAGATGAAATCGCCCATGTCCAGGGACTTGTGGATTACGTCGTCCGGAATCTGTCGCTACGCGGAAGTGATGAAACGGACATGCCCCTGGGGATCTACCAGTTACTGTTGATCGGGCGCGGCACGGTTGAAGATCGTGCCTGGCTGCTGGGAACGTTGCTGCGTCAGGTCCGAATTGACTCCATCATCATCCGCCCGACAGGGGCAGACAATGAAACGTGGCTGTTTGGCGCCATCCTTAACGGACGTGTGTACTTATATGACCTGCGATTGGGGATCGCCATTCCATCATTCGCAGACCTTGGCAAATCGGGACCACCGGCAACTTTGGACGAAATTACGGCTCACCCGGAATGGCTGCAGCCGCTGGCTCTGCGATCAGACCAGCCCTATGGCATTGACGCTGACTCGCTGAAAAATCCCGCGATTTTTCTGATCGGTGAATCGATCTATTGGAGTCAACGGATGAAAAATCTGGAAGCGGTCCTTCCCTCAGAAGAAGTCTGTGTTCTGTACGATCCACTGGTTGACGATGGAGCACGAACGGGATTGCTGACCCGTGTCACTCAGGTTAAGCCAAGCTGGAAACGCGACGATTTGAAGTTATGGGGCTATCCCGCACAGCAGTTCAATGCGACACGATCCGTGACGCAAGCGATGGGCCAGGCACTTGAAGCAGCAACGATGCCCTTCAACCTGCCGATTCCGATTAACGTTGATCCTAAAACCGGAACGGTGGAAGTCGGTATTCCGGAAAGGAAACTGCTGAAAATCCGTACGGATCAGTTGCTGGGCAAGTTTGACGATGCAACCAAACGGTACTTGGGGATTCGCCATCTGGGTGTTGAAGAGATGCCGGTCCAGAATCTCGCGATTTTGAATCAGCAGGGGGCGGAATACGCGATTTACTGGACAGGAGTCTGCAAGTACGAACTGGGTGATTATGACTCCGCAATCGAACAGCTTTCGACGTACGTGAAGCGATACGACAGAAACGGCCGCTGGAATTTCGCCGCTCGCGCACTACTCGCAGAATCCTATGTCCAGCAAGGCAACTTCAAAGATGCCATTGCTACGGTAGAACGAACTCGCAGCGACGATCCCAATCGTGCGGCGAACGCCATCCGCGTGAAACGCTGGAACGCTCAGAAACCGAATTAGTGCCTTCGCTTATACCTGCAATCCCCACCGAGTTCATCTCGGTGGAAACGTGCTTTTACAATACCCGCTGGGTGGCCCTGCTTATTTTCTTGTGCCTCTGGCTCTCGGCTTGAAGCATGCGGTGTCACCCGATTGGCCTGGAACCGGACGTAAGATAGACTGACATCCTCATCAAGGAGTTCCATACGATGCCACGGGAAGCGCGAGCAGATCGACCATCTGCCCATCTCGTTGGCGTTTGCGGTGCAGGGATGAAGGCCCTGGCGGAACTGCTGGATGGCCTCGGGTGGCAATTGTCGGGATCAGATCTGCTGCCCGCCAGCGCGGCGATCACGGCGCTCACGCTCCACGGATTGACGTTTTCCCAAGGGCATTCTGCCGCCAATCTCCCCAGGGATGCGCAATGCCTCGTCTATAGCCCCGCGATTCGACCTGATAATCCCGAGCGGATAGAAGCGTCGCGGCAAGGTTTGCCGCAGTGGTCTTATGGTGAAATGATCGGTCGCCTGATGCGCGATCGAACTGGAATCTGCATCGCGGGAACTCATGGGAAAAGTACCACCACAGCAATGGTCGGCTGGATTTTGAGTGTTGCGGGACTGGACCCCGCCGTCCTGGTCGGGGCTGAATTATGCGACAGCGGTAACAGTGGTCGGGCAGGAAAGGGAGACCTGCTGGTTGTGGAGAGTTGTGAATTCAATCGCAGTTTTCTCGATTTTCAGCCCCGTTTCGCTGCGGTGCTGAATGTTGAGCCGGATCACTTCGATTGCTATGCCGATTTGCCATCGCTGGTCAGTGCGTTTCAGGAGTTTGTCCAGTTGGTGTCCACCGACGGGGTCCTCCTGGTAAATGGAGATTTTCACGCCGCTCGCGACGTTGCAAAAGCCTCGGCAGCACGAGTTGTAACGTTTGGCAGGTCGATTGAGTCCGATTGGAGCGTTGGCAAGATCCACGAAGATGTCCCCGGAATCAGTTTCGACATTGTTTGCGGCCCCACCAGTCATGCGGGCTCGAGCAACTTATGGGGCCAGGTCCATTTACGCCTGCACGGGGAGCACAACGTTGAAAATGCGTTGGCAGCAGCAGCACTCTGTGCAGAAATGGGGATTTCGCCGCAGTCGATCATCGCGGGACTCGGTTCATTCGGGGGGGTAAAACGGCGATTTGAAGTCGTTGGCGAAGCTGACGGGTTGCTGCTGATCGATGACTACGCTCATCATCCGACTGCTGTTCGTGCAACTCTCCAGACAGCACGTCGTGTCTATGGTGACCGACGTATCTGGTGTGCCTTCCAGCCGCATCAGGTTTCGCGTACCTTAGCGTTGATGGACGACTTCGCGGCGAGTTTCGACGACTGTGACGAACTGCTTGTTGTGCCAGTGTTTGCGGCGAGAGAAAGAGTAACAGACGAGCCCCAGCGAGTTT
>Ga0194055_10004611_pt1 | contig 10257 bp, 16 predicted proteins | sample SepL449m_MetaG_FD_155482 | JGI IMG/M metagenome (GOLD analysis project Ga0194055, IMG submission 155482) | Anoxic zone freshwater microbial communities from boreal shield lake in IISD Experimental Lakes Area, Ontario, Canada - Sep2016-L442-9m | ecosystem: Environmental > Aquatic > Freshwater >... | reverse complement strand
AAACAAAGCCATGGGCGGGAATCCTTTCGTAGAACTTGATGTGTGGACCGAAAATCAATTGTAATTTCTGGTTGGCATCATGCCACCACTAGTCATCCTTGACACATTAGATTTGCTCAAGTTAGCATTTGAAATCAGCTGGTCAATCATAATTCTTCAAAATTTCACAAATAATTTATCTTTAAAGATTAGTAAAATATTTAACCCTATATTTCAGCTGAATTTCGGGCTCTTTCCTTGGCCTTGGTGAAAGATTTTTCTGCATATATTTCTGAAGTATTCAGTCGAACATGCCCCAGCGTAGCAGCTACTGCTTCAATTCCATCAGTTTCCCTGATCTCTGTACCCACCAAATGACGGATCTGCAGTGGTGTAAATGGCTCAAGCTTGATCTTATTAACTAGATTGTACCTTCTGATAGCGGACTTGATCGCAAGGTAATAAGCTGCTGGGGTCATCTGTCCTGAGTAGCCAGCATTGATTCCTTTACCATGGGAACACCACACAAAGTCTTTTTCCCATAGTGGTTTCCTGATGCTCTTCATCAGGGCTATGTATGTCTCATGGATATAGATCCTTCTGTCTTGGCCCCTGTGAGATCCTTTGTGTTGGGATGGTACATAGCACCACAAGGTTGGATCACCTTTGGTTGGTGGTTCAATCTCTGACCATCGCATCTGAACCAGTTCCTTAACCCTCATGCCAGTGGTGGTGTGGATTTTCATCATCGCCCGATAGATAGGTTTCAGGAATGCTTGGATCTTAAGGATGGACATCTTTTCAACAGGCTTGATTGGTTCTGGATTCCTAAGGCTGGGAGCTGTTCGCCAATTCAACGGTTGCACACACATCAACGCACGGAAAACAGGCTCAGGAACTAGACCAAACTCAACACCCTTCTTGAACATCAATCTGATTTTGCAAATCAAGATGTTCACAGTGGAGATGGTTAGTTTTTTGCGTGGGGTAAACTCTGACTGTGGCATGATGCATCGGTTTACAATTGCTGATCTAACTGCAATAAGATCTTTGGTGCTGAATTCTGCAATGGGTTTACCCGATTCAATCCATGGTTTTAATTCTCTGATTGCAGATTTCAGAACATGATGCTGACTGGTAGGAAGTTTGGTAACTGGGTTGCGGTAGTAACCATCAGCCCATTTCATGAATGCTGAAACAAGATCAGCTAGGATAGGTTCGGACTGTTCTTGATCTAGTTGCGGTGGTTGGTTGCGAGTAGCTAGGTATTCAGCGAGCCAGATTTCATACCGAGACTGCGTGAGTCGTAGACCCCACTGCCCATGGTAGATGCGTTTCTTATCGCGTGGGTCAATGGAGTAACCAAGACCCTTACCCTTATGGCATAACAGTCCTGGTACTTTAATTTTCTTCATGGCTATAACCCTTTGATTAGTCGGCTTAAGTAGCTGACAGACCACAGAATCATAGCAAGAGTGGTACCAGTTGTACTAGTACAACTTTTTGACCACTCCACTTTTCGCTAAAACAAGGTCGGGGATACAGGATTTGAACCTGCGACCTCTTCCACCCCAAACTGATATATTAGACTGATCTAACAACTGCAAAACATAGCGATTCATGCATGGATTAGCAAGAAATAGCTTTCAAATTAATATCGTTTTTATGCAGGTTTTATTCTTTTAAACATGGGGAAAGTTGTACCAGCTTAGACCTCTTCTTCTTCCTCTGATGGGATCTCCAAACTGATCCGTCTAGGTGCATAATTGTTAGACAATACACCCTTGCGCTTCTTCTTGCCATCATTTCTAAAGTAGCAATCCGGTGTTACCACCGCATCATCTGGATGATGAATTTCCCTAAGATCTTCTAGCCTTTGCGCCATCACTGCCATCTTTTCTTCTGACCCTGGTAGAAACTCAGTTGGGAAGTCGGGTAACCCAATAGGCTCCATAAATGCGTTGGTGTTTCGCTCTACTCGGTGTCGGGTTTCGATTTTAAGCCTGTCAGATTCTGGCCTCTGATAACAGGCCAGACATAAGTTTCTAGATTTGTGGGGTTTGTTTTGACCGCAGAGTAAGCAGTCTATCATCCTGACATTTCCCATAGGGGTTCCTAAAGTGGATCCATCCTAAGGTCTGGTTTCAATCTTCTTATAATACCTGGCACAGTCTACTCTAACATCTTTATTATTGGACCGCCAGCTTAACAGATGACCCCAAACGAAATGACAGCGACCACTACCCATGCATAAGGGAATCATGTTGGAAAAATCTAGCTCTCTAGATCTGTCTAGGTGGTAGGGAATCTCATGGTGAACCTCAACCTTTTCAGTGGACCCACAGGCAGCACAGAAAGGATGCAACTTTAGAAACTGCTTCCTGACTGCGGGCCATTTGCTGGATCTGGGTATCCCAAAGCATAACCTAGAGGGCTGCACTGATCAGCATCTTAATTAAGACCTTCAGCACAATTGACCAGGGGATGATGCCAAACTGAACAGGGTCACCATTTTGGGGAACTGAGTAGAAGCCTTGAATGCGTTCCAGCAGGGCAACCACTTCATCATCCGAGATGGGGTATTCTTGCACAGGTTCATCTTTAGCTGGTGATAAGGGAACTTGGGTGGCAGCATAGCCTGCCAAATTCCATGCAGCGTTTAGGGCAGTCTGCAATGGGATGGGTTTACCCCTGAGACGATCAATCAAAAGACCAACTGCTTCTATTGGAAGATCTACTGGAAATGGTAATAGCATTAGGCTTTATCCTTAGTTTGAGAAATCTTGTTAGCTAGGTTTATGATCTGGCTGTTCTGTTCCACCTGAGTGGTGCAGATCTTATCAATGCTTGACTCTAGACGATCAAGGAACAGCAGGTGTCTCTGGTGAATGGGCATTAGGATGTTGTTTCCGATCCACCTAATCGTGCTGTAGATGGAATAGCCTATCGCAGCGAGTGCTGCAACAGGCACACCCAGTTTATCGATCAGGTTTGGCCAATCGATTTCAGCCACAGCATCCACCTTTTTTGAATCTGCCTTTGATTCTTAATCGGTCCCTGATGATTCTTGGTGCGGGTGAACTGCTCACGGCTGCACCTGATACACAGCTTTTGCTGTACTGGTTGCATTCCTTGCAATCCACTGGTGGTGCTGCTGCCAAAATTGCTGCTACGATAAAATACATACTTACTCCTAGTTAAATTAACCAATCGAGTTTCTGTACTGGAAACCCTTCAAAGTTCGATAATGAGAACACCTCACCATCGTCACAAATCCATTGCATGTCCTTTGCGGTGATCCAGAAACCACCTTCAGGTTCATGGTAATTACCTGGGCTTTTCCCATGGCAGACACCCCATGAATTCTGAATCCAGAAAATATCTTTAAGCTCGGGATGATCGGCCCATGCTAGACAGCACATCTGATGACCCCACTGGGTCACCCTTCTATTCAAGATTACTGCCGGATTTCCTGTAATGGGTGGGGCCATTTCCCCACCCCAGTTAGAAGCACAGGTTAAAGGGTAACCATTAATTAATGCTGCCTTGGCATCTTGCCATGATTTGATTCTGGCAGATGTTTGCAGGGTGTATTTTTTAGATCTCAAAAGGAATGCGGGTTTGATAGCTGCGCCATCTGACCATGTCATTTCGGCAGCTTCACCCCAGGTCAAACCACCGTCTACCAGTTTAGGTTGTGGTACAGAAGGATCGTTGCTGGGTAGGGTTCCAAATTTCATCAGTGCTTCTATTGCTGCACTACCAAAACTACCTTCACCTCTACCAGACATCCCTGCTAGTTCGCGCGATTTGCCGTAGGGTAATAACCAGAATGGGCAGACTGGATTTTCAAGCTGACCTAGTTGGTTGACCTCTATTGATTCAAGGCACCAGAGTGCCATTCCTAGGCCATTACCTACGCAACTTCCTGTCATCTGATAGAAGGGTTTATGATCATGAATAAAGCGATAGAGAAGGGCACTAGAGGGTTCTTTATACTTGCCACGGATCTTGAATGGATCCCATCGAGACTGGATTTGTGCGTCCATCTCGATCTGCTCGGCAGTGCGGTCACAGGGTGGAATCCATCCTAGATTGGATGGTCCGCTCATTTAGTTATTCGCTCTAGGGCTTTAGATATTTCCATAAATTTCCCACTTATCATCTTTTTTATTTTGTCATCCAGCTTTTCATCTGGATCAGTCGGGAAACCTGACAGCTCAGATTGTATCCTTACTCTTATTTCTCGCAAATCTGAAGGACTCAACACCTTTCCCACTGCTTCCTTGCACATCGCCAATAACTCACCCGCAGTAGTAACTTCCTCACCCTTCACAGTGCTGGCAAAGCTGGAATAAAGGCTGGATAGTTTGTTTACTTTCCCTTGTTTATCATCCTCAGTCAGTGACACATAAAGTGATTTTAATTCCTTCTGAAGTTTGCTAGTTGTTTCATCGGGTGTGGGTATTGGTTCGGGTGGATCACCAATGATGACTGTGGTGATGACTGGCTTAGATGCTGCATCCCCTTTGGCTGCATAGGCTAGGACTCGGTACTTACCAGGAGCATTTGCGCTCACCACTGCGGTGGTGGTATCCCTGAGCAGCTCCACTGGAAACAGGTTCAGCCCCTGATCAAGTACCACCCATTGCACACTCTTGCAATCGGTGACACTGGGGATGGAAATGAATTGCCCTGGTTGCCCATGGATTTCCTGAGGCAGGGTAACCTGTTGACCAAGGGCTAAGAATAGAATGGGTATTAGGTTCATGGTTGTGCCTTAAGTAGTTTTCGGATCGCTTTTATTTCTGCTTTGGTCAGGAAAGAATCCTCTTGCTCTGCGTCACGCTGCGCTTTCTCTGCGCTGCGTTTCGCCTTTTCCTCTGCCGAAATATCTTTGACTTTGGTTTTCACCTTCCATTTGCCCTTCACCTTTTTCGGTGGTTCAACTTCCGTGTCTTGCGTGAGGTAGTCGGTGGCTGGTGTGTCTTCAATTTCGACAAGCACATAAGTCGTGCCTTCAATCTCGCCACCCTGCCAGCCTTCTGCAAAGCTGGTTTGCGGATGGTTCTGCTGTGGATAGGATGGAAACTCGATTACTGTGTCACCGTTTATTTTTGCGTAATTAGGCACTGCTCACCCCTTATGTTTCTTGGTATTAGTTGGATGTTACTCGGATCGTTATTCATCAGAATCGGTGTGCCTTCTGGCACTAGGCCAATTTCTTGCAGTGCTGCCCATGCCTCTGGACAGGACATAGCGTTTCTTATTTTCGCTGGACTTGGATGCCCTTGTGCTAGAATCTCTGCGTGTATCTCTTTCGCCACCCAAACAGTAAACTCATTTGGTGCGTTGTACTCAAACATCATCTCGTCTGTGTAGCCTTCTAAGCGTGTAGGCTCTGCGATCTCGTAGAGTTCTTTCAAGAGTTTTTCCAAGATAGCGATCTCTTGATGATTGAGAATGTAGGCTTGTCGTTGGCTTTCTTGAACGGATTCTATTTCTAATATTTCCGCTTCAAGTTCAAGCGTTTCATGTTCAAGGTTGGTGGTCTTTCGCAAGTGTTCAAGCTTGGCCTTCTTTGCTGCAAACTTTTTAGCCCCTACTTCCTCTAAGGCTCTGGCTCGATGTCGGCCTTCAAGGAAACCAAGGAGCGTCTTGATTTTCTCCCAAGGTGTCTCACCGATCACCTGTGTACGATAATTAAATTCCGAGTTTAGTTTTGATGGCATATTATGTTCCGTAAGAGGATGCTGCTAGACCTTGTCTAGCGGTTCCAACACCTGTGGTGTCGGAAGAAGCAACACCAATATTGCTTATTAAGTTGGTGATATTATAAAAAGGGCCAGCAAAATTTCCAATAAAACCATACCCAAAAATGGCTTTGTCTGTTCCGTATGATGCTGCTGCTAGGCCTTGTCTAGCGGTTCCTACACCTGTGGTGTTGGTTGAGACTACACCAGAATTTGAAACAAGGTTGGTAACAGATGTAAAATTATTACCGCCATCTATTCCATACCCAAAAATAGCTTTGTCAGTTCCGTAGGATGCTGCTGCTAAAGTATACCTAGCCGTACCTACACCTGTCGTGTCGGTTGAGACTACACCAGAGTTACTGACTAAATTACTCATGGAAACAGAAACTCCACCTCCAGAGGAACTAGTGTTTCCATAGCCAAAAATAGCTTTGTCTGTTCCGTATGAGGATGCTGCTGAACCATATCTAGCCGTTCCAACTCCAGTTGTATCGGTTGAGACTACACCAGAATTTGAAACTAAATTGGTCACGGAATACTGAGTTCTAGGAAAGCCAGAAGAACTCATTCCATACCCAAATATTGCTTTGTCTGTTCCGTATGAGGATGCTGCTGAACCATATCTAGCCGTTCCAACTCCAGTTGTATCGGTTGAGACTACACCAATATTGGATACTAGGTTTGTCAGGGAAACAGCACCGCCAGTTCCGCCATACCCAAAAATAGCTTTGTCTGTTCCGTATGAGGATGCTGCTAAAAGAGATCTAGCGGTTCCTACACCTGTCGTGTCGGTTGAGACTACACCAGAATTTGAAACAAGGTTGGTCGTGGATAGATTAGTTACTGCTGCCCCATCAAAATAATTCCCATACCCAAAGATAGCTTTCTTGCTTACGCCTCCCCTGCTCACACCCATGATTTTTCTAGAAATTGGCATTAGAAGTTTTGGCCTCCAATCATGGCATACCAAGTGGTGCCAGTTCCATCCCATACATTAAGTACAAAAATATCTACTTTGTTCAGGGTGCTGGTAAGTGTTGGTGCCGTACCACCTGACCACTTTACTGATGCGGGCCAAGTGACTGCCCTTGCGGTTCCATCAGCCGTGAAAGCCAAAGTCAAACCGTATGCCCCTGTCGGAATATTGCTAAAGGTAATGCTCGTAATTGCTGCATTGAGCGAGACTGCGAACACATTACCAGAGGCGCAATTCAAGGCTAACACACCAGAGGCAATTGCTGGTGCTGTCTTGGTTTCATTTAGTCCGGTGATTGTAGGTGTGGTTATCGCTGGACTGGTTGCGAAAACCGCAAGTCCGCTGCCGGTTTCGTCTGTCAATGCTGCTGCTAAATTTGCACTGGATGGAGTCGCAAGGAAAGTAGCAACACTTGTGCCTAGCCCGCTTACACCTGTTGAGATAGGAAGTCCGGTGCAATTGGTTAGCGTACCGCTTGAAGGTGTGCCAAGGATTGGAGTGACTAGCGTTGGACTGGTTGCGAGTGCGTTTGCACCCGAGCCTGTTGAGGTGGTAACACCTGTGCCACCTGATGCAACTGCAAGTGTGGAAGATAAAGATGCTGCCGAGCCAGAGGTGTTTTGGTTCAATGTTGGGAAGGTGCAGTTCGTTAAAGTTCCGCTTGAAGGTGTTCCGAGAACAGGAGTCACCAAAGTTGGTGATGTCAGGGAAAGTGTGTCACCGCTTTGCAGTTCTTGCACCGTGGTCGTGTTCACTACTAGTGGATATCGTGCTGCCATAGTGTTTCCTTAACTGACAGTTACATTGACGGTGGTAATGCCACCAAATAACAAGACTGGTAATGAGCCATTTGAGATCGACACATTCTGCACTGAGCCACTGTAGAGCGTGACAGGTAAAACAGTGACTGATGAGCTAGCACCAATTTGAATTATGCTGGCCGTTCCGTTATCCTTGCGTGTGTAGAGCTTGCCATCGTAGGTATTAACCCCAAGCTCACCTAGTGCGAGATCACTTGTGGTTGGCACCCTTGCAGCTACTGCGCTCTGTTTGATTTTGACGGTGTTAGCCATATCAGAAAGTGCCTCCATCAATGATGATGCCACTGCCCAAGCTGGTCGCACTCAGCACCACAGTACCATTGATGTAGTAGCTTTTACCTGATGCCACATTGATATGATCGCTGCTAGTCCAGGATGTGGTTGCCAGTACCCAGTTCCATGTATGATCCGTGAGTCCGTGCAAAGTTAAACCACCACCATCCGCTGCTAATTCTGTGGTAGACCCCATCGCTAGCTCGATGTTCTTATCTGCCACTGATAATGTGGTACTGGAAATAGTAGTGGTAGTTCCATTGATGGTCAGGTTTCCACTGAGCACTAAGCTCGTTCCAGTTGCTGCCCCAATGTTTGGAGTGATAAGAGTTGGTGTGTTGGCTAGTACGACTGCGCCAGAACCAGTGCTGGAAGTTTGTCCTGTGCCACCACTAGCTACTGCAAGGGTAGCAGAAAGTGATGATGCACTACCTGAGGTATTTTGGTTCAAAGTGGGGAAATCCGCTGCCACTGCGATAGATGGTGCGCCTGTGGTTGTGGTGTTTTTTAAGATCCCAGTGGCTAGCCCTGACATCAGCACACCATTGATTTTAACCACTGTTAAAGCGGTAGCACCAGTGGCATCGCCTGTATGCGTAACATTACTAACGAGAGATGAATACAGCGTATTGACTGCGTTATCCCCAGTATTAGTACCACTTAAATTAGCCACTGCGGTATTAGCTAGCATGGCATTAGTGATCGCCAAGGATGCTATGGAGGTTGTTGTGCCAACAGAGGTGACTACCCCTGTGAGGTTCGGGATGGAATTACTAACAAAGTCAGGGCCACCGATAGCGATTACAGAACTGGCAACCCCTGAGACGTCCCCAATTCCGTAGTACAGTATGCGGTATCCCGATGTTTCGTTCATCGCTAATTCGGCTGCTGCCAGTGTAGAAGGGCCACCTGTACCTCCACCTGTTAATCTGCGCTTAATTCGGATAGTGTTTGCCATGATCTATTACCTTTCAAAAATTCCCGCCATCGAGTTTGTTGGAGTTTGTCCAGGTTGATAAGCTTGCCACATATTTGACTAGATCGCCATCTGCTGGACTGACTATCAAAACATCGGTCAGGTCATCCAGTGCGCCTGCTGTGGTAATGCCACTTGGTCCGGTCGGTCCGCTTGGGCCAATGGTGCCTGGGGTGGAAACACTGATGGCATTAGATGGAAACTGCACACTAATTCTTCCTGCTCCACCATCCACCACCGAAACGATTCCACCTGATTGGCTGACAGCGATAGCATTGCTGTCCTGGCTGATTAGAATGGTGTTGTTATTTTCGTCTATAGTAACACTACTCATCGGGTCACCTCAGCCTTCACGATAAACTTACCCTCTATTAGTCGTGTCACCTTGGTGCTTGGTGCGGTGATTTCAAGATCATACACATAGGTATTAGCTGCGATAGCTGACATGGTGGTGGCATCCACTAACAGGGTTAGGGTTCCAGCAGCTCCATTGATGGTGATGCCTGCAATATGGGTCAGCTCTAGAATTACAGTTGCGGATGCTGCGGTGGATCGGACTTGCATCTTAGCGGTGTAACTGGTGATATTGATAATCGCATCTAGGGAGTCGGTATAGGTGATGACTCTCTCTAGGGTTGCGCCCTGCTCAGCGAAAAAGGTATAATTTCCTGCAGCCATAGTAGTGATCTCCTAGAAAAAATTACCACCATCGTTTCATCAGATGTCTGACTCAGGGTGCTGGACTTGTAGCCTTCAAAAGCGATCTCTTCACTTGCCATTCTTTTTCCTTGGCTGCATCAACCTAGCTTGGATCTGCCTGATGGTTATCCTGATCAAACTCGGCACAATATCACAGGGTTTTTCGATGATTTCGATGATCAAAAATCCACCTGAAATCACATATAATCCAGTGATGCCTTGGTAATGCCAGTGCTGATCCTTGCCCAATGATACCCCAGCCTTAAGCGCATCTCCAAACAGTAAGGATTGAGTCCATGAAGGGTGTAACTCAAAGTGAATAACCATGGTGTTCCCCTTAAAGTGCTATGTACATCCACCCATGCAGGTTGGTGGTGGGGTTGCCATTGCCATCGATGTCTGCGGGTCTGACTATGGTGATGTAGAATGGTACACCTGCAGTCACAGCAAAAGATCCTGTCAGGTTATCTGATGAGGGCATCCCATAACTAGTCACATGGGTTCCATTGACATTGGATTCAAGGGTGTGGTTCGTGAAGGTGAAATTATAATTGAGGGTACCAGTGACAGCAGGGGTTATTTCCCAGTTCACATAATCGGATCCATACTGACTCGAGCTTGTGGAATCTAGGATGGCTTCATCACCAAGTTTCCCAGCACCTGTGAAACTGTTACTAAAAGTACCATAAAAAGTATTCAGCCCAGCACCAATGAATAGATCTGGTGTTGGGGTCGGTGTTGGGGTCGGTGTAGGGGTTGGTGTAGGGGTGGGAGTAG
>Ga0194055_10004610_pt1 | contig 10258 bp, 11 predicted proteins | sample SepL449m_MetaG_FD_155482 | JGI IMG/M metagenome (GOLD analysis project Ga0194055, IMG submission 155482) | Anoxic zone freshwater microbial communities from boreal shield lake in IISD Experimental Lakes Area, Ontario, Canada - Sep2016-L442-9m | ecosystem: Environmental > Aquatic > Freshwater >... | reverse complement strand
GTATTGCCTTGTATTGCCTTGTATTGCCTTGTATTGCCTTGTATTGCCTTGTATTGCCTTGTATTGCCTTGTATTGCCTTGTATTGCCTTGTATTGCCTTGTATTGCCTTGTATTGCCTTGTTTTTTGCTTTTTTATAAATCTTTTAGACTTTCCATAATCTTTTAGACTTTCCATAATCTTTTAGACTTTAAAAACTTTATAAAAAATAAATAATACAACAAGGCTACCCCCTGTGGATTCTCGAACATAATATACTCTTTACTTATTCTTCAAGTCGCTAAGTCCGCTCACGCCGCAGCTTACGCAACTGTTATTTTCATAATTGCTTGGCATAAAGGAATGTAAAGCACCGTCATCGTCCTTAAAGGATTCGCGTTGTAGCCGTTTGCTATATTTAAAATTGACTTTGCTGATTCGATTGCTATCATACAAGGAGAGGATGATGGTCTGTAAAGGGGCGTCGCCCCATCTACAATAATATATATAGCCGTGTTCGTCGATTTTATTTACGATGTCTTGTATCTCTGGCGTATTCCAAGTATCCACGTGAATAATATTGAAATTATTGTAATACATAAAAGGCATCGTCAGTTTTACAGTATCGCCAGTATATTCTTCATTGTGAATGCCATTGTAGAGTTTTTTAAAATTGTTAAAGTATCCGCTATCGCTCGACAGCGAATGTTCGACAAACAATTCATCGATTTTCTCTTTCTTGTCCTCATAATGGGTAAGAAAGAAGTCCTTCATTCCGTAATTACAAAGGCTACAATCCAGATGTATTATGTTCGACAAATAAGTATAGTCTTTGTCCCTCATCAATTCGAATAAATCATATTTAATCGGTTCTTCGATGATGCTATCATCGTCGATACGCATCACATAGTCATAGCCCGTCGTGTATTTATAAAAGTTTTTCAGCCAGAAATTACACATCGAACGATATTTTTGATTACGCCAGTAAGGAACGATGCGATGGTCTATGATACGGTTCATCTTATCAATGTCGATATGCGAGGGAATACAAAAGTCCGTCGCGTCAATTTGCTTGAATGACAATAAACTTCGACATTCGCTTCGTATTCCCGTTAGTATCTCTTTCTTCGCTTCGTCGTCCGCGTAATCCCCTTCGTGTAGTATGATAACAGGGTATTTGTATTTCGCATTAAAGTTTTTAAAAAGAAAATAGAGGCTCGTTTTCAAATATACCTTTCGCTCGATGGTATTCTGCGTCAAGATAAAAATAGCGGCGTTAATCGTTGGCATTGTTCGTTCGTAGTTCGTATTTAAATTATAGATGTGATTAAGGTTTATATAAATATAAAATAGATAATAGATAGAGTTCCTTGTATCTATCTTTCTATATCTTTGCGATATTCGCAATTTCCTTTGCGGTGGTTAGCGTATTAATCTCTGTATCCTTGACATCTTTCATAACTAACGCAGGAGGAATATTGATTTCGATATTAGCGAGTTTCGTCTTATTATTCGCAACAGGCACTTTGGTGTCGCCACTGCCGCTGTCGCGATTATGAATGCCATATAATTTATATTTATTATAGAGTTTAAAGGTCTTCAAATCAGCATCACTAATCGCTTCGTTAAAGTAGGCAAAACTATACAAGACGATTTCGCAACTTTTGTTCTTGTTGATTACGAAGGGTTCTTTTCCTATCTTAATGTTCTTGTCGGTATTCCTTTTAAACTCATACTTCGTGTTATTCAAATGAAATACGACATCTTCCTTATCCATTATCAACCCGAAAAACGTGATGTCTCGCTTCAACGTCTCCATATTGATATCATTGATATTATACACGCTGTCGTCGATTATTATTTCGACAGTATATAGTTTCTCAAAATACGAGAGTTTATACGACTTCTGCTCCTTCGCCTTATTGGATAGTATGTCGTGGTTCTCGTAGTAATGATAGTTATTCAACAAGTTGATGCTTTTGTTGATGTCGTTCTTATCATATTCGCGACTCATATCGCCGTTCTCGTTGATGTCGTTATTGACATTATAATAGTTGTTATTATTGAACTCGTTATCTTTGATGTTAATCACGATGTTCTTGTTATCAACCCCGTAAAGGATAAAGAGATTATTGTTCGTTCGATGAAACTGCTTGTGCATGAACATAAACAGGATAGAGAACTTGCTTATTTCCTTCTCCTTCTCGAAGGTATCGGCGTTCGCGGGTCCTTGAATGCTGACATTATGTATGTTGTATCCATTTACAAAGGGGTTCATATTATTAAACTCTTTGACGATATCAGTGCCACTTAGATTCAAGTGAATATTATTATTATAATTCTTGTTGTCTGTAATCCATTTTAATCTATCAATATTCTCATTGTTATACGAAGTTATCAATATACGCATCTCGCGTTTTCGTAGTAATTTATTGAAATTATAATTATCGATGATTTCGGTATTGGACGCGATATAAGGAACGGGGTCGTCGTTCATACTCACAACCTCTTTTAAAATTGGAGGAGGAACGAAGGGAACTTTCACGATTTCGGTTTCTATATATATTTTTGCTTCAACAAAGTGTTCTTTTCCATTAAATAGCGTTTTATAATAACCTTTATCTGATATAATCATAAGTACTATAAATATACCAATCAAAAAACCGGTAATAAATAATAAATAGTTAATCATTATCAATCAATCTCTTTAATATAATAATTTATAATAAAAAATATATAAGAAATATTTTTTATATATATTATAGAAGACATAAGAAATGAATAAGGATAAGTTGAATGATTTAAACGGTATTGATATTATGTCCTTTTTACAGAGTATGCAAGGAATGCCCGGGATGCAAGGTGGTATGATGAAGCCCAAGAAGAGCAAGAAATCCACGCGATGCACCATCAAGGAAGAGGATAACGTATATATCAAGGAGTGTTCTGAGGACTGTGAAGACACCGAAGGTGGTATCGAAGGTGGTACCGAAGCAGGTGCTGGTGAAACAACAGGAGCAAAGAAAAAGACAAAGACAAAGACTAAGAAAGATGAGGTTATCAAGAATATCGATAATATCAAAGAAGAAGACGAAGAGGACGACGAAGAGGACGACGAAGAGGACGACGATGAGGACGACGATGAAGACGACGATGAAGACGACGATGAAGTCGATGAAGACGACGATGAGGACGACGAGGACGACGACGACGAGGACGATGAAGACGAAGACGAAGACGAAGAAGGAGGTGGGATGGTTGGAATGAATAGCGAGGATTTATATAATATATTCAATAATTTCTTTGCTGATGAATATGGTGTATCTATCGCGACTTCCTTGTCGAACATCGCATTCGAACTGAATAAACTAAATAAGAATCTTAAATCTAAAAAGGAGAAATAGATATAAGTAAGTATCTACATATACATATATACTATACTATGGAAAAAGAAGATATGAAATGGCATTGTAAGAAATGTAATCGAATGATTGATAATTGTATTGATATGGATTACCACGATGATACGATACACCCCGACTTTACAAATAAATATGTGCTATCGTGGTATATGCGAGGTAAAAAGGGAATGTCAGCATACGATTAGTAATAATCCCGATTAGTAATAATCGTTCCATAGGTTTTTGTCGAGTTTATGATTGTTATTTTTATTATCTTTCAGGTAAATACCATATTTACCTATAAGTAAATTATACTTTTTTCCTCCATATTCAATGGGTTTTGGAAGAGAACTTATAAATGTGATATCACGCTCGGTCAGTTGTTCCTTTGTTATCTGCTTCCATTTCAGGTAGGGTTCGATATTCGTGTATTTATCGGTATCCTTGTTGTAATAGCAAACGCCATAGCGGGTTGTTAGAATACCTGTTTTCTTTTCTTTTGCGACGCCGCTACCGTCGCCGTTGCCACCCACAGTATCAGGAACAGAAGCGATACTGGCGATACTGGCGATACTGGCTTTGATTTTCGCATAGAGGTCATTCAAGAGAACCTCCTTTGTGATACTGGCATTCATTATTTTATCCAACTCGTCTTCCATATTCGACGTGAATTTTAAATCGCACAAGTAAGGAAATAACTCAAAGATATATTTAATCACTTCTAAGCCCAACTCCGTAGGGACGAGAAGGTCTTTTTGTTTTCCGCCCAGATTAATCTTCTTCATCGTCTGAATAAGCCCAGACTTCTTTTTCTTAAAGCATTCGATTTCGTATTCTTGTTGCGGGTTTGTGCCGATTTCCACATATTTCTTATCTAAAAGTTTATCAATAATAGACGCATAAGTCGAAGGTCTCCCAATGCCCTCCTTCTCCAATTCCTTAATCAATTGAACCTCGTTGTAAAGAGAAGGAATGTTGTCGATTGTGCCTTGCGACGAATATTCTTTGGATATCGCAATCATATCGTTCTTTTTCAAGATACTTAAAAAGTCTTCGATGTCCGCTGCCGTTGCTACCACCACTTCTTCCATTTCCTTATATAGGATTTGAAATCCTAAATCTTTTAAAAACGGCTTTGTGGTGTAAAAGGTCGTCGCGACATCGGCGTCTGCGAACTTCAAGCATACATCGTGATATACTGCGTCGGTCATTAAAGACGCCAATGTGCGTTTCCAGATAAGGACATACAACTGTTCGTGGTTTTTTGTCGCTCCTTCAAACGAAACGCCCGTGTGCTTTGGGTTTGTGATTCGAACCGCCTCGTGTGCCTCTTGGGCGTTCGCGATTTTCGTTTTGTAGGTTCTGTATTTTGCGTATGCGGTTGTTGGCGTATCGAACGTGTCTTTGATATACGATAGAATCATCTTTTTCGCGTCTTCGGCGATACTCGTTGAATCGGTACGCATATAGGTTATATATCCGTGTTCGTATAAGTCCTGTGCCAATTTCATTGTCATCTTCGCGTTAAATCGGCACTTATTATACGCGTCTTGTTGTAGCGTCGTGGTAGTATATGGTGGCGACGGGCTAACATTCCTTACCCGCGTTTCATAACTGATTTTATATTTTGTAGGAATCGTCGCATTGTTTAAAAAACCCTTCACCGTTTCTACGTCTCTTATTTTCTTGTCGAGCGTTCCTGTGATAGTTAGGGTTTTGCCAATGACAAAGACACAGTCAATCGTCCAATAGGGTATGATTTCTTTGCTTATAATGCGATTCCTCTGGTTGATACATAGAATAAGCCCTGCAATTTGAACTCTTCCAGCACTAAGATGATTCTTATTAAACTTATTCCATAATACGGGAGATACTTTGTAGCCGATTAGCCTATCGACAATCCGTCGCGTTTCCTGAGCATTCACCTTATCCATATCGATTGTTCGCGGGTTGTCTATCGCGTGTAAAACGGCATTCTTTGTAATCTCATTGAAGGTTATGCGATGGCACACTTTGCCCTTGCTTTGAAGACATTTAAAAAGACTATGGGCGATTGCTTCGCCTTCTAAATCGGGGTCGGCAGCCAAATAGATAATGTCGGCACTTTTTGCCAACTCTTTAATATTCTTAATGATACTCGGATTTGTAGGCACATACTGGATGTCCCACGTATCCGTATCGAACCCCAATGTATCCTTTGGCAGATTATAAATGTGTCCTGCGGAAAAGGTAACGACGACATCGCGGTCGCCCAAGTATTTCTTGATAGTCTTGGTTTTTGTGAAACTTTCAACGATAATAAGGGATTTCATTGTGTCGGGTTATCTATTACAACTGTCTATATCATTTTTTACTATATAAATATTTGGAAAGATAGAGTATCAATGATGTCCCGTGCCTACGCCTACGCTCACATCCCCGATGATATAAGGGAACGTGTCATCAAGGAGCATAATGACAACCTCGCCACGCGAAGAGAACACGACGAGATTGTAGAGGATTATAATGATTGTATTGCGGGTTATGAATACGCCAAGTCATTACATATTGAGAGCGTTTGTGAAGAAATAGAGGCATATACAAACGCACGAGGGAATTACTATGAACTGATTCTTTTTTATTTACATGATTTCATACAATCTTTCAATTATAAAAAATATATATACCTACGATTTTACCATAATATCAAAAGCGACCCTTATTACGCTATGAGCGAAGACAAGGTGAATGCCCGTAATCTTGTCTTCGCAATGAATGACCGCAAACTCCAAGATATTTTTACGAATAACTATAAAACAAAGGAAACGCTCACCATATTTGATGATATAATTAAAAAACGTATCAAGGACAACTTTGTAATTCATAACTATTATCGCAATGGTATAAAGCATCCATATATTTATAAATCCACCATCTATAATTACTTACTTCGCGATATGGTGATTGATTATACCACAGTGATAGATAAGTTTATGCGTATAACACCTTGCGAATTCGACAATATATTTATAAATTATTCAAGCATCAGCGAAGCCGTTGTGAAAGAGATATATAGCATTGACTTTGAAACGTTTGTGGATATGTCTTTCATCATTAAATATTACGCCGAGCATTTTTCCAAAGACGGAAGTAAGACGCTTATGACGTTTTATTGCGATACAATGAAGTCCTTGGTAATCCCCGAGTTATACAATATATCATTAAACAACATTAAAAAATCAAAAGATATTTATAATTTGTATGAAAAAACCAAATATTCATACAGTGTCGATATGAAAGAAGAATTACGCGATATAAATAAGGAGTTATCTCCTACGATATCTGGATTGAAATTTATATGTAAATGTAATTACGTCAATACGTTATGGAGAATGATATTTAATAACACCAATCATTATTATTATTACTATCCAGATAAAAAGGTAATCGCAAGAATATATGATAGTATCATAGTATCTATATAAAAAATGACAGATACAAGGATATATATGAATATGAATAGAGATATGAGACGCTCTTGTGATTCGCTCAATTCGCTCAAATCATTCAATTCGCTCAAATCATTCAATTCGCTACCATCAGCAACATCGCTATCTTCTATAAGTTCGAGAAACAAACGAATCAATCACACAAATATCGAGGAAGAGATTATCAACGTTTCGAATCTTTACTACTATTTTTCAGAAAAGTATGATAAAAAAATAAATAATATAGTAAATCGTTATGAAAATAAAACGAATAAACTATTTATGGATTTGCGATACCGTGAAGTCGAATATAATCGGATGTGTAGCAAGATGGACTATCTGCTCAAAAACGCGGACGTAGCGACTGTTGCGACTGCCACGGATTACAAGGTATCAATCTGTGAAATCAGAGATATCGGAGATATCGATACGCGTTTTCGCTATATGTTGTTGGTTCTCTATCTTTATACATTCGTTGTGTTGGCGATGGTATGGAACTTATAGATATATAAATATTTCTTAATATTCGGTGATGATAGTAGTGTCATAATGCGATGTAGTGTGTATGCTTAGGTTTGCGAGTGTGAGTGCGAGTTCTTTTTTACGTTGCTCAATGATTTCGTTGATTTCACTGAGTTCCGCTTTTCTTTTTACAAAGTCCGCTTCAAGAACGTCGCTCTTTTGGAAAAGACATTCAAACATTCTCTCTTCAAACGCCTTTAATTCCGCCTTCCGATTCTCAAACAGCCCCGTATCGTCTTGGTCATCCATTAAATCGAATATGGCTCTTGCTTCTTCAAGCGACATACGGAAAAACTCGCGTTCTGGGTGAATCCGACAATACGCAAAAAGCCTGTGAATCGCCGTAATCTTTCTGTCTATATTAGAGACACGTTTCGCGTATTCGCATTTATACGGCGTGGGTGGTCGCCAGTTTCCAGTTAAACCGTTAATGCCATCAACGCGTATCTCGGGTGTCGTTGTTGTCGTCCCGATATTCAGTATATAAGGCATCGATTCGTTCGAAACGCAATAGATATAGCCAGACATCACTTGAATATTATCTATAATATATACTAATAAATCAATTTTTTAGTTTTCCTTCTAACACGGGGATAACCTTACTATTATAAATGTAATAGCCTTCGAACCGATTGTTGTTCTCAATCCATTTGAAGAGTTCGACGAACTTACTAAACATAAGGACGTTCTCCTCGCCATATATAACATTACTCAAAGAATTATATAATACATTGTATCCTACCATAATATTATAATATATGTCGGCGTTGCATGTGAATTTATGCGTAAATACAATTTCAACGCGGTCTTCCAAGACTTTCATATTCGCTATCATCCGCTTATCATAATCTGCAAAGGTATTCAAGCGGTATGCCAAGTAATTTCGCAATGTCTTATTGGCGGTGAAGAGCGGAAATAAATAGAAACTGATGGTATCACAATCAGGTTGCGTGGTATCTTCCAGTAAATGTTTGCGGTCTAAATAGATAAGTTCGTTCATCGTCCTGAAACCTTCTAACACGGCGAGATGTTTGTATTTGTATTCGCCGCTATCGCTTCCGAACATTCCTTTCGGTGGAATATAATATACGCACGTATTACTTGGATTATTCACGGCACGATACAACCTGTTAAGATATTTTATGCTACGGTCGTTCGCGAAATAACGAATACAGTTGGAGAATACGTTCCTATATATCACCGACTGTATGTCGTCTGGCAATTCGTAGAAATAATTTCGTTTAAACATTATAGATGATTTAATATATTTACAAAATATAGTCTTATGTATCTAAAAAACTGATATAAAAATTAGGTTTATTCATTAATCGTCGCTTCGTGTCCGTTATGAATACATTAGTAGTCTCTCGCATTATAACTGCGTGGATGGTGTTGATATTAACGATATTGCTAAGTTATATCTTTGCGAATACAGAGCAATTTACAGGCGATACCTCGTTCTATCGGTTCGGACCGAATCCCGATTTAGTGATTCTTGGTATCACTATTGATACGCCCGATAAATATGGGCTTATCGTGTTATACGCGGTTCTCAATACGATTATTCGCAATCTCGACCATAGCGTGATTGCCCCTTGGATAACTCTGAATGTCCAGAATATAAATGTGGCGGAACAAATAAAGGTTAAGAAGCAATATGAGATATCCATCATCAACACGATTTACTCGTGGTTCGACTGGCTCATCTATATTCATATGCTTCTCGCCCAAGTGGATATGTTTTTACTTGAACTAATTACGGATACGATTGCGATTTACTTTGTGACCCGTTGGTATATAAGGAATAGGGCATTGCTCCCCGTTATCACGGTAGCGACAGCAGCGACATCCGAACAAGCCTTATAAAATATATGTATGTTAAATAGATTGTATATGTTAGGTTTTTTTGGTAATACAACTGTTGCTAACGCGTTTGTTAATGCTAAAACAAAGTTTGATGCGACGGGTGTAAGTGGTGCGTTTGCTAATGCTAAGAGTGTGTTAAGTGATATGTTAAGTGAAGAGTCGAATCCTAAAACAAGTATTGCTGAGATAGCAAAAACACAAATTGAAGAAATAGAAGTGTTCTTAACAACTGAAACTGAAACAAAATTAAATGCGTTTATAGAAAACCACAAAAGCGTAGTAGACGTCATAAATGCGTTTAAAGTAAATATTAAGAGTCTTAATGGCGATACAAATCTACGTATAGAATGTTCGTATTATGAAACATACGAAGACATAGGAAATAATAAAATAACGAAAAGTATTTTAACATTATCAGAAGCAGAAGAAAAAAGGGCTTTACAAAAAACATATTGTGATAAGTTGTTTGAAGACAACGCCACTGAGTTGCTTGTTATATCCAACCATCTACAAACTATTGGCAAAAATATAAACTCCCTATTACAAAATATTAGTGAGAACAAAAAAAATACCAATATAGTCAATGAATTAAACCCGCTAAGAATCAAGTTGCAAGAATATAATGATACGTTATTAAAATATATAATTGTTTTAAAATGTGGTGAAAATGGAATAAAAGGGTTATTACCTTCTAAAAGACTTGTTGGAGGCGGTTCTTATAAGAAAACAAATAAGAAGAATATATTAGGGAAGGAAAGATGTATCTATAAGAAATCAGGAGATAGGAAGGAGTATATAAAATACAAGGGGAACTTCATAGCAGTCAGGGAATACAAGAAATTACTGAAAACTCGATAGACATCAGATTAATTTGTTCTATTTCTTAGCAATTATAATAAATATTGATTGATGTTTATAAAGATATAGCAAAGCAAAGCAAAGCAAAGCAAAGCAAAGCAAAGCAAAGCAAAGCAAAGCAAAGCAAAGCAAAGCAAAGCAAAGCAAAGCAAAGCAAAGCAAAGCA
>Ga0194055_10004609_pt1 | contig 10261 bp, 8 predicted proteins | sample SepL449m_MetaG_FD_155482 | JGI IMG/M metagenome (GOLD analysis project Ga0194055, IMG submission 155482) | Anoxic zone freshwater microbial communities from boreal shield lake in IISD Experimental Lakes Area, Ontario, Canada - Sep2016-L442-9m | ecosystem: Environmental > Aquatic > Freshwater >... | reverse complement strand
GTAGATATCTTTGCTGCAAGCTAGCCAAAGTTTTTGAGCCGCAAGCTTGTGGCCAGCGTCTGTGGTACGCACAAACTTGTCGTTTGTTAGTTCTAGAAGCTTGACGAGACTCATGAAGTCTTGACTGAGGGTATCGACATACTCTTGGGTGGGTATATTTTGCTTGGCGGCGGCTTCTTTGAGTTTTTGACCGTGTTCGTCGGTGCCAGTCAAAAAGTAAGTGTCTTGGCCAGCCTGACGATAATACCTAGCCAGCGTGTCGGCCTGAAAAAGCTCCATGGCGTAGCCCACATGGGGCTTGGCATTGGCATAAGCTATTGAGGTGGTTACATAAAAGCTCTGCTTGGGTTGATTGCTTGGTTTATCATTAGGCTGATTATTGTGGTGGTTTTGTTTCATCTTTTAAATCCTTCGGAGCTTCTAGCTCGGTTTTTTTGTATTTCGTAATTTTATCACTCTCCAGATAATAATACCAAGTAGAAAGACTGATATTGCCGCTAGCGGTAGATAATTATTGCTTCCACTACTGCTAGCTATAGGACTAGCCGAGCTGGCACTAGCTAGGCCGAGCTTATAGCTTAGCGCGAAGCCAAGACCCAAATCTAGCAGCACCCCAGATATTTTTTGGGCTGGAGCCTTAGAGCCTAGGTTAGAGCTAGACTTTTTGGCGCCCTGGTTTAGTTCTAATTTCAAATCGAAAGTCGATGAGTTTGATGAGGTCGTTCCAGTATAGCTAATGACCGATAAAAATGGCAAGATAACCCATTTGGTAGAGCTCAGCTTGGCATCATTTGATACCTGGGGCTGAATAGAAGTATATTCAAGCTTAACATTTTCGTACTGGTAATTGACATCTTTGCCGTTGACGGTTATGGCTGATGGGGTAGAATCACTCTCGCCCCAAATAGCAAAGGCCAAGTGGTCGATATCGCTGATACCGAAGTTATTGAACTTTTCGCCCCAGGTTGGATCTAGATTAATCCAGCCGTTATTGGGTACATATGCCTGAACCCAAGAATGCAAGGAGTCGCTAACTGCAGGGGATTTTTTAAGATCTCCAGAGTAGCCATACCCAACTGGCATGCGGGCAGGTATGTTTGCAGCCCTAAGGAGAGAAATTGTCAGATCCGAGTATTCTAGACACACAACATTGTTTGGATTATTTAGTGCCTGCAGACCACCTTGACGAATATTGTATTTTATTTTTTCATCATTATAAGTAAGTGTGCTCACTACATAGTCATTGATTGCCCTAACTTTTTCTGCAACAGTTTTCTTACCAGCTGTAAGTTCAGTAGCTTTCTGCTTGATTTGCGGACTATCTGACTGCCAGTATTTAGTAGGTTTGGTGTATTTGTTCTTAAGTGCCTGTGGAATATCTGAAACGGTACCGCTATTTGCCAGATCGTATTGAATATATTTAACGTTAGCTAGCACATCTACTTTTACACCAATATTTTGGTTGGCATTTAAATTGTACTTGGCTATAACATTACCATCCCCATCTACCCGCGTAGAAAGTGGCTTGGGCTCAATATTTTCGATAAAAGACGTTTGCGATTCAGTGCTCGGAGGAAGGGCAATTTCAAAATCCTTTGATGTTTTCGTGTCATTTTTTAGAGGGTAAATAAAATCAACCTTGTAGGTAGCTGAGTCTCCGAATAGCAACTGGACTGAATTATTAAACAAATCTTCCTGCGAGAATTGATAGCTTTTGGATGATGAATTTTGCGATACTAGCTTAGGTATGTTGCCAAAACCATGAACCTGGCCAAAACTGCTGGGTACTGTAAGCCTGACATTATATTCATTGCGATTTTCGGGAGATATACCGGGGATATAAACCACGTTAGCACGCCCTTTATTTTCGACGATATCAGCTGTGTCGTATTGGATTACGAAACTCCAAGTCAAATCTTGACCGACATTGGCACGATTAAAATTTACTTTTATCTCTGTATATTCATATTTATAGCTACCAGTATTTTGTGTTAATTTAGATGTTTCAAATGGAATACTTGCACCATCGGAATAATAAACTTGTAAGCCCGCAATATCTGCACCTGGAGTGGACACCTTAATACTATCCAGGTATTGGGTTGAGGTTTTATTGGTTATTTTATATGTTTCCTTGACCGTAGTTGGGCCATCTGGACTAGCAATATAATTTACGTCGATATTATAGTTAAAATCCGCCGAGGCTCGAGATATCTTAGGCACAAGGACGGACAGGATTAAGACTACACCAATAAATATTGCAAGCAGTGCTCTGGGCTTAATAGCGAATGATCTTTTAAAATTCATACGCTTATTTTAGCATAAGCAATGACCTCGAATCAGATTAAACGCATACTAAGGGCATTATCGTATAGAGATTTCCAGTCTTCCATAGTAAGCTCCTGGGCTCGAGCTGTTGGGCTAATTTTTGCAGAAGCTAAGAGCTCCTGTACGACTTCTGGGCTAGAATCTAAACCGCCAGCTAAACTATTACGAAGCATCTTGCGCTTCTCGCCGAATCCAGCCCTCACAAGCCTAAATAGCTTTTTGGTATTGGCCTCAAAACATGGCTTTTTGAGCATGCTTATTCTAATGACTGCTGAATCTACTTTTGGAATCGGTTCAAACAGTTCTTTACTGACATTAATAATGAATTCTGGAATAGCATAGTACTGCACCGAGAAAGACAGAATTGACATTTGCCCGGGCCGAGACAAGATTCTTTGGGCTACTTCCTTTTGAACTAATAAAACCATTAGTTTTGGAGGATTATTGGATTCGAGTAGCATCCTTATTAAAGCAGAGGTCAGATAATATGGAATGTTTGCAACTACTTTGTATTGAGGCCTAAGGACATCTAGGTCGAATTTAAGTATGTCGCCCTGAGTAAGCTCGAAGTTTGTTTTACCCTGAAACATGTTATTTAGTCTCGGCAGAAGATCGCTATCTGCTTCAACTGCGATTACATCTGCCTTCGTTTCTACTAATTTACGAGTAAGTGTGCCGAGACCAGGGCCTACTTCAAGTAATAAATCCTGGCTATCTATTTTTGCTGAATTCACTATCTCATCTAGTACATATTCATCTCTTAGCCAATTCTGGCCAAAACTTTTTTTTGCTTTCATTTAGCTATTTTACTTCTAAAGAGGGAATTTAGGTAGCCCGAGTTTTATAGAGCAGCCTGGGTGCTGGCTCCAGAAACCGCCTTTGCTAGCAATTGTATTTTTGAGAACATATGTATCTTGAACTTCTGGTGGGGCTAAATCAGGTCTGGCATAGCCTGTATTCCAGCGATTCCATGTGGCTGCCGAAAACTGGTATGCGCCGTAATATCCGTTGCCAGTATTGGCATTGTATCGACCGCCAGTTTCGCACATTCTCAGCTTGTAGAGAAGCTGGGCGTTATCTCCTATAGCATCTACTTTTGTACCGCGAACGACAATTTTAGACACAGCTGAAGTGGTCACCTTCTCTTCAATTTTTTGTCTAGATAGCTCGATATCACCCTTTCGACTTACGATATAGCTTATGAGCTTTTCGCCTGGCTTGCCTTCTGATTCTGTTAGTCGGTAGGAGGTTGGCTTACTGGGGTCATCCTTGTAGGTGGTTTCGGGTTCTATTACTTCTTTTAGCTGGATAACATCTTGGGTTAGTTTGGATACTTTAATATTTATATTATTGTAAATTTTATCGTTGAATTTTAATACTCCCAGGTCAGACTCCAAAACACGCAGGCCTTTTTCTTCTAATAATTCGCCGACTGTTTCTTTCCAGGTTCTGAACTGGAAGTTTTTGCCACTAATTGCTACATTTACCACCTTAGCCCGCTCTATATTTATTCTCTGCCCTACTACGCCTGCTAAAACGAAATTATCATTCCTGTCTAATGTCACCTTGTCTTCGTCGAATACTTTGATACCGGCTGAGGCAACAACCTGACGAGGACTTCTATAACCACTTAGCACAGTAGTCTTCTTGTCGCCATCAAGAATCTGCGACGGGTAAGCTCTATAAACATTAACGTTATAGAAGGGCTGGTCCAGAGGAGTTTCAGCAACTGGCTCTACAACATCACCTTTGGCCAGCTTAACATTGCTTTGCTCTAAGGCTTCGCCGATAGTTCTGGCGTCTGTGGGTACGGTCTTTTTATTACCATCGATATAAATTGTGACCAGTTTCTTGTTACCAGCATTTGCGGAATTACTTAAAGATACTTGTGACTGGCCAAGTACAATCGAAAATACAACAAATGCAAACAATACAAAAACCGATACCACACTCATTGCTGGGCGGTGCTTCTTCCCCTTCATGGTCAGGTTTAGTCTTTTTCTTTGATATTCAGAACGATTACTAAACTTTGGTAAAATAATAAGCCTCTTTAAAATTATTGTATAAAGGCTTTTGTTTTTGTTTGTATGTCGTAGTTAATTCTATCGTTAAGCATAAGTGCTTGTCAATTCAAAAATGTCATATTAATACGATTAATAATGCTTTATAGGTTACATTTTTTTGAGCGGTGCATACTGTAAATTTAATGTCTTAACCTGCCCCGATTCAAAGCTAACTTCTACCTCTGAATCAGAGACCGATAATACCTTCCCCTTGCCGAAGGTGGGGTGCATGACCTTATCGCCAGGTTCCACCTGAGCGACCTCTACATCGTCCGGGAAGTCGCTTTCAAACACTTCGCGCCTAGCTGATGCAAAGTTAGCATTCAGTGAGCCAGTAGGCTCTTCAACCATTTCTTCTGGGATGTCAGATATAAACCGCGCCGGAACATTATGCTGTGTGTTCCCATATAACATTCTCGATGAGGCATGCAGCATATATAGCTGTTGCTTGGCCCTAGTCATACCCACATAGCAAAGTCGCCTCTCTTCTTCAAGTTCATCGGGCGAAAAGAATGTTCGTGAATGCGGGAACACTCCCTCTTCCATACCTGCCATGAAAACCACCTCAAATTCTAAGCCCTTGGCGGCGTGCAAGGTCATAAGGCTTACTGAGTCCTTCATTCCATCATGGGCATCCAGGTCAGACACGAGCGCTACTTCTGTCAAGAATGTTTCCAGACTAATGTCTTTATAAACTTTTGCCACCCCTAGAAGCTCCTGAACGTTTTCTATTCTATCTTCTGCCGAAATAGTTCCATCCTGAAGATAGTCGATATAATCAATACGCGTTATCAATGTATTCATCAAGTCATAAATACCCAGCCCCTCTTGCGAGCTGATATCCATAAGCGTCTTGCCTAATCTTTCTATTTCTTTAAGTGCCTTGCCTCTGAGCCCGGGGATTATGCTTGGATTAGCCAGAGTTTCCAGGACATTAGCTTCATACTTTTCTATATAGTCTATAACTAAGGAAACACTCTTTGCGCCGACTCCACGAGTTGGAACATTCAGAATACGCCCCAAGCTAACCGAATCGTTAGGCTGAAATATAACTCTCATATAGGCGATAATATCCTTAACTTCTCGACGGTCATAGAACCTGGTTCCACCAACCACTTGATAAGAAATATTATAGCGTAAAAAGCTTTCTTCCAAACTCCTAGACTGAGCATTGGTTCGATACAAAACTGCAAAGTCGCTTAGTCTTAAGCTAGGGTTCGCTCCCCTAAGGCGCTCAATGGTCTGGATAATTGTTCTGCCTTCGGCCATTTCATCCTGAACAGACAATACGTGCACCTTTTCGCCTAAACCCAAATCCGTCCACAATTTCTTACTACTTCGAGATATGTTCTTTGTAATTACAGAATGTGCGGCATCCAGGATCATTTGGGTTGAGCGATAATTTTGTTCTAATTTAATTAACTTGGAATTAGGATAGTCCTTTTCAAAATTCAAAATATTTTCGTAATTTGCACCCCGCCAAGAATATATACTTTGCCAATCGTCCCCTACTACACACAGGTTTTGGTGTTTTGATGCAAATAATTTTATAAGTTCATATTGAGCATGATTGGTATCTTGGTACTCATCTACTAAGATGTACTGGAATTGGTTTTGGTATTTCTCTAATATATCTGGGTCGGTCTTAAATAGCTTGACCAGCTCCATTATTAAATCATCAAAATCAAAAGCATTAGCCTTGCGAAGTTCGCGCTGATAGGCAGGATAAACGTCTGCAGCCATTAGCTGGATTTGATTTGAAGCCATGCTGCGATACTTTTCAGGCCCTATAAGTTCATTTTTAGCTGAAGATATGGTCCATGCTATACCTGAAGGTGTGATTGCTTTGTCGCTAACATGCATGGATTTTAGTATTTTCTTAATTAGTGCCTGTGAATCGCCAGAGTCATATATTAAGAAATTACTGCGCATCCCAATCCTATCGGCCTCGCGCCTAAGTATCTTATTGGCAATCGAATGGAATGTACCTAAAAATGGCACTGGGTTAGATCCCGACTCATCAAAGCCAAGTAGCCTAGACACCCTCGAGCGCATCTCCCCTGCTGCTTTATTGGTAAAAGTTACTGCCAAGATGTTTGATGGTGGCAAATTCTTTTCTGATATCAAATAGGCAATACGATGGGTCAGAGTTTTGGTCTTCCCACTGCCAGCACCGGCCAACATCAATATTGGGCCATCGGTCATACGAACAGCCTCGGCCTGGGCTTTATTTAAGCCAACGAATAATTTACTCATTTATACATGATACACCTTTATGCCTGGTTATGATAAGTATAATAATAGCGACTTTTATAGTTTTTATGGTATAATATGCCCTTCTGAGCAACACCGCTTGGACGGAAAAGGAGAAATACCTTGAAAGCAAACAAGAAAGCGATTATCGCCGCAGTCCTGACGGTCTGCGCCGTGTTGGCGATTATCTTCGGTGGTCTCATGGGTAGCTCGTCGGCCTCGGCTGGCGGCTACAGTGGCGTATCGACAGTCGCCCTACGTCAGGTCGAGGAGCTGAGTAGTCAGTCGAAGCTTGCAGTCAAGATCTGCAACGCCAAGTCAGACGCTCAGCGTACCACAATGGTGAACCGCTTCGAACGGCGCAAGCTCGAGCTCGATCTCGAGCTCGGCCGTCTCGGCTACCCGTTCGAGTCGCCGCCACTTAGCGAGTTCACTACCTCTCTCATAGTCGAGGGCAAGTGCCAGACACCTGCTGGCGCTCTCGGCTAATAACAAGCCCCGCGCACTACACAAAGACGTGTAGTGTTAGCGGGGTTTTATCTTTTTTATGTATTATTTTTTATTGGCGCGCTCAATACTTTCTAGTACTACTTTCTTGGCTGCCTCGGCATCTCCCCAACCATTAAAGCTCACGCTTGTCCCGCTCCAGTTGTTTTTCCAGTCTTTGTAGTGAGTATAAAAATGTTCTATTACTTTTGGAAAGTTCTCACCTAGATCACTCAGGTCTTTGATGTGGTCTTTACTGACATCATCGGCCGCAACACAAATTAGCTTTTCGTCGCCTTCGCCGTCATCTATCATATATAAAACACCAATTGGCCTAGCCGGCACGACAGTTCCGTGCGGTACAGACTCATCGATAATAAGTAGTCCATCTAGAGGATCGCCATCGTCGCACAGAGTAGCAGGTATATAGCCGTAGTCACTAGGATATCCAAGAGTAGTTCCATTTACCCTATCCAAGAACAATCGACCCGTATCTTTGTCGTATTCATATTTATTTTTTTCACCTTTACGGATTTCTATTACTAAATTAATAACTTCTGGTGACTTTTCGCCATAGCTAAGTTCGGTCATTACTACTCCTTGTTAATAACAATATTATAAACCTGACAGGTGTTTATTTCCAAATTAAAGCTGGCATATTTTGCTGAATTGGCGGTAATTCAGGCTGGCACCACCAACGAGCAGTCCGCCACAGAATTCTGTATTCAGATAAGATAATGCATTATCAGAGTTAACACTCCCTCCGTACAATATTCTTATTTTACTAGCTATCTCGGATTGGTATTTATTAATTAGAAACTTATGAATACAATTTATCATCTGCTCAACATCATAGGGCTCGGCACTTTCGCCAGTCCCAATCGCCCAAACTGGCTCATACGCGATAACTACTTTAGAAACTTCCTTACTGGTAAGCTCGGATAGATCTTCTGCTAGCTGATCTAGCACCGTTCTCTTGGCTAAGCCTTCGTGCCTTTGATTAAGGTTCTCGCCGACACACAAAACTGGTGTTAATCCATTGCGTACTGCTGCCGAAACCTTTAGAGATATTAGCTCATCGGTTTCGCCGAAATTAACTCTGCGTTCGGAGTGGCCTACGATACAGTACTTTGCTAATCCTTTTAGCATTGGGCCACTTATTTCTCCAGTGAAGGCTCCGTCGTCATTATTATTTATGTTTTGTGCTCCAACCTTTATTTTCGATTGCTTCAGCTCATGAGAGACGGCATGCAGCGAAATAAAATTTGGACAAACGACAATATTAGCAGTTGGTTTTTCAATATTAATTTCTAATCTATCAGCCAGCATCAAAGACTGACGTATACTCAAATTCATTTTCCAGTTACCAACAATTAATTTTTTCATTCAACCTCCAATAGTCTTACTGTGTCAGTTCCACCCGCAACATCTTCATTGCGACCAAAGGCTTCAACTACCCAGTCACCCTTACTGATGCTTTTTCTGTCTTTGAGTTTTCTAATAATCGTAGCTTTACGATTCTTAGATTTAGATATCAAAAATGTTTTGCCACCCCAGACAATAGAGCATTGATTGCAGACCTTAGCAGTCGGGCTAATTATTATAATCGGGCAATTAGGGCGCAGACTAGAAATACTTAGGGCTGTGGAGCCAGTAAGAGTTTCTGCCAGAATTACTTTTGCATTCAATTGATCGGCAAGAGTTATAGCCGCAAAACTAACACTAGTCTGAGCTGCCTCAGATGAAATATTTGGTGATATTTTGGGTTGCTTTGAAAATACCAATCGTGTCTTCTGGCCTATCTTATTTAGTACGCTGTCCTCGCTTGGTTCAACTATAGAAACGGCATCTGTATCCCCGCTTGAAAGATCTATTGAGACTGATGTATTAACAAAATATTGTTCTGCACTCAAAACTATTTTTTTCATCATCGCTACCGTTTCGACTGGGAACTGCCCAATAGCCGACTCGCCAGACAGCATCAAGCTATCAACCCCAAGACTAACTGCGGTGGCTACATCGTTCGCCTCGGCTCTACTAGGAGTTAAGCTTGTCATCATGCTCTCCATCATTTGGGTCGCCATAATTACCGGCTTCTTGTACCTTCTACAAAGCAAGATTATTTCTCTGCCAATAATTGGCACCCGTTCGGGTCCCACCTCGATTGCTAAATCCCCACGTGCAATCATCACTACATCGCTCGCTTTAATTATTTCTTCGAGATTTTCGACCGCAGCTTTTGTTTCAATTTTAGCGATAATCTTGGCATTGGCTTTATGCTTAGCTAGCTCATTACGAACATCATGAATATCCTGCGCTCTATTTACAAAGCTAACGGCAACATAATCAGCGTCTAACTTACGGGTCACAGTCAGGTCATTTTTGTCTTTCTCGCTTATTACGCCACTTTTAAAGACTGTATCTGGCAGATTAATGCCATGACCACTCATTATCTTTCCAGAGTTAAGAGCCTTGGCTGTAATTACTTTTTTCTCTACTGATGTAATCTCGGTTTGAATCTGGCCATCTCTTAAAAATAGTCGTTCGCCTTTTTTTACTTGGGCGGCAAAATCGTATTGTATGGGCAGGATACCATCAGGACTATCATCGCCGTGCTTGAATTTTATAGTTTGGCCAGCCGCAATTTCGATGCCACCACTTGGCAACTTGCCGAGCACCATTTTCGGACCAGGCAAATCTTGTATGATTGCTACCGACCTGTCGAGCTTTTTTGCTTCGCTTCGCACTAGCAAAGCTACATCGCAATGCCATTTGTGAGTATTGTGGCTAAAATTCAATCTTATTCCATTAACGCCAGCCTCAAGCAATGCGCCTATCTTTTCTTGGCTTGCAGGCCCTAGTGTAGCTATAATCTTAGTTTTTTTATAATGCCTAGCATCTATTGCGTTATGAATCATACTTATAATTGTAAAGCTTTTTTGCAGTTACGTAAAAGGATTAGATAAGAAATATTTACTGCCTTAATTATTCTTTACCGAGTAGTCTCTTGAAAAAGCCTGGTTTTTTGGGCTGCACTGAATTTTCAGAAGTATCTTCACTCTGAATATCGGCTGGCTGAACAGCTTGGACTGCTAAATTCCCCGTATTATTTTCCTCGCCTAGAAGAAATACTT
>Ga0194055_10004608_pt1 | contig 10261 bp, 6 predicted proteins | sample SepL449m_MetaG_FD_155482 | JGI IMG/M metagenome (GOLD analysis project Ga0194055, IMG submission 155482) | Anoxic zone freshwater microbial communities from boreal shield lake in IISD Experimental Lakes Area, Ontario, Canada - Sep2016-L442-9m | ecosystem: Environmental > Aquatic > Freshwater >... | reverse complement strand
GCGGCGGTGGCATTCGGGTCGGCGGCCTGCACCAGACTGGCCGTGGTGCGCGACCAGTCCAGCCGTTTGACCAGGGCGTCGGGCCCGGCCCAGTCGGCGGCCGTATCTGGCCAACCTTCCGGCGAAGGGGCGCTCTGTGGCGGCTGACCCATGGCGAGCATGGCCTGTCGCAGCGGCAGCACCTGCCGGGGCTCCGTGCCGAACGCGCGATGCGCCGAGACGATGAACTCATAGGGTGTCTTGAACTTGGCGGGGGCGGGCTCCCAGGCCTGGGGCGCGGCGATCAGGGCGCGCGCCACGACGGACAGGTCGCCACCCGACGTCGTCCAGGCTCTCTCAAGCGCAGCGACAAGCGCCGCAGGCGGCACGTCCGCCACGAAATGCGCGGCGATCTTCCGGGCCAGTCTCCGAGCGGTCTCGGGCCGATTGGCGAGGTCCTTCAGGACGGACTCGCCCTGTTGCCGCCCGCTGTCGGCATAGCGACGGCCCAGGACCCTTCGCTCGCCGGGCTCATGCACCACAGGGCGATAGACGAAGCCGTTCTGGCCCGTTTCGCCCGCGAGCGCCTGGGCCATGGCCCGGCCCCTGCGACCGCCGCCGCGACCCCCTCCGCCGCCGCCGCCGTCCCTTTCGGCCGGGATTGACCAGCCGGTCAGGGCGCGCGCGAACTCAGTGACGTCGGCCTGGCTGTAGCCAGCATCTGAGCCGACGGTGTGCAGTTCCAGGATCTCCCGGGCCAGGTTCTCGTTCAGACCGACGTTTCGTCGCTTGCCCGCAATGCTGTTGGGTCCCACCGACTGAGCCTGATCAAGATAGAGCAGCATGGCCGGATGCTGTTCGGCGGCCAGCGCCAGGGTCTCGAACCGGCCGAAAACATGAGGCCGGATCGCCTCGCGTTCGTAGGCGTCCACGAAGATCGCCGACTGGAACTTGGTCGCCGATGCCGTGAAGTGGTTCGCCCAGAACAGGGCCCAGCGCTCGGCGAACCCGTCAGGCGTCGTGGTGGCCAGCTGAGCCCGCGCCAGGAAGGCTTCGGCGGCGACACGGGTCAAGGCCTGGCGACTTTCCCGGCGCGCATCGAAGGCGGCTTGACCGGCGGGGTCTGTCGGGCGGTTGCCCTCCACCGCCGTGGGCGTGTTCATCGCGGCCTCCGGGCCGGCCTGGCGATAGGCAAGGAGGGCCTGCACCTGGTCGGTGGACGACGGAAACTCGCCCCTTGGCACCGCAGCGCCAGAAACTCGCACCTGGGCCTCCAGCCATTCGCGGGGATTGGCGGCGACCCGGTCTATCTCTCCGGGCCGCGCTCCCATCCCGAAACGGGTCAGGGCGATGGCCGCGTTCAGGCGGTTCGCGTCTTGCGGCAGGGTGCGCATCCGATCCAATCCTGTTCGATACAGAGAAAACGAGAACGGGCCCGCATTCCGTCGAAACGCGCGTGAGGCCCCACTGCAATTGAACCTGCAGCCCGCGCTGGCCGCTAAGCCCCAGGGCCAGACCCCCGGACGGGCTCCCAGGCAAGTCCGCCAGGGGTCTTTCTCCCCGTTTGGGCCCAGGCCTGGAAGCGGACCTTAGACCGATAGGGCAGTCAGCAGACTGCCGGACTCAAGCGTCTGAATGCATCCCACAGGTGGCTGGAGGCTCCCCTGCGGACCGTTCCGGGGGTGTCCCCGGCGGCCTCATCACGGGGTCAGGGAGATTTTTGGCGGAGGGGGGGGCGGAGAGGGTGCTCCGCTAAAGATTGTTGCTTTTTCGCGTATAAAATCAATTCTGGATTTATGCCCACCAACATATCCAACACTATGGGCAGCCTTACCGCCAGCAGCAGCGCCTTCGCATCGTATGCGCGGCCCCTGCCCCCTGGCGGCAAATAGGCCACCCCCGCGAAGTCGCGGAGGCCGCCCTCGCCCACAGTATCGGCGACGCCGCCGAGCAGGCCTACCGGCGTGGTGACGCCCTAGAGAAGCGGAGGCGGCTCATGGCGGTCGGACGCGTCTTGTATGGTTGGGTTAGCTGAAGTTAGCGCGAGGCGAGCGGCCCGCCGCTCGGCCGCTACTGGATAGATCTGGCACTTGGCGCCAGATGAACGCCCGCAAGCGGACTCTCCCAACGTCAGAGAAGGGTGGGAAGCGGACGTTGGCTCGCACGTGAACGACGGCCGCTATGGCCAGAAGCGGACATTACCAAGACGCGCGGAGGCCTCGTCCAGTTCGTCCATTGGTGGGCACTATGGCTCTTGTAGCCCGGCCTTCTCGGACATCATGGGGCGCTGGCTACGGCGGCCCAGTCAGACCTGTAGGAGCCCTGCGATGGCCTGACGGCAGGCGAGCATGGACTGACCCACGACCATGCCCTTCCAGTCATCATGATCACAGTAAAACGCCGCGCGGATCTGGGCCTTGATCAACCGCCCAAGGGGGGATCCGACATCGCCCCGGGCGCGGAGCCAGTTGTCGGCGATCACGGCCTGCAGCACCTGGTCGCTCCTGAGCGTTCCGACCTCCAGCGCCATGGCGGTCACCTGGGCATGGGGAAGAAGGGCCGCTGCGGCGCTGAGGCCGTCTCCCTCGATCGGCACGGAGGCGGCGCTGCCGTCACAGGTCGATGTGACCGCCGCGCCGTACCAGGACCGCGCCCTCGAAAAGGCGGCGGCATCCCGCGGTTGGGTGACGATCTGCTCGGCAAAGCCCCTCGGGCCAAGCCCTGTGTGGTAGTCGATGATGGCGATCCGACCAGCCTGGCGCAGATAGGTGCTGAAGATCTCCGTCTGCGCCTTGCGCGACCAGGTCGGCGCCGTCCCGCCGTAGTAGATGCCCCTGGGGTGATCATATTGGCCGCGGGTCAGCGACAGCTCCATCTCCGATGCGCCCACCCGACCGGCCAGCCGCTTCATGGCGGCGTCCAGTTCGGCGCGCGTCCCGTCAGACCAGGTGTCAGGACAGATGCTGGCGCTTAATTCGTCGTAGCCGGCGTTGACAGGCAGCGGCCCAGCGAAATCGACCCAGTTGCGGTTGAGATCGACGTTCTCGTGAGTGACCCTGCTGAGCCAGGCAAAGCCGTAGGGATTGATGGCGTGGATCATGAGAACGGCGACGCCGTCCGGCAACCGGGCCGGCTGTCGCCGCCGCAGGAGATCGACCTGGGCGCCGGAGCCACAGAATCCTTCGACTCCGTGGGTGCCCGAGATCAGAACCAGCACCCGTTCGGCGCTGCGGGGGCCAAACCAGGCGGTGTCGCAATGAAGCCTTGCGCCATCCGGCCCCGGCTCGGGGTGTTCAATCGCTTCGAGGAACCCGCTGCATTCCCGCGCAAAGTTCCGGAACAGCGTTCTGGCCTGGCCATAGTCGACCGAAAAACTGTCCGCGACGTTGTATCCTCCGGGGGCGGGAGCCGCCGAGGTCAGACCAGGCTGTTGAGAAACGGCAAGGGTCATCCGGCTTCGGTCGAACCTGATGCGACGTCGACGCCCAGCGCGAACTGCAGGCCGCGGCTGATCGCGGCCGGGAGCACCGAGACATGCCCCTCATCCGTGAAAATGACCGTTTCGGCGACATATCCGTGGCCGCTCTTTAAGGATCCCAGCCGCTGCCCCAGCGCCCGCGCGTTTTCGACCATGCCGCAGAAGTCCGCCGAGGCCTGAGCTTCCGCCATAGTCTTGAAATGGCGCAGTGCGCCGGAGTCGGGTGTCTGCTCGCGGCCGCCGACGTCGATGAGAAGTCTTGGAGACACCTCCCCAGCTTCGACCTTTTCCCGGAACGCCTGTTCGCCGGCCAGGATTGCCTGATCCGACCACCAGATGGACGGACTGGACGCCACGAACGTGCGGAACATGGCCGGCCGGGTGAACAGTATGCGAAGGACTGCAAGCCCTCCGAGCGAGTGACCCATAACGGTCTGATCGGAAGGGTTGGTCGGCGCAAGACGCGCAATCGCAGGGCGGATCTCCTCCTCAACCACCCGGATGAAGTCATCAAGGCCGCCGGTCAAATCGGCCGTCAATCCCGGGATCGCGAATGGCAACGCCGCGAGCCATTCCGGCGTCGCCGGTGTCGACAGGTCCTTCATTCGAAGGGCCATCGCAGTCATCAGGTCATCGGTCGCATAGCCGATCGCCACCACGACCGCTGGTCGCAGACCGTCGGCGGGCGCGCGGCTCCGCATGATCTCTGCGACGGTCGCAAAGCAGCCGTTGCCGTCGAAGATGTAGAACGCCGGAAACCCTTCCGGAGGAGGGTCTCCGGCCGGAACCGAGATGAACAGCCGGTGCTCCCGGCCCGTGATCCGGGAGGTGAAATCAAAATACTCGGCGCCTGGCACGGTCACCGCACGTCCCTGCCCAAGCTTGGGCCCGTGCTCGCTGGAGGTCGTGGTCGGGTCAGACACGTGGGAGCTCATTTTCAGTCTCGGGTTCGGTGACGGCTAGGCCGGCGATGTTGGCCAGGTGGCGCTCATGGTCCTGTCGGGTGATTGAGAAGAGCGAAATCACAGCGATCGAAAGCAGGCTCGTCGAGGCGTTGATCGGCAGGTAGATCGTCGCCAGATGCGTCAGGATCTCCTGTGGAACCTGGCCCGGCACCGCCTTCTCCGGGAAATGCACGAACTGGAGGATCAGGCCCGTCCCCATTGCGCCGACGCCGGTGACGATCTGCTTGAGCATGGTGTCGGCGGAGAACAGCAATCCCTCTGACCGTCTCCCGGTCTGGGTCTGAACCTGCTCGACAATGTCGGCCATCATCGAGGTGAGGATAATCAACCCGACGATGACCAGCGTGCAGGCGAAGAAAGCGTCGGCGACCAGGAGCGGAAGAATGACCGGGCTCCCGTTGGGGGGGAGAAGTCCCAGCAATCGCAGACTGACCGGCAGGATTCCCGCGATGAGCGACAGGGTGAAGGTCCCAAGCAGCGCGGGCTTCTTGCCAAAGCGCTTAGCGAATAGGGGCCCGATCGCCACGGCGGCGAAGGGCGAGAGGCCAACCGCGCCCGTGAGGGCCGAGATCTGGCGGGCGCTGAGCTCCCAGAAGAAAGTGTTGAAGTAGTCGGTCAGTCCACCGACCAGGCCAGTCCCGACGCCTGCGATGACGCCCGAAATGGTGAGCACAAGAAAATTCCGGTTGAGCAGCGTTGTAGCGATGGTCGCAAACAAGGCCGCCACCGACGGATGGCGTTCGGGCTGGCTGAGATGTCGGATCTCACGATGCGTTCCGAGCGATGACACCATGATCGACAGGAAGATCATGATCGCCAGCGCCAGGCCGTATCTGGCATAGCCCGCCGGATTGAGCTGGCCCGGCATGTGCTGGCCATGGTCATTGACGAAAGGCGTGAGAAACAGGATCAGCGCCGTGACGATCATGATGACCGGAACCACGATCAAGAGCAGGTTCCTGTAACCGGACAGGACCGTGCGGTCGTCGTAGCCCGGCGCAAGCTCGGGGAGCAGCGACGCGTTAGGGATCTCGAACAGGGCGATCGAGACCCTGGCGGCGACAATGCAGCTGGTCATGTGCGCGGCCAGCGCCGTGCCGGTCCAACCCTGCGGCGGGTTCAGCAACGCCCAGACGGCCAGCGAAGCCGGCAAGGCCGCGGCATACATGAACGGATGTCGCCGCCCCAATCTGGACCGCCACATGTCGGACACCTGGCCGATGACCGGACTGGCGATGGCGTCGACGATCAGGGCCGCGCCGATGGCCATGGAAACCCAGAGCGCAGGCAGTCCGAGCACCTGATTGTAGAACAGCATGACGACGCCGATCGCCACAGCCTTGAGACCGAAGGCGATTGAGCCGATCGCGTAGGAGACTTTCGTCAGAAGCGGCAGGCGCCGGCCCGACGAGGGCGCTGGATCACTCATCGATGTCTTTCTGCCCACTCAAGGGTCGATACGATCTGGCGGCGTGAAGCGCGGTCGGGCGCGCCTGACCGGTTCCTGGCGCGCCGCACGCATAAAGGCTCAGAAGTCTGCGGTGACTGTCAGGCCATAGGTCCGCGGTTGATAGATGTTGGCCATCTGCGGGCCGAACTCGCCGGCCAGGGTGCTGCTGGAGACCGAGCTGATCGCCAGTTCATCGCCGACATTCTTCACAAACGCCGTCAACTTCCACCGTTCCGCGGCGACCCCGACACGGAGGTCCAGCATGTCATAGCTGGACATCCGCTGACGCGGCCCCGTCGCCGTGAATTCACCCTCGCGGTCACCGGCATAGCGCCAGTCCAGCCCGACAAAGCCGCTCAATGCGCTGGTCAGCGGGCGTTCGTAGTTGGCGCTGAACGACGTGCTCCAGCGGGGGGAACCGGGCAGTCGATCGCCGTCGAGGCCGTTGACGCTGGCGGGCAGATTCTCGGTCAGTCGGGCGTCGGTGTAGGCCCCGTTCAAATTCAGGCTCAGACCGGCCAGAGGCGTGGCGCCAATATTCCATTCGACACCCGAACTACGGGCCGCACCGCCGTTGAGCGTCGTCGACACGCCCCCGAACGAGGCCGCGATCTGGATATCCTGCCACGCAATACTGAAGGCGGACACTTCCAACGTCATACGGCCATCAAGGAGGCGGGCCTTTATCCCGCCTTCCAGGTTGGTGGTGGTCGAAGAGGTGTAGCTGCGCGGCAGGGTCGACGGAGCGAGGATCGGCACGTTGTTGCCGCCGCCCGGAACAAAGCCCGTCGCGATACGTCCGTAGATCATCAGATCCGGCGTCGGGCGCCAGCGCGCATCCGCCGAATAGGTGAACACGCCTTCCGAGCTGGGGTGGTTGAGCACGATCCCGCCGCCGAGCAGGCCAAAGCCGTTCTCGTGGAATTCCTGGCTGTTGTCGCTATACCGGCCGCCCAGCGATACATCGAGGGTTGGAGCGATCTGGTAGTCGAGATTGGCGTAGACCGCATACTCCCGATAGCTCTGGGTGTTGTAGAAGCCGCCCGTGTCCAGAGGGGCATAGGGTGACTTGAACAGGATGGTCTTCTTGGCCAGGTCCACCAGATACGTGTCCTGGTTCACGTAGCCGTCCTGTTTGGCGTAGTAGCCGCCGACCTGCCACTGGAGCGATCCATCGCCGTTCGAGGAAAGCCGCAGCTCCTGGATGGTCGCTTCCATCCCGGAATTCTGCTGGATCGTCAGGCCGTAGGGCGGAATGCCGAACAGGGGGAACACCACGGCCGACAGATAGGCGCCGTAGGACTGGCTCACGTCGGAGCCGAGGTAGCTCTGGTACTTCACGTAGCTCGTCGACGAGAGAAGTTTGGCGAAGCCCAGGTCCCAGTTGGCGGTGATGTTGTAGAGCTGGTTGGTGACGTCACCTGGATCGCCCACGAGTGACGTGTAGGTCCGCGCTCCGGTCTTCAGTGACAGGCTGCCCGGATTAACATCCACGACATTCGCTTCGTCCCACGTGCGCTTCTGGTAGGCGGCGTTCAGGCGGATCGAGAATGTGTCGCTGGGCTCGTACAGGAAGGACGCCCGCCCTCCTTTGACGGAGGCTTCGTTGATTTCGGACAGGCCCCGCGTGGGGTCATCTATGAACCCGGGATAGTTGTTGTCATAGGCAACCAGTCGCAGCGCGGAATTCTTGGACACTGGCAGGTTCAGCATGCCGTGGAGGTTGTAGCCGCTCCCACCGCCATCAACCGATGTCAGCGTTGCGTCGATGCCTGCCGCGAACCCGGTCGGATCGGGCGCGTTTGTGACATATTTGATCAGCCCCCCCAGGGCGTTTGCCCCGTAGAGCGTGCCCTGCGGCCCCTTGAGAACTTCGACGCGCTGCATGTCGAAGCTGTCGAGATTGGGCGCGATGAAGGCCGATAGCCCGGTGCTTCCGTTCGACGAATAGGGCGTCTCATCAACGTAGGCGGCCGTTGAGCTGTTGACCGAATAGGTGCCCGTCGTCAGGCCGCGCATCACGAGTTGGGTGCCGAACCCGCCGACGCCGATGATGTTCAGGCCCGGGATCTTTCCCGCGAAGTCTTCGATGCGGAAAGACTGGGTCGCCTGAAGGGTCTCACCGCTGATCGCCGTGATCGCCATCGGGACGTCGAGGCTTTTTTCCTCACGCTTCTGGGCGGTGACAATGAGTTCGTCGACCTGGGCCGACGGCTGAGCCGGCGCCGTTTGCGACCAGGCTGGAGCCGCCGCCAACATCGCGATCGCGCTTACGCTACAGAGAATTCCCCTACGCATTTCCGTCCCCTCCGGCTGTCGTTTACGACTGTTGTCGGAGACGCTACATGCAATATGTATTACTTGTAAATGGGCTTCATCGGGACTGTTCGTTGCGCCCCTGTGTAGGGTATGCGCTGTTCAAAGACCGTCACAGCATCGCAATAGGCCAAACCGATAGGGAGGCGCTCAATGACATCAGACACGCGCTCCATCAGGGCGACAGCGGGGAAAGGCAAGGCCGTCCGCGAGCGTCGATCGCAAGCGGATCGCAGTGCTGAGACCCGCGACAAGGTGCTCGCCGCCGCGATCCGCCTTCTGCATGAGGGGGGCTACTCGGCGGCCAACATAAAGGCCATCGCCAGCGCAGCCGGCGTGAGCCTCGGGTCTCTGCAGCATCAATTTCCCACCAAGGCGAAGTTAATGGCCGCGGTTGTCGACCAGCTGGCGCGGAAGCGGATCGAGGCCTACCGCGCCGCGGCCGATCACATTGACGACCCATGGAAGAAGTATGGAAGCGTCTTCGATACGACCTGGTCCGTCGTCAAGGAGCCGGAGTTCGCGGCGGTCCTTGAAATCATGCTCGCCCGGCGCAGCGACCAGGAACTGCGAGACGAGACGGGGCCGTCCTTCGCGACGAACGAAGCCACTGTAAAGGAGTGGGTCCTCCACCTCGGGGAACAAGCCGGCGACGAGGTTCGCGCCGCAGAATTCAGTCGCACCCTGTCGAACACCTTGATGTACGGACTGGCGATGCAGCTCGCGATCGGATTTGACCGCGAGGAGGCGGAGGAGCTCGTTAGCTACTGGAAATCACTCATTCGCCTTGCCGGCCGACATCCGGAACTGCTGCCGGAACGCCTGCGGATGGGCGCCAAGGGCGCCGCCTGACCGGATCCTCTACCATACTCTCTGGCCGAAGTTCGTTTCATCGCAACGTGCATGTCGAGACCGGACTATCGCCAGACCTAGGGCTGAAGTCCCAGATGTCTGCTTAGAGTCAGGACGCGACGTTACCCCGCTTCGCTTTCAAGGTCCGCAAAGGGTCGATTCTCCCCGTTGCAGTCGCGCCCCATAGCGGACCTTTCGAGAGAACCGCTCGTAAACAGCCCCACTGAAAGGTGCCTATGGTTCGTTCTGGGTTTGTCTCGGATGGCGTCGCGTTGGCAAACCCGCCGGCCTGACGACTTAGAATCCTACTGAAATAACTGATGTTTTCAGAGCCGCACCAAATCGCCACGGTGCGGAGGTCTGGAGAGTATCAGCTCCATCAGAGAGAAATCCGCCCGTTTCCCCGGAAGTGCAGTCCGGAGCCAGTCCGGAGAAACCCTGTAATACAACGGGATTTTCTGGCACCGCCCGGCCCACAGAGAGATTTGTGGCTAGGGGCCCATGGCGGAGAGGGTGGGATTCGAACCCACGGTACCGGTAAAGGTACGCCGCATTTCGAGTGCGGTGCTTTCGACCACTCAGCCACCTCTCCGACGAGGAATGGCACCTGAAAAGGCACCAGTGAGTGCGAGGCGCGGAAACTAGCGACGGCGCCGGGCGGAGGCAAGCCTGCGCGCGCGAAGGGCGGGGTCTAGGCCTCTTCCTCGTCCACCGGCAGCACGGCCAGGCCGTCGGGGTCGGCATGGAGGATGTCGCCGGGCACGAAGACCACGCCGCCGAAGGCGACGGGGGCGTCGCGCAGGCCCTCGCCGCGCTTAAGCGTGCGCATGGGGCAGGTGCCCAGGGCCTTGATGCCGAGGTCCATATCGGCCAGCTCTGCGGTGTCGCGCACGGCGCCGAACACCACCACCCCGGACCAGCCGTTCTTCACGGCGTCGGCGGCCAGGTTGTCGCCCAAAAGGGACCGGCGCAGGGAGCCGCCGCCATCCACCACCAGCACCGCGCCCTCGCCAGGCTCGGACAGGGCCTGTTTGACGAGGGCGTTGTCCTCGAAGCAGCGGACGGTGCGGATCGGGCCGGAAAAGGCCACACGTCCTCCGAAGTCGCGGAAGGCGACGTGGCAGACCTCGATCACGTCCTCGTAGGCGTCGCAGAGATCGGCGAGGGTCGTCATGGGGCGTCTCCAGTTCGGCCGGGTCGGACCGGGCGACGGAACTATGC
>Ga0194055_10004607_pt1 | contig 10262 bp, 8 predicted proteins | sample SepL449m_MetaG_FD_155482 | JGI IMG/M metagenome (GOLD analysis project Ga0194055, IMG submission 155482) | Anoxic zone freshwater microbial communities from boreal shield lake in IISD Experimental Lakes Area, Ontario, Canada - Sep2016-L442-9m | ecosystem: Environmental > Aquatic > Freshwater >... | reverse complement strand
CCGCAAGCTGGTCAACCCGCAGTGGCGCTCCGAGCTGTCCGGCGCCGGCCCGGATCGGGCCTACGAGCTGCTGTCCACCGTCCAGTAGACGCTCAGCCGACCAGTTCCGGCCGACCGAAGCGGGTGCGCACCCCGGGTGAGAACAGCGCACGGAGGCGTTCGCCGGCGGGGCGCACGCCGCTGGCGGCAAGCAGCTCGTCGTCGATCTCCACGATCTCCGCGGAATGCAGCGGCCACGGCTCGTGCTCGTTGGGCACCCACCAGGTCCGGCCCGCGACGCGGGTGTGCGCACCCCAGCGGGCGGTGAGCCAGACCTCCAGCGGCGTTGGCTCGACGGGGTCGCCGACCACGACGCTCAGCCGGCTGCGCAGGCCGGGCTGCGGCCAGCGTCGCACGCTCTCGTAGGTGATGCGGGAGCCGTTGCGCCGCAGTCGCATTCGAGCCCAGGTGTAGGGGATGCCCAGGCCCATGCGGGTCACCGGCACGACTGCCAGCCGGCTGGTCTCCAGCGAGCAGAAGAGCACCCCGTGCCGCCCGGCGTCATCGCACGAATAGAGCCGGATGTTGGTCTCGGGGAACGAACCCAGGTAGGGCACCGGCGGGGACACCCCCAGCCGGATTCCGCGCATCATGAACGGCACGAGCGCGACGTAGGTCATCCCATCGGTGAAGACGTCGGGACGAGTCCCCTCGGGAAACAGATGTGTGACGTCCTCGGGACGAACCGGCCAGTGCACGAACGTCAGGTCAGTCCACTGCTGGTCGAACACCACCGGTCGGCGCAGCGGCGGGGGCAGCACGGGAAAGCCAGAAACATCGATCATGCGCCCATCACAGCACCTCCGTCACTCCCCCCGGTGACCTACCCTCGTGATGTGGACGCCCCGGAACTCGTCGCGCTGCTCGCCGGCCGGCGGATAGCGGTGCTGACCGGGGCCGGGCTCTCCACCGATTCGGGCATCCCCGACTACCGCGGTCCGGACTCCCCACCGGCGAACCCGATGACCATCCGCCAGTTCACCACCAGCCTCGACTATCGGCGGCGGTACTGGGCACGCAATCACCTCGGCTGGCGGCACATGGCGCAGACCGAGCCCAACGCCGGCCATCGCGCACTGGCCGCGTTGGAGCGGGCGGGCATCGTGACCGGGGTGATCACCCAGAACGTCGACCTGCTGCACACCAAGGCCGGCGCCCGCACCGTGATCAACCTGCACGGCACCTACGCCCGGGTGATCTGCCTGGACTGCGGCCACACCATGTCGCGGGCGGCGCTGGCCGAGTTGCTGGAGGCCGCTAATCCGGGGTTCACCGAACGCGCCGAGAGGGTGGGGGGTCTGGCGGTAGCGCCGGATGCCGACGCCGTCGTCGCCGACACCGATTCCTTCGAGTTCATCGACTGCCCGGCCTGCGGCGGGATGCTCAAACCCGACATCGTCTACTTCGGCGAATCGGTCGCGAAAGATGTTGTGGATCAAGCGTATTCACTCATCAACAGCTCGGATGTCCTGCTGGTCGCCGGCTCGTCGCTGACCGTCTTCTCCGGTTACCGCTTCGTCCGCCACGCCGCCGGGCACGGGATTCCGGTGGCGATCGTCAACCGGGGCCCCACCCGCGGCGACGATCTGGCACAGGTGAAGGTCGACGCCGGGTGTTCGCCGATGCTGACGCTGCTGGCCGCAGAACTCAGTGAGCGGGCGGCACGCGGATCGTAGTCAGCAATCCGCGGTGGTCCGAACCGTCGATCGCGACCGTTGCGATCCTGCTGACGGCCGCGTTGCGGGTCAGGACATGGTCGATGGTGATCATCGGCGGTAACCACCCGGCGGCGGGAAACGTGGAGGCGAAGCCAGCACCGGCCTGGTTGGCCGCATCCGTATAGCCGCCTGTCAGCAGGTCGCGGAACTGACGCATGTCCGGCGTGCTGTTGAAGTCGCCCCCGACGATCACCGCGCCACGCCCGGCAAGTGCGGAGAATCGGTCCAGCTGTGTTTGTACGCCGGCCATTCCGCTGTGCCATTCGGCGATGTTGTCGGAGCCCTCTGCGACCGGCGAGTCAACATGGACAGCGGCGAACAGCGGATCGAACCGCAGACCGGGAATGTGCAGCCGCGCCGCTGGGGTAGCGATCGAACGGCGTTTCGGAACCGGCACCGCCACCAGGGGGAAGCGACTCCACATGCCAATGCCGACCGCCCCGGCTTCCGGCATCAGGACGGCATGGGGGAACGTCCGCGACATTCCCAAACGCGAAAAGTTTTGGGCCGCTTGTGGAGTCAATTCCGCGACCATGACCACATCGGCTTGGTCCTCGGCCAGTTTCACGAAGGAGACGGCGTCTGCCTCGCCGTTGCGCAGATTGGACGACAGGACGCGGATCTGAACGTCTGACCCGACATCCCTCGGATGACCGCCGTGGTACCAGGACAGCTGCACACCGAGACTTGCCAATGCAACCGCTACCGCAACAACCGACAGCATGACGTGCCGCAGATACACCGCAATCAGCACGCCGGCCACGGAAAGCGCAGCGGCATAGGGCGATCCGACCGCGAGGACCAGGCTGAGGATGCCGGTTACCGGTCGGCTGCGGGCTATCAGCCCGGCGAGGGCCGCCGCCAGGCTCGCCGCCACGAACGCCGTGAGGCCCAGACGACCAGTACCCATGCACCCCCTTGAATAGTTGCAGACGATCGATAGCGTCCCTAGTACGCCTCCAGTGTGGCGCACGATCACTTCGCCCGTCGTGCTGATGTCAAGAGAGTTGGAGGCGAATCACGGCCGGATCGGCAGCACCATCACCGTGATCACCTGGTCGGCGGTTCGAACCCCGTTGTGGGCGGTGACGATGAAGGTGTCAGTGGTCGACTCAGTCGCGGCATCACGTTGGGCCTGCGCGGGGGTGTACACAAATCTCCCCGTCTCCGCATCGACAACGACCGCGCCTCCTCCGGCGCTCGTCGCCGCAGCCGTGTAGGTCAGCGCGCGCCCAGCAGTGTCGGTGAAGTCCGCCGACCCGGTCACCACGGCGGTGTCGGCGTTCGGCTCGGACACCGATGGAGCACCGGCCACCGGGATCCCAGGGTCCACCGCGACCGTCACGGTCCGCTCGGCGGTGCGCACTCCGCAGTGAGCGGTGACGATGAAGGTGTCGGTGGTCGATTCCGCCGCCGCGTGCCGCTGGGCTTGCGTGGGTGTGAACGTGAAATCACCGGTCTCGGCGTCAATGTCGAGCACGCCGCCCCCGGAGCTGGTTCTCTGCGCGCTGTAGGTCAGCGTGTCTCCGCCGGGATCACTACCGATTACCTGCCCTTTGACGATGCCCGTCTGAAGGTCCGGCGAACCGGTCTGGTGGGTCAAAGCCGGGGCGGAATCGGCGCTCGACGCATCGATCCTCGCAGCGCCGGCCAACGGGGCGTGGCCGAGCCCGCCACCGCTGTCGACGGTCCTCGGAGCTCTGCGGAACAACCTGCGCGCCAAGGCGGCGACCCCGACAACCGCGGCGGCGCCAAGTGCCCACCCGAGCCAGCCTCGACCCAATCCGCTGCTGGCCCCATGATCAGAGAATTCCGCCGGCGGATTGGGGATGACGAGCGGTTCTCTGCCAGGAGCGGCGATGACGGCACGGCCGTCCAATCCCGCCCACCGCCCGGGCTGGCCGTTCGCCCAGCGCAGCAACTCGTCGAGCCGTCGCGGCGCGCCGTTCGAGGTCGCGATCAGCAGCGAACGGTCCCCGCTTGTCGCGGTCTGCAGCGACGCGAACGGTGTGCCCGGGTCGAGGGTGAGGGTCACCGACTGGCCCTTCGCATCGACGCCGGTGACATCGATGCGACTCTCGTCGGTGGTGAAGGGCAGCGGGATCTGCCGGTCAGCGATGGGAACACCGCCGGACACGAGAACTGCCGAGTCCTTGCCGGCGATGGCCTCTTTGAGGTCGGTCACCTCGACGACCAGCGGGGTGCGGCTGGTGCGCCGAAGGCCCGCCACGATCTGCGCTGCGCGGGCGGTGTCACCCAAGGCGTCGGCACCCAATCCGATGAGCACATGCGGGCTGAGCGCTTGGGGAAATGATTGAAATCCCTGCGGCATAAAGGGTTTGGTGCTGCTGACCTGAATCGATGTCTGCGGGTCGATACGGAGGTTCAACTCGATGTGGTCACCGCATTTACCGGTGTTGGCGCTGGTGAGCAGCGCCACCGACAGGTTGGTCACCCGCTTCACCAGACGTGCGGGAATCACCAGCGTGCGGTCGATGGTCCCGCTGGCGTCGCTGGCCCAACGGTCGACGACCTGCCCATCGATCGATGCGACAACCTCGCCGCCATAGCTGTCGGGAACGGGTGTGTGCGAACCGATGAGGTGAACGCTGATGCCCCCCAACGGATGACCGAAGCGTGTCTGGTCGACGTAGATCACGACCTCGGGCTGGAGGGCCTGTGCGGTCAACCCTGACGTGGTGATGTCCCCCACGGTGGTGTTGTCGGGCAGGGACTCCTGCTCCCCCGGTAGCACCTGGGCGTCCACTTTGGCGCTGATCGCATAGTCGGACCATTCGTTGTTGAACAACCGCGCCTGAGTGCTGATGTCCTCACCGGAGCCGGTGATCAGCAACGACGGCGATACCGCGTCTGCCTGGACCTTGATCCCGGCCACCGGCCCCTCCTTGACGACGATCCGCCGTTCCAGAGTTCCGGCCGGGAGCGGCAGCGTCGTTGCGCCGGCGTCGGGAAGCGGCACGACGACGACGTCGGGCGCCTGCGAGTTGTGCGTTGCCAAAGCCGCCGCCAGCTGGATCGCCGCTTCCGACTCGGACCGGGAGGGCTTGGGCGGAACTGCGATGGTGACTTTGCGGAGGACGGCCGGAAGGAAGTCCGAGACCGTCGTCGGCGTCTGTTCCGCGCCAGTGAAGACGATCGACGCGCCGACCAGACTCGTCGTTTCATCCCAGCAAAAACCTTCCAGCGGAATCGCGGTGAGCGACAGGCTCAGGTTGACCGACGTGCCGGTAACAGCCACCCCGGTGAGCGGAAGCACCACGTCCGCCTGGTCCTCGGGCGGAAGGCCGATCCGGGCCAGGGTCCTGTCACCCTGACGTACGGTCAGATTGCCGTAGCGGATCTTGACCGGAAACTCGATCCGCCCCCTGAGTTCGACCGGCGTGAAACCTCGGGGTACTGCAAAAGACAACGCCGACGTCGCGACGTTGCGGCCCAGGTCGAACGGAATCGCTGCCGGCGAGCCGAGTTGGGGCATCGTCAGAGTCAGTGCGTCACCGGGCGGGGCCGGTCCGGGTTCGGATGGCTCGGCCATCACACCGGGAGCGGCGGTCATGGTGAGCAGGACGAGCACGGCCGCAAGAATTCGGGCAAGCCGTGGCGCGACCGATGAGGTCCACCCGCTCGTCATGGGTGGAAAGACTAGCTTCCGATCCGGACGGCCTGTCGTCAAATTCATTGAACGCGCAACGCTCTCACGGCGAGTTGATAGCGTGATGCCGTCGGATCTGCAGGCGTCAACTCGCGCCAGAGGCAATGGGGACGGTCAACAGCGGTGAAGGTTTCGGTAGTCGTGCCGACCACTCTGAGGGATACCCTTCCGGCCGCACTGAAATCGGTTCGGGCGCAACGGACATGTGCCGAGATCGAGACGATCGTGGTCATCGACGGCCCCGATGGCGGCGAGCTTGACCCCGACATCGCCGCGCTGGCGGACAAAGTCATCTGGACGGGTGGAATTGGTTCCTCCGCGGCGAGGAACGCCGGGATTCAGGCCGCCGATGGAGATCTGATCGCGTTTCTCGATGACGACGACGAATGGCTGCCGGGCAAGATCGAGAACCAACTCGCCCATGTCGACGGCGACGCCGAGATCATCATCACCTGCCGAGTGCGGCAGGGACAGCGGAACGGATCAGGCGTTCTTTCCCGCCCGTTCCCCTCTCGCCTATGGAGCCTTGCGGAGGGGCCCGTCGAACAGTATTTGTTTGTCCGTCGTCGCCCGAGTCTGGACCGGGCGTCCATCTACACCTCGACCCTGGTGGTCTCGGCCAGCCTTGCCCGGCGGGTTCCCTGGCAGACAACTCTCAAGCGGCACCAGGACTGGGACTGGATCATGCGGATCAGCCGGGAGAGGGACGTTCAGTTTCGTTTCTCTCCCGAGGCTGATGTGAGCATCTGGACGAACACTCCAGGATCGATTTCTGGCTGCGGTGACTGGAAATCTTCACTTGATTGGATTCTGCAGTGGCGCGATCAGGTGGCGCCCTCCGTGGTCGCCGACTTCATTGCCGGTCAGCCACTGCGCTATGCCCTGCAGACTCGGTCGGTACGAGGGGTCATCAGGTGCGTCGAGGAGATCCGGCGATCGCAGGCGCGACCCAGCGCAGGGCCGATCGCCATCGGCATGGCCGGCCTAGTGCCGCGCAAAATGCTCCTGGAGGTGCTCGTCTTGGTTCCGTGGCTGGGCCGGCGTTTGCGGAGAACCGCATGAACCCGTCAGGGCTGCGCCATGAGCTCACGCGGCGCATCGGTCGCCGTGTCGATCTCGTCGCACACAAGAGAGCCGTCCGAATCGCCCGCCGCTCCGAGACGATCCAGGATCTTTACGAGGCGTACAAGAACGACCGGCGCCGCGACATCCTCCGCTCGCTGATCCCGACCGGGGGGGTCGGTGCCGAATTAGGGGTTCACAAAGGACATCTCACGCCCAAGCTCGTCGAGTGGTTCCAACCGGACAGGTTGTACGTCGTCGATCCGTGGTACCTGCTCAGTCCGACCTGGGACTGGGCCGCCGGAGACAAGTCGACGGTGAACGCGCTCGCGCGCACGGTCCGCCGCCTGCGCCCCGCGCTTGAGGCCGGTCGGGCCGAAATCGTCGTCGCCGACGACCTGGTGTTCCTGGCCGGCCTTGCGGACCACGCCCTGGACTGGGTCTACCTGGACTCATCGCACATGTACGACCACACCATGAATGAACTGCAATTGCTGATCCGAAAGGTGAAGCCCGGCGGCGTCATCGCCGGCGACGACTGGCAACCCGAACCGGACCATCCACACCACGGAGTCTGCCGGGCCGTCCGTGAGTTCGAAGCCAACGGCGAGCTCGAAATCCGCTACGCCAGCGGCGACGACCACCAGTGGGCCGCCCGCGTCTGTGAACACCGATCCCCGGCCCGCGGCGACTAGACAGACGACTAGCCAGAGTCCCGCAGCGCCCTCAGTTCGAGGGCCACACGCGCGATGAGCCCGGTCAGCAGGCCGGCAAGGGCCCCGGCCGGCCCGAACCGCAGCGCGCCGACCGTCGTGACGACCAGCATCACCACGATGCTGATCGCCGTCGCGCGGGTCACGATGCGAAGCGGCCCCAGCGCTGCGATGACGGCGAACACCAGCACCGAATTGAACAAATCCACGGCGACCGTCAATGCGGTGAGCACGATGATCGGCCGGTCGGACGGAATCTCCCCGTGGCCCAGCCACTGCATGAGTCGGTCACCGACAGCCAGGAAGACCACAATGACCACGAGTCCGAGGACAGCGGCGTAGCCCAGGGCGATGGTGGCCCGCTTCCGGATCACGTCGCTTCCGCGTTGCGGGACCCAGCCTTGAAACACCATCACCAACGGCGACAGGCCAGCGCTCACGAGTTGGCGGATCTTGTCCGCAAGGGCGTACACGGGTTGTTGCGCCGGCGCAGCGACGGAGACGATCGCCAACGGCGCACTGAAAAAGAGCTGGGCGCTAAGCATCACGGCGATTCCCTCACGCCGACTGCGCAACAGCTCGGAGGTCGGCGTCGGTATCCGCTGAGCACCCCCGCGTCCGTAGGTTCTGAAAACCCAGACGGTGACGATCGCGAACGCCGCAATCATTCCCGCGGTCATGCAGGCGAGGCCGGTGAGGGCGCTCCAGCCGGAGTGCATCAAAACCACGCCGATACCCGTCGAGACAACCCTGGGAACCGTCTCGAGCCCGAGCAGTAGGAAGGGCCGAGACAACCCCGCGAAAAACCATCCCGCACTGAACGCGACGGCAGTCGCCGAGATCGCACCGGCGGCGGTGAACAACGGATAGCCCGGGGTTATCACGGTCGCCACGAGGGCAGCTATCGCGGCGCACGGCAGGAACAACGCCAATTTGACCCGCATGGCGTCGGCATATTCATTGAATTGTTCGCCGAAGCTGGACTGGGCGATCTTCGGCGGCCCGGTCACGGTCCAGCCATAGCCCACGACGAGAGCCGCGATTCCTCCGACGCCCTGTCCCAACGCGATCGCCCCCCACGACCCCGGCCCACTCGCGGAAACCATTGCCGGGATTGTGGCAATGGACGCGAGCGCCAGCAGACCGGTCGTCAGCCCGAACCCCGCCAGGTTGACGATCGGGGCCCGGCTCACGCCGGAATCATATGGCGGAGATCTGCTCTCGCTTCGCGGTTCAATATTCCTGCCACCGGCTCAACCGTCCTCCGGTACATTGCTGGCATGGCGTGCCCAGCTGTCATGACCACGCGCGCTGTTAACGCCTAGCGGGGGCAGTATTGAGCCTCCATGATTTCCTGTCGCTGCTGCGTTCGCGGTGGTTGACCATTGTCAGTTCGGTACTGATTGCCGTCGCGGGCGCTGTCACGTTGACGCTCCTCACGACTCCGACCTACGTCGCCTATACCCGGCTTTTCGTGTCCACTCCGCGAAGTGGTTCGGTGACCGATTTGTACCAGGGTGACCTTTTCACCCAGGAGCGCGTCTTCACCTACGCCGAATTGCTCAAGGGACAGAAAATCGCCCAACGCACGATCGACAAACTTCACCTCGACATGACGGCGAACCAGCTGCGCGGCGAGGTCACCCCCGTGGTGGCACGCGACACGATCCTGATCTACCTCTACATCAGTGACTCATCCCCGGAGCGGGCGCGCGACGTCGCAAACACCATGTCCGAGGAGCTCGTCATTCTCGTCGACGAGTTGGAGAACCCGCCCAACGTCGCATCCCCCGGGGCGCCCGGGCGGGTGATCATCGAACAACACGCCACCCTTCCCACTGCGCCTGCCAAACCGAATAAGAGGCGGAACCTCTTTGCCGGATTCGCCGTGGGAGTGCTCGCGGGAATCGGCCTGGCGTTCTACCGCGCAATTCGGGACGACCGCGTTACAGATGAGGATGAGCTCAACGAGATCACCGGCGTCGGCGCCCTCGGCACCGTCCCTCGGGAACACCGCTCTCGGCGTGGGCCACCCGCGCCTCCCGGCCCGACAGGCCCGGCCGGGGCCGAGGCTTTCCGGGTCATCCGAACGAATCTCAAGTTTCTCGACAACGGCCATCCGCCCCGCCTCATCCTCATTGCGAGCCCGACTGACGACGACGGCAGGACAACCGTAGCTCTGAACACTGCATTGGCTCTCGCCGAGACCGCCGGGAAGGTGGCTGTCGTGGATGCCGATCTTCGGCGACCCGCTCTCAGCACTGCGCTCGGTCTCGCCACCGAAAGTGGTTTGAGCACAGTGATAACGGGTGAGACTTCCCTCTCCGCCGCCCTCCAGGAGACCCGTTATCCCCACCTCACCGCGATCAGTTCGGGCCCGATCCCGTCAAATCCCAGCGCACTGCTCGATTCCGAACCGGCGCGTCGCGTATTGCAGGAACTAGTTGCTCAGTTCGACTACGTCATCCTCGATTCGCCGCCGCTGACAACGGCGGCCGACGCCACCATCCTCGCTGCGGCATGCCACGGCGTCATTTTTGTTGCACGCCACGACAAGACGAAGAGCGACGACATTCGGCGCGCAGTCGATGCCCTCAACAAGGTCGGCGCGGTGATTATCGGGACGGTTTTCACCGCGGTGCCCATGCGGAGAGCAAAGACCGACGCCGAGTCGTCGTAAACCAGGCTGCCCGGCAATGAACACGACCGTTTACGGGCTGCTGTTAGCCGCTTTGGGGCTGGCCGGCATCTGGGCGGCGCGTATCGACATCGCCGAGGCGTGGCGGCCAGGGACCCGGCTTCAAGCGACGGCCGCCCAGGTCATCATCACCGGAGGCACACTGGCCGCCGCCGATTTCGTCCCGCAACGCCGACTGGCTCAGATCGCCGTGACCGGCCTATTCCTCTATCTGCTCGCGCTGATCGGACTGGTGGGCAACGAGTCCCGAAGACCGGGACGGCGGAACCGGCGCCAGTCGTTCTCGGCCCAGGGAGCCCAGATACCGATTCTCATGGCCATGTGGGCATGGCTGTATGCGGTGAACATCTGGTTCGCCCCGC
>Ga0194055_10004605_pt1 | contig 10263 bp, 11 predicted proteins | sample SepL449m_MetaG_FD_155482 | JGI IMG/M metagenome (GOLD analysis project Ga0194055, IMG submission 155482) | Anoxic zone freshwater microbial communities from boreal shield lake in IISD Experimental Lakes Area, Ontario, Canada - Sep2016-L442-9m | ecosystem: Environmental > Aquatic > Freshwater >... | reverse complement strand
TCCCCACGTGCTCGACCTCCTGGCGGGTGGTCGGCCGCACTGATCGGGGCCTGGAAGGGCGGTTCGGGGGCGGTGGTACCCTCGGGGGACCGAGAGCCCTCGGGGTTGGGTGGAAGTCCCGACCGGCGGTGATCCTGGGAAACCGGGCAGCCCGCGAGCCCACGGCCGCCAGTCGCGTGGTTGATCCGGTGTGAACCCGGAGCCGACGGTCAGAGTCCGGATGGGAGAGGGCCTGGGTCACCCGGCGTGCGCCCGCGCGCCGCGGAGTCCCGCGCCTCCCCGAGGGCCGACCCGCCGATGGTGGGGACGACCAGTGGAGCGACGACGTGACCACGGACCCGCAGCGCGACCCCGGGAGTGCCGAGGCCCTGATGGCCCGCGCCCGGGACCTGGCCGCGTCCGTGCGTCGGAGCACCGCTCCGAACCCCTGGGTCGGTGCGGTCCTGGTAGCCGACGGAGTGGTCGTGGGCGAGGGCGCCACCCGGCCTCCGGGCGGTCCGCACGCCGAGGTGGTGGCCCTGGCCGAGGCGGGGGAGCGCGCCCGGGGCGCCACGATGGTGGTGACGCTGGAACCCTGCGCCCACCGCGGCCGCACGGGCCCCTGCGCCGACGCGCTGGTCGCGGCCGGCGTCGCCCGGGTGATCGTGGGGGTGGAGGACCCCGACCAACAGGTCGCCGGTGCGGGGATCGCCCGCCTGCGCGCCGCGGGCATCGAGGTCGAGGTCGGTCCGGGCGGCGACGAGGTCCGTGCGCAACTGGCCCCGTACCTCCACCACCGACGGACCGGACGGTCGTTCTGCCTGGCCAAGTCGGCCCTCAGCCTCGACGGGCGGGTGGCGGCCGCCGACGGCACCTCACGCTGGATCACCGGACCTCGCGCCCGGGCCGACGCCCACGGGGTGCGGGCCGACTCGCAGGCGGTGGTGGTGGGGTCGGGCACGGCCCTCGCCGACCGGCCCGCCCTGACCGTCCGTGACGTCGCCCCGGCGCCGGAGCGTCCGCCGCTGCGGGTGCTCCTCGACGGGCTCGGCCGGGTGTCGGCCGACGGTCCGCTGTTCGACGTGTCCCTGGCGCCGACCCTGGTCTGCACGACGCGAGCCGCGCCCGACGCCGTGGTGGCCGCGTGGCGGGCGGCCGGGGCCGAGGTCGAGGTCGTGGCACCGTCCGCGACGTCGCCCCGGCGCGGCGTCGACCTCGGCGCGATGCTCGACCTGCTCGGGGCACGCGGCGTGCTCCAGGCGATGGTCGAGGGCGGGTCGGCGCTCCACGGTGCGTTGGTGGCGGAAGGTCGCGTCGATCGCCTGGTCTGCTACGTCGGGGCGGTGTCGTTGGGCGCCGACGGACTCCCCGGTCTGGCGTGGCCGGGTCCGTCCACGATCGCCGACGCTCCGCGCTGGACCCTCGAGTCGGCCACGGTCCTGGGCGACGACGTCCGGCTCGACTACACGCCGCGGCCCGCCGACGCGGCACCGACGGGAGCGGACTGATGTTCACCGGGATCGTGGAAGAACTGGGCTCGGTGCGCGCCGTCGCCGCGAACGCGGGGGGTCGTCACCTCGAGTTCGCCTGTCGCGAGGTGATCGCCGACGCCCGCCTCGGCGACTCGATCGCCGTCAACGGTTGCTGTCTCACGGTGGTGACGCTGCACGACGACGGGTGGTCGGCCGACGCCCAGATCGAGACGATCGAACGCACCACGCTCGGCGGCCTGGCCGTGGGTGATCCGGTCAACCTCGAGCGCCCGATGCGCCTCGGCGACCGCCTCGGTGGTCACCTGGTGCTCGGCCACGTCGACGGCGTCGGCGAGGTGGTGGCGGTCGATCCCCTGCCCGACGGCTCCACCCGGGTGCGCGTCCGCGCCCCTGGCACCCTCGCCCGATATCTGGTCGAGAAGGGCTCGGTCACCGTCGACGGGGTGAGCCTCACCGTCACCACGGTCGGCGACACCGAGTTCGGCGTCGCCCTCATCCCGCACACCCTGGCGGTCACGACGCTGGGCGTTCGCCACCCGGGTGACCGGGTCAACCTGGAGGCCGACATGGTCGCCAAGCACCTCGAACGACTGGTGGCGTACGCCACCGTTCCCGACCGTCCCGCCGGCCCGTCCGGCGTCCCGGAAGCAGGCACCCCATGACCCCGTCCTTCGAGCACATCGAGGCCGCGATCGACGCGGTGCGCCGCGGCGAGCTGGTGGTGGTCGTCGACGACGCCGACCGCGAGAACGAGGGCGACCTCATCATGGCGGCCGAGTTGATCACCCCCGAGAAGATGGCCTTCATGATCCGCCACACGAGCGGCGTGATCTGCATGCCGATGCCGGGCGAACGCCTCGACGACCTGCGCCTCCCGCTCATGGTGGCCGAGAACACCGAGGTGCAGCGAACCGCCTTCACCGTGTCGGTCGACGCGGTCCACGGCACCACCACGGGGATCAGCGCCGCCGACCGGGCACTGACGGTGCGCACCCTCATCGCCCCCGACACCCTGCCCACCGATCTGGCCCGACCCGGGCACATCTTCCCCCTGCGCTACCGCGAGGGTGGCGTGCTCAAGCGGGCCGGCCACACCGAGGCGGCCGTCGACCTGGCCCGGCTCGCCGGGCTCGAGCCCGGCGGGGTCCTGGCTGAGGTCGTCAACGACGACGGCACGATGCAGCGCCTCCCCGAGTTGGAGCGGTTTGCGCAGGAGCACGGGCTGCACCTGATCTCGATCGCCGACCTGATCCGGTTCCGGCGCCACCGCGAAAAGCTGGTGCACCGGGTGTCGGAGGCTCGCATCCCCACGCAGTTCGGCGAGTTCACGGCCTACGTGTACTCCAGCGACCTCGACGAGGTGGAGCACATCGCCTTCGTGTGTGGCGACGTCGACGGCCGGGAAGACGTGCTGGTCCGCGTCCACTCGGAGTGCCTCACCGGCGACGTCTTCGGGTCGATGCGTTGCGACTGTGGCACCCAGCTCGACCTCGCACTGCAACAGATCGCCGAGGAGGGCCGGGGTGCGCTGGTCTACCTGCGCGGGCACGAGGGCCGGGGTATCGGGCTCGGGCACAAGATGCGGGCCTACAACCTCCAGGATCAGGGGCGCGACACCGTCGAGGCGAACGTGGAGTTGGGCTTCGCCGCCGATTCCCGGGAGTACGGCATCGGTTCGCAGATCCTCGTGGATCTCGGCATCACGACCATGCGCATCATGACCAACAATCCCGCCAAGTACGGCGGACTCGAGGGCTACGGTCTCGAGATCGTCGAACGCGTCCCGCTCCGGGTCGAGCCCACCGCGGAGAACATCGAGTACCTCCGGACCAAGCAGGAGAAGCTGGGGCACATGCTCGATCTGGACCAGTCGGGGAGCACCGGGGATGGGTGAGCACTCGCCGGGACCGGTCGTCGACGCGAGCGGACTGCGGATCGTGATCGCGATCGCGCGCTTCAACGACCACATCACGGGTCTGCTGCTCGAGGGTGCCGGGGGGGTGCTCCGCGAGCACGGTCTCGACGCTCCGGTCCACTGGGTCCCGGGGGCCTTCGAGCTGCCCGTCGTGGCGAAGCGCCTGGCCGAGTCGGGGAAGGTCGACGCCGTCATCTGTCTCGGCGCGGTCGTCCGGGGCGACACCCCGCACTTCGAGTACGTCGCGGGGGAGTGCGCCGCCGGATTGTCGCGCGTCGCCCTCGACACCGGGGTCCCGGTCGTCTTCGGCGTGCTCACGACCAACACCCTCCAACAGGCCCTCGACCGCTGCGGCGGGACCGAGGGCCACAAGGGCGCCGAAGCCGCCCTGACCGCCCTCGAGACCGCAGCGCTGCTGCGCTCCCTCTGACCGGAGATACCCCGTGCTGGACCTCGTCCTCCCCAAGGGCTCGCTCGAGCGGGCCACCCTCGACCTCTTCGACGACGCCGACCTCGCGGTCGCCCGCGCCTCCGACGTCGACTACCGGGCCACCATCGACGACCCGCGCGTCAACGAGGTCCGGATCCTGCGCCCGCAGGAGATCCCGCGCTACGTCGCCGAAGGTCGCTTCGACCTCGGGATCACCGGACGCGACTGGATCGAGGAGACCGCCGCCGACGTCGTGAGCCTGAGCGAGCTCCACTACTCGAAGGCCACGGCCCGGCCGATCCGGGTGGTGCTCGCGGTGGCCGCCGACTCGCCGGCCGGGAGCGTCGCCGACCTGCCGGCAGGTCTGCGCGTGCACACCGAGTACCCCGAGCTCACACGGCGGTACTTCGCCCGGCACGGCATCGACGCGCACGTCGAGTTGTCGTACGGGGCGACCGAGGCCAAGGTCCCCGACATCGCCGATGCGGTGGTGGAGATCACCGAGACCGGGCGCGCGCTGCGGGCGGCTGGGCTACGGATCATCGACACGATCCTGACCTCCTACACGGAGTTGATCGCGAGCCCCGCCGCGTACGCGATCCCCGAGAAGCGCGCGGCCATGGAGCAACTCATGGTGCTCCTCAACGGGGTGCTCGAGGCCCGGGGCCGGGTCCTCGTGAAGTGCAACGTCGACGGGGCCAACCTCGACGCGGTGATCGGGCTGCTGCCGGCGTTGAAGTCGCCGACGGTGTCGAAGCTCTTCAACGCGGAGGCCTACGCAGTCGAGACGGTGGTCGCCAAGCGGGAGATCAACACGCTCATCCCGGCGTTGGTGGGGGCCGGGGCCACCGGCATCATCGAGATCCCGATCGCGAAGATCGTCCACTGACCGTGGCGGATCCCGAACCGATGCTCGCCGGGTGTGTCAGCGCCTTCGATCCGGCTCGGGGCTGGGGCACGGTGGCCGGCGCCGACGGGCGGGAGTATGGCTTCCACTGCACGGAGATCGGCCGATGGCACCCGCACGGTGCCCACCGGGTCGTCGGTCCGGTTCGCTCGTCGGGCCGGGCACCTTGGGCGCTGGGAGGCCGCCGCGGTGACGGTCGACCGCTGACCGGGTGACCGGATCAGCCGGTCAGCCGGATCAGCCGGATCAGCCGGATCAGCCGGCGGTCGGACCGCCCTGCTGGACCTGCACCCAGGCCAGCCGGAGCTGCGCCACCAGGTCCCGGAGTGGAGCGGCGTTCGGGCCGAGGCGGTCGCCGAGCGACTCGACGATCCCGGCGATCGCGTCGATGGCGATCGCGGCCTCCTCGGGGTTGGGCTCCACGTCGTCGAAGCCCTGGAGGTGGAGCGCGGCGAGCTCCACGAGGCCCTCCACGTGGCGCAGCACGTGCTCGCTCATGGGGACCGAGGCGAGCTGGTGGAGCAGCTGGCGCATGGCCTCGACCTCTTCGGGGGACGGCTGGCGTTCGTCACCGAGGGTCCCCGAGAGGGGTCCGTCCGGCGCGGTACCGGCCAGCCCGGGCCCGACGGGCGAGGCGGGCTCCCCGACGATCGGGGTACCGCCGAGGTCGCCTCCGGGGGTCCACAGTCCGCTCATGTCGCCCACCTCTGCTGGTCACGGGTTCCGGGGTCGTCCCGGCACTGGTAGCCTCCCACGCACAAGCAGTGGGAAGTGGTGCCGACCCTACCGTCCGGGTTTCCGGGTTCGGTGGGTGCGGGACCCGCCCGGCCGCCACCGTCCCTCCGGGGATCCGAGGCGAGTCCGGGTCCGCCGAACGACCAGCCCGGGATCCCGGGACCAGCGCGCGGCTCCGTCCGGGCGGTGGTCCCCCTCGGGTCCCGATCGGGCTTCGCACATCCCCAGTGCCGACACCCCACCGGTGGCGGCCGAGCGATCGGTGATCACATAGCCACAGATGACGCCAGGATCAACGACCGGATCCGAGCCCGCGAAGTCCGCCTCATCGGGGCAGACGGAGAACAGCTCGGGGTGCAACCGTTGCCGGTAGCACTGGGTTTGGCCCGCGAGAGCGAACTCGACCTCGTCGAGGTCGCGGCCAATGCCGATCCGCCGGTGTGCAAGATCATGGACTTCAACCGCTGGAAGTACGAGCAGGAGCAGAAGCGGAAGGAGTCCCGCCGGAAGACGACCCAGGTCGTGATCAAGGAGATGAAGTTCCGGCCCAAGATCGATGGCCACGACTACGAGACCAAGATGCGTCACGTCGAGCGGTTCCTCGGCGAGGGCAACAAGGTCAAGTTGACGATCATGTTCCGCGGGCGCGAAGTCGCCCACCCGGAACTGGGCCTCAAGATCTTGAACCGGATCGCGGACCAAGTCGCCGACTTCGCGATCGTCGAATCGGCCCCCCGCCAGGACGGCCGCAACATGACCATGGTCCTCCACCCCGTCAAGAAGGACTCCCGCAAGCCCAAGCCGGCACCCGTTGCGACCGCTGCTCCGGCAGCGGCCGAGGCGGCGTCGGCCCCCGACCCCGGAGCATCGTGATGCCGAAGATGAAGACCCACCGCGGTGCGGCCAAGCGTTACCAGGTCACCGGAACCGGCAAGATCCGGCGCCGGAAGGCGAACCGGTCGCACCTGCTCGAGAAGAAGTCGTCACGTCGTACCCGTCGTCTCGGCCGCGGTGCCGAGGTGATCGGCGGCGACAAGAAGCGCGTCGAGCGCCTGCTCGGCCGCGCGTAAGGGGTTCTCATGGCACGCGTCAAGCGGTCCGTCCATTCCAAGAAGAAGCGCCGTGCGATTCTGAACGCGGCCGAGGGCTACTCCGGTGCGCGGAGCCGTCACCTGCGGGCGGCCAACGAACAGGTCATGCACTCGGGCGTGTACGCCTACCGCGACCGGCGGGCCCGCAAGGGGCAGTTCCGTCGACTCTGGATCGTGCGCATCAACGCCGCCTGCCGCGAGCACGACCTGTCGTACTCGCAGTTCGTGGCGGGTCTCAAGGCGGCCGACATCGAGGTCGACCGCAAGATCCTCGCCGATCTCGCCGTCCGTGACAGTGCCGCGTTCGGCGCCCTCGTCACCGCCGCACGCGAGGCGCTCGAGGCTGCGTGACCGACGGTCATGGGTTCCGGTCGCCACGCGTCCGGCACCTGCGTGCCCTGGCGCGTGACCGCCGTGAACGCGAGGCCGCGTCGTCCTGCATCCTTGAGGGCCCCCGGGTGATCGCCGCCGCACTCGACCGTCGGGCCACGTTGACCGAGGTCTGGTTCGGGAGCGGATCCCGCCGGGCGTTCCCAGAGCTCTCGGCGCGCCTCGACGACGCCGCGATTCCCCAACTCGAACTCCGCGAGGGGGCCCTGGAGCGCATCGGCACCACCCAGACGCCCCAGCCGGTGCTCGGCGTGGCGCAGTGGCGGCCGGCGACGATCGAGGAGGCGACGGGCTCGGGCTTCACGGTCGTGGCGGTGGCGGTCGCCGATCCGGGCAACCTCGGGACCATCCTGCGCAGCGCCGAGGCGGCTGGGGCCGACGGCGTCGTGCTCGCCGGCGACGGGGTCGACCCCACCGGACCCAAGGTGGTGCGGGCGTCCGCCGGGGCGCTCTTCGGGGTGCCCGTGGCGGTGTCCCCTGATCCGCACACCACGATCGCCGCGCTGCGTGCCCGCGGCCTGCGCTGCCTCGGGGCGGTCGCGGCCGGGGGCGAGCCCCCGGACGCGGTCGACCTCGCCCACGGGGCCGCCGTCTTCGTGGGCAACGAGGCGCACGGACTCCCCGCCGATCTCGTCGAGGCCCTCGACGCCACCGTGACCATCCCGATGGCGGGAGTCACCGAGTCGCTCAACGTGGCCATGGCCACGACCGTGCTGTGCTTCGAGGCCGCCCGTCAGCGGGAGCAGGGCCGATGACCCTCGACGACGCCCTCGCCCTCCTCGACCAGGCCTCCGTCGAGGCACACGCCGCGATCACCAACGCCGACGCGCTCGACGCGCTCGAAGCGGTCGAGCGCACGTGGCTCGGCAAGCGCTCCCCAGACGTCCGGGTCAACGAGGCCATCAAGACGTTCGGTCCCGAAGAGCGCCCCCGGGCCGGGCAGGCAGTCGGGGCCTATCGGGTCGCGGTGGCCGACGCCGTGGCCGAGCGCCGGGCGGTGCTGGCCCGCGAGGCATCCTCGCAGCGCGGCCCGGGTCTGGACCTCAGCCTCGGCGGACACGGTCGGGTCCGCGGTCACCTCCACCTGGTCACCCAGATCCGCCGCGAGCTCGAAGACATCTTCGTGGGGCTCGGGTACCGCGTGGCGGAAGGGCCCGAGGTCGAGGACGACTGGCACAACTTCGAGGCGCTCAACATTCCTCCCGCCCATCCGGCGCGCTCGATGCAGGACACGATCTACGTAAACCTCGGTCGTGAGGAGCAGGTGATGCTGCGGACGCACACCTCCCCGGTGCAGATCCGCACGATGGAGAGCCAGGAGCCACCGATCTACGTGGTCGCACCCGGTCGCACGTACCGCAACGAGACGCTCGACGCCCGGCACTCGCCGGCGTTCCACCAGATGGAGTGCCTCGCCGTCGACCGCGGCCTTTCGATGGCCGATCTGTTCGGCACGATCGAGGCCTTCGCGCAGCGGCTCTTCGACGACGACTCCGTGCGGACCCGGTTCCGCTCCGACTTCTTCCCCTACACGGAGCCGTCCGCCGAACTCGCGGTGAGTTGCGTGTTCTGCCGGCAGGAGGGCTGTCGGGTCTGTTCGCACACCGGCTGGATCGAACTGGGTGGCTGCGGCATGGTCGACCCCAACGTGTTCCGCCAGGTCGGGATCGATCCCGAGGTCTGGCAGGGATTCGCCTTCGGCTTCGGACTCGAGCGCATCGCGATGATCCGCTACGGCATCGACGAGATCCGGACCTTCTTCGACAACGACCTGCGCTTCTTGGAGCAGTACTGATGCGCGCCCCCCTCTCGTGGATCCGCGACTTCACCCCGGCCGACGCCCCGGTCGACGAGCTCGTCGCCGCGCTCAATCAACTCGGGCTCGAGGTCGACGCCGTCGACGAGCCCGGTCGTGAGGTGCGGGGCGTGCGCGTGGCGCGCATCCTCGAGGTGCTGCCCCACCCCGACGCCGACAAGCTGCAGTTGGCCGACGTCGACTTCGGCGACGGGCAGACACGCGTGGTGTGTGGCGCTCCCAACATCGCGACCGGGATGCTGGTGCCGTTCGCCCCGTCGGGCGCGACGCTGCCCGGTGGGTTCACGCTCGAGCGTCGGAAGATCCGGGGTCAGGTCTCCGACGGCATGCTCTGCTCGGCCCGAGAGCTGGGCCTGGGCGACGACCACTCGGGGATCTTGTCCCTCGACCCGGCGGCCGGGCTGGGCACCGACGTCCGGGCCCTCCTCGGACTCGACGACGTCGTGTTCGACCTGGCGATCACACCCAACCGCCCCGACGCCATGTGCATCGTCGGGGTCGCGCGCGAACTGGCCGCGCACCTCCGCCAGCCGTTCTCGGTGCCCGAGGTCCGACTGACCACCGACGCCGCGGTCTCGAGCCCCGTCGTCGTGACGGTCGAGGATCCCGATCGCTGTCCGCGCTACCTGGCCCGGGTGGCCGAGGTGCACGTCGGACCGTCGCCCGACTGGATGGCGCAGCGCCTGGTCAAGGCCGGGGTGCGGGCCATCAGCAACGTGGTCGACGTCACGAACTACGTCCTGCTCGAGCGCAACCAGCCGTTGCACGCCTTCGACCTCGACCGGCTCGCCGGACCGGGGATCGTCGTACGCAGTGCCGATGCGGGGGAGCGCCTCACGACCCTCGACGGCGTCGAGCGGGTCCTGGAGCCGGGCGACCTCCTCGTCTGCGACGGCGACCGGGTCCCCCAGGCCCTGGCCGGGATCATGGGGGGAGGCGACTCCGAGGTCTCCGACCGGACGACCCGCATCCTGCTCGAGTCGGCCTACTTCGAGCGCATGGGCATCGCCCGCACCTCGAAGCGCGCCAAGGTCCGCTCCGAGTCCAGCGCGCGCTTCGAACGCGGCACCGATCCCGAAGGGGTCGCCTCGGCGGCCGAGCGGGCCCTGGCGTTGCTGGTCGAGGTGGCCGGGGCCCGGGTTGCGCCCGCGGGGATCGACGTCCACCCGGTGCCGGTCGTCCGACCTTCCATCACCGTCCGGGTCGACAAGGTCAATGCCGTGCTGGGCACCGGTCTCACGGTCGGCGAGGTCCGCGACGCGTTGGTCCCCCTCGGCATCGACGTCGACGGCGACGGCCCGACCCTCACCGCGGTCCCCCCGACCTTCCGGCCCGATCTCGAGCGCGAGATCGACCTGGTCGAGGAGGTCGCCCGCCGGATCGGGTTCGCCGCCATCGGGCGGACGGTGCCCAAGCCGGAGCACCAGGTGGGGTCGCTGAGCCGCCGCCAACGGGACCGGCGGGCGGTCGCCGACGCGCTCGTGGGCGCGGGCTTCTCCGCAGCCGT
>Ga0194055_10004604_pt1 | contig 10263 bp, 9 predicted proteins | sample SepL449m_MetaG_FD_155482 | JGI IMG/M metagenome (GOLD analysis project Ga0194055, IMG submission 155482) | Anoxic zone freshwater microbial communities from boreal shield lake in IISD Experimental Lakes Area, Ontario, Canada - Sep2016-L442-9m | ecosystem: Environmental > Aquatic > Freshwater >... | reverse complement strand
CTGCATGACTACCCGTTGGCGGGACAGCGCGCCATTCTCCATGGCGCACAACGCGTCGAGATCGTCGATGCCTCCGGTGAAGTCCTGCAGACCCGCGCCGATCCGCGGGCCGCGTTCACCCACTGGCGGCGTTCGCTGTACTGGGATGCGCTGGATTTCGCCTATTTCTCCGGCTACGCCATGTGGAACTACACGAACCTGCCCTTCCTGCTGACCGAGCCGGGATTCGTCGCCGAGTCGTTGGCAGCGCCAGCCGGTATGACTCGGCTGAAAGTGACCTTCCCACCCGACCTGCCCACGCATTCACCGACGCAGGAACTCCTCTTCGATCGCTCAGGGCGATTGACTCGGCACGACTACACCGCCAAGGTCGTCGGCTCGTGGGCCAAGGCCGCCCACCTGTGCCAGGACTATCGGCAGTTCGGCGGACTGCTGATGCCCACTCGACGGCGGGTCTATCCGGCCGGGCCTTTCAGCCGTCCACTGCCGGTTCCGACCCTGGTCGCCATCGAGATCCACGATGCGTTGCCGATGTGACCGAGTATGGAGTTGAGGGCGTAGCCATCAGGCTCGCGCAGCAGTCCGATATCTCGGGGCTGATGGCACTCGAATCCCGTTACTTCGTCGGCAATCTGGACCAGTCCCGACGGTCGGACGGCTTCATCTCGGTATTGCATTCCCGCGAGTGGTTCGAGGGGACCGTCAGCGCTGGTGGACTGCATGTCGCGGTGATCGAGAGCACCGTCGCCGGATTCATCGCCGTGACAGATCCGCCGCCGAGGACCACGCCGGGTCTGTCCCCGATCATGACGGCCATGCTCGACCTCGCCGAGGAGATCGAGTTCAACGGCGCGCCGATCGCGGCGCAACGCTATGCCCTGCGAGGTCCGGTCCTCATCGGCGAGCAGGCACGGGGCCGCGGAATCTACACCGCCCTCAACGCCGTGACTGTGCAGGCATATCGAGACCGCTTCGACGTCGGGGTGCTGTTCGTATCCACCGACAATCCCCGCTCACTGCACACCACGACCATCAGGCTCGGGGCCAGGCCCCTGACGGTGTTCGAAGCGGGCGGGGGGACCTACCACTTCCTGGCGTTCCTCTTTGACCCCGTCAGTTGACTCAAGGTGCGCCCCGCAACTCGGGCACCACCGGATGACCAGACCACTGCTACCGCCGTCGGGCACACAGATAACCCAGTCCTGCCCCCGGCACTCGATCCTGATGTCGAACTCGCACGCGAACGTCCGTGCTTCAAGCCAGGCGCAGCAGGCACCGAATCCCGGCGGGACACGCTGAGCTCCCTCGAGACAACTCGTCCCATCCACATGCGCGCGTGTGCCCATGACCCCACAGCTTAGGAGCCCCGACAGGCTCCTCGCATTGGCCGGCCGACGGCCGAAACAGACGCTGAACAGCGTGGCAGGTACAGGATTCGAACCTGTGTAGGCTTTCGCCGACGGATTTACAGTCCGCTCCCATTGGCCGCTCGGGCAACCTGCCTGGATCAAACCCCACGACCCGGTTTGATGCGACTAGCAGGGTACAACGATGATGTACCCCGGACGCAAACCGGCCCGAGACTTTCACGCCGATCCCGAGGAGGCACCGGAGAAAATGGCTGATTCGTCGTTCGACATCGTCAGCAAGGTCGACCGCCAGGAGGTCGACAACGCGCTCAACCAGGCGGGCAAGGAACTTGCCACCCGGTTCGACTTCCGAGGCACCGAGACCACCATCGCCTGGAAGGGCGACGAGGTGATCGAGATCGTCTCCTCCACCGAGGAGCGCGCCAAGGCCGCAGTCGACGTGTTCAAGGAGAAACTGGTCCGCCGCGACATCTCGATGAAGGCCTTCGACGCCGGCGAACCCCAGGCCAGCGGCAAGACCTACAGAGTCAGCGGCACCCTCAAGCAGGGCATCAGCAGCGAGAACGCCAAGAAGATCACCAAGTTGATCCGCGACGAGGGCCCCAAGGCCGTCAAGACCCAAATCCAGGGCGAGGAGGTACGGGTGACCTCGAAGAACCGGGACGACCTGCAGGCCGTCATCGCGTTGCTCAAGGGTGCCGACCTCGAGGTTGCCCTGCAGTTCGTCAACTATCGGTAACCGGCTACAACCCTGGCCCGACCAACCGGTCAGTGGCTAGTGTGGTGACCGGTACTACCGGAGGCAACGGAGCGAGGGCCCGCGATGACCGTCAACACGGCAACTTCTGACGCCAGCCCCGCCGAACAGGACGCCGGCGCCTACGACGTCGTCATCATCGGCGCCGGCATTTCCGGAATCGGAGCCGCCTACCGCCTGGCCGAAGCCGACCCGTCCACCCGCTACGTCATCCTCGAGCGGCGCGAGCGGATCGGCGGTACCTGGGACCTGTTCCGCTACCCCGGCGTGCGATCGGATTCCTCGATCTTCGCCCTCAGCTGGAGTTGGGAACCCTGGCCCCGCAAGGAGTACGTCGCAGACGGCGACGAGATCCGCGACTACATGGAGGGCGCGGCCCGAAAGCACGGCATATCCCCGCACATCAATTTCAGCACCCGGGTGGATTCGGCCGACTGGGACTCGTCGACGGACACCTGGACCATCCACGCCACTGAGAACGGCAACCCCAAGAAATACCGGAGCCGCTTCGTCTTCTTCGGCTCCGGCTACTACAGCTACGACAAGCCCTACACCCCCGACTTCCCCGGCATCGACGGCTTCAGCGGCAGGGTGATCCATCCACAGTTCTGGCCGGAGGATCTGGACTACAGCGGTAAGAAGATCGTCGTCATCGGATCGGGCGCCACAGCTGTCTCGCTGGTGCCCGCGCTGGCCCTAAAGGCCGCCAAGGTGACGATGCTGCAGCGCTCACCCGGTTACCTCGTGTCGATGAATCGGCGCAACCGGGTCATCACACCGCTGCGAAACATCTTGCCGAGCAAGGTTTCCTATCTCATTGCCCGCGCCGGGGCGCTGGCCGTGGAGAAGGTGTTCTGGGTGGCCGCGCGCGGGGCGCCGAACCTGGTGAAGAAGGTGGTGCGCTCGCAGAACGTCAGCAGGCTGCCCAAGGGCTATCCCATCGACGTCGACTTCAAGCCGAGCTATAACCCGTGGGACGAACGCCTGTGCCTGGTTGCCGACGGCGACCTGTTCCAGGAGATCAGCAGGGGCACCCTTGAGGTGGTCACCGACCACATCGACCACTTCGACGCCACCGGCATCACCTTGACGTCGGGCCGTCACCTCGACGCCGACATCGTCGTCACGGCAACCGGCCTGAACCTGCTGGCTCTGGGCGGGGTACGGATCAGCATCGACGGCACCGAAGTCAAGCCGCAGGATCGGTTCTCCTACAAGGCCCACATGCTCGAGGACGTGCCCAACCTGATCTGGTGCATCGGCTACACCAACGCCTCATGGACCTTGCGCGCCGACATGACCGCGCGTGCCACCGCGCGGCTGATCGACTACATGAAGGCCCACGGGTACACGCACGCCTATCCGCACCCCAGTGGTGCGCCCATGCCGGAGAAGCCCACCTGGGACCTGCAAGCGGGTTACGTCCTGCGCAACCCGCACGCGCTGCCCAAGTCGGCGGACAAGCGACCGTGGGTGGTGCGCCAGGACTACTTCGCCGACGCCTTCGACCACCGATTCCTGGACAAGATCGAGGAGGACATGGTGTTCGGGAAGGTGACGGCGCCCGCACAGTTGGTCGGGTAAGCGGAACGCGCATCACCAAAAATCAGTTGGTCCCGCGTCGTCGGTACTACGTTGGTGGCCATGACATCTGATCGCCGCGAACCGCAAGTAGTCGTGCTGGGCGGCGGCTCCTGGGGCACCACCGTCGCGTCCATCTGCGCACGGCGCGGACCAACGCTGCAGTGGGTGCGCTCAGCGGAGACCGCCGAGGACATCAACTCCAACCACCGCAATTCCGAATACCTCGGCGATGAAGTCGAGCTGCCCGAAAGCCTTCGCGCCACCAACGATTTCGTCGAGGCGGCCAACTGCGCCGATGTGATCGTCATGGGCGTTCCCTCGCATGGGTTCCGCGGCGTGCTGGTGGAGCTGGCCAAGGAACTGCGCCCCTGGGTGCCGGTCGTCAGCCTGGTCAAGGGCCTTGAGCAGGGCACCAACATGCGGATGAGCCAGATCGTTGAAGAGGTGCTGCCCGGCCACCCGGCGGGGATCCTGGCCGGGCCGAACATCGCCAAGGAGGTCGCGGAGGGCTACGCCGCCGCCGCCGTGCTGGCCATGCCCGATCGCAACCTCGCGGCCAATCTGGCAAGCATGTTCCGCACCAAGCGTTTTCGCACCTACACCACCGACGACGTCACCGGGGTCGAGATCGCCGGCGCGCTCAAGAACGTCTATGCCATCGCCACCGGGATGGGCTACGCGATGGGCATCGGCGAGAACACCCGCGCGATGGTGATGACTCGTGCCGTGCGCGAGATGTCCAAGCTCGGCGAGGCCATCGGCGGCCAGCGCGACACCTTCTCCGGGCTGGCCGGAATGGGCGATCTGATAGTCACCTGCACCTCCAAGCGCAGCCGCAACCGCCACGTCGGTGAGGAACTGGGCTCAGGCAAGCCCATCGCCGAGATCATCGCCGGCATGAACCAAGTCGCCGAGGGGGTCAAGGCCGCCAGTGTGATCATGGAGTTCGCCGATAAGTACGGCATCAACATGCCGATCGCCCGCGAGGTCGACGCCGTGATCAACCACGGCGCCACCGTCGAGCGGGCCTATCAGGGACTTATGGCCGAAAAGCCCGGCCACGAGGTCGACGGCACCCGGTTCTGATCGTCAGCGGGTGCCGGGCCCGGCACCCGCCCCGGCGATCAGCCCCCGGGCGGCGGCGCCGGTGCCGGCGGTATTCCCGGCATCACCGGCGGAAGGCCGGGCAGCAGCGGAGTGCCCGACGGGCGGTCCAGCAACGGGTTGATGGCGTTGATGTACGTGGTCGTCGGGCTGACCACGAAACCGACCTGGTCGCGGCTGTTGTAGCAGGCGACCACTCCGGCGTCATCGACGCCGCAGCTGACCTGGCGGAAGCTCAGCCGGGTGTTGGGCGGCAGAGCCTTGACCGCTCCGGCAGCGCCGGCGTACAGCGATGGTTCGGTGGTGGTGGAGAATGCCGGGGCCCCGGTGGGTCCCCCACTCACCAGATTGACGCCCGCCGGCGCCCCCGGCAGCGGACCGCTGCAGCCGTAATCGCCGTTGAGGTTGTCCAACGTGCAGATGACGCCCGGCGGTCCCGCGAAGGAGAACCATCGGCCCTTATTGGTGGTGTAGTCGGCCGGATTCACCGGCATGTAGGCATTCACGTTGGGAATCGGGGGCGGCGGCGCGGGGTCGGGATCAGCCGCGGCCGAGGAGGCGCCCACCACACCAGCCCCCACAGCCACAGCGGTGATAGTTAGAAACCTGAGTAACATAGCAACACCGTACCGAACTTGAACGAGCAGCAAGCCCGCAGGTTTCACCCACAGGAGCATGACCTAATCTATGATTGCTATTAGCAGAACCTGAGAGCCGAAAGGGCTGTGCCGTGGATCGCCGAGTCAAGGACACGTTGCGCGCGAGTGCGACGGCCGTCGGTGTCGCCACGGGCCTGCTGGCCTTGGCCTCGACCGCCCAGACGCCCGACGGATACATCCACGCCAGCTTCGGCGGCCCCCTGGATGTCTTCAGCACCAGTTCGGCCGATGTCCTGACTATCGGCGACGGGACCAACGACGCCTCGGAGCTGGCCGCTCTGCTGAAGGGTCCCGTGGGTCCGGCAGCCAAGGACGGCGCCCCCAACTCGCCCTACCGGGTGGCCTACGAAGCGGGTGCCGCGCCGAACCTCACGACGGGGTTGGTGATCGACCCGCCGGTGGACGATCAGCCGGTTACGGCCGCCGCCACCAGCAAGGATGCGGCGGTACTGCCGTCCAAGCCGGTGGTCGACTCCCAGGGCAAGATCGATTGCAGCGGCGCTGTGAGTTGCCACACCGATCCGCTGACAAACATCACGACGGTCACCTACCCCGACGGTGTCGTCGCAATCGTTCAGAAGATCAATGACCTGACCGTGGTGGCCTACAAGGCCATTACCGAGATGCTGCCCAGCGAGCTTTCCGCGCTTCTACCACCCGTGCCGACGGCTCCGGCGCCGCCGCTGCTGGCCGCCGTCACGCCGTCCCAGGTGCCGGCCCCCACAGCCCCGGTCGTCGAACCGGAATCGATCCCTGCGCCGCCCGCACCCGAGACGACGTCGGGTTCCATCGATCCAGGCCCGCCCGCGCCGGATATCAACTTCGACCCCAGCGATGGCGGACCGAGGCTCAACGTGACGACGCCACCCAACGACTTCAGCCCCGGTCACGACGACACCGGCACGAGCACGAACGTTCGCGAACCGAAGATTCCCGACCTCGGGAAGATCAAGGACGCGATCGGCGACCTGGTCAAGGGCCCGTCCGGCAATGCCGTGGAGGCCCCCGGAGCGTCCAGCACGGCACAGTCGTCGGCCGGTCCACAGACGTCGGCCGGCGGTGCACCGACGTCGAACGCTCAGGATTCTCAGACCAAGCAGTCTGACAAGCCGGACAACGCCGACAAGTCCGGCGGCGACGGCGGCGACGGTTCCTGACGTCGCACTGCCGACGAAGGACGACCGGGGACTTAGCCGCCGGCCATCTTCTCCAGCCGCGCGATCCGCTCCTCCATGGGCGGGTGCGTGGAGAACATCTTGCCCATCCGGTCCCCGGCGCGGAACGGGTTGGCGATCATCAGATGCGCCTGGTCGGCCAGCCGCGGCTGGTCCGGCATCGGATCAAGCTGGACTCCGCCGCTGATCTTGCGCAGCGCGGAGGCCAGGGCAAGCGGGTCGCCGGAGAGCTCGGCGCCGGACTCATCGGCCTGGTACTCCCGCGAACGCGACACCGCCATTTTGATCAAGGTGGCCGCAAACGGGCCGAGCAATGAAACCAGAAGCAGCGCAATCGGATTCGTACCGCCGCCCTGACGGTTGCGCCCGCCGGAGTAGCTGGCGAACATGGCCATCTGGGCGAGGCTGGTGATGATCGACGCCATCGCGCCGGCCACGCATGAGATCAGTATGTCGCGGTTGTAGACGTGGGACAGTTCGTGGCCCAACACCGCGCGCAACTCGCGTTCGTCGAGGATGTTGAGGATTCCGGTGGTGCAGCACACCGCCGCGTTGCGCGGATTGCGGCCCGTCGCAAACGCGTTGGGGCTGTCGGTCTGGGCGATGTACAAGCGGGGCATCGGCTGGTGGGCGGTGTTGGCCAGGTCCTTGACCATCGCGTAGATCTGCGGGGCTTGCACCTCGGTGATCGGCTGGGCGTTCATGGCCTTGAGCGCCAGTTTGTCGCTGTTGAAGTAGACATACACGTTCATGCCGACCGCCATCAGCACCGCGAGGTACATGGTGTTGCGGCCGAACAACCCACCGATGAAGACGATCAGCGACGACATGCCGACCAGCAGCAAGAACGTCTTCATCCGGTTAGCGGTCGGATGCCAAGTCATCAAGGTCCTCCTAGGGTTCCCGGCAGACTAACGCTTCGAAGAGTCCGGGGAGTTCCGGATCGCCCTATTATCCGTGCCGGTTAACCGTGTAGTCCACCAGTGAAGCCATCGCGCGACGTCCGGGCACGTCGGGCAGCCATGACAATTCCTCGCGGGCTTGTGCGGCGTATTGCTGCACGGTGGCCTTGGCCGACGCAATCCCGCCGGACGACCGGAGTAGCGCCAGCGCCTCGGCAACCTCGTCGTCGTCGGTCACCGGGCCCCTGAGCAGTTCGCGGAGGCGGTCGGCGCCGGGTCCGGTCTCGCGGAGCGCAAAGAGCACCGGCAGGGTGTGCACGCCTTCTCGCAGGTCGGTACCGGGCAGCTTTCCCGACTCATCGGGCTCGGCCTCGATGTCGATGATGTCGTCGGAGATCTGGAACACCGTGCCGATGATCCCGCCGATGCGGCCCAGCCGCTCGACCTGATCGGCGGCGGCGCCGGAGTACGTACCGCCGAACCGGCCCGCCGCGGCGATCAGGCAGGCCGTCTTCTCGTTGATCACTCTCAAATAGTGTGCGACGGCATCCTCTTCAGGAGGGGCACCCTTGGTCTCCCGCATCTGACCGGTGACCAGCAGCGCGAACGTCTCGGCGATGATCCGCACCGCGTCCGGTCCCAACTGTGCGACCAGCCGGGAGGCGGTGGCGAACAGATAATCACCGGCCAGGATCGCGATGTTGTTGCCCCATCGGGCGTTGGCGGAAGGGGCGCCGCGGCGCATCTGAGCCTCGTCCATCACGTCGTCGTGGTAGAGCGTGGCCAGGTGCACCATCTCGATGACCGCCCCGGCGACGGCGACGTCCCGACTGTCGGGATCCGGGCCGACATGGGCCGACAGCACCGTGAACAGCGGACGGAACCGCTTGCCGCCGGCCTCGAACAGGTGCAGCACAGCCTCGGTCATCAACTCGTCCGCACTGCGTAACTCCGTGGAGATGATGTCCTCGACGCGGGCGACGCCGTCACGCACCTGCTGGGCAAATTCCGCGTCTCCGAAGTCGACCCCTACTACCACGGTGGCCGGTGTCTTCACGCTGCCAACATACTGGGAAGCATGAATCAGCCGTCATCGGAGGTGGCGTCGCAGGCGGGAGTCCCGCGACTCGGCGCGGAGGTCCTCGTCGTGGGCGCCGGGCCGTCAGGGTCATCGGCTGCCGCATGGGCCGCCCGCGCCGGCCATGAGGTGTTGGTCGTCGACGCGTGCACATTCCCCCGCGACAAAGCCTGTGGCGATGGGCTGACCCCGCGGGCAGTGGTGGAACTCCAACGGCTCGGGCTGGGCGACTGGCTGGACGGGCGGATCCGCCACCACGGGCTGCGCCTGGCTGGGTTCGGCAACGAGGTTGAGGTCCGCTGGCCGGGCCCGTCCTTCCCCGCCGTGAGCTCCGCGGTGCCCCGGACCGAGTTGGACGACCGGGTTCGTCGCGCCGCCGCAGATGCCGGCGCCTCGATGGTGCTGGGATCCAAAGCCGTTGACGTGATTCACGATTCGTCCGGACGGGTCTCTGCGGTGGTGCTCGCCGACGGCCGACGGGTGGCATGCCGCTGGCTGATCGTCGCCGACGGCGCGCGCTCGACTCTGGGCCGGGCCCTGGGGCGGCAGTGGCATCAGCAGACCGTGTACGGGGTGGCCGCGCGGGCCTACCTGCGCTCCCCTCGGGCGTCGGAACCGTGGATCTCCTCAGACCTGGAACTGCGGTCGACCGATGGCCAGGTGCTGCCCGGCTACGGGTGGGTCTTCCCACTCGGCAACGGCGAGGTGAACATCGGCGTCGGCGCGCTGGCCACCGCGAAGCGCCCGGCCGACGTGGCGCTGCGCCCGCTGATCGGCCACTACACCGAACTGAAGCGCTCGTCGTGGGGATTCGAGGGCGCGCCGCGCGCGGTGTCCTCGGCGCTGTTGCCCATGGGCGGCGCGGTCTCCGGGGTGGCCGGACCGAACTGGATGCTGGTGGGTGATGCCGCGGGCTGCGTCAACCCACTCAACGGAGAGGGCATCGACTACGGCCTGGAGACCGGGCGACTGGCCGTCGACATCCTGGCCTCAGGCGCGACCGGTGAGATGTCGGCAGCCTGGCCGGCATTGCTGCAAGCGCACTACGGCCGCGGCTTCTCGGTGGCCCGTCGGCTCGGCCTGCTGCTGACGCTGCCCCGGTTCCTGCCGATGGCCGGGCCACTGGGCATGCGGTCTGCGCGGCTGATGGACATCATGGTGCGGGTCATGGGCAATCTGGTCACCGACGAAGACGCCGACTGGGTGGCGAGGTCGTGGCGAGCGGCAGGCGCCGGTTCGCGCCTGTTTGACCGTCGAAAACCCTTCAGCTGACGGGCTTGACGCCGGCGTGCAGGGCCACGATGCCGCCGGTGAGGTTGCGCCAGCGCACCTGTGACCAGCCGGCCGCCTCGATGCGCCGCGCCAGCGTGAGCTGGTCGGGCCAGGCACGGATGGACTCGGCGAGGTAGACGTAGGCCTCGGGGTTGCTCGACACCGCGCGGGCCACCCGCGGCAGTGCCTGCATCAGGTATTCCTTGTAGGCGAACGAGAACATCGGCACTGTAGGCGTGGAGAATTCGCACACCACCAGACGCCCGCCGGGCTTGGTGACCCGGGCCATTTCCCGCAGCCCGGCCACATGATCGACGACGTTGCGCAGGCCGAAACTGATGGTCACCGCATCGAAGACCTCG
>Ga0194055_10004603_pt1 | contig 10263 bp, 9 predicted proteins | sample SepL449m_MetaG_FD_155482 | JGI IMG/M metagenome (GOLD analysis project Ga0194055, IMG submission 155482) | Anoxic zone freshwater microbial communities from boreal shield lake in IISD Experimental Lakes Area, Ontario, Canada - Sep2016-L442-9m | ecosystem: Environmental > Aquatic > Freshwater >... | reverse complement strand
GGGGGCGGTGGCCCTGGTGGGCTTCGGCCTGCTCCACGTCGAGCATGCCCATGGCGGACCAGTGCTGGTCATGGTGCCGGCGCTCTTCGTCATGATCCCTGGTGACTTCCTCTGCGCTGCCGCCGCCGAAATCTCCGTCGGTCAGTTCACCGTTGGAACGATCCGCCTCGTCCAGTCCACCTTCGTCCTCATGCAGCTCGCCGGGGGCGTCCTGCTCGGCGCCGCCCTCAGCGGGGCGGGTGTGGGCAGTCTCCTCGACTCCTCCACCGTCAACACCCTCCCTTGGATCGTCACCTGTGTGGCATGGATCCCCTTCACCGTCGGCATGGCGCTGACCTTTTGCGCCAGGGTTCGAGACATCGGCTGGCTGCTGCTTGGGGTCTATCTCGCATGGGGCGTCCAGCTGATCACCACCTGGAGCTTCGGGGAGACCGCGGGGACCTTTGCCGCCGCCACCGCCCTGACCTTGCTCGGCGTGCTCGTCGGATCGAGCCCGAAGCGACCACCCAGCCTCGTGATCATCCTGGGAGGCGTCTTCGTCCTCACCGTCGGATCCATGGCCCTGCGCGGCATTACGACCCTGGCGGGAGGCCATCTCCTGGCCAGCTTCGGTGACCTCGCCACCTTCATCAAGGTCGCCAGTGCCCTGTCGTTTGGCCTCATCGTGGGGACCAGCATCGGTGTGGCCATCTTGCGATCCGTCCGGCCGGACGTAGTGCAGGCTATTTCCGCGGAACGCTGAGGCGGTACTCGCCTGCCGGCTGCGCCTAGTCTCTCCATGACGCCAGACAGGAGGACTCCATGGCCACCAACAAGAACCCCAACGGCAAGCAGCTGCTCACAGCCTCGCTTGCGCTGTTTCGCCAGGACAAGAGCATCGCCGCCCTGCCAGTGCTCTCCGTTGCCTCTGCGTTCGCCACCCTCGTCATCATCGGTGGGGGCCTCGGCGGCCTGCTCACTATTGCCGGGATCTCGTCCCAGGTGAGCTTCATCGCCTCCATTGCGCTGGCGCTGCTCATCACGATGTTCCTGAGCACCTTCTTCGGCGTGGCCGTGGTGTTCGCCGCCGCCGACCGGATCGAGGGCGGAAACCCCACGGTGAAGAGCTGCATGGCGAAGGCGTGGCAGCGCAAGGGCATCATCTTCGGCTGGGCGCTGCTCTCCGCCGTGGTCGGCACCATCCTCAACGCCATCCAGGAGAAGGTGCCCTTCGGCGAGCTCCTGAGCATCCTCGGTGGCCTGGCCTGGGCCGTCGCCACCTGGTTCGTGCTCCCCGTGATCGCCTTCGAGGACGTCTCGCCCTTCGCGGCAGTGAAGCGGTCGTCGGAGCTCTTCAAGCAGCGTTGGGGCAAGGTCACGCGCAGCGCTGTTCGCTTCGGCATCCTCTTCTTCGGCTGGATGCTGCTGGGGGTCGTCGCGCTCGTCGGCGGGCTGTTCCTCGGCCTCGGGACGCACCACAACAGCGCGCTGACGGTCGTCGGGCTCATCGTCGCCGCTGCGGGCCTCCTGGTCGTCGTGGTCGTCAGCGTGTACCTGTCGGTCGTGCAGATGTACCTGCGCACCATCCTCTACCGCTTCGCCGTCGGGAAGTCCGTGCCGGACCTCGGCGTCGACCTCACCGCCGCTTTCCCTGCGGCGCCGCTGCGCTAGCGGATCAGACGGGCGCCACGCACTCGAGGCGAGGCTCACGAGCCTGAGGCTGATGGCGACGCAAGTCGTCAATCAGGTCGTCGCGCAGTGAGCGGCGGGATGCGTCATCCCACAGGTTGACCCGCTCGAGCGGGTCGTCGGCGAGGTCGTAGAGCTCGCCCTCGGTCCCGTCGTGGCTGGTGCCGGGGAGGCACATCGTGAGGGTGAACCCATCACGGGTGATGGTCCGCAGGTGCACCGCAACGCCGAACAACTCCGAATCCCACTCGGTCAGTGTGCGCTCAATGCCTCGGGCCGCTGCGTCGTCGTCATCGATCGGCAGGGCGGAACCCTCCATCCAGTCACGGTGCTCGATCCCGATGATCTGCCCAATCGTGGGGGCGAGGTCCACGAGGCCCACCGGTGCGGTCACCGTCGCCGGGTCGACATTGGCCGAGGGCGCCGGACGCCAGATCAGCGGCAGTCGCATCAGGCCGGCGGTGTGGTATGGGCCCTTGAACAGAAGACCGAAGTCACCACCGAGCTCACCATGATCCGTCGTGAAGATGATGTCCACGTCGTCATCCCAGCCCTTGGCGGCGATCATGGCCAGGACTCGGCCGATGGCCTCGTCGATGAGCTCAACCTCGATGGCGTTCTTGGCGGTGATCTCGGCCAGCTGATCGGGCTCCAGGGTGGCCGGGACCCACTTGAGTGGTGCCTCGAAATTCGAGACAATCCGTCCCGTGTACCAGTCCATCCAGTGCCTCGGCTTGGCTGACAAGACAGCCTCACGCTCAGCTGCCGAGGCGATGTAGCCCTCGGGAAGATCGATGTCACGCCACGACACCCGGTGGTTCTCGCTCTCGGGCGGGTCCCAAGGGTGGTGCGGGTCGGGGAAGCTCATCCAGCAGAACCAGTCCTCGTCCTGGCTGCGTCCCTCAAGCCAGTCGATCGTGCGGTCGGCGACCCAGTCGGTGTGGTAGTTCTCCCGGCCGATCGGGTTGTCCTTGACCTGCACTGCACCGGTCTCACCGCCACCCTCCGCCGAGACCTCGAAATCCCCGTCGAGGACGGGGAAGAAGCCCGCCAGGGCTTCTGGGTGATTGAGCAGAAGCCAGCGCGAGTAGTGGAGCGGCGCAGCTGGACCGTGGGTGGCCAACTCCATGTGGTCGAAGCCATAGAGAGGACCACGAGAGCCGTCGTGCCACGCCGCTTGCTCGGTGAAGACTTCAGCCGCCGCCAGGCGGTTCTCGGCGAAGACGCCGAAGGGATCCATGTAGGGCTCGAAGTGGGCCTTGCCGATCAGGGCCGTTGCGTAGCCGGCCCTGTGCACCTCTTCAACGATGCTCGGCGAGTCGGTCGGCAGCGGCACACCATTCATCCAGACCCCGTGGGTCGACGGGTGCTGGCCGGTGATCATGGTCGAGCGCGACGGCATGCAGACCACCGACTGAGGGTGGGCTCGCTCGTAGCGGATTCCCTGAGCGGCAAGGCCGTCGACCACGGGAGTGCGTGAGTAGATACCGCCATTGCACCCGAGGGTGTCGTAGCGCTGCTGGTCGGTGGTGATCAGGAGGATCTTGCGTCCCATCAGTTGCTCTCTTCCATCTGTCGCTTGATCTCTGCGAGTCCTCGGGACGTGGCGGAACCGATCACAAGGCTCATGATCCTCGGCTCCGTGTCGGTGGTGTACATGAGCAAGGTCCTGCCATCTTCGAGGCCTATGGCATCCAAGGTGCCGTGATGCTGACTCAGGATCGGCAGGTTCAAGGTGTACTGGATCCGCCGAAGGATGGGGTCAACAATGAGGATCTGTTCGTCGATCGACACCCCGGAGTTCGACACAATCGTCCGAGTGGTGCCCTCGACGGGCGATGCAGAGAAGTCCGGGAACCACTCGTGAAGGCGCGAGGGGTCGCCGATGCGCTCCCAGACCGCCTCAACGGGGGCATCGATCTCAATGTGGTAGCGAACTCCGCCGTACATCAGCTCTCCTTCTGATTCGACATGACGTCAAGCACGATCTGAGCGAGTTGCGGCCCGGCATCCTCCTGGATGAAGTGGCCGCCTTCCCCAATGATGGCATGCCCTTGGTCACGGGGTCCGAATCGCCAAAGGCCGTCACGAATGGCCGGGAGAATTCGGTCAATGCTTTCAGGGCGAGCTCATTCTCGGCCGCGCTCGGTGCGTCTGCGCTGGCCGGGACAAGCGTCGGGAACATCCTCGCCCCTGCCTTCGCCTCCTCGGTGTCGAACGGGGCATCGTAGGCAGCGATCACGTCGGGGGAAAGGTCGGTGACACAGCCACCGTTGATGATCTGACCCACCGGGAAGGTCTCGACGCTCTGAGAGAAGTCCCGCCAGGCAAAGAAGGCATCACTGAGCTTGGTCTTGCCGATGGGGAGGAAGGTGTTCGAGGCCACCACGGCAGAGAAGCGCTCTGGCTCGGCCGCCACGAGACGCAGGCCGAGCAGGCCGCCCCAGTCCTGACAGAACAGGGTGACATCTCGGAGATCGAGTGCACCGAAGACATGACTGCGCAACCACACGACATTGCGCTCATAGGTGTAGGCCGCCCTGTCCGTCGGCTTGTCGGACCGGCCGAAGCCCACGAGGTCAGGAGCGATGACCCGGCAGCCAGCGGAGACGAGCGGCGGAATCATGGTGCGGTAGAGGTAGGACCACGAGGGCTCGCCGTGGAGCAGGAGCACTACAGGCCCGTCGGCTGGGCCCTCATCGATGTGATGGACGCGGAGCATTGCGCCCTCGGTGTCGTCGATTTCGACATAGTGCGGGGCGAATGGGTACCCGGGAAGGTCGTCGAACCGATCATCAGGTGTACGGACGATATTCATTGCGCTCCTTCATGTCTCCTCGACGCCCCTCACCATAGACCATCCATTGTCAGTGATTGTGACAACACCTGAGACCGACGACCAGAAGCGTTAGGTTTTGCCGATGGCGCCGCCGGAACAATCGCCGATCTCGAAATTGGTCAGGCACGTCCGCTGGCGGACTCAGCAGTCCAGCCGAGCGCTCCATCAGCTCGCCGTCCTCGACCTCCATCGGGATCCGTCACGAGGCCTCCACCTCGCCGGGTGGCAGCGCTCGGGGTCGACATGGCTGGCCAGGATGACGACTTCGGCTGCGTCAACCCGGATGGTGTACGAGCCGTCGAACCTGCGCCACGGCCTCCTGACCGGCGGTGAGCCCCACCTCAACCCTCTGCCGCTGGCCGGGCCCGACGACGAACTCGGCGTCGAAGGCCTCGATGTCATCGATGCGCTCGCTGGGCGAATCTCGACGACCTGGACCAACCCGAAGATCACCGACCGTCTCCCCCGCCGACGCGTGGTCAAGGACGTCCGGACGGTCGGAGCGGTCCCCTGGATCGCCGGTCGCCTGCCCGACACCCCGATAGTGCTACTGCTGCGCCACCCCATGGCGGTGGCGCACTCGATCATCGAACTCGGCTGGAACGCCGACCCGAGTTCGACCAATGCGGCGGCCGAGGCGCAGGACCCCGAAGCCACCCATCGGGCCCGCCAGGTCGCGCTGCTCGACGAAGTCGGCCGATGGGCCAGCAATCATGGGTTCACCCTCCGTCACCCAGCGAGCGCTGCCGTCCACGTGATCCTCTATGAGCATCTCGTTGAGGATCCCCGGAGCGAGCTCGAACGATTGGGCCAGTTCCTCACCCGGTACCCGACCCATTGGGGCGACTGGGCTCCCGATCCCTCCAACATCGAGGCTCCCTCGAAGACCTCGTTCCGTCGCACCGAGACCACTGCGGCAGGGTGGATCGATTCGTGGTCGTCGCGCTACGAGACAACGACCCTCGAAGCAGCCGAGCGCCTCCTGGCGGCTGAGGGTCTTGACCGGGTCTACGGCTCATCGAACCTTCCGCTGCTCAGCGGAGACAAGGTCCTTGATGCCATGGCGCCCTGACGGCGCTTACCTAAACCGCAAGACCCTTCGTCCCGAGGAGCCGGGATCGAGACCTGGGCGGCCGACACACCCGCAGCCCTCCAACGCTCGGGGTGGACCACTCAGCGCACATCAGTGACCCATGGCAGCGAGGAGGGCATCGACGGCCTCATCGTGGGCTGCAGTGCTGAATGCCACCTCCAGGTGATCTCGACCCGCAACCACGATCCCGTCGAGATCGCCACGTCCCTTCAATCCTGCGATCAGAGCTGCCACCTCAGGTGCGGTGGGCGCCGCCAGCAGATCGAGGTCGGCCGTGCCACCCACAGTGGCGGCAGCGTGCGTGGTGGTGACCACAGGTCGGCCCATGGCCCACGCCTGCAGGATCGAGGTCTTGACTCCGAAGGCTCGCAACGCCGGGACCAAGATTGCAGTCGCTCCCGCGCAGATCGCTCGCGGGTCCTCCACCGCCCCGTCAAGCAGAACGCCGGGAGCGGCCCGGTCGATGAGGTCTTGGTGGAAGCCAGTGGCAGAGATCAGGCGCAGGCGCAGGCCGTCCGGCCAGCCACCGGCCTCGAGCGCATCGATGATGCCGACGAGTCCCTCGGCATTGCGCTCCTCGGCCAAGTTGGCCACGGTCACCACATCGAATGTTCCCGACTCGGGTTCGGGCTCGACGGACGTTGCCCACCAGTCCGCATCGATGGACAATGGAATGATCGAGACCGGTCGACGAAAGGCTCCCTTGGCCCACGGCACCTCACCGGGACCGATCACCACCACCCGCTTCGCTCGTCGCGCCGCACGGCGCTCGGCTGCATCACTGAAGGCCATCAGCAGCGGAGGTGGCCACTGAAGGAGTCTCGGCCCGCGCCAACGGACACCGGAGCGCTCCTCGGCAACCATCACTGTGCGGGCGACCCGCGCGGCCAGTCGGGTCGTCTCGCGCCTGCGGTAGTTGAGGGTGACGATCAGGTCGGGCTCAGTGAAGCGGAGGCCACCAACCAACTCGCGCTCCCATGGCGTCTGTGTGAACCGCCCGCCGAGGAGGCGGAGGGCGTGGGCCAGCCGACCAAGGGCCGACGTCGGCGGCGGGTCGAAGGCCATCGGGGCGATCAAGGGCATCTCGGTGAAGCCGAGGACGTTCTCGACCCGCGGACTCAGTCCCACCACCGTCACGTCGGCTCGTCGACGGAGCGAGGCCACCAGCGCCTCATAGCGAGGCACAAAGCCATGCGCCAGAGGAACATCGATGTCGGAGACCACGAGGACGGTGACGCGGACGGGCACGCCATAAGTGTCGCGCATCGCACAGAGTCCCTCATCTGAGAGGGTCGTCCTAGGATGCGGTCATGACGGCGAAGGGGTCGGGTGGAGCCAAGGTGGTCCGCCGCATCCGCCGACACCTGGCCTGGCGTCGGCAGCGCTTCGACGCCACCCTCGGCACTCAGCTGTTCCTCGATCCCCTCCATCAGCCGTCCCGATCCCTCTATCTCGTGTCCTGGCCGCGATCAGGCTCCACCTGGCTGGCCGAGATGGTGGCATCGAGCCCGGGCACACGACTGGTCTTCGAGCCAGCCAATCTCCCCTATGCCGGTCGACCCGATGTCGGCACCGACATGGTTTCGCTCCCGAGGATCGCCCCCGGAGGCGATCTCGGTGGAGCTGCACCGCTCCTCGAGGCGGCCGTGACCGGACGCCTGCGCACACACTGGTCCGACCAGATCACCACCACCCGGCTGGCACGACGGAGGGTCGTGAAGGACATCGTTGGGGTGGGTGCCTTGGCATGGATCGCCGACCAGTGGCCCGAGATGCCGATCGTGCTGCTCGTCCGCCACCCCCTCGCCGTCGCCCACTCGCTGGTCGAGCTCACGTGGTCGATGAACAACGTCACCTCGGCGCAGGGGTTCATCGATGCGCACACCGCCGGCGCCGACCCTCGACTCCTGGCCGAGGCGCTGCTCGGCGAGGTGGCCCAGTGGGTGGACGACCACGCTGCCGCGCTGGGCGCCGACGCCGATGCGCGCACGCTTGTGGTCTTCTACGAGGACCTCGTCACCGAACCGCACACCCAGATCGATCGGTTGGCCCGTCACCTCGCGACTCACGGTGGGCGGCCTTGGCGTCACCTCACCATCGACTCCGCCCTCATCGGCCGACCCTCGTTTGCCAGCTTTCGGCGCCAGGAGGCCACCGCTGCGGAGCGCCTCGAGCCTTGGCGGGATGCATATGGCCCCGAGGTCATCGACGACGCGATGGCCCTGCTCGCCGTCCGAGGTCTCGATCGGCTCTACGGCCCGGGTGCGACGCCACTGGTGTCGGGCGACGAAGCCGCCGAGGTGCTGCGCCGAGCAGCCGAGCAGCCAGGCGCGCCGGAGTAGCCTCCACCCAATGGAGGTCCTGGCCTACTACCTGCCGCAATACCACCCGATCCCTGAGAACGATGAGTGGTGGGGGGCGGGGTTCACGGAGTGGACCAGCGCGACCAGCGGTCGCCCGCTCTTCCGGGGTCACCAGCAGCCGCATCTTCCAGCCGACCTTGGGTTCTACGATCTGCGGGTTCCCGAGACCCGCTCCGCTCAGGCCGACCTAGCGGCCGCCGCTGGCCTGACTGGCTTCATCTACTGGCACTATTGGCTTGGGGGCCGTCGGCTGCTTGAGCGCCCCTTCACCGAGGTCCTGAGCAGCAACGACCCTGACTTCCCGTTCTGCCTCGCCTGGGCCAACCACAGCTGGCAGCGTCGATGGGGTGATCCCACTCGCTACGGCGAGATGCTCCTCGAGCAGACCTATCCCGGCGAGGACGACGATGCAGCCCACTTCGCCGAGCTTCGCCGAGCCTTCGAGGACCCTCGCTACGTCCGCATCGACGGCCGTCCCGTGTTGTTCGTCTTCTCCCCCGGACAGCTCCCTGACCCGGCTCGGTTCGTCGAGACCTGGCAGGAACGAGCCCGAGATCTCGGTGGCCTCTACCTGGTGGCCATGCTCGAGCGGAGCGACTACCGCAATCACGTCGCCGACGGTTTCGACGCAGCAGTGGGAGCAGCCTTCGCCGACACGGTGACCGACCTCGGAACAAAGCTCCGCAACGGCCTCATCAATCGCAGGATCCTGAAAGGGCCAAAGCGGTTCGCGTATCCCGAGCACTACGACCCCGCAGGGCTCGACACCATCGAGGGAACCACCTTCCCGGTCATCGCCCCCAACTGGGACGACACACCCCGCCTAGGACGGCGAGGCACCGTGGCCACCGGCTGTGATCCGACGCACTTCGCCGCTCGACTCCGAGGCGCCCTCACCGCCGCCGCCGCGCTTCCCATTGCCGAGCAGGTGCTCATCATCAAGTCCTGGAACGAATGGGGTGAGGGCAACTATCTCGAGCCGGACCAGGAATTCGGCCACGGCTGGCTCGAGGCGCTGCGCAGCGAGCTCGACCGAGGCGGCCACCACATCACCAAGGAGAGCCCATGAACGACCAGGGTCCACTGCACGTCACCCATGACGGTGACGTCGCCACCTTGTGGCTCAATCGGCCCGCCAAGCGCAATGCGGTGACCTACGAGATGTGGGATCTACTTCCCTCCGTGCTCGAAGCCCTTGCCGCCGAGGGACCCAGGGTCGTCCTGGTGCGTGGCGCCGGAGGCCACTTTTGTGCCGGCGCCGACATCGTCGGTCTCGGCCCCTCACTGGCCGACGCCGGCGTGCCGGGCGGCTACCGCGAGGTCAATGCTCGGGCCGAGGATGCACTGATGGCATTCGCTCTCCCGGTCATCGCAGTCGTCGAGGGAAACTGCATCGGCGGTGGATGGCAGATCGCCTCTGCGTGCGACCTGCGAGTCGCCGGGTCCTCCACGCTGCTCGGTATCACCCCGGCCCGCCTCGGGATTACCTATCCACCCGAAGCCGTCCGTCGCACCATGGCTCTCGTCGGACCCTCGGCCACCAAGCGCCTTCTCTTCACGGGCGAGCTCATCGACGCTACCGAGGCGATGCGCCTCGGATTCCTCGACATCGTGGTGGACGACGAAGACCTCGATGCCACTGTCGCAGGGCTCGCCAGCACCTTGGCTGAACGCTCGGCACTCACCCAGGTGGCCACCAAGATGCTCGTCAACTCAGAGATCCTCGGCTCCGCCCACCTGCGCCGCCGTCACGACGAGCTCGAGACGGCCTCGCGCGATTCGGTCGACCTCGCTGAGGGACTCGCTGCCTTCGCCGAAAAGCGCCCAGCCACCTTCACCTGGCGACCAGCCTGATCAGCCAGCAGCCAGCCTGGCAATGAGCTCGAGCGCCCGGGCCGCGTGCTCCGTCGCACCGAAGCGTTCGTCGAGGTGCTCGCGGCCTGCCGCCACAATGCTGGCAAGATCATCACGATGCCCGAGGCCATCGACCAGGGCCGCCAACTCGGCGGGGTCGCTCCCGATGAGCACATCGACGCCATCGCGGCCTGACACGGTGGCGGCCGATGCAGGGGTCGTGATCACGGGACAGCCAATGGCCCAGCCTTGGATAATTCCGTTCTTGACCCCGTTTGCCTCGAAGGCCGGGACGACGGTTGCCACCGCCGAGCGATAGAGCGGCCGAGGGTCGAGGAGCGGCCCGATGAGCTCGACTTTGGGGCCGGCCCGGTCGAGAAGGATGCGGTGATGTCCGGTGGCCGAGACGAGCCGGAACCGGAGATCTGGCGGCCACCCCCGTTCCT
>Ga0194055_10004602_pt1 | contig 10264 bp, 6 predicted proteins | sample SepL449m_MetaG_FD_155482 | JGI IMG/M metagenome (GOLD analysis project Ga0194055, IMG submission 155482) | Anoxic zone freshwater microbial communities from boreal shield lake in IISD Experimental Lakes Area, Ontario, Canada - Sep2016-L442-9m | ecosystem: Environmental > Aquatic > Freshwater >... | reverse complement strand
GCTGGTCATGGAGGCGTTTCCAGAAGGAGCGGGATTCGACAGGGTGGATGGTGGAGCGGTCGGCATGGAGGCGGCCACGAGGGCCTCGAGTTGGGGAGCCTCGACGCGGCGCGCGAGGGGCTTGAACGGTGCGACCGGCACGCCCGTCAAGGGCTGACGCGAGTCCTCCCAGGAACGGATCGGGACGCCGAGGAGCGCGCCGGTTTCGGCGGCCAATTCCGGAAGCACCGGCGCCAAGTAGACGACGATCTGGCGGAAGAGGTTCAGCGCCACGGTGGCGACGTCGCGGAGCTGCTCGGCCGATTCGGGGCCCGCCTTGGCGAGCTTCCAGGGCTGCTCGGCATCGACGTAGGCATTGGCCCGGTCGGCGGCCGCCATCACCAGCCGCATGGCGCGGGCGAAATCGCAGTCGTCGTACGCGGCGGCGATCTCGGCGCCGTCGATCGCCCCCCGAGCGAACAAGCCGCCGTCGTTGGGGTAGGTCTCCGACAGCTGCTTCCCCGCGAGCCACCGGGCCGTCCGGCTGGCGAGGTTCACCACCTTGCCGACGAGGTCGGAGTTCACCTTGGCAGCGAAGTCGTCGAGGCTCAGGTCAATGTCGTCGATGTCACCGGAGAGCTTCGCGGCGTAGTAGTAGCGGAGCGCCGCCGGATCGAGGTGGTCGAGGTAGGTCCGCGCCAGGACGAAGGTGCCACGGGCCTTCGACATCTTCTCGCCGTTGACGGTGAGGAAGCCGTGGATTCGCACCTTTGTCGGCAGGGCGAGCCCGGCGGTCTCGAGCATTGCTGGCCAGAAGAGGGTGTGAAAGTAGGTGATGTCCTTGCCGATGAAGTGGTGGATCTCGGCTGCCGTTGTGTCGGCGCTGCGATGCCACCACTCCTTCCATGAGCCACCCCGCGCCGCTGACCACTCGTCGGTGGCGGCGATGTAGCCGATCGGGGCGTCAAACCACACATACCAGTAATGCCCCGGCGCGTCGGGGATCTCGAAGCCGAAGTAGGGGGCGGGCCGCGAGACGTCCCAGTCGCGGAGCGGCTCGCCGAGGAAATGGCCGGTGAGGTAGTTGGCGATCCGCGGGTCGAGGGCCCCCGATTCCTTCGTCCATTGCCGGAGGAAGCCCTGCATCGGCTCGAGTTGGACGAAGAGGTGCTCGGCCGAGCGGATCTCGGGGGTGGCACCGGAGAGGGTGCTGACCGGATCGATGAGATCGGCCGGCGAGTAGGTGGCGCTGCACTTCTCACAGGCGTCGCCATATTGGTCGGCCGCTCGGCAGCGCGGGCAGGTGCCGCGGACGAAGCGGTCGGCGAGGAACACCCCCGCCTTCGGATCGAAGAGTTGCTGGACATCGCGGCTGACGACGAGCCCCTTGTCGCGCAGGCTCTTCCAGATCTCGCCGCACAAGCGCCGGTTGGCGTCGCTGTCGGTGCTGCTGTAGTGGTCGAACTGGACACCGAAGCCGGCGAAGTCGGCGAGATGGTCGTCACGCATCGCCGCGATCAGATCGCGCTCGGAGCGTCCCTCCGCCCGGGCCCGGATCATGATCGCCGTGCCGTGGGTGTCGTCGGCGCAGAGATAGACCGCCTCGTGGCCGCGGAGCTTTTGGAAGCGGACGAAGATGTCGGTCTGGATGTATTCGACGAGGTGGCCGAGATGGATCTGCCCGTTGGCGTAGGGGAGCGCCGAGGTGACGAGGATCCGGCGGTGGGTCGGGGCATTCATGGTGGGGGACGCAGGAGGTGGGTGACGCGGCGAGGGGAGCGTACGGGGTGCGTCCGGGGACAAGCGAGATGGAATTGTAGGAAGGGGTGAGCGAAGGAGGAAACGGCGCAGGAACCAGGGCGACCTGGGAAGCTTCCGTAGACCGGTCGAACGTGAAAGTGGCCTTGCCCGCCGGGGGATGCGCCGGCAGTATCCCGCCCCCGAAGTCTGGCCGAGCCCAATGCGTGCCCGGATCCTCCCGACGCTGTCCCCGAACCGCCCAAAAGACCACGGAGCCACGGATGAAGTCTTTCCTCCGCGCTGCCGCGTGGGCCGCGCTGTCGCTGGTGGGCTTGACGGCAGTGGCTGCACCCCCGGTCGCGCCCGCCACGAACACTCCTGTCGCCGCCACCGACGTTATCCTCCTCGACTTCTCTGCCTCTTGGTGCGGGCCCTGCCGCTCCATGGCCCCGCTGGTCGACGAGGTCGCCGCAGCCGGCTGGACCGTCCGTCATGTCGATGTCGACCGCGAAGGGGACCTCGTCCGTCGCTTCGGCGTCACTGGGGTGCCGTGCTACGTGTTGTTGGTCAAGGGGGAGGAGATCGACCGCATCAACGGGGCGACGACGCGAGTCGAGCTCGAACGGCTCCTGGCCAGGAGTCGGGGCACAGACGCGCCCGCCGCAGCCCGGAAGATGCCAGCGGCAGCCGTGGCGCCCGCCGTGCCGGGGATCCCGGTGCCGGCCCGTCCGTCCGAGGCCCCGCTAGCCCTCGAAGCCGCGCCCCGCGCCGTGCCGGGGATCCCGGTGCCGGCCCGTCCGGCCGAGGCCCCGCTGGCCCTCGAAGCCGCGCCCCGCGCCCTGCCGAGCATCCCCGCGACGGTTGTCGCTCCCCCGCTTGCTGTTCCCCTCCAGGCACCGTCACGGCCCGATCCACGGGCGCTTGCCGAGGCCCCGCGTCAGCCGCGCTCGCTTCCTTCCGACCCCGCTCCCGCGCTCGATCCAGCCGCCCGGCAGGCCCTCGAGGCCCGGCTCCTGGCAGCCACCGCCCGGCTCCGCGTCGAGGGGGGGACTGGCGTGTCGCTCGGCACCGGCACGGTCATCGACTGCCGGCAGGGGGAGGCGCTGATCCTGACGTGCGGCCACATCTTCCGTGATTCGGCCGGCAAGGGGCGCGTCGAGGTCGATCTCTTCTCTCCCGGCGGCGAGCGCGGGCTGGCTGGTCAGGTGATCGCCTGGGATCTGAAGCGCGATCTGGCGCTGGTCAGCATCTTCACCGATGCCACGGTCGAGCCGGTGCATGTCGGCGGGGTCGAGCGGTCGACGGCGACGGGTGAGCCGGTCGTGACAGTCGGCTGCAACGGCGGCCAGGATCCGACGATCCACCACAGCCGGGTGACGGCGGTCGACAAGTATCTTGGCCCCCCGAACGTGCAGGTCGCCGGCCAGCCGGTGCAGGGGCGCAGCGGCGGTGGCCTGTTCGGCACCGACGGAACGCTCATCGGCGTCTGCAACGCCGCCGACCCGACCGACAACGAGGGGCTGTTCGCCGCGCTCCCCTCGATCCACGAACAGCTCGACGAATCGGGGCTCTCCTTCGTCTACCGCAGCGCGTATCCCAGCAACGCCGTAGCCGCTGCGGCGGCTGCCGATCTCCCCGCGATGCCGCCGCAGATGCCGCCGGTGTCGTTCGACCGCCGCGACCGGGCCAACGCCCTCCCCACCGGTTCGACGGAGTCCAATGCCACCGGGGCCCTGACGGCCGGCGAGCAGGCCCTCGTCGAACAGATCCGGCAGCACGGTGGGAAGGCCGAGGTGATCTGCATCGTCCGTCCTCACGGGGCGCCGCAGGAGTCAAGTGAGGTCTATGTGCTCCAGAGCTCGAGCCGGGGGTTCGTCGATCAGCTTTCGCAGGCGCACGGGGGCCGTGCCCTTCCGGCCCCCATGCCGGCCGGAGAGGCTCCCAGGGCCGCGGCCATCCCCTCCGCCGCGGCCCCGTTGCGGTAGCCCATCCATGCTCCAGTATCTCGTGCGGCACGGTCAGAGCGTCTCGAACGTCGAGGAGCGCGTCCAAGGGCAGGAAGACGTCGCGCTTTCCGAGCTGGGCCGACGGCAGGCTCAAGAGGTGGCGGCGTGGGCCGGCCGCGTTCATGCCGCCAGCCCCATCGCCGAGATCTGGAGCAGCCCGCTGTGCCGGGCCCGCGACACAGCGGCCGCGATCGCCACCAGCATCGCCCGGCCGCTCCTGCTCGAGGACGATCTCCGCGAGCTCCACGCCGGCGTCTTCCAGGGGCATCTGTGGGCCGATCTCGAGGTCCTCTTCCCCGAGGCGGTGGCGCGCTGGCGGAGCGGCGAAGTCACCTATCGAATCCCGGGGGGCGAATCGCGGGCCGACCTCGCCGCCCGTGGCCGGGCGATGCTCGAGAAGCTCGCCGGGCGCAACGTCCCCTCGATGGTCGTCGTGGCCCACGGCGGGATCCTCACCGCGGCCCTCGGCAGCCTCCTCGGCCCCGCCCATCCGGTGCTTGCCTCTGCGGCGATGCGGCCGTTCACAAAACTGCCCGCGCTCGACAACGCGTCGGTGACGGTGCTCGAGTGGCCGGGGCCAGTACTCCACCGCTTCAACGACACCGATCACCTCGGCGGCTGAAGGTCGGTGATGGAGCCCTCTCGGCGATCGGCCCCGGTCTGCGGCAACGCCGCGATCAACCTGCCGGCACGACCTCGATCGTCACCGGTTCGGCGTTGACTGTGTTGGCGATCCCGAAGCCGGCCCGGCCGGTCGCCCGGATCGTCACCCTCCCCACGCCGAGCACGTCGGCCGGCACCTCTACCGTCGACTCGGGGCCGGTCGTGCGGCCGACGACGCGCCCATTGCAAAACAGCGTCACCCCCTCGAGCCCTTTGCCGGCGACGCTCATCCGCACCGTGCTGTTGGAGCGCACCCGCTCCGGGCTGACGCCAAGGGCGAGCGTGCGGCCATGATTGGCGGCCGTGAAGTGGGCGACGAGGCGCCCTTGGGTCTCCACTGACGAGGATGAGATCCCCACGACGCGCAGTTCGTGGTGCCCATCGGCAAGTTCGGTGGTGTCGAGCTCCTGGCTCTCCCCTTCGGCGCACTGACCGTGGCGCACGCCATCGACGAAGAACTCGAACCGATCGACATGGACCGGCTTGCCGTCGGCGGAGGGAGGGGTGGTCTTCGGCAGCTGGCCGACCGGCTCGATGCTCACCTTCCCCGCCAACACCCGCCCCGTTTCCAGGTCCGATTCATCGGAGGCAATGGTTGCGGAGATCTTGGGAATTGCGGCCCAGGGCTGGCAGAGCGGGTCGCCGACGACGAGGAGCTGGTAAGGGGCGCGGATCGACTGGTAAAAGGCCTCGGCGAGACATGCCCCGCGGACGTAGTGAACGTGCATCGCTGGGTGGGGGAACTTGTCCTGGAGCGCGAAGGGCTCGATGACCGTTCCGCTCGAGCCGGCCGCGCCGGCACGGATGAACTCGGAGAGGTTCGTCTGGCCGCTCTTGGCGAAGATCCCTCCATAGCTGGTGAGGTTTTCACAGATCGCGCCGGGGACCATGGTGCTGGCGGCCTTGTCCCAGTCGAAGTTCGGCGTCCCGGTCATGAGTCCGGCGACGTCCTTCTTCCTCACCGGCAGCGTTCCTTCGAACCTTTCCCCCAAAACACCATACCGGGCGAGCTCCTTGACGATCGCGACGAAGTCGTGGCTGCGCGTCGTCGAACGGACGTCGCTGTTGACGGCGAGGTAGATCGTGCCGGCCGGGCTGGTCCCGTCGGCCGTGGCCGCCGATGCCAACGCCGAGACCACCTCGGCGACGGTGTTCGCTTCCCCGTCGGTGACGCCGAGCATCGTGGCCAAGAGGTAGCGCGGGCCCCCCGCCTCGAGCACCTCGCCCGACGAGCCCCAGCCATACCACGCCCGGAAGCCCTGCGTCCCACGGGGGACGCCGTCGTCGGTGAGCGGCCGCCAGTAGAGGTTGCTGCCGACCTGGAGATAGGCCGGCTGCCGCGCCATGACGGCCGCATACTGCATCGTGAGCCCGGTGAGGGATGCAGAGGTCAGGTTATCGTGGCCGACGAGCTCCGCGGGGAGCTCGTCCTTGAAGTCGATCCGCCAGGGGAAATCGGTGGAATAGACGATCTGGTCGATCTGCGACGACAGCCGCCGCCCATCGATCGCCTGGAGGATGGGGCGGAGCAATTCCTCCCGGAAGGTGCCGATCGGGATCGCCTCCCGGCTCCCTTCCCAGGGGAGCATGAGAACGTTGATCGGCGCGATGTTTCGCAGCTTGATCCAGGCATTGGCGACCTCGATGCTCCCCGGGCTGCTGGCATTGACGACCAAGAGCACGTTCTCCGGTCCACCCCCGGCTCGGGCCGAGAGGGGGACGACGGCGACGAGGAGAGCCAGAAGCAGCTTGGAGGCCCAGCGCACCCTCCGCCTCGCTCCCCCGGCCATCGTCTGCCCGGCGGGCGTCGCCCAGGCCAGGGGCCGATTCTGCAGCCGGAGGACCGGGGCATCGTCGAAGCATCGCCGTGACATGAACCGTTCCCCGGATGGCGGGCGGAGCCGGCGCGATCCTCGCACCTCTCAGGAGCATCCTGCAAGCCGCCCTCCTACCTATCGTATCGCCTTGCCCGCCACGCCTCTATGCCCTCCGGTTCGGCCCCGGCAACAACTGGAATCGGCCCTTATCCAGCCCTTGAATGGCTCTGGGTGGATTCCGACAGCGAGCGGTAGACTGCGCTGGCCCGCCGCCGGTCCCCCCCGGGGCAGCGCCAACTTCCCCGGACATGCCGCCATGGCTTCCCGCTTCGCTCGCCCCATCGCCATCGCCATCGCCATCGCCATTATTGGGGTCGGCGCGCTCTGCGGCAGGGCCGAGGAGCCGGCCGTGCCGGTCGCTTCCTTTTCCGGGGCCCGTGCCATGGCCCACCTCGAGGCGATCGTGGCGATCGGGCCGCGCGTCAGCGGTTCGCCGGGGATGACGCAGCAACGGGAGCTGATCGTCGAGCATTTCCGGACCGCCGGGGCGACCGTCACCAAGCAGCCCTTCCAGATCCGTGATCGAAAATCGGGAAAGGCTGTGGCGATGGAGAACATCGTCGTCGCTTGGCACCCCGACCGCACCGAGCGGATCCTCCTCGGGGCGCACTACGACACGCGCCCTTTCCCCGATCGCGATCGGGAGGATCCGCGCGGCACGTTCGTCGGTGCCAACGACGGGGCCAGCGGCGTGGCGCTGTTGATGGAACTGGCCGGGGCGATGCCCGGTCTCGCGGGGCCGGTGGGGGTCGACTTCGTTCTCTTCGATGCCGAAGAGTACGTGTTCGGTCCCCGTGATCCTTACTTCCTCGGGTCGACCCACTTCGCCCGGCAGTACGCCGCCGGGCGGAAGTCCGGGGAAACCGCCTGGAGCTACCGCGCCGGGCTCGTGCTCGACATGGTGGCCGACGCCGATCTGGTGGTCTATCAGGAGTCGAAGAGCGTCAGTTGGCCCGACACCCGGCCGGTGGTCGACGAGGTGTGGGACGTGGCCAAGAGGATGGGGGTGAGGCAGTTCGTGGCGCGCCCGGGCTACGAGGTGGAGGACGACCACGTCCCGCTCCGCAATCTCGGCAAGATCCCGACCGCCGACATCATCGATTTCGACTACCCGTCGTGGCACACCACGCATGACACCGCCGCCGCCTGCTCTGGGGAATCGCTGGAGGCCGTCGGCAGCGTCGTCCTTCAGTGGCTCCGTGAACAGCGGTGATCGGAACGGGGGGGAGCGGCGCGGAGGGATCCCCCCCCTGTCCGCTCGTCGTGCCGGACGTGGGGATCGTCGGCGTGGTGCTCGTGCTGTCGCTGTGGCTCGTGCCGGAGGGAACGGACGTGCTCGAAGGGGACAGGGTGGTCGAGCTCCTTGGCGGTGGCGTGACGATCGATCTCGAGGCCCCGGTCACCGGGAGGCTCCTGCGGTGTCTCGTCGACGAGGATGCCCCCGTCGCCCCAGGCACCGTGCTCGCCGTGTTTGCTCCCGCCGCCGCTGACGATTGAAACGGGGCGATCGGCCCGGACGGGATGGGAGAGGATTGATGACACGGGCGATGCAAGAGGAAGAGCCAGGCCCGTTCCCGCCGCGGGGCGCCGATCGCCGTGTGCTCCGCCTCGGCCTCCTCGGTGCGGTGACGATGTTCCTCGTCCATCCCCCCGCCGATCTGTGGATGCTCGCCTGGCTGGCGCCGGCCCCGTGGCTGATCCTCGCACGGGACGGCGTCGGCGCGGCGCGTCATCCGTGGCGGAGCCTGTGGTTCGCCGGGCTTGTCCACTGGCTCCTGACGATCCACTGGTTGCGGCTCCCCCACCCGGCGACATCGATCGGCTGGGTGGCGCTGTCGGCCTATCTGGCGATCTACGTGCCGCTGTTTGTTTGGGGGACGCGCCGGATGGTGACGCGGTTCCGCTGGCCCCTGGTTGCCGCGGCGCCGCTGGTGTGGATGGGCTGCGAGCAGCTGCGTGGCTCGATCCTCGGCGGCTTCACCCTCGGCGGGCTCGGGCACACCCAGTGGCGCTGGACTACGCTCATCCAGATCGCCGACTGGGCCGGGGCCGGTGGGGTCGGCGGGCTCGTGATGCTCGGCGCTGCGGCGCTCTCGAGCGCGGCCGGCGCCGGTCGGTGGCGGCCGGCGGCCCTGTCGCTCGGTTGGGGCGCCGCCGCGCTGGCCGTGGCGCTTGTCTACGGGGCAGGGCGGATCGCGACGGCGCCGGTCGATGGGCGCTCCCTCGACATCCTCCTCGTGCAGGGATCGATCGACACCGAACTCAAGCACGACCCCGATGCCGCCGGCGGGGTGCTCGCCGAGTATGACGGGCTGACGCGCGAGGCGCTCGCCGACGGGGCCCGGCCCGATCTGATCGTCTGGCCGGAGACGATGTGGCGCTGGCCGATCCTCGAGATCGAGCCCGACCACGAATTGCCGGCCGATGTCGTCGAGCGGATCCTCGGGCCGGCGACCCGTGCGTCGGGGCGCGGTGACGGGGCTGGCGACAGGGCGGATGAGAACGACGGCGGCATCGAATCGGCCGCCATCCGTCAGGCCCGCTGTCGGGAGATCCTCGAGCAAGATCGGATCGATCCGCTCGCCGCCCACGCCCGGCGCTACGCCACCACCTGGCTTGTCGGTGTCGATCGCCAGCTCGCCTCCAATCGTTCCGCCAGCGGCGTCTTCCATTTCAATTCAGCGCTGTTCCTCGATGCCGGCGGCGTGCCGGTGGGGTGCTACGACAAGATGTTTCCGGTAGCCTTCGGCGAGACGGTGCCGCTGGCCGACCGGTTCCCGATCCTCTACCGGCTGACGCCGCTGCCGGCCGGGTTGACCGCCGGACGGGAGCCGCTGGTGGTGACGGTGGCCGGGTTGCGGGTGGCGCCAACGATCTGCTACGAGACGGCGCTCCCCGGCGCGATCCGCACGGTCGTCGACCGGTTGGCGGCAAGAGGCGAGCGGCCCGATCTCCTCGTAAACCTCACCAACGACGGTTGGTTCTGGGGATCGAGCGAGCTCGACATGCACCTGGCCAGCGGCATCTTCCGGGCCGTGGAGGTCCGCACGCCCCTGGCGATCGCCGCCAACACCGGGTTTTCGGCGGTCATCGACGGCTGTGGCCGGTTGGTGGAGCGCGGCCCGCGGCGGGCCACGACGACCCTTCGGGCCTCCGTCCACCCCGACGGCCGGACGAGCCCCTGGCTCCTGGCCGGGCCGGTCCCGACGGTCATCTGTGGCGCGATCCTCCTCCTCGTGGTGGTCGAAAAGGTCGTTTTTCCCCAGTTCTTTCGCCGTCGGTCGACCCTGCCGACTGCCGCGACTGTGCCGGTTGGGGATGGCGGCAGCGACGGGGTGGAGGATCGTTGACCCCCCTGCCGATCCACCACTATCCTGAAAATCCCGGTCGGTTGCTGCGCGGGGATGCCGCGCTCCAAGCCCCCGGTCCCCAGCCCAGGAAGGGCCCGCAGGCAAGCCATGAACACCATCGGCAAGATTTTCGTGTTCGCGCTGTTCATCATGAGCCTCGTGTTCATGAGCTTCGCAGTGGCGCTTTACTCGACGCACACCAACTGGCGCGACGAGATCATGCGGACGAAAGACCAGGTCAAGCAGGGCCAGCGCGTCGGTTGGAAGGCGCAACTCGACGATGCCCAGGCCGAGCGTGCCAAGCTCTCCGCCGAGATCACTCGTTACCAGGCCGACGTGGCCGCCTCTGAGGCGGCCCGCGACCAGGTGGTGGCGAAGATCCAGACCGCGCTCGAGGAGAAGAACAAGGACCTCGAGGTTCTGCGGAAGGAGAAAGAGGCCCGCGAGCTGGAGCGCGAGAAGGCCCAGGCTGAACTGGCCGCCGCCCGCCTCGAACTCGAGGCCGCCTCGAAGGTGGTCGCCGATCTCCGGGCCGAGGTCCGCACCCAGCAGGACAAGGTCGACGAACAGGTCGACCGGGCAGCAAACCTCGCTTCCGAGCTCCACGAGAAAGAATCGTTCCTCGAAATCGCCAGCGAGCGCCGGGCCC
>Ga0194055_10004601_pt1 | contig 10266 bp, 9 predicted proteins | sample SepL449m_MetaG_FD_155482 | JGI IMG/M metagenome (GOLD analysis project Ga0194055, IMG submission 155482) | Anoxic zone freshwater microbial communities from boreal shield lake in IISD Experimental Lakes Area, Ontario, Canada - Sep2016-L442-9m | ecosystem: Environmental > Aquatic > Freshwater >... | reverse complement strand
TGGAACGACTCCGCCGCCGAGTGCTCAGCCTGGAGTTGACGCAGCGATGACCGCAGGCGCAGCCCGATCTCCTGGGGCTCCACAGGTTGGGCCCTATGCCTCTGTGCCTGCTGGCAATGCGAGCTTCGGTGGCGGCGCTGGGGGTAACCCTGTGGGCCCGGCAGCTGCCTCGGCAGGTAGCGCTTTTCCAGCCACTGCTGGCTATGAACCGACTCCCACTCGCCTCGCCGATGCTCGTGGTGATGCGTCCTATCCGCAGCCGCAGGCTGCAAATGATGGATCGCTCGCCTCGGGATTAAGTTCCGCAGGGGCTGCGGATTCGCGGTATGCCAGTGCTGGCAGTCGCTTTGGCGGCGGTCCCCCCCCTGCTGGCCGAGCACAAGCCAGCTTTCCGACGGCTCCACCGGATCCCACAGTCGCCCCTGCGGCTGGCCTGACACCGAGCTTTGTGTCGCCGCCGCCAGCGCCGAGTGCTCCTGCGGCTGCCTTGCCCGGCAGCCTCCCTGCTCCGCCTGTTCGGCGGCCTGATCCTGGGTATCGTCCAGGTGGCACATCAAGCTACCGTTCCAGCCGTTCGATTCTCGTCGACGATCCGCCGCCCGCACCATCCGCAGTACGCACTGCCGCCTACGAAGTGCCGGCTGGAAATCCTCCAAGCGACTGAAAGCTCGGCTCAAAAACTGGTAGATTCTGGGCATCATGATTTGTTGCCGCCTCCAGATTTCTGTCCAGACCGCTCGAGCGGTGTACTGGTCGTTGCTCTTTCTTTGTGGGATGGCTCCGCTCCAAGCAGAGGAGACAGATCTCAAAATCTTGCCAGCAGCGCCGGCAGAGCAGGAAGTAGGCCAAGGCTGGCGAATTGTGCCGCAGGGTGCCCTAACGCTGCCTGACCATGCTCCAGATGCTGATGGCAAGCAGGTCTTGATCACGGGGCTCAGCGGCATCGCGTGGCTGGGGGAGGATCGCTACGCCTCGGTTTTAGATAATAGCAACCGCTTGCTTCTCTTCAGGGTCTCGCTCTCCCAAGTCGGCAAGCCGTTGGAAGTAAGGTCGCTTTCGATCGTAACGCTTGCTGAAGCACACGACTACGAGGATCTTGTTGCGTGTCCTACGGAGACGGCTTTGGCCTACGAGAAAAAGCCACCGCACGCTCCATCCGGCGACACCCATCGCACTGCATTCGAAGCGGTGTTTATTTGCGATGAAGACACTCCCGCCATCCGTATTTTTTCACTCGCGGATGGCAACCTGCTTGGCACCGTTCCCCTGCCCCCTCTTTTGAGTTCGCGCCGCGACAATCGGGGGCTGGAGTCGCTCGCGATCGATCCCGATCACTCCCATCTTTGGACTGCCAACGAGGAGGCGCTGGCAGAGGATGGCCCACTGGCCACGGTCACCGCAGGGACTGTCGTTCGGCTTGTGCGTCTGCCGATGCCTTTGCCTGCTGGCGGTTCAGAAAAATTGAAACCGGCAGCTCAGGAGAGGCACCATTATCAAGCTGCCTATAAAGTCGATCCACCCCACCGTTTTGTCCGCGTCTTTGGCGGTGAACCGCTATCTGGTCTTTCAGCGCTTGTGTCGCTGGGCAACGGCCAGTTGCTGGCACTTGAGCGAAGTGGCGGGCCGGGATTGCCTCCATTTGCGAATCGAATTTTCATTGTCGACACAACCGAGGCGGTTGATGTTTCAAAAATTCAATCGGATTTACACTCACAAGAGGAATGTTTTGCGCGGAAAAGACTCCTCTGGGCAGATTCGCTAGGGGTAAACCTTGAGGGCTTTTGTCTGGGCCCAACTCTTGCCGATGGCAACCGGGCTCTGATTGCAATTGCTGATAACGGCGGCATTGCCACACCCAATCAGTTAGTTGGATTGCAGTTGGTGTCGCCCCCCAAACCTCATAGTCGGGCAGTTGTGGGGGCAGCATGCGCAATCATTGCGATATCACTTCTGCTGGGCAGGATGAGCAGCGTCGCCACACGTCGACTCACCAACCCATGACCATATTTGATTCGATCACTTTTCGGGCTCTGTCGAGATCGTCTCCAGTTTCGTGCATGTAGAGTCGGATCGCATGCACTTTATCACCAGCAGCTTTAGAGAGGCACTCTCTTGCTGTGTTGCAGGGATTGTCACGAGAGTCTGTCAACCCAAGTGCCGACTTTGAGATAACCCAAGTGTCGCGAGGGCGACGCGTGAGTCGGAGAACGCGTTCTCCGGGATAGGCTTCTTCAACGACGGCCGCCGCGGCCTGCTCGTCGTTAGCCCATGAAATGATAATATGGGCAGTTGTTTCAATTTCAAAGAGTGGCATAGCGAAAACCCCTTTCAGTTTGCCCCACCTTACACTGCCCCAGAGGTGGGAGTCAATTGTCTGGCAGTGGCAAGCGGCCGACCGGCCAGACGGACCACTCAATAAGGTTTTTGTGTTGTCTATACTCGGAGCGGCATTCAATCGTTGAGATGGACAAAAAAACAGAAGAGATGGTTAGAGTGGCAGGGATACATTGAAGCTTCATTTTTTACGCATGGCGAGGAGGTGATCGATTGCGATACGACGCTAACGGTTTCCCAATCCCGCCTGAATTCGAACCCGTGCCACTGGGTCAGCAAATCTCAGGCAGTGTCCTACGGCCAGTCTTATCTGCTCCACCACCTTTGCCTCCGATTCGCAGTGGCTCTCGCAAACGCTGGCTCCTGGTGATGCTTGTCGCCGCAGGGCTTGTGCCAGCGATCGTCGTGCCAGAATTAATGCCGCTGATTCGGCAGGCAGTTGTTGAATGGTCCCTCGAGCGTGCCGCCCTGTGCGAGGCAAGGAACGACCTTGAAGGTGCATCCGAAAATCTTGGTCGGGCCCTTCATTGGCACGGCGATGATGTCGATCTGCTCTGCATGCGGGCCATGCTGCGGCTTGAAAGCCGTGATGCAGCAGGGGCCTTGATCGATGCCAATCAGGCCGTGGCCATCGCACCCACTGCGATTGCTCCGCTGCGAACTAGGGCGCTTGTGCAGGTCGTACTCAAAAATCCAGAGGCCGCACTGGCTGACGCAAAAATGGTTGTTGAATTAGCTGCTCGGGGCGATCCAGAGGCACTCAACCACAGGTCCTACATCCGCGCGTTAGTTGGCCGAGATTTGCCGGCCGCGATCGACGACATTAATGCGGCAATCGCGTCAGATGGGGAGGCATCGGCTGAGCTACTCGACACCCGTGGATTTCTCTTGCATCTGTCTGGAAAGCATCGAGAAGCAATCGACCAACTCAATCTCGCTATCGATTCGATGCAGCAGTTTCGACGGCAACTCTCCTTGCTAGCAGGTCGCATCGATCCGAGCGAATTGGCCCGTCGTAATCGCTCGCTGGAGCACGGACTGGCCGTGATGTTTCAGCACCGTGGCCTGGCCTGCCAAGCGATCGGTCTTGAGGCCCAAGCACAGCAAGACTTTGAACAGGCAACTCGAAAGGGCTTTGATCCAAGTCGAGGGATTTTTTAGGTTGCCGCGTGTGACTGCGCACGTTACAAGACGAGGGCCAACCGATTGTGAGAGGCCGCATGGGTGCTGTGCACAGAGCCGCGAGGCAAGGCAGGCAACGCAGGGATTGAATGATTTCCTGCGGCCCACGCGTTGCCCTTTTTTTGCGTTCAAAAAACCGATAGACTGATTTCTTGCGATGCGAAAAAACCCGTCGTCGCCGAAAGATAAGCTGCGACTCGCCCAGCCGAGTTGGGCCTCTTAGGTGGTAAACGGGGGTGTAGCTCAGTTGGTTAGAGCGCCAGCCTGTCACGTTGGAGGCCGCGGGTTCGAGTCCCGTCACCCTCGCTTTTCGCTGTTGGTTTTGTGTGTTGGTCGTGTCCGGTTGATTTTGTCCCAGTGATCATGAGCCGTGATCTTCAGTCACAAACGCATCTCTGGCACTGCTGTTGTAACGGGGGCAGCCAGTGGGCTCGGTAAAGCCATTGCCCTAGAATTGGCCCGAGACGGTTGGCGGTTGGCGATTGGCGCTGATCGATGTACCAGTCGAGGGCTTGGATTCAGGCGACTCTACCGCGATGGTTGAAGTGCTGAGAATTGCCCGCGCGTCTGGCGGCGGTGGCCTTATCGCTGCCTTTGATGTACGAGATGCCGACAGTTGGCAGCAACTTCATGACTGACTCCGCAGCGAATGGAAATCGCTCGATCTACTCGTCAACTCTGCTGGCTGCGGTGCGACCGGTGAAGTTGGTAGCCTGCCAGCGGGGCAGTGGCGACGGGTGATCGAAATAAACCTGATTGGCACGGCCCTTGGCTGCGAAACATTTTTACCGTGGTTGCGTGCTCATCCGCATACGTCGCACCTGATCAATGTCGCCTCAATTGCCGGAATTCTAGCGCCACCGTCGATGGCGGCCTATTCGGCGAGCAAGGCCGGAGTGATTGCACTCTCTGAGTCAATTGCTGCCGAATGCGGCCAGCGTCGTCCCGGGGTGACGATTGTCTGCCCCGGTTTTTTTCGTTCGGGCTTGCTGACAACGTGGCATTTCTCGTCACTTCTCGAATCGAAAGAAGCCACGCGTCGGATGCGATCGGCGTGGTGGTCATCCGAGCGAGTGGCGCGGCAAGCACTACGGGCGGCGAGACTTAATCGCCGTTATCTTGTCGTGGGCGTAACGGCCCGATGGCTGTGGCGGTTGAAGCGGCTTGCCCCACGCGTCACAACATGCATCATCCGCATGGTGTACAAGCGATTGACCCGCGACTGAAGTTTGAAGATGTTCGTCGATCGCGTTGTCTGGAAAGCGAGGTTCGGCAGCCATCACTTTGTTGCGGGCTTTGATCGCGGCCCGAATCTTATCAATACCCCGAACACTCTTTGAGGTGGACCCCATTCTTTGGACAGTCGGAGGCCCTGTAGTACCTGTATTAGGTGGAGCGCCACTGGACGGTGCCCCGCGGACCAAGCAGGAGCCGGCTGCTTGATTCACTGATCTTAAGCCCTTTCGGGAACATAATCCCAAATAGTACGCCACTGTGGGAGTGATGTCAGTCATTGCCCACCATTGGCCGCCAATCGGCCGCACCCCGGATGCCGAAAGGATTTCAGTTCCAACAGTAGGGGGGCACGTCAACCGCGCGAACAGCAAATACCGAGCATCCCGTTCAACCGTCACGTGAGACTTTTTAAGCCAGAATTTCCAGCCACGCGCGAATCTCATTTTCGTACTCGCTGGCCAAGCCACCCACGATCAGTTGGCGATGAAAACTGGCAGCACCTCCCTTACGAAGATCGGCATCTTCGGCGCTGGGAAACCGTTTGGATGGATCAGCAGCAATCAGGCCGCGGCAGAAATTCATCAAGAGTTCGTTGCAGGTTACTTCTGACGGCAAGAGTTGCGGCAGTCGGTGGACAAGAGACCGCTTTGCTTCCAGCAGGTCGCGGTACGACTGCAATCCCGCGAAGGGGGCTTGGCCTGCCAGCATTTCAATCAGCACATAACCCAGGCTAGCCAGATCGGATCTGGGTGTATTTTCCTTCCCCTCCAGAACCTCCGGAGCCGCATAGGCTGGCGTGCAGGTGCGATTGGCTGGAACATCATCGAGCGCTAAGGCCGAACCAATATCAATGATCTTGGCGTTGCCAGTTCGCTTGACCATGATATTTGAGCTTTTGATGTCGCCGTGAACAATTTCCTCGCGGTGCAGCGCGGCAAGGCCGGCCAAGCATTCCCGCACGATTGCAATTGCAACGCCGGGCTTGAGCCGCGACTGCTGCGGTCCAGCCGTTACGATCACATTGTTAAGATGATCCCAACGATCGTGGCTGACGCTCGCTTTGGTTTGTTCGAGTAGGTTTGGGGCGAGCAGTCGCGACAGATCGTAGCCGTCGATCCACTCCATCTCCATCATGCGAATGCGGCGTTGCTCGACAAAGTTTTGTACATCGAGCAGGTTGTCTTGCTGAATCTGAGCGACACGGGCGGCGACCTTTGCAATCCGACTCATTGCCTCGTCGTAGAGGGCTTCTGATTCATAGCGTTCAGGTGAAAAAACCTTGAGGGCAACCGGTAGCGAAAAACCATCAGTGCCCCGCCGTGTCGTCAAGAACACTACGCCCTGCCCCCCCGCTCCAAGACGGTGGGTAAGATTGTGGTATTCCGTCCAGCTCAGCCGGCCGGCGTCAAGGATTTCAACGTAACGGGAGAGTAGTTCCTCGGGACACCGGCCACCAACCTCCCCAGAGACGGAAATTGTGGGACGGCCTTCTTGATAAATCGTGGTGGTCATTGAGTGCCTGTGAGAGTGGAGCCGGAAGAGAAGCGATCGGGGGTTTTATGAGACCTGTGGTGGAGGAAATCCCAGTCGCTTGTCGACTGCGTTACGAAGCGGATGCCCCGATAAATACCTCTGGAGATTATCGCAATAAAAATGCGTCATTGCATCAATTCGGTGAGCCGATTGTCCTGCGACATGCGGAGTGATGATCAATCGCGGCGCATTCCAAAGACGGCTTTTTGCCGCCGGGGGTTCTTCAGGGGTGACGTCTAATGCTGCCGAATCGAGGTGACCACTTTGCAGGGCGTCAACCAAAGCATTTTCTTCAATAAGAAGCCCCCGGGCCATATTAATAAGGATCGACCCCTGTTTCATGGTGGCAATGGCGGAGGCATCGATCATGCCGCGCGTGAGGGGAGTCAGCGGCACACAGAGAAAAAGGATGTCGGCCTGCTCAAGAACAGAGGGGAGGGTTTCTGGGCCGCCCAAAAAATGGACAGCATCGGGTTTATGATAGGGAAAATAATCGGTAGCGAGGATTCGTACATTGAATGGAGCGAGCATTTCTACCATTCGGCGGCCGACCCCACCGAGGCCCACGACCCCGATTGTTGCCCCTGTTAAATCGCGGGTAGGCCGGCGGACAAACTCTCTTTTTTTCTGCTGTTCTAAAAAAAGTGGCAACCGTCGCGTGCAGGCTATTGCTAGACCAAGGGCATGCTCGGCCACCTGATTGGCTAGCACGCCTGAGGCACTCGTGACCAAAATCTCCGATTCGACAACCGCTGGCACCAAACAATGATCCAACCCGGCCGCCGACGACTGAATCCAGCGCAGTTGGCCCTTTGCCACAACGGCGTCCCAGGGCACAGCTACCTTTGGGTGACCGCAGAAGATGTCGGCGGTTGGCAGTTCCTGGGCAACCCGCTCTTGGCCCGCATTGATCAGCGTGGCTGCCGGCACAACCGCCTGAATCTGGGCGATGTGTTTTGGCTCAACGGGATAGCAGAGAACGATCTTCAAAGATGGCATTGTACTTTTGTCGCAGTTGGAGAGGAAAAAGAGCAACCCCGATGGCAGCCTATTTTTTCAGGCGAGAATACACTGAAGGCTTGCTAAACTGGAATCCGAGGTTTCAATAAGGTCTTGAACTGTGACTGCTGGCGAGGTCTGAGGCCTAGGCGAGGCTGACGACTTGCCAATCCAAAATTTCTGCTTTTAATTTCAGGGTACTCTTGTGTATTGTTGAATCGAAGAGACCACTGGTCGACGGGTAAACAAATGCGTTCAACTCTCCTGGCAGTAGCCGCCTTGGCGTTTCTCAGAATTGTTGTTGGTCTCCATTTTTTTCTGGAAGGTTCGAGCCACCTGCGTGATCCTGAGTGGTCGAGTGCTGGTTTTCGAAAGGCTGCCGTTGGACCGTTGGCTGAGAGTTTACGGGCCGGACTGCCGCAAACTGGCGATTGGTCAGGAACGCTGGGCGGTTCCAGCAGCCGTCCCGCGTCTGAATTGAGCGATGCGTGGAAAAAGAGCATTGTCGCAGCATGGAAAAAAAGGCTTGAACAAAGAGTCCAAGCCGTTGCATTGACTGCCGAACAGCAAGCCAGCGCTGACAGCCAACTCAAAATCGCCACCCAGGAACTCGATGATTTTCTGGCTCCTCTCGACGAAGAACTGGCAGATTATTCCCTACAAGTCCAGCGACTGGCCACGATGGACCGCGAGCCAACGTCAGCAGGCATTCCCTATGCCCGGCAGCGGGTGGCTAAAAAACGCCGTGAACTTTCGGCTCAGGCTACCGGTTGGATGAACGACGCGGCGGCCATTGGCGAAAAACTAGAGGGGGAGTGGGATCGGCAGATTGCTTCCGAGCTTTCGCCGTCTGTGCGCCTGCAATTGTCCAACGAGTTTCGGCAGACATCCCTCTGGAAGATCGATCGGTTTGTGAGTTGGTCGCTGGCAACCATCGGTATCTGTTTGGTGCTGGGCATCTTGACCAAGTTCAATGCCATGGGGGGGGTCTTTTTTCTGACCAGCGTGATTTTAGCCCAGCCTTTTTGGGTTGTCGGAGCCCAGCCAACGTATGATCAATGGGTGGAAATGGCTGCTCTGCTTGTGATCGCTGCCTTGCCCGCCGGCGGTTGGAGCGGCCTTGACTATTTTCTTTCAGCGTGGTGTCCGTGGTGTCGAAACAACAACGTTTGCTCGAATTAAAATCGAATCAAAAGTGAGGTGAGTCTATGAATTTAACGGAACCCCAGAAGGCGGTCGGTAAGGAAAACTTCACTGATGTTATCAATGTCACGCGGCGAGATTTCCTCACCGGCACGTTGGCTGCTGGCCTCGCCAGTGGTGCGGGCCTTGGATCGATCTACTTCGGCTACGGAAAAAGTGTTGGCAATCCGCTACGTGTTGGAGTGATCGGCACGGGCGATGAGGGAAGCGTTTTGCTCGGTGCCCACACGCCCGATTATTTGCAAGTCGTGGCAATCGCCGACGTTCGGCCCTACAACGTTTTTCGCGCGTTTCACGGAGATGTCTCTAGCCCCAGCTCGCTCACGGCCCGGCCTGGGCTGATGAGGAAATACAAGTGGTCCAGCGAGGATGCGGCTCGCAAGGAAGTCAAGGTCTACGGGGCTTACGAAGAACTTCTGGCAGACAAAAATATAGAGGCCGTGATCATCGCCTTACCGCTGCATTTGCATGCGGAGGCCAGCATCAAGGCGATGCGGGCAGGCAAGCATGTGCTGACTGAAAAACTGATGGGTCACAGTGTGCACGAGTGCAAAGAGATGGGGCGAGTGGCCAGAGAGACGGGTATGATTTTGGGCACAGGCCATCAGCGACACTACAGCATTCTCTATGACAATGCCGTCTTTACGATTGGTAAAGCGAAGTTGTTGGGCGACCTGCATTCCATTCGGGCACAGTGGCACCGTGGGAACCTGCCCGGAAACGATAGCTGGAAGCCAGCCATGCCGGGGGACGCCTCGCTCGTGAAGCGATTGGAGGGCTGGCAGAAGGATCTTGAAAATGCCAAACCAGCTGAAATTGATGGGTTGCAGAAAAAGATTGCCCAACTCAAGGCGCAAATTATGGACGCGGCCCTCGACGCCACGAAATGTGGCTACGGACCGCTGACGCTCCCGGATGGCTCATTGCGAACAGCGCTTGAAGAATTGGTCCGCTGGCGGCTTTGGAATCGTACCGGCGGCGGTCTGATGGCTGAACTCGGCAGCCATCAACTCGATGCCTCTGGCATTTTTGTCTCAGCCATGCACGGCGAAGGCAAAAAGATCAAGCCGCTGACTGTGACGGCTGTAGGAAACCGCAGCATTTTTCCAGCCGATCGTGAGATCGAGGATCACGTTTATTGCATGTATGAATATCCCGCCCCGGGCTATGAGGAAGACAAAAATAAGAAGATCGTTGTCACCTACTCCTCGATCAACGGCAACGGGTTTGGTGAATATGGCGAAGTGGTGATGGGCACAAAGGGTACGCTTGTACTCGAGCGGGAGCAGGATGTGATGCTTTACAAGGGTGCCGCTAAAGATACGCGAGTGACTGTTTCTAAATCGAAGGATGGCGCGCCCACGCTTGATACGACCGAGAGCGGCGGGGGTGGCTATGTTGCGGGTGGTAAGGGGGGTGGCGATGCTGCCCCGCCCAGTCGCGGCTACACCGAGGAGATGGAGCACTGGGCCTGGTGCATTCGGAATCCATCGCCAGAGAATCAACCTCGCTGTAAGCCAGAGGTGGCCATTGCTGATGCAGTGATTGCGCTGGTGAGTAACATTGCTTTAGCCAATCCCGACACGCAGGCCCGCATCGCGTTTAAGCCAGAATGGTTTGATATTGCCAGCGATGAAACACCAGAGGGTGTCGTTCCAGATATGAGTCGGGATCGGTATAGATTATGAACATGCATAGGTCCGTGGGGCACTGCTGCCTGTTTACTCAATACTGTGCCAGAACGGTTGTCGGGATCGTAGCAACAACAGCGATTTTGCT
>Ga0194055_10004600_pt1 | contig 10267 bp, 11 predicted proteins | sample SepL449m_MetaG_FD_155482 | JGI IMG/M metagenome (GOLD analysis project Ga0194055, IMG submission 155482) | Anoxic zone freshwater microbial communities from boreal shield lake in IISD Experimental Lakes Area, Ontario, Canada - Sep2016-L442-9m | ecosystem: Environmental > Aquatic > Freshwater >... | reverse complement strand
TCAGTTGAAACCATAGCGGAGTGGCAGTTAGGACAGGCTTTAATCATAGTTATGCTTATTGTACCTGAAACTTAAGCTTCAGACTATTGTAAAAAATACTGTTGTGATATAAGCTATATCTAGATTCAAAGTTATACATAAAAAACCAGATTATAAAATAATAATAAATGTAAGATAAACAATGCTTCAACACTTTATAACATCTAAAACTCGTCGAAAAATAATAACTGTCTTCTCGAAATATCCCGATTATCGAGTGCACGTTCGTGGTCTTGCAAAGCTGATACGAGAGGATCCGGGCAATGTTGCACGTGAGCTCGAGCGCCTGGCTAAAATAAAGTACGTTTTTTCAGCTAAGCAAGCTAATACTAAGCTTTATTGGGTCAATCCAAACTTCCTCCTTTATAAGGAATTACAGAGTATGGTACTCAAGACAACTCGAAAAACAAAGAAGGAACTATGAAGCGATTGATCAAAAAAATTATGCAAGATATTCGCCAGATTGACGATAAGAATAGGCAAGCTTTGGTTTATCGGACCAGTTCATATACGCAAGGCCACCAAGCCAAACCTCCAATTGGATTCCAAAGACGTTCATCTCACTCGTATTTTGTTCGCTGAGCCCTCATAATACATAGGTATGTCAGACCAATACGGTTCTGTGATTTGGGAGTTTCCAGATAAACAGGCAATTTTAGTAGAAGATTTAGTTAGTACTGTCTTAGACCGTCGTGGGTTTAATGTTGATGAAATCGATTCTCTATTGAAGCCTCGATACGCGGATTTACCAGATCCTTTTTTATTACCGGATATGAAAGACGCAGTTGATCATATTTTGAAACTTCGTAAAGCTGATCACGAAATCGCTATTTACGGCGACTATGATATCGATGGATTGACCGCATGTACATTATTAGCTGATGTTTTTAGTCATTTACATATTAAGCATCGTATCTACATACCGGATCGATTTGAAGAAGGTTATGGTATTAATATTCAAGCGGTTGACGAACTTCACAAAGAAGGCGTTCATACTGTAATTAGCGTAGATTGCGGCAGTACGGCCTTAGCCCCGGCTTTACGAGCCCAAGAGTTAGGATTGCATCTGATTATTACAGATCATCACACGCTAATACATGAAAAAATCCCTGGAGCATTAGCCCATATTAATCCACTACGTGCAGCCAGTAGCTATCCCGAAAGAAAATTAGCCGGTGTTGGTGTGGCTTTTGCCTTGGCGCGCGCCCTTCAGTCGACTATTCCGGACGATTTCGAAGCTGGTCAAGAGAAGTGGCTCCTAGATCTAGTTGTCTTAGGGACTGTCTGCGACGTAGTCCCATTGGTTGGGGAAAATCGGCTTCTGGCTCATTACGGACTCAGGGTGATGGCTAAGACTAAGCGGGTTGGCATCAGGTCACTAGCTTCTGTTAGCGGAGTCGATCTTAAGCAGATTGCGGCCGAGCATCTCGGGTTTAGATTTGGGCCTCGACTGAACGCGGCTGGTCGGATCGAGCATGCTCAGAAAGCCCTGCGGTTACTCACGGCTGACGACACAAATCAAGCCAACCTATATGCAGAGCATCTGGATCAACTCAATCAAGCTCGTCAAGCAACGACTCGTCAAATTGTATCTGAAGCTCGAAATGTTGCGGTGAATTATTTAGATGATCCAATCTTGGTGATTGGTGATGGCAATTGGTCACACGGGATTGTAGGGTTAGTAGCAGCTCGATTAAGCGAAGAATTGTTACGACCAACTCTTGTCATGCAATTCGAAGGCGATACAGCTAAAGGATCAGCAAGAAGCTTTGGGTCAATTTCGATAATCGACGCCATACGGTCCCAGGAGGATTTATTTGAATCTTTCGGAGGTCATCAGGCGGCCGCTGGATTTCGAATAAAGCGATCAAATATTAATGCATTGCGGGATGGGCTTAATGCATATGCCAAGACCGCTATTGATCCAGAGTCTTGGGTGAAGCGTCAGTCTGTTGATGCCTGGCTTGAGCCGTCATTTGCAACCGAGTCTGGTATAGAACAACTGACATTGATCGAGCCTACGGGACAAATGATGCCACCGGTTAGATTTGGCGTTATTGGCCAGGTGATGAGCTTACGAAAAGTTGGTCAAGATCAATCTCACTATCAACTCACGGTTAGATCTGACAACCATGACTATCGAATGATTGCCTTCGGAGCAAGTCAAGTTTGGCCCTGGCTTGAAGTTGGCATTGAGGCTAAATTTGTAATCCGACTCAGTCAATCCGAATGGCAGGGCGTAACCAAAGTAGAGTCTATCGTTGTTGATTGCATACCTCAGGATGGACAATTCGAATGAGCTTAGTAGTCCCGAAATTTATCCAAGCTATGAATTATACGGTGGCTGAGAAAAAGATACTCACAAAAGCGTATTATTTTGCCCGCAGTGCCCACAAGTCTCAATTTCGCAAGAGTGGTGAAGCTTATATCTCGCATCCCGTCGCAGTAGGGAAGATATTATCTGATTGGAAGGTTGATGTGCCGACACTGCAAGCTGGCTTACTGCATGATGTACTCGAGGATAGCTTATGTACAGCCGATGAGATGGAGCAGATTTTTGGGACAACAGTTACTCGTCTTGTCGATGCTGTGACAAAGATAGGGATCCTTCAAGGGCAGGTAGGTAAGACGACCAATCAAGATACTCTCGAAAACGTTCGAAAGCTGCTGCTTGCAATGAGTCAGGATATTAGAGTAATACTCGTTAAATTAGCAGACCGGCTTCACAATATGCGTACGTTGCAGCATCTCGACCACGAGCGGCAACAAAAAAAATCACGCGAAACGCTCGATATCTATGCGCCAATTGCTGATCGATTAGGTATGGGGGAGGTAAAGGCCGAGTTGGAGGATTTAGCCTTTCGGTACTTGCAGCCGGAAGATTTTAAGAATATTAGTAATCAAGCTAAGCAATATATTCGAGAAGGGGAAGCCCTACTGAATACAATAATCCCGGATATTTTAGCTGATTGCGATGCGGCTGGTATCAAATTCAATGTAGCTCATCGTATAAAACATGTATTCAGCATGTACAAAAAGCTCGATAAATATGACGGTGATTTTAATAAAATACGTGACTTAGTGGCCTTACGAATTTTAGTCCCTGACGTTACTTCATGCTATCAGGTATTAGGCTTAATTCATGCTCGGTACAAGCCATTACCTCATTATATTAAGGATTATATAGCCGTACCAAAACCAAACGGGTATCAGTCTTTACATACTACTGTTCTCGGGATGGGCCATATATTTGAGGTGCAAATTCGGACCCATGAAATGAATGAATATGCTGAACATGGACTAGCGGCACATTTCTATTATGATCAGTCAAAATCATCAGAAGTGTACAAGCAAGGGGCGGGCGTTACGTTACCAAAAAAGTATGAATGGGTACAAAATTTACTCGAATGGCATGATGACTTTGAGGGCGATGATGAAGCTCGTAGCTCACTTCATATTGACGCTTTTAACCAACGTATATTTGTATTTACCCCAAAGGGCGACCTCTACGATTTACCGGAAGGCTCAACTCCGGTGGATTTTGCATTTGCGGTTCATACGGACTTAGGCTTAGCTTGTCGCGGAGCAAAAGTAAACGGGTTGATAGCGCCACTTGATGGCCTGCTTGAAAATCGCGATATTGTCGAGATTTTTGCTTTTGATAAGCATCCAATACCTAATCGCGATTGGCTGAGTTTCGTCGTAACGGCAAAAGCTCGATCGAAGATAAAGCATTGGTTCAAAGTCCATGAGCGGACACTCGAAGAATCGGCGGGCCGGAAAATACTCGAGAAGATCTTGTCAGATTTGAATCAATCACATTGGGATCAATTGTCGTCGCGTCGGAAAAACCAATTATTAGAGTCCTTACAATCTAAAGATGTGGCGGATTTGTCGATTAATTTATATGAAAGTCGGATCCGACCCGAGGATATCCGAAGAGAGTTTAAGTTTTCGAGCCAACATCGACTCAGAGCTCTATTGCCTCAACGGCTCTATCGTAAGAAAGGGCCGCGTCCTGTGGCGCTTGTGCCAGGGATCGATCGGCAGTTTATTAGTCGAGCTGGCTGCTGTACCCCGATGTACCCGCAGTCAATCATTGGTTATGTTGGGCGAACTGGAATTCTCAAGATTCATCAAGAGCAATGCGACGTCTTGACTAGCGAACCGGAACGTTGCTTGCCGGCTTATTGGTATTTTGACTCGAGCGATCGATTAAGGGTCCTTGGGCAAAAGAGTCTTGCTGCTGGCATCCTTAAGGGGATATCACAACACCTGATAGGCTTCGATGCGCGAGCGCAGCACATCCTGAAGTCAAACAGGCAGGATCAGGTCATTTTTGATGTAAATTTGAGTTTAGTTCGGATGGATCGATTGCATGAACTGATTTCTGCAATCAAACGAATTCCGGGCGTCGATCAAGTTGATCATTCGATTCGGACCGATTAGCTGATTGGGCTTAAAGTCTTGCGAAAAAGCTTCATATCTGATAAAATTCTGACTTGTATAGTAATGCATAGGCCAAGACGCCTATCCTAATCTAAATCTAATAAGGATAACCAATCAGCAATGTTACACGTAGACCGCAAAGATGATGAATCATTAGAGAGCTTGATTCGACGATTTAACAAAAAAGTTACTCAAGGTGGCCTTCTTGGGTTAGCTCGACGTAAGAAATATTTCGAAAAATCTCTATCAAAGCGTGAAGAACGAGAAATTGCAATTCGCAAGCAAGCTCGAAAAGAAGAAAAGCAGCGCGAAATATTTAGTATTCGCGGCTAATGACGAAAAGAGGCTTGATATGGATCTAACCGATCGACTGGAAGCTGACTTAATCTCGGCTGCGAAAGCTCGAGATGAGATTAAGCTACAGGTATTAAGACTCCTTAAGTCTTCATTAAAAAATTATCAGATCGAAGTTAAACAGGATTTAACTCCTCAGCAAGCCCTTCAAATCCTCCAAAAAGAAGCCAAAAAGCGACAAGAATCAATTGATCAATTTACTCAAGCCGACCGACTCGATTTAGCTGATCAAGAAACCAAAGAATTAGCCGTCCTGAAAGAGTATCTTCCATCACAGCCAGAAGAATCAGAAGTTCGTGATTATTTGACTACTATCGTTCAGCAGGAGTCACTCGAAGGACCTTCAGCTATGGGGAGATTGATTAAAGAGGCTCGTGACAAGTACGAGGGGATTGACGGCAGTTTGGCATCACGGTTGGCAAAGGAAGTATTGGGTCTTTAGTAAACTATGAAGTTATCAATTAGCTTTGTCGAGCCAATACCTAAAGAATTTAGTTTATCTGCAGGCCAGCAATTATTTGCTGCCTGGCAGAAATTAGAGCAGCCTCATTTTGATGGCACAATCGTAGTTTCTTTTGTAGCCGAAACTGATATGAAGCAGCTGCATAAGCAGTCATATGGGATTGAAAAAAGTACCGACGTACTATCGTTTCGTTATGCGGACTCTAGCGGAGATCAGTCGGCGGCCGGGGAGATAGTCATTTGTGCGGCGGTTGCTCGACGTTACGCTAGGGTCCATAAGCTGGCTGTAGAAAATGAGTTATTAACCTTGCTGTGCCACGGTCTCTTGCACTTGAACGACTTAGATCATGCGACAGACCAAGAAAGAGTTATATTTGAGGAAAAAACTCGTGGTATTATGGATACAATTATGCAGGAGTCAGTATCTTTATGGTTAGCTTAATGAGTTTTAGAAATGCCTGGAAGGGCCTAAAGGCCGTTCTGAGTCGAGAGCGCAATGCTCGATTTCACGTCCTTATGGCAATATTTGTGACCATATCTTCGGTGTTATTGAATGTCGGTTTAGCCCAGTTTGCTTTGCTGATTGGTATGATTACGCTGGTCTTCTTCGCTGAGGTGGTTAATACAGCGATAGAACGTACGCTCGACCTCATAGTCACTGAGAACAATCAAGTCGTGAAGCTGGTTAAAGATATGATGGCTGGTGCCGTCATGATTACAGCGGCTGGAGCGGTTCTGGTTGGTCTATGTGTGTTTATTCCAGCTATTTTAACGGTACTTGCCCGATGATTATCATTCTCACTGGACCACCCGGAAGTGGCAAAGATACTCAGGCGGAACTGCTGGTTCGAAATAATGATTTTCTCATGATCAGTCCCGGCGCTGTACTAAGGGACAGGGCCAAAACCGATCCAAAGCTTGGACAAGTACTTGCTCAAGGCGATTTGGCTGATGACTTAGTGGTAAATCAGATTATTTCGGATTTTATAGAACAAAATCCTGGCAAGTCGATTATATTAGACGGTTTTCCACGGCATCTCGAGCAAGTCAGCTGGCTAGTCTCGTTTCTTGATCGGCAATCACTATTAGATACTGTTTGCGTTATTCAATTGACCGCTCGTGACGAAGTTGTAGCTGAACGGGCTCGTAAAAGACATCGAGAGGATGATTCCCCAGATAGCTTTGCGCGTCGACTGGCAGTATTCGATCAAGAGATTATGCCTGCAATTACCGCTCTAAAAAATCAGTTTCCGAACCACGAAATTGATGGCACCGGCACAGTCGCCGAAGTAAATCAACGGATTACTGCTGCTCTGGAGCTAAGCTCATGAGAACGCAAATTAAAACTCAAGCTGAAATCCAGTCGATGCGTCATTCTGGCCGCATATTAGCGGAAATACTTCAGGAATTAAAGCAGGCCACGGTAGTCGGAATGCCGACTGAAGAATTTGATCGGTTAGCTCGTGAAGCTCTTCATAAGCGACGCGCTAAAGCGGCTTTTCTCAACTATAATGGGTTTCCGGCCACAATCTGCGTCTCAATAAATGATGAGATAGCGCATGGAATTCCGGGACCCTACGAATTGCAGGAAGGTGACTTGGTTCATTTGGACTTTGGAGTTATATGGGACGGGATGATTACTGATGCTGGTTTGTCTTTTATTCTTGGCGAAGCTACGGCGGACCAAAAACGTCTTTTAACTGGTACCGAAAAAGCCCTCTATGCTGGTATTGAACAGGTCAAAGATGGCGTTCGAGTCGGCGATATTGGATCAGCTATAGAGAAGGTTCTACTAGCACATAAGCTTGCAGTAGTTTACGAATTAGGTGGACATGGTGTAGGGCATCAAGTCCATGAAGATCCCTATATCCCTAATTTTGGATCTGCCGGGACCGGTGAAGCCTTGAGAGCAGTAGCGATTGAGCCTAATGTTAGCTTGTCTGGACATGATATGCATCTTTTAAAGAATGGGTGGACTTGGTCTACTAAATCTGGAGCTTTAGCCTGCCAATTCGAACACACTGTTCTGGTAACTGAATCAGGCTATGAGATCCTAACGTCTCTTTGAACATATAATGTGTTCAAAATATTTACTGCATACAATATTTGCACTTTATCTTCGTGGGGTATACAATTTTTGTATCCAATAGTGCAACATAAGGATGGGTGAAATGGCTTCAAAGAACGAAACAACTGCAGTAGGACTCGATATCAGCACCAGTAAGGTTGTCTGTCTAGTTGGGATTACCCAGCCGGATAGTCCAAATCTATCTGTTGTAGGTATTGGGGTTGCTCCTTCGAGTGGTTTACGTAAGGGTGTAGTTGTAGATATAGAAGAAACTGTAACTGCGATCACCTCAGCGCTGGAAGAAGCTGAGCGCATGAGCGGTGTTGTGATTGAACGTGCCACTGTATCGGTTGACGGCAGTCATATCCAGAGCTTAAATTCTCGTGGAGTGATTGCAGTTAGTCGGGCCGACAAGCAGATTAGTCGAGAGGATATGGATCGAGCAAGTGAAGCCGCCGCCGCATTGTCGCTAGAAACGAATCGCGAAATACTAAGGGTAATTCCGAGAACCTATATTGTGGACGGTCAAAGCAATATTAATGATCCGTTCGGAATGAGCGGGGTGCGTCTCGAGATAGATACTCATATTCTAACAGCGTCAATCCCGGCTATGAAGAATCTTGATGATTCGATTCATCGAGCCGGCATCACCACGAATGGTCACGTCATTGCACCGTTAGCCTCGGCTCGAGCCTGTTTAACGAAGCGACAAAAAGAACTAGGCGTTGCGGTGGTTGATATTGGGGCTGAGACTACTGGTATCGCTATATTTGAAGAAGGTCGGGTCAGTTTCTCAAGTATTATACCGATTGGCTCAAATCATATAACCAAAGATATTGTGTATGGACTTCGAACAACCATAGATATTGCTGAAAAGCTTAAGACTCAATTCGGTGCCGCTCGCAAATCAAGTATTAAAAATACTACAAAACTTGATCTTACAAAGATTGGCGCTAAGGGCTCACTTATGGAACGAGAACTTGATCTCATTATCTGCTCTCGTCTAGAGGAGATTGCAGGTCTCATAAAAACAGAAATTACTCGATCTGGTAAGGAGCGATTGCTATCTAATGGCATTGTATTGACGGGAGGAGGTGCTAAGCTCCCAAATATTGAAACATTTCTCGAGGCGGAGATAACGCTACCGGTCATGATTGGTGAGCCAATCGGTATTACAGGGATTATTGATCGTGTCAAAGATCCTGCCTTTAGTACGGCCGTCGGTTTGCTGTTTGAAGATATGGATCGACCTCAAAATGGTTCCTCAGTAAATGATCGAATTGGTCAGATATTTACTGGAGTTCAAGGATTTATTCGTGGGTTAACTGGTAGAAAGAATTTCTGAATACGTTGTTTAGTCAGGTGTTTGAATCATATATAGGTTCAATAATATCTTCCAGAAATCTTGAACCAAAATTTGACTCGACGTGTATACATTCTTTATACTACTAATAGTTTGAGTAATATATGTGTGAAGCAGATCGGACGTAATGGTAACGAATCGGTGTGGGCTGATGACTTACAGAGAGAATAGCGGACATAATAAGGGGAGAGGGTGACTATGGCGGAAATTCTGCCCGATATCGAGGCATTTGCTCGCATCAAAGTAATTGGCGTAGGCGGTGGAGGAGGTAACTCACTCAACCGTATGGTTCAGTCTAAGATGCGGGGCATTGAATTTATCGCAATTAATACTGATGCTCAAGCGCTGCATTACAGTCAGGCGAACAAAAAAATTCATATCGGAAAAGAAACCACTCGCGGGCTTGGAGCTGGTGCCAATCCGGATATTGGCCGACAGGCCGCTGAAGAAAGTGAGCAAGAGATCTATGCTGCTCTGAAAAATAGTGAGATGGTATTTATTACAACCGGAGAAGGTGGTGGTACAGGGAGTGGAGCGGCCCCTGTGATCGCGCAGATTGCCAAGGATTGTGGAGCTTTGACTGTCGGAATTGTGACGCGACCATTCAAGTTCGAAGGAGATCGACGTCGTAAGATATCTGAAGAAGGCATTCAAGCTCTTACTGATAAGGTTGATACTTTGATTGTGATTCCAAACGACCGGATACTTCAAATTATCGATCGCAAAACTTCGCTACTCGATGCATTCGCAACGGTTGATGATATTCTGAGGCAAGGAGTCCAGGGTATATCTGATTTAATTACGGTAAATGGATTGGTTAATTTAGATTTCGCTGATGTCGAGTCGATCATGCGTGACGCGGGCTCAGCCTTAATGGGGATCGGTGTTGGTAGTGGTGACGATCGGGCAGTGGAGGCTGTTAAGCAGGCGATTGATAGTCCATTACTGGAAGTCTCTATTCAGGGCGCTAAGGGTGTCTTAATCAACTTTACAGGTGGTCGTGATATGGGGATGCACGAGATTGAAGAAGCCGCTAAATTAGTCCATGATTCTGTTGATCCTGAAGCTAATATCATCTGGGGTATGGTCTTAGACGAAAATTCTAATAATGAGATTAAGGTTACCTTAGTTGCAACTGGCTTCGACTCAATTCGAGGATCTAACCAGGTTAATTTTTCTGGAACTAGTAAATTATTTTCACGATCAGTTGGTGAACTTGAAGATGAGCATTTAGAACAAAAAATAGCCTCTCCACCAGTAATCGTGCAAGACAACGAAAATGAATTAATGCAGCCGAGCTTTAATCAGGTTGATCAGACGCCGGAAGAAATAGCAGAAACTCCAATTCAAGAAGATAGTTATTTGGCTCGAGGGCCCCGAGCACGTGAGGATGTTTTGTATGATGTTGAACCACTAATACAAAATCAAACTGATGCCATCAATAGTATCGAGCCTGATCAGGACGCAGAGAGTCAGTCGGGTTTTCTCGGCATCGTTGACTCAGAACCAGAGATGGTAAAAGAGCCAATCCG
>Ga0194055_10004598_pt1 | contig 10271 bp, 6 predicted proteins | sample SepL449m_MetaG_FD_155482 | JGI IMG/M metagenome (GOLD analysis project Ga0194055, IMG submission 155482) | Anoxic zone freshwater microbial communities from boreal shield lake in IISD Experimental Lakes Area, Ontario, Canada - Sep2016-L442-9m | ecosystem: Environmental > Aquatic > Freshwater >... | reverse complement strand
GGTCTATAATGTAACGCCATCGAGTGCTTGTACTCTACCCGATGCAATAGTCGCTGCGGGTAATCCTGCTGGCTTCGGTAGTTGCCCAGCCGGAGGATCGTCAAATACTATAAATGTTGGGGCAGGTGAATACTTTGTCATCGGAAGCTTGCCAGATGTTAATTACGATGGCGACCTATCAATTGTCGGCGAAAATCCAACTACAACCATACTTGACGGTAATGCCTCAAATGCTGGACTGCGAATTGATCCGCCATCAGACAACAACAACTATTCGATAAGTAATATTACATTTAGAAACTTTGTCAGCTTAGTAAGTGGGCCGCTGGACTACCGAAATGCCATAACCTCTTACAGAGGCAATATGGACTTAAATAACCTTATCATTAGGAATAATCAATGCTCTAATCCTAACATCCCTGTTTGTGCCTTATTTGGCAATGCGGGCAATGAGAATACCATCTTCAATATGACCAATAGCTCCTTTTATTACAATTTTGGAGTATTCTTGTTTGCAAATGGTAATTTTTCTTCTGTTGGTGCTGGCTCCACGGCAAACGTAATCAATAACACACTAAGCAATAATAACTCCTCGGTCTTTAATATCACCAATGTCGTCTCGGGTGCAATTGTAACTGCAAATGTTATAAATAATACTATCGCAAATAATTCTGGGGCTGGCCTAGATGGTATATTCTCATTAAATCTTAATAGTCCGGATTTGACCTTACAGCCAGTTACTGTGAATCTTAAGAATAATATTTTTTATGCCAACAATACTGACTCTGGAGGAAGCTGCCCTAGCACAATTAGGCCAGAAGACACCATTACCTCGCTGGGTGGCAATATTTCAAGCGATTCATCGTGCCTGCCATACTTTATTGGTAGCGATAAAAGTAACATCGATCCATTGCTCAATGTCCTTACTCTAGATAATGGTACCTATGTTAGGCCACTTGCAGGTAATTCACCAGCAATCGGATCGGCTATTTCATCTGGTGCACCAACCACCGATCAGCGCGGCGTAACGCGTCCCCAAAATGGCTCCTATGATTCTGGTGCGTATGAGTATAATGGCCCAACTGTGCCTAGTGGAAATACCCCGTATCCGCAGGCTGGATATTTGACTGGTACCGGCAGGGATATGCGTTGGGTACTTTTGGCGGCTGCTTTTTTGATTGCATCGGGCTTTATATTTGCTATTAAAAACTACCACCAGAGAAGACCTACAAAAAAGTAACATCAATATTTTTTTGGATAGGTTATAATTAAACTGCGATAATAGCCTAGCAATGTCAGCATTATAAGCACTAGCTATATGAAAAATAATATAAAACACACCAAACTTACTTGCGCCATAGCATCTGCCTTAATTATTCTGGGCCTATGGGTCGGCTCTACTTCATTTTCATTAAATTCGCCAATAGCCAGGGCCTTAGATAGTAATATCACTAACGGCATTACTGTGGACTCCACCCTAGACACCCCAGACGCCACCGTTGGCAATGGTATATGCGACGACGGCGCTGGTAATTGTACCCTGCGAGCCGCTATTCAGGAGGCTAACAGTAGTTCAGATTCTTCTACAATCAGCTTCAATATTTCTGGTGGTGGCGTGAAGACGTTTTTGCCAGCCACTCCACTTCCGAATATTACCGAAACTCTTTCGATAGACGGCTATACGCAGACGGGGGCTAGCCCAAACACAGCTGTATCGCCACGGCCGTTTAATGGCACTTTGCTAATCGTAATAGATGGATCAGCTTCAACTAGTTCGGGCACAAACGGCATAACCATTAATGCTAACAATGTGTCGGTGCGGGGACTAGTGGTACATAGCTTTAATTTTGATGGATTTGGAGTGAATGGCAGCAACAACATCATAGCCGGCAACTATATTGGCACCGACCATACAGGCCTTCTTGACAGAGGAAATTTCCAAAGAGGCGTAGGCAACGGCACAGGCACTAGCTACAATCTAACAATTGGTGGCCTAGAGCCTGGAGACAGGAACATAGTATCCGGCAATGTGGGCCCAGGTATAAGCCCAAATGCCGGACATAAAGGCTGGAAAGTGCTAGGCAATTACATTGGTCTGGGTAGTGACGGCCTTACTTCTGTTGCCAATAGCACCTACGGTGGCTCTGGTGGCTTGTCCATAGATAACGATGATGATCACTGGATTGGTGGCGAATTAGCTGGTTCAACTAATGTCATATCTGGCAATAATTCTTTTGGGATATTTCCTGACAACACCAAAAACCTCACTATTCAAGGCAATATAATTGGCCCAGACTGGAAAGGTAGCCCACTAGCCAGTAATCCCCAGCTGGGCGGGATTGGCATGCCACCTATAAATGGGCCTATAACAACTGCCTTAATAGGAGGCACTAAAAACACTCAGTCTAATTTAATCGCCCATAACAAAGGTACTGCCGTGGCAATATTATCGGCCACCAGCGGCGGCTCGATTCTGTACAATTCTAGCAATATAGCTGTACTCGGAAATAGCATTTATGGCAATACCCCAGAGGGCAGCTTCCCGCTTAGTAGGTCGGCACTAGGTATAGACTTAGCTAGTGTGAATTTGCCCGAATTCACAGTTACAGGCCTTGGGCCAACCTTAAATGATGTTAATGATATAGATGCTGGCCCCAACTACTATATGAATTTTCCAATCATAACAGCTGCCTCACAGAATATGTCTCAGCTTGCAGTGAGCTTTAGTCTGGATGCAGCAAATAGCACCCAGGACGGCCTTTATAGGGTGGAGTTTTTTGCGAATGATTTAGCGGACGAATCGGGCTATGGTGAAGGTCAAAAGTACTTGGGCTTTATCAATACAACTAACGGCGGCGGCAAGCAAGCTAACCTAACCCTAGAGCCGAATGTAAATTTGACTGGCAAGGTACTCTCAGCCACAACCACTGCACTTAGTAGCACTACAGCAAGTGGCTTTGGCTCAACTAGTGAGTTTGCTAAAAACATATCTGTTAATATAATTGCAGCCCCCGGGGGCAGTACTTTAGCTAGAACCTCAAATGACACGATTATGGTTGTATCTTTGCTTGTCTACGTACTTTTATTCGAGTCGCTTGTGCTATTTAGATTGGCGCAATTATATGGAGGTTTCGGTAATTTATTTAAGTTAGCTAAGCAACATGCTAGCTCATTAATTAAACGCTCATAAATAATTTATGTATAATGAGATTATGAACAGTCGAATACTACCCCTCAATACCCAGGCAATCAGTGAGACAGGCCAGTGCGTTATTTATGTCATGAGTCGCGATCAAAGAGTGCAAGACAATCACGCTCTTTTGCGCGCCAAGCAGATTGCCACAGAAAACAAGCTGCCATTGGTGGTGGTATTTAATGTCTTGTCAAAATCTGGCGATAGAGCACAGGAACAATACCAGTTTATGCTGGCCGGTCTAAGGCAAGTTGAGCTAGAGCTTAGTAAGCTTAGTATTGAGTTTGTTTTGTTTTTTGAAGATCAGGCCAGCCAGCTTATAGCCGAGCTAAATAAACTTAAGCCGGCCGCACTAGTTTTTGACTTTAGTCCGCTTAAGGGGCCCAGACTAATCAAAGACTTCATTGCAAAAAACGCTACCTGTAGTGTTGAGGTGGTTGATACTCACAATATTATTCCTACTTGGGTGGCGTCTGAGCACGAAGAATTTGCTGCCCATACTTTTCGCCGCAAAGTACATTTGCAGCTCATGAGCTGGCTAGAGGAACCAGCAAAACTTCAAAAGCACAGCTATAAGCTAAAATCAGCCCTAACTCCTAATTGGGCCCTTGCAGACAAGATTGCCCAAAAAATCAAGCCAAATGGCACTCATATTAGCCAGATATCGGGCTCAGCTGCTGGCCTGGCTCACCTAGAAGATTTCATAAAAAATCACTTGGCTGACTATGCCAGTGATCGCAATGTCCCTACTTTAGACGGCTTGAGTGGCCTCAGCCCATACCTACACTACGGCCAAATATCGTCTTTGCGGGTAGCACTTGAGCTAACTCGCGACCACACGCCACTACTTATTAAAGAACCGCGCCTGGCCAAATACGAAGGCGAGCCAACGCTTGGCGATAGCATTGACGCCCTTCTCGAAGAGCTAATTGTTCGCAAAGAGCTAGCCGACAACTATTGCTATTACAACCCAAGCTATAAAACGCTTGAAGGCGCCAAAGATTGGGCCAATAAGACTTTGGCCGAACACCAAGATGACAAAAGAGAATATATCTATAGCCTAGCTCAGCTAGAAGACTACAAAACTCACGACCCGGCCTGGAACGCTGCCCAGGCTCAAATGCGCAAGACTGGCAAAATGCATGGCTATATGCGCATGTACTGGGCCAAGAAGATTTTAGAATGGAGCCCCAGCCCAGAGCTCGCAGTTAAGCACGCCAACTACCTCAACGACCACTATTCTATAGATGGCGGCGACCCCAATGGTTATGTTGGCGTACTATGGTCTATTGCCGGCTTACACGACAGAGCTTGGTTTGGCAGGCCGGTATTTGGTAAAATTCGCTATATGAATTATAACGGCCTCAAGAACCGATTTGATGTGGAGGCATATATCAAAAAATGGCTACCCTAGAAAACAAAACTGCCATTGTAGTGCTTGGCAATCAGCTCCTCAAAGACCACCCGGCTCTAAAGCAGTACCCAGACTCAACAATTATAATGATTGAAGCAGATAGCTTGTTTTCAAAGCTTCCGTATCATAAGCACAAGCTAGTGCTTATTTTGGCTGGAATGCGGAATTACAAAACCTACCTTAATTCTATCAAGCGAAAGGTTGTATATATTGAGCTCAAGAAATCAAGCATCTATAAGACTGAGCTCAAAAAAATAATTGTATCGCATCGTTTTAGTCAGCTCGTCTGGATGAGATCGAGCGACAAAGGGCCAAGTGCAATGCTACAAGATTTAGCAAGCAAAATGAATCTAGAATATCACGAGCTTGAAAATGAACAGTTTGTGACACCACTTGAGCTAAGCAAAAAATGGTTTGACGAAAAACAAAAACCAATCATGGACATCTTCTACCGCTGGCAGCGCGGGCGTATGAATATTTTAATGGTAGATGACAAGCCAGAAGGTGGAAAGTGGAGCTTCGACGAGCTCAATCGCCAGCCGTTACCGAAAAATATCAAAATCCCTGCACTTCCAGGCGTTAGACCGGCAAACTTTGAATCAGCCGCCAAAGACGTTGAAAGCTTTTACCCTAGTAATGCTGGTAGCACCAAAGACTTCTGGTTACCTACAACCCACGGCGAAGCAGAGCATTGGCTCAAAGATTTTATTAAGCACCGCCTTTCAAACTTTGGCCCCTACGAAGATGCCATGTCGTCTGGTGAGGCATTTTTGTTTCATTCAATTCTATCGCCAATGCTCAATATTGGTCTTTTGACGCCTGCGCAAGTGCTAGATTCAGCCGCCAGGGAGTACAAAAAAGGTCAAGTGTCTATCAATTCTTATGAGGGTTTCGTGCGTCAAATTATTGGCTGGCGAGAATATATGTATGGCCTGTATATGCACAAACAAGATAAGATTGTCGGTAATTATTTTGGCTTCAAAAAGAAGCTCGAGCCTTGGTGGTATAGCGGTGATATACCAAAAGACCTAGAGCTCCCAGTGCGAGAAGTCTTAAAAACAACTTATAAGTACGGCTACAATCACCACATCGAGCGCCTCATGGTCTTGGGGAACTGGTTCTTACTAAGTGGCTACGACCCAGATGATGTTTATAGGTGGTTTTGTAGTCTGTATGTCGACGCCTACGAATGGGTCATGGTTGCCAATGTCTATGGCATGAGCCAGTACGCCGACGGTGGTTTTACTGCCACAAAGCCCTATGTTTCGGGTGGTAATTATTTACAAAAAATGGGCAAATGGTGGCCTAGTCTCAAGGCCGCACAAGACAGTGAATTCACCATTTTATACTGGCAATTTATTAAAAATAACTCCGATAAATTCAGTAAAAATCATCGTATGGGCTTGATTCTGGCTCAAGCCAAAAAGCGTAAAGACTAGCTAAGGCCAATAAGTACTGCGCCGGCAACCATCAATACTGCACCTTTTAGTCGGGGAAGAGCTTTCTTTTCATTCAGTACTAGATAGGCTAAAACAACAGCAAAAACTGAGCTTAATCTTTTGATAGACAATACATAAGTCACTAGTGCAGTCTTGAGCGCCAGAAGCTGCAGGTATATTGCTGAGACGCTAAAAAATGATGAGCTAAGTATCAATGCCTTGTGGTCTTTCAATTTTACAAACTCTTTTCTTTTCTTGACTATAACCACCGGCAGAATAAGCAAAAATACAAAAAAGTAAACATAGAAAATCCAAACACCAACGCTAACAAGCTTTAGGCCACTTTTATCAAAAACGGAAGCAAGTGCAAAGAGTGCTGCTGCCGCTACACCCAGAAGTGCTGGCTTGTAAGTTACAATTCGAACCATGATTGATCTAAAGCTTTCTTTAGGGCTTTTATCAAGGAATATACCTCCTATCACTATCAGTACTATGCCCAGAAGCCCAATTGGCCGAGGTGTTTCATTTAGGAAAAATATTGCAATGACTAGTATCAGCAGAGGTGTAATTGTCTGGATAGGTGCAATCAAAGATAAATCACCCTTTTTTAATGCAAGTAGTAATATAACTCCAGCTGCCGCCGCTGAAGCTGCCGTAAAAATAAGCAGGATGAGTGCATTTATCGGTAATTTCAAAAGCTGCTCAGATGTAACTAGGGCAATAGCGAGCATGGTTACGGCCCCAAAGCCATGTATGAATACCGATACCGAAAAAGCATCTTGCTTTTTTGAGACTAGCTGTTTATTGAATAAGCTAGCCAAGCTATCGCTAAGCGCGCATAGAACTGAGTATATAATCCACATACTTAAGTATTATACATGCAAAATACAATCAAAAGTACTTGCGCTTATGACCTGTAAGCACTAGAGTAATAGGTATTAGTAATTATCTCAATTATAAATAAGGAAAACAAATGACTCAGCAGTTTATCGCCAGCAATATATTTACAGCTCCTAGCAGTAAATCTAGTAAAATTAAAAATATCATCGCGCTTCTAGCCGTTACACTTTTAGCAGTGCTAGTTTCTTTTATTTTTGCCCCTAAGGCTCATGCCACCACCTATAATGTGGCACCCACACCGGCATTTGGTAACTGCGATATTTACAGCGCCATTATTGCTGCAGATACCCAGGCTGCCTCTGGCTTTTGCCCAGCTGGTAGTGCCTCTAATACTATAAATATGTCTGCCGGCACTTATGGTCTTTTTGCCGATGTACCGCCCATTACCGGCTCATCTAATATTAACATTGTTGGTGCTGGTGCCGAAAATACCATTGTAGACGGCACAGGTAACTTTAACGGCTTAGTTATCAGTTCTGCTACCGAAAATACCTATTCAGTAAGTAATCTTACCTTTCAAAATTTTTCACCTCCGGCTGGGCACCCTGTATTTGCGATTAGTTCAAATGTAACGGTTGATAGTGTTATTGGCAGAAACAATACTTGCTTGAATTTTGCTGGCGGGCCAGTGTGCGCCTTATTTTTAAGCTTTAGCGATCAACCTATCACTATAAATATTAAAAATAGTGCTTTTTACGAAAACACGGCAGTTTTTGTACTGGCAATTTCTAATGCCGAAGGCAGTAAAATGACGGCAAATATAACTAACAACACCTTTAGTGGCAATAACGCCTTTCCAATAGATATACTCAATCTCTCTTCCTATGGCCCCACCACCATGACTGCAAATATCACTAATAACACCTTTGCTCAGAATGCTCAAGCTCAAGACTTCGGCGACCCTAATTTGGGTGCGATAAATGTCAATGTATTCGCTGGTGAAGCGGTTTATTACCCAGCAACAGTCAAGCTCCTAAACAATATTTTCTATGCAAACTTAAATTTAAGCACTGCACAGAACTGTCCTGCAGCCCCGGGTACCAATGGTACAATTACCTCCCTCGGCGGCAACATATCAGACGACAATACTTGCGCAACCTACTTCACCGCAACTAATGATCTTAACAGCACCGATGCTCTTATAAGCCCCCTAGCTCTAGATATGGGTACCTATGTAAGAGCAATTAATGCTAGCTCACCCGCCTACAACAACGCCATTGCCTCTGGTGCTCCTAGCACAGATCAGCGAGGAGTTGCTCGCCCACAAGAAGGTGGCTACGACAGCGGTGCATACGAATACGTTACCCCTGAGCCAACACCGACTCCTACTCCCACACCTGGAACATTAGCTTCTACGGGGTGGGACACCAGACTACCAGCTCTACTAGCCACAGTACTGGTACTTACTGGCCTCACCGGCCTAGGCTACGCTTTTAAGAAATAGAGTAGATGAGCCACATACCTTATGTAAAAAGTACATGCAAAGCTCGCTCAAAAGTACTTGCGCTTGTGCATTGTAAGCATTACAATAATATCTATTAGAGATAATTTTATTATAAATGAGGAATACAAAGGAAATACAAATGACACAGCAATTTATGACCAGCAATATGTTTGCCAGCCCAGATAGTAAAACCAGTAAAATTAAAAATATCATCTCGTTTCTAGCTGTTACAGCTCTAGCCGTGCTTGTTTCTCTTATTTTTGCCCCTAAGGCTCACGCCACCACCTATAATGTGACCCCTACTAGCTCTTGTTCGCTGGTCGAAGCTTTTGAAGCTGCAGCAACAGATTTAGCTGTTGGTACTTGCCCTGCAGGTGAGGCCACACTGGATACAATAAATGTTGGGGCAGGTACCTATACGCTGGCCGCCGCACCACCCACTGCATCAACAAACGGCGATATTTCTGTTATCGGCGCAAGTGCCACTACCACAATTATTGATGGCGCTGGGTTTACTGGTTTTAGATTACTTTCTGCAGGTGCAACCCCCACGCTATTAATTAGTAATCTAACAATGCAAAACTTCACTTCATCTACCGCATCTGGCCCGGAAGCAGTTATTGTGTCTTTTACGGGTAATCTTATAGGCGACAAGCTTATTGTCCGTAACAATTCCTGCGCAGACGAAAACCTACCAGTATGCGTGCTTTTCGGCAATGCCTCAGCAGCGGCGGCTAACACCTTTACTCTCACCAACAGCGCATTTTACAACAACTCCTCTTTTGTACTCATAGGTCTACAAAACGGAATATTTTCTGGCACAGTTACTCCTGGCGCTGGCATCACTCTAAATCTTACCAACAATACATTTAGTGGTAACACCGGCACTATTCTAGGGCTAACTAATATTTCTCCAGAAACAACAGTGACTGCGAATGTCACCAATAACACTTTTGCTAGCAATACGGTAGCTGCAGGTGCTGTATTCTATATGAATGGTAATCCTGACCCTACGCCTTATTCAACAATCTTAAATCTAGAAAACAATATTTTTTATCAAAATCTAGACGCCAATTCAGGCCAGGCAACTTGCCCAACTGCCTTAGACCCTACAGCTACAATTACCTCTCTCGGCGGTAACATATCAGACGACAACACTTGCGCTACCTACTTCACCGCAACCAACGACCTCAATGAAACTGACGCCCTAATAAGCCCCCTAGCTCTAGATATGGGTACCTATGTAAGAGCAATTAATGCTAGCTCACCCGCCTATAACAATGGCATTCTTAATGAGTCTCCCAAGGATGATCAGCGTGGGGTTACCCGCCCTCAGGGTGGTGGCATTGACAGTGGTGCATACGAATTCGTAGTGCCTGAGCCGACACCGTCCCCCACACCTGGCACACTAGCCTCTACGGGCTGGGACACCAGACTGCCAGCAATACTAGCCACATTATTCGTTCTTGCAGGCCTCTCTGGCGTAGGCTACGCGCTTAAGAGAAGATAGTATATAGAATTAATCTTATTTGCAAAATAATTAGACCCCGAATTTCTTCGGGGTCTTTATATTTAGATCAATCATTTTCGAGTTGATTTAGAATGTTATTTGCATCATCGGCCAGTAACAGCAGATCATCAATTTTAAAATTCCAGGGGGGTGCCCTGAGTTTCTTTGCGACATCTAGAGCCTGAAGCCGAATATCTTCTTTTTCCCAGCTTCTAAGGCTCGTATCGCCTATAATGAGCTGAATCTCGCACAGCAAAAAACTTTTTAAAAGATTATGTAGCTCTGGGAGCTGATCTTTTGGGTAATTTTCGTTGATGGATTCAAGGTTCATGTCTTCCCTTTCGTAAGGAGTTGCACTTATACTATATAAC
>Ga0194055_10004597_pt1 | contig 10271 bp, 11 predicted proteins | sample SepL449m_MetaG_FD_155482 | JGI IMG/M metagenome (GOLD analysis project Ga0194055, IMG submission 155482) | Anoxic zone freshwater microbial communities from boreal shield lake in IISD Experimental Lakes Area, Ontario, Canada - Sep2016-L442-9m | ecosystem: Environmental > Aquatic > Freshwater >... | reverse complement strand
ATACAGGCAATAGTCCAAGAATTGCATTCCTGATCATATAAAAGATGTCTAGTAATCTTCTGAGTTGGCTTGATTCCTGGACCTTTTTCACCCAAAAGTCAACAAGTAGCAACTGTCCCTGGTGCATGCGACTTTGAATTAATGATTGTTATTTACATCACATCATCATCAAAAGCTTAACCTCAGTTCATCGTTATCAGGTTATCACAAAAATAATCATAATCATCAAAAAAACATCATCACTAGGTCTCAATCAACAGGTCATCATCAGTACAAATGTCACCACTCAGCATAACACTTGAGATTTATGATAATTTTGCAGTAATCCACCCAAAGTCAACATCTTGGAGACATGGTTAGGTGGTTGTACATCCATGCCAGGGAACTTTGGAGAATTTAGGACAGGGGACCTTGGGGAATCAGGGACAAGGGGACTTAGGGGAATCATGTACAGGGGGCTTGGAGTTTTTCAGATACACAGGACCTTTTTTCCTGGTCATTGTAGATACGGCCTTTAGTACTAGAACTGCATTTTTGGTCAGTACAGGGAAAATTATGATATTAGGTAGGGTGTCTGCAAATGTCACCACTCAGCATAACACTTGGGATTTATGATATTTGTGCAGCCATCCACTCAAATTCAACATCTTCAAGACTTTTCTTAGGTGGTTGTACATCCATGCCAGGGAACGTGGAGAATTTAGAACAGGGGAGCTTGGTGAATCAGGGACAAGGGGACTTATGAGAATCAGGGACAAGGGGCCTTAGGGTAATCAGGAACAGGGGGCTTGGAGTTTATCAGATACACGGGACTTGAAGGAATTGCCATTTCCTGCTCCCTTTCCTCCTGGTCATTGTAGATAAAGCAATAGTCCTAGAATTGCATTCCTGGTCAGTACAAGGAAAATTAGAATATAAGGAAGGGTGTCTGCAAATGTCACCACTCAGCAAAACACTTGGGATTTATGATAATTGAGCAGTCAATCACTCAAACTCAACATCTTGGAGACTTGTCTTATGTGGTTGTACATCCATGCCAGGTAACTTTGGGGAATTTAGGACTGGGGACCTAGGGGAATCAGGGACAATGGGACTTATGGGAATCAGGGACAAGGGGCCTTAGGGGAATCAGGAACAGGGGGCTTGGAGTTTATCAGATACACGGGACTTGAATGAATTCCATTCCTGCTCCCCTTTTTCCTGGTCATCGTAGATACGGGCAATAATACTAGAACTGCATTCCTGGTCAGTACAGGGAAAATTATGAAAGTAGGTAGGGTGCCTGCAAATGTCACCACTCAGCATAACACTTGGGATTTATGATAATTGGGCAGTCCTCCACCCAAACTCAAAATCTTGGAGACTTGTCTTAGGTGTTTGAACATCCATGCCAGGGATCTTTGGGGAATTTAGGACAGTGGACCTAGGGGTATCAGAGACAAGAGGACTTATGGGAATCAGGGACAAGGGGACTTAGAGGAATCAGGAATAGGGGGCTTGAAATGTATCAGATACAGGGGACTTGAAGGAATTCACATTCCTGCTCCCTTTTCTCCTGGTCATTGTATATACGGGAAAAAGTCCTAGAATTCCATTCCTGGTCAGAACAGGGAAAATTATAATATTAGGTAGGGTGTCTGCAAATGTCACCACTCAGCATAACACTTGGGATTTATGATAATTGTGCAGTCAATTACTCAAACTCAACATCTTGGAGACTTGTCTTATGTGGTTGTACACCCATGCCAGGGAACTTTGGGGAATTTAGGACTGGGGACCTAGGGGAACCAGGGACAAGGGGACTTATGGGAATCCGGGACAAGGGGCCTTAGGGGAATCAGGAACAGGGGGCTTGAAGTTTATCAGATACAGGGGACTTGAATGAATTCCCATTCCTGCTTACTTTTCTCCTTATCATTGTAGATACAGGCAATAGTCCTAGAATTGCATTCGTGGTCAGTACAGGGAAAATTATGATGTTAGGTAGGGTGTCTGCAAATGTCACCACTCAGCATAACACTTAGGAACTCTGATAATTTTGCAGTAATCCACTCAAACCCAAAATCTTGGAGACTTGTCTTAGGTGTTTGTACATCCATGCCAGGTATCTTTGGGGAATTTAGTACAGGGGACCTAGGGGTATCAGAGACAAGGGGACTTAGGGAATCAGGGACAAGGGGACTTAGAGTTATCAGGAACAGGGGTGCTTGGAGTTTATCAGATACACGGGACTTGAAGGAATTCCTATTTTCTTGTCCCTTTTTTTCCTGGTCATTGTTGATACGGGTAATAGTCCTATAATTGCATTCCTGGCCAGTACTGGGAAAATTATGATATTTGGTAGGGTGTCTGCAAATGTCACCACTCAGCATAACACTTGGGAACTCTGATAATTTTTCAGTCATACGACCAAACTCATTATCTTGGTACATGTCTTAGGTGTTTTAACATCCATGCCAGGGAAAATCGGGGAATTTAGGACAGGGAACTTAGGGGAATCAGGGACAAGAGTACTTATGGGATTCAGGGGCAAGGGGAATCAGGACCAAGGGTTTGGAGTTTATCAGATATGCGGGACTTGAAGGAATTCCTATTTCCTGCTCCCTTTTTTTCCTGGTCACTATTGATATGGGCAATAGTCCTAGAATTGCATTCCTGGTCAGTACAGGGAAAATTATGATATTAGGTAGGGTGTCTGCAAATGTCACCACTCAGCATAACACTTGGGATTTATGATAATTGTGCAGTCAATCTTTCAAACTCAACATCTTGGAGACTTGTCTTATGTGGTTGTACATCCATGCCAGCGAACTTTGGGGAATTTAGGCCAAGGGACCTAGGGGTATCAGAGACAAGGGGACTTAGGGGAATCCTGAACAGAGGGCTTGGAGTTTATCAGATACACGGGAATTGAAGGAATTCCTATTTCCTGCTCCCTTTTTTTCCTGGTCATTGTTGATACGGGCAATAGTCCTAGAATTACATTCCTGGCCAGTACAGAGAAAATTAGGATATTTGGTAGGGTGTCTGCAAATGTCACCACTCAGCATAACACTTGGGATTTATGATAATTGTGCAGTCAATCACTCAAACTCAATGTCATCATCATAAGGTCTCAATCAACAAGTCATCATCAGTACAAATGTCACCACTCAACAGAACACTTGAGATTTTTGATAATTTTGCAGTCATCCACCCAAACTTAACATCTTGGAGACATGTCTTAGGTGGTTGTACATCCATGCCAGGGAACTTTGGAGAATTTAGGACAGGGGAACTAGGGGAATCAGGGACAAGGGGATGTATTGGAATCAGGGGATTTATGGGAATCAGGACCAGGGGGCTTGGAGATTATCAGATACATGGAACTTGAAGGAATTCCTATTTCCTGCTCCCTTTTTTTCCTGGTCGTTATTTACACGGGCAATATTCCTAGAATTGCATTCCTGGCCAGTACAGGGAAAATTAGGATATTGGTAGGGTGTCTGCAAATGTCACCTCTCAGCATAACACTTGGGATTTATGATAATTGTGTAGTCAATTACTCAAACTCAACGTCTTGGAGACTTGTCTTATGTGGTTGCACATCCATGCCAGGGAACTTTGGGGAATTTAGGACTGGGGACCTAGGGGAATCAGGGACAAGGGGACTTATGGGAATCAGGGACGAGGGGCCTTAGGGGAATCAGGAACAGGGGGTGTGAAGTTTATCAGATATAGGGGACTTGAAGGAATTCCCAATTTTGCTTCCTTTCTCCTGGTCATTGTAGATTCGGGCAATAGTCCTAGAATTGCATTCTTGGTCAGCACAGGGAAAATTATGATATTAATGTCACCACTCAGCATAACACTTGGGATTTATGATAATTGTGCAGTCATCCACTCAAACTCAACATCTTGGAGAGTTGTCTTATAGGTGTTTGTACATCACTGCCAGGAATCTTTGGGGAATTTAGGACAGGGGACCAAGGGGTACCAGAGACAAGGGGACTTATGTGAATCAGGGACAAGGGGACCTAGGGGAATCTGGAACAGGTGGCTAGAGATTATCAGATGCACGGGACTTGAAAGAATTCCATTCCTGCTCCCTTTTATCCTGGTCATTGTAGATACGGGCAATAATCCTAGAACTGCATTCCTATTCAGTACATGGAAAATAAGATAGTAGGTAGGGTGCCTGCAAATGTCACCACTCAGCATAACACTTGGGATTTATGATAATTGTAAAGTCCTCCACTCAAATTCAAAATCTTTGAGACTTGTCTTAGGTGTTTGAACATCCATGCCCTGGATCTTTGGGGAATTTAGGACAGGGGACCTAGGGGTATCAGAGACAAGAGGACTTATGGGAATCAGGGACAAGGGGACTTAGAGGAATCAGGAATAGGGGGCTTGAAATGTATCAGATACAGGGGACTTGAAGGAATTCACATCCCTGCTCCCTTTTCTCCTGGTTATTGTAAATGCGGGCAATAGTCCTAGAATTGCATTCCTGGTCAGAACAGGGAAAATTATGATATTAGGTAGGGTGTCTGCAAATGTCACCACTCAGCATACTGTAACACTTGGGATTTAAAATAATTGTGCAGTCATCCACTCAAACTCAACATCTTGGAGACTTGTCTTAGGTGGTTGTATATCCATCCAGGGATCTTTGGGGAATTGTGAACAGGGGACCTAGGTGAATCAGGGACAAGGGGACTTATGGTAATCAGGTACAAGAGGCCTTAGGGTAATCAGGAACAGGGGGCTTGGAGTTTATCAGATACACGGGACTTGAAGGAATTGCCATTTCCTGCTTCCTTTTCTCCTGGTCATTGTAGATAAAGGCAACAGTCCTAGAATTTCATTCCTGATCATATAAAAGATGTCTGGTAATCTTCTGAGTTGGCTTGATTCCTGGACCTTTTTCACCCAAAAGCCAACAAATATCAACTGTCCCTGGTTGCATCCAACTTTGATTTAATGATTTTTTTTCACATCACATCATCAGATCATCATCATAAGCTTAACCTCAGTTCAATGTTATCAGGTCATCACTAACATAATCATAATCATCAAAAGGTCATGATCATAAGGTCTCAATCAACAGGTCATCATCAGTACAAATGTCACCACTCAGCATAACGCTTGAGATTTATGATAATTTTGCAGTCCTCCACCCAAACTCAAAATCTTTGAGACTTGTCTTAGGTGTTTGAACATCCATGCCTGGGATCTTTGGGGAATTTAGGACAGGGGACCTAGGGGTATCAGAGACAAGAGGACTTATGGGAATCAGGGACAAGGAGACTTAGAGGAATCAGGAATAGGGGGCTTGAAATGTATCAGATACAGGGGACTTGAAGGAATTCACATTCCTGCTCCCTTTTCTCCTGGTCATTGTAAATGCGGGCAATAGTCCTAGAATTGCATTCCTGGTCAGAACAGGGAAAATTATGATATTAGGTAGGGTGTCTGCAAATGTCACCACTCAGCATAACACTTGGGATTTATAATAATTGTGCAGTCATCCACTCAAACTCAACATCTTGGAGACTTGTCTTAGGTGGTTGTATATCCATCCAGGGATCTTTGGGGAATTGAGAACAGGGGACATAGGTGAATCAGGGACAAGGGGACTTATGGTAATCAGGGACAAGGGGCCTTAGGGTAATCAGGAACAGGGGGCTTGGAGTTTATCAGATACACGGGACTTGAAGGAATTGCCATTTCCTGCTCCCTTTTCTCCTGGTCATTGTAGATACAGGCAACAGTCCTAGAATTTCATTCATGATCATATAAAAGATGATCATAAGGTCTCAATCAACAGGTCATCATCAGTACAAATGTCACCACTCAGCATAACGCTTGAGATTTATGATAGTTTTGCTGTCATCCACCCAAATTCAACATCTTGGAGACATGTCTTAGGTGGTTGTACAATGTACATCCATGCCAGGGATCTTTAGAGAATTTAGGACAGGGGTCCTAGGGGAATCAGGGACAAGGGGACTTATGGGAATCAGGAACATGGGGACTTAGGGGAATCAGGAACAGAGGCTTGAAGTTTATCAGATACAGGGGACTTGAAGGAATTCCCATTCCTGCTTCCTTTTCTTTTGGTCATTGTAGATACGGGCAATAGTCCTAGAATTGCATTCCTGGTCAGTACAGGGAAAATTATGATATTAGGTAGGGTGTCTGCAAATGTCACCACTCAGCATAACACTTGGGATTTATGATAAATGTGCAGTAATCCACTGAAACCCAAAATCTTGGAGACTTGTCTTAGGTGTTTGTACATCCATGCCAGGTATCTTCGGGGAATTTAGTACGGGGGACCTAGGGGTATCAGAGACAAGGGGACTTATGGGAATCAGGGATAAGGGGACTTAGGGGAATCAGGAACAGGTGGCTTGGAGTTTATCAGATACACGGGACTTGAAAGAATTCCATTACTGCTCCCCTTTTTCCTGGTCATCATAGATACGGGCAATAATTCTAGAACTGCATTCCTGGTCAGTACAGGGAAAAGTATGAAAGTAGGTAGGGTGCCTGCAAATGTCACCATTCAGCGTAACACTTGCTATTTATGATAATTGTGCAGTCATCCACCCAAACTCAAAATTTTTGAGACTTTTCTTAGGTGTTTGTACATTCATGCCAGGGATCTTTGGGGAATTTAGGACAGGAGACCTAGGGGTATCAGAGACAAGGGGACTTATGGGAATTAGGGACAAGGGGACTTAGGGGAATCAGGAACAGGTGGCTTGGAGTTTATCAGATACACAGGACTTGAAAGAATTCCATTCCTGCTCCCCATTGTCCTGGTCATCGTAGATACGGGCAATAATCCTAGAACTGCATTCCTGGTCAGTACTTGGAAAATTATTTTAGTAGGTAGGGTGCCTGCAAGTGTCACCACTCAGCATAACACTTGGTATTTATGATAATTGTGCAGTCATCCACCCAAACTCAAAATCTTGGAGACTTATCTTAGGTGTTTGAACATCCATGCCAGGGATCTTTGGGGAATTTAGGACCTGGGACCTCGGGGTATCAGAGACAAGGGGACTTATGGGAATCAGGGACAAGGGGCCTTTGGGTAATCAGGAACAGGGGTTTGGAGTTAATCAGATACACGGGACTTGAAGGAATTGCCATTGCCTGCTCCCTTTTCTCCTGGTCATTGTAGATACAGGCAACAGTCCTAGAATTGCATTCCTGATCATATTAAAGATGTCTGGTAATCTTCTGAGTTGGCTTGATTCCTGGACCTTTTTCACCCAAAAGTCAACAAATATCAATTGTCCCTGGTGCATCCAACTTTGAATTAATGATTTGTATTCACATCACATCATCAGATCATCATCAAAAGCTTAACCTCAGTTCAACATAATCAGGTCATCACTAACATAATCATTATCATCATAAGGTCATCATCATAAGGTCTCAATTAATAGGTCATCTTCAGTACAAATGTCACCACTCAGCATAACGCTTGAGATTTATGATAATTTTGCAGTCATCCACCCAAACTCAATATCTTGGAGACATCTTTTAGGTGGTTGTACATTCATGCCAGGGAACTTTGAAAATTTAGGACAGCTGACCTAGAGGAATCAGGTACAAGGGGACTTATGGGAATCAGGAACAAGGGGACTTAGGGGAATCTAGAGCAGGTGGCTTGGAGTTTATCAGATACACGGGACTTGAAAAAATTCATTCCTGCTCCCTTTTTTCCTAGTCATTGTAGAGACGGGCGATAATCCTAGAACTGCATTCCTGGTCAGTACAGGGAAAATTACGATACTAGGTAGGGTGCCAGCAAATGTCACCACTCAGCATAACACTTGGGATTTATGATCCACTCAAACTCAAAATCTTGGAGACTTGTCTTAGGTGTTTGTACATCCATGCCAGGGATCTTTGGGGAATTCAGGACAGGGGACCTAGGGGTATCAGAGACAAGGGGACTTATAGGAATCAGGGACGAGGGGACTTAGGGGAATCAGGAACAGGGGGCTTGGAGTTTATCAGATACACGGGACTTGAAGGAATTCCTATTTCCTGCTCCCTTTTTTTCCTGGTCATTGTTGATATGGGCAATAGTTCTAGAATTGCATTCCTGGTCAGTACAGGGAAAATTATGATATTTGGTAGGGTGTCTTCAAATGTCACCACTCAGCATAACACTTGGGAACTCTGATAATTTTGCAGACATACAACCAAACTCAACATCTTGGGACATGTCTTATGTGGTTGTACATCCATGCCAGGGAACTTTGGGGAATTTAGGACAGGGGACCTAGGGGAATCAGGGACAAGGGGGACTTATGGGAATCAGGGACAAGGGGCCTTAGGGGAATAAGGAACAGGGGCTTGAAGTTTATCAGCTACAGGGGACTTTAAGGAATTCCCATTCCTGCTCCTTTTTCTCCTGGTCACTGTAGATACGGGCAATAGTCTTAGAACTGCAATACTGGTCAGTACAGGGAAATTTATGATAGTAGGTAGGGTGCCTGCAAATTTCACCACTCAGCATATCACTTGGGATATATGATAATTGTGCAGTCATCCACACAAACTCAATATCTTCTAGACTTGTCTTAGGTGTTTGTACATCCATGCCAGGGATCTTTGGGGAATTTTGAACAGGGAGGGGACCTAGGGGTATCAGAGACAAGGGGAATTATGGGAACTAGGGACACAGGGACTTACGGGAATCAGGAACAGGGGGTTTGGAGTTTATCAGATACACGGGACTTGAAGGAATTCCTTTTTCCTGCTCCCTTTTTTTCCTGGGAATTGTTGATACGGGCAATAGTCCTAAAATTGCATTCCTGGTCAGTACAGGGCAAATTATGATATTTGGTAGGGTGTCTGCACATGTCACTTCTCAGCATAACACTTGGGAACTCTGATAATTTTGCAGTCATCCACTCAATTTCAACATATTGGAGACTTGTCTTAGGTGGTTGTATATCCATGCCAGGGATCTTTTGGGAATTTAGAACAGGCGACCTAAGTGAATCAGGGACAAGGGGACTTACCGGAATCAGGGACAAGGGGCCTTAGAGGAATCAGGAACAGGGGGCTAGAAATGTATCAGATACAGGGGACTTGAAGGAATTCCCATTCCTGCTCCCTTTTCTCCTGGTCACTGTAGATACGGGCAATAGTCCTAGAACTAATTCCTGGTCAGTACAGGGAAAATTATGATATTAGGTAGGGTGTCTGCAAATGTCACCACTCAGCATAACACTTGGGATATATGATAATTGTGCAGTTAATCACTCAAACTCAACATTTTGGAGATTTGTTTTATGTGGTTGTACATCCATGCCAGGGAACTTTTGGGAATTTAGGACAGGGGCTTAGGGGAATCAGGGACAAGGGGCCTTAGGGGAATCAGGAACAGTGGGCTTGATGTTTATCAGATACACGAGACTTGGAGGAATTCCTATTTCCTGCTCACTTTTTTTCCTGGTCAATGTTGATACGGGCAATAGTCCTAGAATTGCATTCCTGGCCAGTACAGGGATTATGATTATGATATTTGGTAGTGTGTCTGCAAATGTCACCACTCAGCATAACACTGGGGAACTCTGATAATTTTGCATTCATACAACCAAACTCAACATCTTGGGACATGTCTTATGTGGTTGTACATCCATGCCAGGGAAAATTGGGGAATTTAGGACAGGTAACTTAAGGGAATCAGGGACAAGAGGACTTATGGGAATCAGGGACAAGGGGACTTAGGGGAATCAGGAACAGGGGGCTTGGAGTTTATCAGATACATGGGACTTGAAGGAATTCCAATTTACTGATCCCTTTTTTTCCTGGTCATTGTTGATACGGGCAAAGTCCTAGAATTGCATTCCTGTCAGTACAGGGAAACTTATGATATTAGGTAGGGTGTCTGCAAATGTCACCACTCAGCATAACACTTGGGATTTATGATAATTGTGCAGTCAATCTGTCAAACTCAACATCTTGGAGACTTGTCTCATGTGGTTGTACATCCATGCCAGGGATCTTTAGAGAATTTAGGACAGGGGACCTAGGGGAATCAGGGACAAGGGGACTTATTGGAATCAGGAACAGGGGGCTTGAAGTTTATCAGATACAGGGGACTTGAAGGAATTCCCATTCCTGCACCCTTTTCTCTTGGTCATTTTAGATATGGGCAATAGTCCTAGAATTGCATTCCTGGTCAGTACAGGGAAAATCATGATATTAGGTAGGGTGTCTGCCAGGGGGGTACCTAGGATTTTGTTGGGGGG
>Ga0194055_10004596_pt1 | contig 10273 bp, 8 predicted proteins | sample SepL449m_MetaG_FD_155482 | JGI IMG/M metagenome (GOLD analysis project Ga0194055, IMG submission 155482) | Anoxic zone freshwater microbial communities from boreal shield lake in IISD Experimental Lakes Area, Ontario, Canada - Sep2016-L442-9m | ecosystem: Environmental > Aquatic > Freshwater >... | reverse complement strand
CCGTAAGCGCCGTACGCGACCGCGCGTCCTTCGACCGGAACGGCACACTCAGGCGTGGCAGCGTTTACCGGAAACTTCGCGCCCGGTGCCAAGGGGCCGATGGTGGCCTCGATCCAAAAGGCCCTGATCCGCCACGGATACACGATTCCGGCAGTTCAGTCCGGCGCGGTCGCGTACGGCGCTTACGGCAGCCAGACCCGCGACGCTGTTGTGCTCTACCAGCAGGAAAACGGTGCTCACGGTGCGCCACGCGCAGTGGTGAACCGAGCCCTCTACATCGCCATCACCGGCTGGAAGCCAAGCTCGGCAGGTGGCAGCAAGGCCGGATCGAGCGCCTCGACCACGTCTTCTCGCTCGGTGTCGCTCGCGCGAGTGCTGAGCCGCCAAATTGCCGCGGTGAAGATCGTGCAAGCGGGCCTGAATCACGCGGTAGGTGCTGGGCTACCCCTCAACGGTAAGTGGGGTCCTATGACCGCGGCCGCCTTCGACCAGTTCCGCCGTGAGGTCATGCACCTCAAGGGAGCCAGCGCCACAGGAACCCCGGGAATGGTGTCGCTGCGCGCTCTGGGACGGTCCGCTGGCTTCCGAGTGACGGCCTAAGAAATGCGTTACGATAAAGGTTCACCCGATCTGCCCCCTCACGGGAGCCCTGAAAGTGACGATGCTTGAGACATGAGCCGAAACGCGACAGTGCGACGAGGACTGCGGTGGCTGATTGCCACCGTGGCCGTTGTCGCTCTCGTCCCACTCGCTCCGGTGGTCTCGACCACGACCGCTCAGGCTGTGACCACCCTGACCACCCTGACCTATCGGGGTTGTCCCACATCCGTTCCCACTGACACCCTCCGTGACGGAAGCTCGAGTCTGGGGGCCTCGGCATTGTGTCGACAGGCGGTGGCGGCTGCGGCTACCCCACAAGCGGCGCTGGCCATTCAGGCGGCCTTCCACATGCTCGGTGCTCCGTATGCCTGCGGTGGTGTTGGCCGCATGGACGCGTTCCGATTCGACTGTTCCTCACTGGTATCTCGTGCCTACTACCTCGGTGCAGGCCTAGACACGGCCGGAAGAGACTGGGCACCGTCGACTCGCGACATGGTGCCTTGGGACGGCGTGAAATTGGCATCGTGGGCAGTGCGAGTGGCGCCGAACTCACTGCACCCCGGCGATCTGGTGCTGTACGACACGGGCGGCTCGACGTACCGGCATGTGGTGATGTACATCGGAAACGGCTTCATGCTGCACACCAACTCGTGCGGTGATGTCGCCCACGTCAGCACGTTCTGGGGATTCCCATCCAGCGGCGGTCACGTATTTCTCGTGGCGAGACGCGTGAGTGCTCCGGCCGGCTATGTGCCACCCGCACCGACGCCGATTCCGGCGCCCACCCCCACGCCCACTCCGGCTCCCACGCCTTCCTTCCCCGGTGGAGTCTTAGCGCTGGGATCAATCGGACCGGCCGTCGCTGCCGTGCAGCGTGCCTTGACGCACACAGGGCATCTGCATCCCGAACGTTACGGCGCTGTCACAGCGGGCACCTTTGGTAGCCAGACGCGCGACGCGGTGGCGGCCTACCAGCACGATCATCCGGCGATTCTTGGAGCAACCGGGGTTGTTGATCGGGCGCTGTACATGTCGCTCACCGGTTGGCGACCGACGTCGGTGGGTCCTTCGTCGGCGGAGCCAGGTAAGCCCACCATTTCGCTCGCGCAGTTCAAGGTCCGCAACCGGGCTAGCGTCAAGGTGGTTCAGGCTGCCCTCAACCGCATGATCGGGGCCGGGCTTCGGGTCGACGGGCTGTGGGGCGCGCGCACTCAGGGCGTCTTCGACTCGTACCGCCGTGCGGTCTTGCGCTCGTCACCGAGGGTGGCTACGGCGGCCCCGACCCGAGCGACTCTCACGGCGTTGGGTCAGATGGCCGGCTTCCGCGTCGTCTCGTGACACACAAGCGTGAACTGTCGCGTGCGACACGCCGCACAGGTCACACGAGTATCACAGGCATCAGCGGTAGCCTGCCTTCAGTAGGTCACCCCGACGCCAAGGATGGTCATGCACTCCAAGACAGCAACGTCAGACTCCGCTTCGGCGGCGGTATCGGCGGCGCTGCGCGATCTTCCCGAACTCTGGATGCCCGAAGATGTGGTTGACCGAATCGAGGGCGCGCTGCTTGCTGAGCGCGAGACGACGTCCGTCGAGGATGAGGTCATCGACCTCACCACGGCGGCAATGCAACTTGAGGACTTGGTGGTCGCTCAGTACCGCGCACCACGTCGACGTTCGACTGCCTGATCGTTCCTCGGTAACGGCCGGTATGCCCTCTGTTGTCGGGTACCACTGTGCGACAGTAAGCACGTGACGCGCGCCCTGTACCGAGTCGGCCGCTGGTCGGCCGAACACGGCTGGATTGTGGTCATCATCTGGCTGGTTGCGCTGCTGTCGCTTCAAGGCCTCAACCGCACGCTCGGCGGGGCGGCCGACGAGAATTACAACCTGCGCGGAACCGACAGTTGGGTGGCGCAGGATCTGCTCAATCGCGCCTTCCCCGGTGTGGCTGGCGAAGCGAACCCCCTCGTGCTGCACAGTGACACGCTCGACCTCTCAACAGGTGAAGGTGCGGCTCGCGTGAAGGCTGTGGTGGCAGCCGAGAAGACGATCCCGGAAGTGCGCACGGTTGTTGGGCCCGCCGACTCGTCGGCTCTGCTCAGCGATGACCACCACACAGCGCAGGTGCAGATCACAGTCACCGATCGCTATGCCGGTGACCCGGTGATCGCGCGCACCATTCTTGACACGGCAACTGCGGCCGCAGGCCCACAAATCTCGGTAGCACTCGGCGGTTTTCTCGGTCGATCCATCTCGCGCCCCAACACTCGCTCCAGCGAAGCGCTCGGACTCGCCGCCGCCATCTTGGTGTTGATCATCACGCTGCGACGGCTGTGGGCCGCAGTGATTCCTTTGATCAATGCGCTCATGGCTGTCGGAATCGGACTCGCACTCGTTGGACTCCTGGGCAAGGTCATCTTCATCCCCGATGTGGCGCCAACGCTCGGGACGATGTTGGGACTTGGCGTCGGCATCGACTATGCGCTCTTCCTGGTGTCACGACATCGACTCTTGCTTCGGCAGGGGTTTGAAATGAACGACTCAGTCGGCCGCACCACGGGCACTGCAGGTGCTGCCATGGTGTTTGCCGGCGGCACGCTGATCGCGGCCGTCGTGGGCTTGACTCTGACCGGATTGTCATTCCTTGCGTGGCTTGGAATTGCCGCCGGCATCGTGGTCGCCGTGGCGGTGCTGGCGTCCATCACATTGGTGCCTGCGATCTTGGGCTTGATGGGAACACGCGTGGTACCCAAGGCGCATCGTGAACTCACCGCCGACGATGTCGAGGCACTCGACAACAGTCGTTGGGCGCGCTTGGCAACGGCCGTCACGTCACGTCCGTGGTTCTTCGCCATCGGTTCAACTCTTGTCCTGCTGTTGCTCGCGTCGCCTGTCGCCACGTTATCGCTGGGGCACTCCGATGCCAGTGTCCTTCCTACAGCGACAACCGCTCGCCAAGCAGAGGACATGATCCGCGTCGGATTCGGAGTGGGCGAATCTTCGCCTCTCGCCGTGGTGACGCAGTTGTATGAAGTGGCGCAGGCACCCGATGGGGCGAAGGGTGAGGGTGATCCGCGTCGGCAGGATCCACGGTTGGTCGACCTACGCAATGCGTTGAAGGCAACCCCTGGCGTCGTGCGTGTGGATGAACCTGTCATCAGCACCGACGGTGGAATTTCCACCATTCGAGTGATTCCGGAGTGGTCGTCGAGCGATCCGCGCACCGAAGCGTTGGTACGTGACCTGCGCAGCAACGTGCTACCTGCCGTTGATGCTGGAAACGGTATGCAAAGCCATGTTGGTGGCGTCACGGCGCTCAACATTGACCTCGCCGAACTCATTTCCGGACGCACCCCGTGGTTCATCGCTGGTGTGGTCTCACTCGCCTTCCTCCTGTTGATGCTCGCCTACCGCTCACTGCTCATTCCGATCAAGGCGGCAGCAATGAACCTGCTGTCGATTGCTGCGGCTTACGGCGTCATCACGATGGTCTTCCAATGGGGATGGGGAGCCAGCCTCATCGGACTCAACGGCCCCGTTCCCATTGACTCGTTTGTGCCGATGATGATCTTCGCTGTGCTGTTCGGTTTGTCGATGGACTACGAGGTGTTCCTGCTCACCGCATTCCGCGAACAATGGGAGCGCACCGGCGACATGGTGGTGTCGGTGCGTCGAGGTTTGGCCGATACGGGTCGCATCGTCACCGCGGCGGCGTTGATTATGGTCGTGGTGTTCTTGAGCTTCATCCTTAGCCCTGATCCGACGGTGAAGATTTTCGGAGTGGGACTCGCGACGGCGGTGGCCGTTGATGCGACGATCGTGCGATGCCTGTTGGTGCCGGCCATCATGGTGTTGGCTGCCAAGGGGACGTGGTGGCTGCCGGGATGGCTTGACCGACTACTTCCGCATGTTCATGTCGAAGGCGACCCCGCGGCCATCGATCTCGCTGGTCCCGAGCACAGTGCAGCCTCCTCCGACAGTGAGCGTTCGGGTTCGTTGGTGTTGCGCCGCCCTGTGGTGGCGATCGGCGCCATCGTGGGTGCTGCGGCGGGGTTTGTGATCGTGTGGTTGCTCGCCGACCATGCCTCTCCCGCAACGATCGCGCTTTCGGCCGTGATGGGAACCCTGCTCGCCGTACTGCCCGCGGCAGCGACCGCGGGTCGAGGCGGACTGGGGCGCCGACTGTTCGGTTACCTCATTGGCGTAGTGGTGGCCATGCTCACAAGCGCTGTGATGCTCTCGATCGTTCCGCCAGCGCGTTCATCGACTGGTGTGGCAACGACGGCGGCCATTGTGGTGGTCGCATTGTTGGTGGTGCTCGTCGTCGGACGCAGTATCGCGGTACCCGTACTCATTGGGGCCGTCGTGGTGGCCTTCGGTTTGATTGCTGCCGAGCCCGCTGTGGGTGCAGTGCTGTTGTTGGTGACCGTGCTACCGGCGGTGGTGGCAGCAATCGTGGCGGCCGCAGTGGGTGGCATCGGAAGTCAGCCCGCAGTCGACGCCATATTCGGCGATGAACCACAATTACCGGAAACCTTGGGTGATCGAGTTCCGTTGGAACTGCCATGAATCGACGTGCATGGGGTGCGGGCCTTGCCGCCGTAACCTTGGTTGCGCTCGTGGTGGCTCCTGCCCAAGGTGCCCAACCCCGGGCCGGCGCCGCGCCCGATCCCCAATTGATCAGTGAGCAGCTGATTCTCACGCAACTTGATCTCACCGGTCTGCCGGTGTCCTCAGACCTCGTCACGCAGGTCATCGCGAGCAGCATTCCGTATCAGCAGGTGCGGGTGCCGACGTCGACCACGGGCCTTCATTACCTCGACCGCCGCGGTGAGCCACCTGTGGAAGGTCAGGCGGCGGTGGTGATGATTGGTGGGCCCGGCCAGACGAAGGTGCTGCTCGGCTCCGACTTCGCCCAGCCGCTTCCGATTGCACTGCATGCCGAGTACTCGCGTGACGGCAGCGTGGTTGATCCGGCAACGATTTCCGGTGAAGGTGCATTGGTCGTGACGTACACGGTCACGAACACCGTGGTCTCTGATGCGACCGTTACCTACAAGAGCGCGGCTGGCACGGTGATTTCGAAGCAGGAAAAGGTCTTCGCCCCCTTCGCCGGATCGCTGCGCGCGACGGTACCCGTGGGGGTCGACGTGATTTCGGCCCCGGGTGCCGTGGTCAGCACCGGGCAAGACGGTGGCTCGGTGCTCACCTGGAACTTGCTGCTGTACCCGCCCCTGGGTGATTATCAGCAGAAACTCGAGGTTCATCTTCGGTCAGCCAATCTGGTGCTGCCGTCAGCGACGATGCAGGTCGCGCCCGTGCGCAGTTCGCAGGATCTGGCCGTTGGCTTCTCGCGTGACTTACTCGATGCCACTGTTACCGGAAACGCGACACTGGCGAACGGGCTTACCGAACTCGACGACAACGCTGTCGCAGTTGCGAAGGGCGCAGGGCAAGTGTCCGACGGTGTGGCGCAGGCCTATGCAGGCGCCAACACGCTGAGCGCGTCGATGTCCGGATCGCTGGTTCCAGGCTCGCAGCAATTGGCGTCAGGTGTCTCACAATTGGCCACCGGGCAACAGCAACTTGCCACGGGAATCGGTACATCCGCGGCCGGCGGTCAATCCCTCTCGACTGGCGCCGATCAGCTTGCCTCGGGATTGCGCACACTGGCCTCGGGTCTGACCACCCTCGCGTCTCCCACGGGGCTTCCAGCGGCACAGGCGGCTTCCCAATCATTGGTGACTGCGGTCACTGCCATCGCCGATGCCGTGGGTTCGCCGGCCGATCCAACTATCACACTTCCGCCGCCTTCGTCCGACGTCACGCTCATTCAGTTGTCACGAGCATCGAGTACAGCCGCAGGTGGATTGCAGCAAGCATCAGCCGAAGCCGCTACCGCACTCAACAGTGCGGTAGGTGATATCGCCGCTGTGGGGGCTAGCGCCGGAAGCGCAGCGAGCAAGGCCGGTTCCGTGTACCAATCCGCCTGTGTTCCTGCCCCCACGACTCTTACACCTGAGCAGTGCGCGACGTTGGCCGAATCGGTCTCCGATGCCACATCCGCCGCCACAGGCGCACAGTCCGCGGCCACGACGGTTGGAACTCAGGCTGCGAAGGTGGGCGCGGTCGCCGCTGGTCTCGCCGGGCTTGTCACTTCCATCGACGGGCTCACCAAGGGCCTCGAGAAGGTGTCCCTCGGTCTGCGCAGTGGCAATCCATCGTCTCCGGGAGTTCAGGAAGGCCTTGAGCAACTGACGGCGTCGCTGGCGCAGGCGGTCACGGCGGTGACGTCGTTGTCGACCGGGGCGAACTCCTCATCAGCAGGGGCCGATTCGCTGGCGTCGGGAGCCTCCGACCTTGCTTCAGGACTCGACACACTGGCCGCGGGGGCATCGAGTCTGGCCACCAGTGGAGCGCAAGCGGCGGCGGGGGCCAAGGCCGAATCCGATGGCACCAGTGCTGCGGCCGGAGGCGCTAGTTCGCTTGCGAGTGCGTTGAACACGGTCGCCGTGGGCAGTAGTTCTGTCGCCGACGGTTCGTCGAAACTGCAGGCCGACGGAACCTCGGCGATTCTTGATTCGGTCGTGGAAGCGTCGAAGGATCCGGCATTCGCCCGGGCGTATCTCAGTGCCACGATGGCTCGATCCGTTGATGCAGCACCCTTCGACGCTCCCGATGGCGGTGTGGCACGGGTTGCCTACGTGAGCGAGATTCCGACAGCGACCGCGCAATCGGCAGCCGGTGGCGGTTCAAACACCGTGTTGTTGCTGCTCCTCGGTGGGGTGATGGTGGCGGCGTTGGGAGCCCTCGCCGCGCGCAGAATCCGCCGGCAAACGCCCTCCGTCGACTAGGTCGCAACGACACCTGCGCCCCAAAGGGCGGTGGCCAGAAGTGCGGCGGTCAATTCGATCAGCACTGACAATCCCGACGCTTTCATGGCTGCCCAGGTGGCTGGCCACGCGGTACGTGGGTCGCGCAGTCGCAGAAGTTCCATCGCGAAAACACCAACGATGAATCCCACAATGACCCCGACGATGGGAATGACAAAGAAACCGACCACTCCCACCAGCCCACCCACGAGCAGGGTCAGGGTTGGCACGCCCGCTGCGGCCAGTCTCTTACCGGGGATGAGGTACTTCAGCAAGGTGCCGGCACAGAGAATCAGCACAGCGACGACTGCCACTGCCCAAGCTGCGAGAGTTCCCTCAACGACGGCCCACACAATAATCGCGCCGCCCACGAGCAGTGAGCCAGGCAGGATCGGGACGACGGTCCCGGCGATGCCGAGTGCGCACGTGACCGCCACGAGCGCAACTCCCCACTCAGGCACCACGAAACCCTGGGCTATCGGGACTAGCATCACAAGGTGTGAGGACTCGTCGGGTTGTGGCCCCGCTGATGGCTGTTGCCGTCGTGATCGGGGCACTGGCAGGCTGTGCGGCCAAGCCCGACCCCGCAACCAAGCCTCGCTTGGCCGTGCGCACCGTGTCGTATGACTGCTCGGCACAAGTGTTGACGGTGACCGGCGCGGCCACTCCTGCCCGCAACGACCAAGAAGTGCAAGTGCAGGTACAAAGTGTTGAGCATCCGAAAGCCGGGGTGTGGCGCAGCACGCACACTAATTCGGCTGGCGACTTTAAAGCGGTGGGGAAGTTCATCGCGACTCAACCGGCATTCGACGTCGCCGTGCGACTGGCATCGGTAACGAGGGGCGTTCGCGTCTTTTCACTCATCGAGAACACCTCGCTGCGCTGCCCCTGAGCACCGCAGCGGGCGGTACGGCTCAGGCCGAGGCAGAGGGGGAGTCGACGAGCCGGTGCGTCTCATCGACGATGGCTGCGGCCTGAGGACGCAACTTCTCGGCGTGCTCGTTGAAGTGATGGGAACAAAAGAGAAGATCGCCACCCACGTGGAGAACAACACGGATATAGGCCTGAGCGCCGCAACGATCGCAGCGGTCCGACGCCGTGAGCGACGCCGACGGTGCGAGGGCGGTGGTCATCGTAAGCTCCTTCTCTTGGCGGGCGGTTCGGATGTCTTCGGCGGTTGCCGCTGACGTGGTCCGTTCCGTTCACGTTCCTTCTCTACCTTCAACATCGTCCCATCCCTGTTTCGTTCCCGCTCGGCGGGACTTCTTTCGGGACTTTCGCTGTGGTGCCCTCATCCTGCCAACAGGCTGTGACAACAGGGCCATTTCGCTCCCGAAAGGTATTTCGGCGTGTCGTGAGTCCCACTTCTGCTGTCACCCTCCGATGGCCTAGTCCGCCCACTCCGGCAGAGGGCGGCGGCGCGCCCTGCGTCGGCAGGTCACACCGGCCGACTAGATTTCTTCAGGTGACTGCTGCACCGATCGATCGCCCTCGCCGCCCCGCCAAAGCCGCTTCGGCGGTGCCCGATGACGGATACACCGCCAAGCATCTTTCGGTGCTGGAAGGTCTTGATGCCGTACGTAAGCGGCCCGGTATGTACATCGGTAGTACCGACAGCCGCGGGCTCATGCACTGCCTGTGGGAGATCGTCGATAACTCGGTTGACGAGGCTCTGGGCGGCCACTGCACCCGCATTGAGGTGCTGTTGCATGCCGATGGTTCGGTCGAGGTGGGCGATAACGGGCGAGGTATCCCGGTCGACATTGAGAAGAAGACCAAGCTCACCGGTGTTGAGGTCGTGATGACCAAGTTGCACGCCGGCGGCAAGTTCGGTGGGGGCTCCTACACGGCATCAGGTGGTCTGCACGGCGTGGGTGCGTCGGTGGTCAATGCACTCAGTGAGCGACTTGATGTTGAGGTCGATCGTGAAGGCTGGATTCACGTAATGAGTTTCCGTCGCGGTGTGGCGGGCGAGTTCGACGATTTCGGGGGAGGGCCGACTCCGACGGCACCGTTCACGAAGAAGTCGGGGTTGCAGAAGGCGGGCAAAGCGAAGAAGGGTGTCACCGGCACGCGTATTCGCTACTGGGCTGACCGTCAGGTGTTCCTGAAGGAAGCGGAGGTCGACCTCGAGTTGCTGTTGGCGCGCGCTCGGCAGACCGCGTTTCTTGTTCCTGGTTTGACGCTGCTCGTGCGAGATGAGCGCGGTGATGAACCGATCGAAGAGGAGTTTCGCTTCGCGGGCGGTATCTCGGAGTTCGTTGAACACCTGGCAGAGGGTGAGCCGGTCTCGTCGGTGATTCGACTCACGGGTACCGGGCATTTCACTGAAACCGTTCCGGTACTCGACGCCCAAGGTCACATGTCTCCGCAAGATGTGCAGCGCGAACTCGGCGTCGACATCGCATTGCTCTGGGGTTCTGGCTACGACGACGATGTGCGCTCATTCGTCAACGTCATCGCCACGCCTAAGGGCGGTACGCACGTGGCCGGTTTTGAGCGCGCCGCGGTCAAGGTGGTCAATGCCGCACTCAAAGCGCAGAAAATGCTCAAGAGCAATGAGGAGTCTGTCACCAAAGAAGACGTGCTCGAAGGTCTCACCGGGGTGATCACAGTTCGCTTGGCCGAGCCGCAGTTTGAAGGCCAGACCAAGGAGATTCTTGGAACGTCGGCGGCGTCGCGCATCGTCGCGCACGTGGTCGAAAAAGAACTGGGCGGCTACTTGAACACTCCGCCTCGGGGTGAGAAGAACAGTGCGCGCGCGATTCTGGAGAAGGTCGCGAACGCCATGCGCGCGCACT
>Ga0194055_10004595_pt1 | contig 10276 bp, 8 predicted proteins | sample SepL449m_MetaG_FD_155482 | JGI IMG/M metagenome (GOLD analysis project Ga0194055, IMG submission 155482) | Anoxic zone freshwater microbial communities from boreal shield lake in IISD Experimental Lakes Area, Ontario, Canada - Sep2016-L442-9m | ecosystem: Environmental > Aquatic > Freshwater >... | reverse complement strand
TTGCCGAACAAGATCCCAAGAAGATGATCGAGGCCACGACCCACCGGCCCGAGTGCTCCGAACCACACCGCCAAGGCGCAAAGCACCGAGGCGGTACCGAGTGCCAGGGCAACCAGATCGACCGCATGTTCGGCGATGATTCCCTGTTGATGGGATTGGCGGCCTGCCCTTGTCGATGGCGCCCGCGATGGGGACTTTGCCCCGGCTTTCGACGATGCCTTCCGATGCTGCGGGGACTTGGATCCAGACTGAGCCACGATGAGACGAACCTAGCCCCACGCTGTACCTCACCGGGGGACGCAGGGCCACACGATACCCTGACGATGCAGAAGAATCCGAGCCGGCTGGGATGCCGGACGTCTTAAGGAAGTTCGCCGTGCCCACTACCCCATCGACAGATACCGCCAGTCTTTTGAGCCGCCTCGAGGGAGTCGCTGCGTACCAACTCGAAATCACCGGTCGTTCAGACCTCAGCCCATCGCTCATCGAAGTCATCCTGGCCGGCAATATCGAGACCCTGAAGGCCCTCCCAGGCAACGACCTGATGCTCGCCGTCCCGGTTGAAGGAGGTGACGGATCGTTCCGTCGGCGCTACAGCGTCCGCTCCCTCGATTCCGCCGCAGGGACGGTCACCCTCTGGATTGACACGGTAGCGGGAGGGCCCGGTGCTCGCTGGGCGCAGCACGCTGCAATCGGATCGTCAATCGAGTGCATCGGACCGCGCGGCAAGGTCACCCTGGATCCCTTGGCTGATTGGCACCTGTTCGTGGGGGATCTCAGTTTTCTCGCCGCCGCCTCATCGATGGCTGAGGCCATCGAGGCTCCCGGACAAGCGATCTTTCTTTTCGAGGTCGACGAGCCTGATGACCTCATCTCCCCTTCGCTTGATGACGGTATCGGCGTCACCGTCGGGATCATCGAGCGCTCCGGACGTTCCAAGAGTGACCCAGTTGGCCTGATGGCCGGGCTCGCTGCACTCGAGTTCCCCGCCGACGAAGGCCACTTCTATCTCGGGGGTGAGCTCAGCGTGGTTGCCGCGCTGAAGACGGCTCTCCTCCAGCGAGGGTTCGAAACTGCCCAGATCCATGCCAAGCCCTACTGGCGATCAGGCGTTGCCAACCTGGCCCACGGCGAGCCGCGCAAGGACGACGTCAGCCTCTGAGGCCCTCGACTGTTCGGCTCAGGTGGCCACGATGACCGGAACGATCATCGGCTTCTGACGAGTCCTCGTGCCCACAAAACGACCCAGCGCACGTCTCGCGACCCTATTGAGTCCCTCAATGTCTGCATTGCCATCAGCCAGAGATGACTTCAGCGCTTGGGCCACTGAAGCGGCAGCCTCGACGGAAAGCAATTCCTCGGATGTGGGACCGGCCCAACCACGGGTCAGTACCTCCGGGCCGGCAACGACCTCTCGGGTCTGAAGATCCACTGAGGCGACCACCATCACCATCCCCTCGGAGGCGAGGACCTGGCGATCACGGAGGATCCCATGATCAATATCACTCGCCGCTCCGTCGACGTAGAGATAACCAGCAGGCACCGTCGACTCCTTTCGGATCCCCCGGTCGTCGAGCCGGATGACATCTCCATCAGTCGCCTGGATGACATTCGACGGGTCAACGCCCATGGTCTCGGCAAGCGCCGCGTGGTGCTTCAAGTGACGGAACTCACCATGAACCGGGACAAAGCAGTCGGGCGATGTGACCGACAGGAGCGTGGAAAGCTCGCCGCGACGGGCATGGCCCGACACGTGGACCGGCTCGTGCGCCGAATGGATCACCTCGGCCCCGCGTCGATGCAGGCCGTTGATGACCTGCCCGACCGACCACTCGTTCCCGGGGATCGGATGGGCAGAAAGGACCACGACATCGTCGTCCCCGAGGTCAAGCCATTTTGACTGCCCTGCAGCCATCAGCGACATCGCCGCCATCGGTTCGCCTTGCGAACCGGTCGACAGCACGCAGATTTCACCAGGCGGGAGTGAATCAATCTCGGTGATATCGATCAGGGAGCCTGGCGGCATCGTAAGAATTCCGAGGCGACGGGCGAGGTCGACATTGTTCTTCATTGATCGCCCCAGCGTGGCGATCCGTCGACCGGAGGCATGTGCTGCGTCGACGACCTGCTGAATCCGATGGAGGTGGCTGGCGAAGCATGCCACCACGATCCTCTGACCGGCCCGCATGGCGAAGAGCCGCCGCAGCGTGACTCCCACTGTGGACTCCGATTCAGTAAACCCGGGCTCCTCTGCGTTGGTCGAATCGGACAGAAGGAGTCGAATCCCCTTGGTGCGCGCAAGCTCTCCTATTCGTGCGAGGTCGGTGCGACGGCCGTCGACCGGATTCAGATCAAGCTTGAAGTCGCCCGAGTGCAGGACAACACCTTGAGGCGTGTGGAAGGCGATCGCCATGGCGCTCGGCACTGAATGGGTCACAGGAATGAACTCGACATCGCACGGCCCGATCCTGACCGTCTCGCCATCGGCGACCTCGATGAACGTGGCCTTATTGGAAAGACCAGCTTCGCGAACCCGATGCGCAGCAAGACCAACGGTCAGCGGTGACCCGTAGACCGGGGCTTCAAGGTCACGAAGGAGATAGGAGAGGCCACCCACGTGGTCTTCGTGACCGTGGGTGAGGACGATGCCGTCGACCCGATCCGCGTTTTCTCGGAGGAAGGTGAAATCAGGGAGGACCAAGTCCACGCCTGGCATATCGGGCTCAGGGAACATGATCCCCACGTCAATGACGATGAGGCGACCCTCAACCTCGACAATGGCGCAGTTTCTCCCGATCTCCCCAAGTCCCCCGAGGAAAATGACCCGAACTGGAGCGAGACGCTCAGCCACGAGGCACGCCGAGATCGGCGAGGAGGATGAGCGCTGCAGCATCAAGATCCGCATCGGCATCACCCATCGGCAGGCGGCACTGGCCGACTGCAAGGCCTGCGGCCCTCAGGATTGCTTTGGTTGGCATGGGGTTTGGCCACCGTTCTGATGATTCGAAGCGATACGAGCTGAGGAGTTCACGATTAGCGCCGGTCGCTGCCGCCACATCGCCGGCTACGAATGATTCGAGCATGGTCCTCATGGGAGAACCAACCCAATGTGAGGCCACGCTGACGACCCCAACCGCGCCAACAGCCATCAGCGCCAGAGTCAGACCATCGTCGCCGCTGTAGAGCTCAAACGATGAGGGCGCTTCGGCGAGGAGTTCCGATGCGGCGACAACATCGCCAGCAGCATCCTTGACGGCCACCACATTGCTGCGTTCACCGATGAGGCCCAAAATGGTCTCTGCGGCGATCTTCCGGCCAGTGCGAACCGGGATGTCGTAGAGCATCACGGGTAGGTCGGTCGACTCGGCGATCGCTCCAAAGTGGGCCAAAAGGCCCGCCTGCGAGGGGCGGTTGTAATAGGGCGTGACCGCGAGAACACCTGCGGCCCCCAGGGATCGAGCTTGACGCGTCAGACCCACCGAATGAAGGGTGTCGTTGGTGGTCAGCCCGGCGATCACTGGGATCGTGACTGCCTCGGCGACACACGCCACCAAGCTCAGCCGTTCTTCATCCGTGAGGACCGGAGCCTCGCCGGTCGTTCCTGCCACAACGAGTCCATCAGAGCCATGCTCTGAGAGATACCTGGCGAGCGAAGCAGCCCCGTCAAGGTCCAAAGAACCGTCAGCAGTGAATGGGGTCACCATCGCCGTGATGACGCGACCGAATCTCGGAGAGAGAACAGACATCAGGGTCAAAATCTAGCAGCGGGGCCGCTCCGCTACGGAGAGCCTTTCGGGGCCCTCCGTAGCGCTGCGGGGCCGCTTAAACCAGATTGCGCTCCACGGGACTGCCGTCGGCCTCGGCGTCAACCTCGGCTGCGGTGTCCTCAAAGTCCTCGAACATGATGACGCCCATCTCCGTGAACTTGTCGCGGAGCCAGCCGTCGCCGGCGTCAAGAAGGCCCAGCTTCTTGCAATTCGGGACGATCTTGCCGAACAGCAGGGACTGAAACTCCACGCGGCTGACATCTTGCACCGCCACCTTGGCCGCATCCTTCATCGGGACGCCCATGCGGTCCCACACCTCTTGGCCCTGCATGCGATCACGCATACGGACCGCTGCTTCGAATGCGAATTCCTGACGCTCGCGAATCTCACCCTGCGTCATCTCGGAATAGATCTCCTGCAGCGAAAGTACTCCGAAGGCAACGTGGCGAGCCTCGTCAGCCATCACGTAGCGAAGCAGCTTCTTGAGCAGCGGCTCAGGGGTCGTCTGCTGCAAGAATCCGAAGGCAGCGAGAGCGAGGCCTTCGACCATGATCTGCATCCCGAGGTAGGTCATGTCCCAGCGGGAGTCAGCAATGATGTCGTCGAGCAACAGGCCGAGGTGCCCATTCATCGGGAAGTGGCCCGAAAGCTTGGTGTCGAGATAACGGCTGAAGACCTCGACGTGGCGCGCCTCGTCCACGACCTGAGTGGCGGCGTAGTACTTAGCGTCGATCCACGGAACTGTCTCGACGATCTTCGCCGTACAAAGGAGAGCGCCCTGCTCGCCATGAAGGAACTGGCTCAGGGTCCAGTTCTGGTACTGCATGTTCAGATCAACCCACTCGGTCTCGCCCCAGGTGGCCAGGACTGTCCCGGAGAGATCAAGATCCGAATTGCCCAATGGTCCGGTCGCACCCTCCATGTAGGCCTGATGGGCGAGCGCTTCCTGATCGACCTCGATCTCCCATGGAAGGTCGGTTGAACCATTCCACTGCGACCGCTTGGCCTTCTCGTAGAGCTTGTCGAGCTTCGGTCGCTCGCCCTTCTCGTAGTTCCACGTGAACTCAGCAGGGCAGTTGTCCACCACACGGTGCCTGCCGGTGGGGTCCTCGCGGCCAACCAGCTCAAAGACCTTCTCGAAGTCATTGAGCTCGTCGCGGCCGATCAACTCGGCGTTCGCCTTCATCTCAGTGTGGTCTTCTGTCAACGCCATAGCGGGAGCTCCTTTGTTGTCTGCTTCGATACATGAATAGTCATTGCTGTCGCGCCGCGTGGACGAGATTCGGTAGTTCCCTGGAATGAGGCCACTGGGCAAAAGGTTCGGACAATGGAACGTCGGTCGATCACTACGCTGCGCCTCGCAGGGCCTCGATACCTGGCATCACGTAACTGCGAACCAGACGGCGCACTGAATCGTCGTCAGTCAGGTCCACGTCCCCGCCGGGGTCAAGCAGGTATGACACCACGATCCTCACCGACCAGTCGGCAGCCCGTAGTGCCTGGTCGGGGTCAAGCCACCGAGCGAAGAACGGACTCGTGAAACCCGCAGCGACCTCAAGGGCGCGTTCCATCTCACCAAACGAAAGGTGGCGAAGCACCACCCAAGGCTCAGAATCAAGAACGCGAGCGAGCGCCTCAGAATTCGAAAGCCAGCGCGCTGACGTGGTCATTCCAGCCACCAACACACCTTCGAGGTCCGCCGCCGATCCCATCGAGACGGCCAAGGCCGAGAAGAACCGGGCGATCTCGGTCTCCACCATCGCCTGGATAATTCCGTCACGACCACCGGGGATCACCCGGTAAAGGGTTGCTCGCGAGAGTCCTGCAGCATGGGCTACTTCATCGACGGTCGTGGCACGAAGTCCCCTCGACGCCACGCACAACAAGGCTGCATCCACGATCCGAACCCTCTTTGAGAGTTGAGGGTCGGTCCCGGCGCCACGAGCGTCAGGAAAACGCCCGTTGTCGATCACAGTGGCGAGGACGGCATTCATTGAATGAGACACTATGCCCAAACTTGTCGCATGGTCAACGACCGCTCACAACCTCCGGCAGAATGCCCGCCAAGAGCTCGGCCCTGACGAGCCGAGAGACCTCGGCCGGGTTGTTGAGGTCCCATCGGCCTGGTGATCCCATATAGGAGAGAATCATCCGGGCCAAGAAGTCTGCCGCACTCGCCGGCTCGACCCCTTCGCGGAGTTCGTGACGCTCGAGATACGGCATGAGGAACTCCATGAGGAGCGTCCGTGACGGTTCAGACTCAGCGCGAAGGGCCGGTTCGAGCGCCTCGGGCTCGGTGCGAAGGATCATCTGGAGGACCTCGTGATCCTGGATCGCGCGGTGCGCCACCATGAGGCCGCGCTCCATCAGTTCCTCGAGGGTCTCGGCATCCCGGACTGCCCCGTAAAGGCGGAGGAAGAACCGTCGATACTCCCAAGTGACGACGGCGTCGATAAGTTCGTCGCGGCCCCCGGGGAAGTAGCGATACATCGTCGCTCGTGAGACTCTGGCTGCGTCGGCAACATCTTCAATCGACGTTCTCGTTGGTCCGAATTGGGCGATGCATCCGTAGGCCGCCTCGATGATGGTCTCGCGCTTCTCTGGATTCGGACCGACCGTCACTCGTCAAGAAGCGGATCGAGGCCACGGGTCACGCCCGGCCGCGAGGCGACGGAGCGCACCGCCAGGAGTACCCCAGCCATGAAGGCACTGCGGTCATAGGTGTCATGGCGCAGGGTGAGTCCCTCTCCAGGATTTCCAAAGAGGACCTCCTCATGAGCGATGAGGCCGGGCAAGCGCACACTGTGAATAGCGAGACCACCCGGACCCACTCCCCCGCGAGCACCTTGAAGGACAGTGGTCGTCGTGGGGTCGTGTGGCGCCTCCAGCGACGCGATAGCCCTGGCTTGAGCGATCCGCTCGGCTGTGGCCATCGCCGTTCCGGAGGGAGCATCCACTTTGTTGTCGTGGTGGAGTTCGATGATCTCGACCCCGTCGAAGTAGCGAGCTGCCTGCTCTGCGAACCGCATGAGCAGGACTGCACTGAGGGCGAAATTGGGAGCGACCACTGCGTTCGCTCCGCTTGCTGCGCTGGCCACCTCAAGGGCGTCAAGGTCCTCGAGGGTCAGGCCGGTGGTGCCGACCACGAGGTGAATCCCACGCACGAGAGCGGGAGCCAGATGCAGACGTGCCGCCTCTGCCACGGTGAAATCCACCAAGACCTCAGCGGCGGCATCGGGAAGTTCAGCCACGCTGGTGGCCCGAATCACACTCTTGGCGACCGAGAGGGTATCGACTCGAGGATCGATAACGGCGCTCAGAGTCAGATCCGGCGCCGCCTCAACAGCAGCGATGACCGCTTGCCCCATCCGACCGGCTGCTCCGATAACACCAACGTTGATCACGGCCGAACCCTATCGGCCGCATTCCCTCTTCGGCCACGCCGCCATCGGAGTCCCAGCAAGACCGCCAGCAGCAAGCCCGCACCACTCGCCACAGAGATTCCCAATCCCAGCACCATCTGAGGTGCCTCATAGTGGAAGGACACCCGCCAACGACCGGAAGGCAACGTCACCTTTTCGATCAGGTCAGCGGACGAAATGCGAAGGCTGCGAGTGCCCCGGCCGTCCAGCGACTCAGCGGTCGCCTTCCATCCTGGGAGATCTGACACGGAGCGGTAGACGACGCCTGGCGAGGTCATCGTAATGATGTCAGTCTCGTCCCCGTTGATCGCAGTTCGAGTCGAGAGCACCCGAGACCCACGATCCCCATGCTGCACCCAGGTCGGAGGCCTCAGGGCACCGGTCCTCTTGAAAATCTGGAGATCGCCCATCGTCCTGACCATGCGCCATTGCCTTGAATCCATCGCCGACTGATAGGCGCCCGCCAGCCAATAGAGCGAACCGTCCGTCACCGTGAGTGTCGATGTGTCCATCACCTTGTCGGCAGGACCGATCACCGTGAAGCCTGCGGCCTTGACGCCCGATCCGAGATCAATGGACCAACCCGTCGAGGTGGGGGTCACGGCGGCTGGGGCGTCGAAGTTCGAGCCATCAGACGCCACAAAGGCCACGCGAAGACTCTCCGCCAGCGGACGATCCGACAGCACCGCGGTTGATCTGGCCATCAGCGAGATGCGTCGGACGTCAAGGATCTGACCGAAGTAAAAGGTTCGCTGAGGGCCATTCGCAACACGCGGGGCCCCGGGGCAGGGTGTGATCGGCGCCGGACCCACTGTGGCGCCGGTCGACGAGGGCGCGACCGAGAGCAGCGGTGTGAGTTGAGACGCCGCCACCACCATCGTGGTGAGACGCAGCTGATCAAAACGTCCCAATCGCAATTGACACGGGTCCACTGCAGCCTGAGCGTGTGTGCCGGTCGCCTCGCCGTAGGCACTGTCGATAAGGGATCCATAGCCCTGGACGCTCGGAATCTTCGTCAGGACATTCGTGTCGGGTTGACCGAGGGGGATGAACTGCTGGTAATGCTGAAGGGGTGGGTCAATGAGCGCAGTCCGGCCCTCATTGCCGAGAACGGCGAGTGCCTCGGCGCGACTGGGCTCGACCGGAACCTTGCCGGGGACAATACCCACCGTCGACGACAGCAAGAACAACGCGGTGTCCGCCGCAACAAGCCCCGTGATCCATCGAAGTCTCGAGGTCCTCGAGGATCCTGATGCTCGGAAGAGGACGACCGTCATCATCACCGCAATGACGACCGACGCCGCAATCCAGACTGCGAGGTAGCGCCCTTGGGTCGCAGCCGAGGCCTTGGCTCCCAATGCCATCTCGATCTGGGTCGGCCAGATGAGAGTGGAGATTCCCAGAAGTGTGGTGACCCCGAGGGGGGTGATCGCCAGCCAGCGGCGCCACCCGGCCAACATCTCGAGAGGCTTGTCCTCGCTGACTCGAGTGACGAGCCACGCCACAAGGACCGAGCACGCAAGATCGAACACCACAATGCTCCGACTTTGCAGCCGCGTTTTGCCGAGAAGCGGAATGTGCCAGAGCGCATGACCAATCGGGGTGAACGATCCCCAGGCACAGATCAGCCCCACGAAGGCCATGACGACAAACAGGGCCAGGCCGCGAGGCACATGAACGCTCGACCGACTGATCAGCACCCCGAGCGCCGCACACAACGCGACGAGCCCCAAGAGGCCGACGTAACCCGTCACCTCGGCCAAGTTGTAATTCACAAAGAACCTGGGTTGATGGAAAAGACCGGTCCCACCGTTGAGATCCGGAATCAAGAGCAGGACCGAGCGTTGCAGCGACAACGATCCAGATCCGAAGAATTCGTAGCCGAGGCTTGCTCTTTGAGAATCGGCGATGAACGCTGACCCGGGAAGTAGTTGACACGCCGAGAGTGCCACACCCCACGCCGATGCGGCGAGAAGCACCCCAGCAGTGATGAATCGTCGAAGCAGGCCCGATCGGCCCGCCACCACGACTGCATAGGGAACCATGATCAGCAAGACGATCTCAAGATCAGCGATCGCTCGCGGTTCGCCGGTGAGGAACTCGAGCCCAACCAACGCCACCAGTGCCAACAAGGGCCAGCGAGCATCAATGATCGAGGCCACTACTCCCACGTCGCTCTCGGTTCCGCGAAGTCGGTCGATAGCGATCAAACATGCCAGGACAACCCATGGCAGCCAGGCTTGGCCTTGGATCACCCCAAGGTGCACCATTTGGCCAATCATCGCCCCTAGGTACGTGTAACTGATCGCTCCGAGCAGGGCGCCTCTCGGGCTCGCCCTGAGCCAGCGCGCCAGCGCATAGGTGCCGAAGGCAGCGGCCCAGTAGCACGCCGCAAGATTCAAGAACCACGCCACCAACGGTGGGAGGAAAGCGAAAAGGCCGGTCAGTGGATAGAGCGATCCAGCGTTGAGTGCCCCAAGCAGGGGGCTTCCGGAAAAGATGTATTGATTCCAAGTCGGGAGATGGCCAGTGGCGAGGATCTGCCCCGAGAGGACACGAAGGGGAAAATTCTGAATGAGATTGTCCTGAGCGATCGGCGGATGGCCGATGATCGTGGGTATTGCGAAGAAAAGAATGGGGACAACCGCCAAGATGGCCAGTGGCCAGCGATCCATTGAGTCGAGCCTGAGCCGATGCGGCGACTGTGTGGACGGTGTCGAAATCATCGAGCCACCACCCGCTCGAGTCGATGATCCACGGCGCTCGAGGTCGGACCGACAACGACACCATGCAGCGGCGCCGTCCCCACGCGGCGCGCCACGGCGCGTACCGCGTCAATCGTGACCCCTCCGAGTTCGTCGAGGAGGTCTTCTGTGCTCCGAATAACCGAGCGAAGCATGAGATCTGAGCCAAGTCGACCGAGCCGAGTCAGGGGTTCATCGGCGCCCAGGAGGACATCTGCCCTCAGTGACGCTTTCGATCGCGCCACCTCCTCGTCGGTCATTGTGCCGGAGGCGATGTCATCGAACGTGCGCTCCAAGATGTCGATCACCTCGGCCATATTGGTCGGCGCACACGATGCATAGG
>Ga0194055_10004589_pt1 | contig 10281 bp, 15 predicted proteins | sample SepL449m_MetaG_FD_155482 | JGI IMG/M metagenome (GOLD analysis project Ga0194055, IMG submission 155482) | Anoxic zone freshwater microbial communities from boreal shield lake in IISD Experimental Lakes Area, Ontario, Canada - Sep2016-L442-9m | ecosystem: Environmental > Aquatic > Freshwater >... | reverse complement strand
AGTCGAAGCATTAGGTTTTTATGCCACAGACTCTAAAGAACAAATTATTAAAAGAATTGAGGAAACAGGAAAAGCAAATCGACTTACAATGATTCATATAGAAACTCCTGCAAACCCCACGAATGTTTTAATTGATATTGAAATGTGTGCAGAAATTAAAAAACACTTCTCTACACAAGAAAAACCAGTCATTCTTTCTGTGGATAATACTTATATGGGACCTATTTGGCAGCACCCTTTGAAACATGGAGCAGATTTGGTTGTTTATTCTGCAACAAAATATATCGGTGGACATTCTGACGTTATTGCCGGTGCATGCTTGGGATCAAAAAATCTTATCGGAAAAGTAAAATCATTAAGAACATTCTTGGGAAACATGGCAGGACCATGGACAGGATGGCTACTCATGAGAAGCTTGGAAACATTAAAAGTCAGAATGGAACAACAAGATAAAAACGCACAAAAAGTAGCACTTTATTTGAAAAATCATCCAAAAATAGAAAAAGTTTACTACTTAGGATTTATAAATGACGGAAACGATCAAAAAGAAAAAAATATTTATGAAAAACAATGCACATCAGCAGGTGCAATGATCTCTTTCGATATTAAAGGCGGCGAAAAAGAAGCATTCCAATTCTTAGACGCTTTAAAACTAATCAAACTAGCAGTGAGTTTAGGAGGAACAGAAAGCTTGGCAGAACACCCGCAAACAATGACGCATGCAGATGTATCAGAAAAAGATAAGCAATTAATGAATATATCCGAGAAATTAGTAAGACTATCTGTCGGAGTCGAACATTATAGCGACATAATAGAAGATATAGAACAAGCACTTTCTCACGTTGACACAATAATTACATTCTGATACAATTACAGATATGAAAATTTTATTGGTTCTATTGATACTATTGCTTTGCACTGCCTTTGCTGTGCCTGTCTGCTTTACTTCCCATATCGCAAGCACACAAGATACTACTTTTTTTATAATAGAAAAGCCATTTATAGAAATATTTAAAAAATTAGCAAATAAAAATTCATTAGAAAAAATTATACAACAAAACAACGACACACTCGTTGATAAAAATTGGGAATATCTCAATGTTGAAATAATACGAATCCTAAAGCCAAAATCATGGACGATAAATGGCAAAATGAACTTTACTGTTGATACTAATAATGACTTCAAAACAAGACTACACTTCAATCAGTTCGTAGATTACTCGCAAGGAATACTACAAATAATAACCAAACTAGAAACACCTGATAAAAATATACTAATTTGTGAAAAAACAATACAAATAATAGACCAAATAAATAATACCAAGGTAAATGTCAAAACAACACTAGTTGTTAAAAAATATATACCAAAATACTTTGTTAAACTTATGGATGATAAAGTAAAAGAACACAACTTAAAAGATATTCAAAAAATAAAAGATAATTTAATCAATATAACCAAGAATAAAGACGCACTATTTAGCATTCCAATACAAAAAATTAACTACGAATTACAACATATAAGCCCAGTCACAGGATTATACATAATCGAACCAACTTGGTGAAACTAGGAAATATATGCCATACATCACTACAGAAAATAGAAAAAAATATGATGTGCAAATCAATCAATTAATTGATCAAATAGCAATTAACAATGCTACAGATGGAGATTTAAATTATATTATCACAAAACTACTGCACTCAGCATTTAATCTAAAAGACCCAAAGTATACAAGAATAAATACGGCAATTGGAGTGCTTGAATGTTGTAAACAAGAACTCTATAGAAAAATTGCAGCACCATATGAAATTGAAAAATGCACAATTAACGGCGATGTATGAAAAATTATGACGTTATTATCGTAGGAGCAGGTCACAATGGACTAATAGCTGCTTGCTACTTGGCAAAAGAAGGAAAAAAAGTCCTAATTTTAGAAGCTAATAACGAAGTAGGAGGTGCAACAAAATCAAATATGCCCTTTAAAGGATTGAAAGCAATAATTTCTAGCTACTCATACTTGGTTTCATTAATGCCAAGTCAAATCATATCAGACCTAAAGTTAAATTTTGAAACAATACCAAGACGAATATTATCGTATACGCCATACCTAAAAAACAACGAATACAATGGACTATTAGTTCATCGAAACTCGAACGAAAACACAGAATCATTCCAAAAACTAACAGGATCAAATAAAGAATCAGAAAATTGGAGTAAATTCTACGAAAGAATAAATGAATTCGCAAGCATCGTACAACCTACTCTTTTAAAACCACTTCCTACAAAAAGTGAATTAAAAAATAAAATACCTGCCGATACTTGGAATATGCTCGTTGAACAACCTATCGGTAAAACACTAGATGAACAGTTCAGTGATGATATAATAAAAGGACTGATCCTTACAGATGGACTCATAGGAACATTCTGCTCAGCATATGAAATGCAAGCAAATATATGCTTTCTATACCACATAATAGGAGGTGAATGGAAAGTACCAAAAGGAGGAATGGGAGCATTAGTAGAGGAACTGTATCAACTCGCCATAAAATCCGGTGTTGATATTAGAGTAAACTCTAAAGTTAAAGCAATAACACAAAATGAAGACTCTGTAACAGCAACCCTAGAAAATAACGAAACATTAAAAGGAAAATTTCTGCTGTCGAATGCAGCACCACAAATATTGGAACGATTACTCGGAGAAAATATACAAGAAACTCTCGAGGGATCTCAAGTAAAGATCAATATGCTACTTAAAAAATTACCAGAGTTTAAGTCAGGAATTAATCCAAAAGATGCATTTGTAGGAACACTGCACATCAATGAAAGCTTCTCACAACTCCAAAAAGCATACAACGAAGCAAAAAATGGAGTGATACCAGAAGAACTACCTCTTGAATTATATTGCCACTCACTATCTGACCCCTCTGTTATAAATAATGACACAAACCAGTCTTTAACAGCATTCATTCTGCACACACCTGCTAAACTATTTGATGAAAATAACGAAGAAACTAAAAGACTAATCAAAAATAAGGCTCTTGATGCAATAAATCAATACTTAGTAGAACCAATTGAAAATTGCTTTGAAATAGACCAAAACGGAAACCAGTGCTTAGAAATTAAATCCCCTATCGATTTACAAAAAGAAATTGCACTGCCTCGTGGAAATATATTCCATAAAAATTTATCCTTTCCTTTTAAAGACGATGATTCAAATGCAAAATGGGGTGTCGAAACAAAACATCCAAGAATATTCATATGCGGCGCAGGAGCAATTCGAGGAGGAGGAGTAAGCGGAATACCAGGACACAATGCAGCAATGGCAATACTAGAACAAGAACAAATCTAGCATTGACAACACATACTAAAAGGAATAAATTAATCAAATGAGCGAAACTTATAACATACTGAATTTAAAGAAATATGCCGAGAGCATCAGAAAAAATGCATCAATATCAATATTTCAAAATGAAAAAATACTAAACATTGAAGGCTTAACACTACCAAATACAATAAATGGTTATATTACGATAAAGCAAGTATGCTTTATAATTAAAAATCATGTAGTAGGATATAGTAGTGAAAATAAACCAATCATCGATGAACATGGCTACAATAACGCTTTTGAAGAAGTTAGAGGCTGGATCGCTAATTGTATTTTTTCTAAACTAGCAGCAAATAATATTCTTGAGTGCAACTGGGATAATGAAAAAGAAGAAATGATGTTTTGGATAGAGAAAGAAAAAGAAGAATTTTTGCCGCTACTTCCTAAATGGATAGTGAAATGGCTCCAATCAAACGATGTTGACAATTCTGCTTAAATATGGTATATTGTGGGAATGGGAATTAGATTCGGACTTTGCTGTATATTTCGTGATGAACCAATTAAGTTTAGGACGACCACAGCATCTTATGTTTTAAAAATGGACCGTTCCGATGGTCTTCTTAAAATAAGCGATTTATGCAAAACTAACGCAAGCAGCCTGCAAGAAGCATTACAGTACTGCCATAAGAATGATATTAATAACTTCAGAGTAAGCAGTAACATTCTTCCATTAAAAACACATCCTGTTCTAGGATATAATGTTGAAGATTTGCCCGATGGGGAAAATATTATCAACCTTTTTAAGGGTGCTGGGGAATATGCCAAATCCAAAAATATAAGAACCTCTTTCCATCCTAGTCAATTCGTGGTTTTAAACTCTCAAAAGCCACAAGTTGTTGTGCAATCGCTACAGGAAATTGAGTATCAAGCCGAAGTTGCTGAGTGGATTAATGCCGATGTTGTTAATGTTCATGGAGGAGGGGCATACGGCGATAAAATAAAGGCACTATCTGATTTCTCACATGCAGTAGATAGACTTTCTGAAAGAGCCAGAAGTAAATTAACAATAGAAAATGACGATAAAACATATACTCCATCTGATGTTCTTCCATTATGTAAAGATCTAGGAATACCATTAGTGTACGATGTGCATCACCATAGATGTAATAAAGATGGAATTTCAATCGAACAGGCGACACAAGCAGCATTAGCAACTTGGAATAGGGAACCTATGTTTCATATTTCTAGCCCAATTGAAGGATGGAGTGGGAAAAAACAGAATAGCCATCATGACTTCATCAATATAGAAGACTTCCCAGAGTGCTGGCTTGATCTAAACATTACTGTTGAGGTAGAAGCTAAAGCTAAGGAAGTTGCCATATTGCAACTCATGGCACAGTATGCTACAATAAAAAGAACGGTCGGAACGACCGGGTTAGCCGCTTGCCCTGATGTAAGACCCGCTTTTAGTGGGCTGTTGGTTGGAGCGGAAACTCACCTTTAAAGGGGTGGGTAGTTCATCGTGATTACTACGGGACTGCAGGTGTTCTAGTCCTACTCCATGTTTTTTGGACATCTTGAATGAATCATATATACACCTATAAATTCCGCCTGAAACCAACTGAAGACCAGAAAATCCTACTGGCGAAACACTTCGGCTGCTGTAGGTATGTGTACAATTACTTTCTTGATAAACGAATTAAAAAGTATAAAAAAACCAAGAAAGGTTCAACCTATTGTAAAGACTCAGAACAACTTCCTGCCCTAAAGAAAAAACTACCTTGGTTGAAAGAAGTGTCGGCCCAAAGCGTCCAACATGCAGTTCGCAACCTCGATACAGCCTACAAGAATTTCTTTAAAAGGATCGCTCAAGGTAGTACTAAGAAAGGTTTCCCAAAGTTCAAAAGTAAAAACAAAAAGGATAGTTTCAGGATACCGCAGCACGTTATTGTTAAAGACAATAAGGTAATTATCAGAAAGTTTTTGGAAGGAATCGAGTATATCCCTGATCCACGCAATGTTGAAGGCACTATCAAGTTTGCAACGATCACTAAAAACAAAGCAGAACAATATTTCGTGTCCATTTCAACCTCAATAGATATACAGCCACTGCCTGAAATGGATACGGCAATCGGTTTGGACATGAACAAGAAAGATATTGTTGATAGTAATGGCAATCACTACATCAACCCTTGTCCTGCCAAAAAACACAAAAAACAAATGCGAATTTTACAGAAGGCATTAGACAGAACAAAGAAAGGAACGAAAAACAAACCTGAAAGTAATGGAAGAAAAGAAGCAAGAATCAAATTAGCCAAACTACATTTGCACATACACAATGTTCGTGAGGACTACTTGCACAAACTGTCCAAGAAACTTGTTGACGAGAACCAAGTCATTTGTATCGAGGATTTGTCTGTTAAAAGTATGCTCAAGAATGTTCCCATCGAAAAACGCAAGCAATACAGGAGTGAAGAGAAGAGACATCATCAAGAAATTAGCGATGCAGGTTGGCGTAGTCTTAGGACTAAATTAGAGTACAAATCTGAATGGTACGGTCGAAATCTTGTTGCAATTGACCGGTATTATCCGTCGAGTCAGATCTGCTCTCATTGTCGCTGGCAATACAAAGACTTGCCAAATAATTGTAAAGAATGGTGTTGCTGGAATTGTTTCGAGTGGAATAATCGTGATGAGAATGCTGCAAAAAACATTGTAAACGAAGGACTAGATGTTTTTCTTGGAACAGAAAATCAAGCCGCTTGCCCTGATGTAAGACCCGCTTTTAGCGGGCTGTTGATTGGAGCGGAAACTCACCTTTAAATAGGTGGGTAGTTCATTGGACATGGAAAACTCACCTAAAGGATCCGCCTCTCGGGCTGTTGATTGGAGCGGAAACTCACTTTTAAAGGGGTGGGTAGTTCATGATTGAGTTCAACACAGAAGAAACAGTTTTCTCGCCCGACCAGGTGAGCAATTCATTCCGAGATAGCTCAACGGTAGAGCGAGGCGCTGTTAACGCTTAGGTTGGGGGTTCAAATCCCTCTCTCGGAGCTTTTTATTAATATTTCGTATCGTCTCCAAAGCGGCACGTTGCAATTCCATATTTCCATGTTTTGGTGAGTTTCCCGAGCGGTCAAAGGGGTCAGACTGTAAATCTGATGGCTTATGCCTTCGCAGGTTCGAATCCTGCACTCACCACTTAAGAGGAGATTAGTATCTGCACATACGATGAACCAGACGATTGTCGCAATACAACAGAAAAGAAAGATTTCTTCGTAGAGAATGGATTAATTGTCTTTACAGAGGCTTATCATCTAAAACGAGGCTATTGTTGCGGCAGCGGATGCAGGTTTTGCCCTTATACGCCTAAACACAAAAAAGGCAACACAGTTAGGAAAGAAATCTAACCGGGATCGTATCCCCATTCATGAACGCTATTGCCGTCTGTAAATAGTTCTTTAGCTCGTACAGTTTTAGATAAAATCTTATAATTACCATTTAAATTAGCCGCTCCATGAAGTACCGCATATTGTCGATTGATTGTAACCCAATCACCCGAATTGATTGTAATTTTATTTTCTCTTTTACTTTCAAGCTGCGTTATTTCTTTTTCTAAGTGTTCAACGAATTTGTTCTTATCCCGCCCCAGCTTTGCATACAATTCACTTGCAAACTTATCCTTTGAATAAATTGGTGCATAGCCAAATTTATTCGCATAATAGATTAAGCTCGCATAGTACTTAATTTTTTTATTAGTTTCCTTATTAGCATCTGGAACTGCTCTAAATATCTTAACAGATAAATTTGGTTTGCCTTTTGCAGATCTTATAATGCTTATTGATTCGCCATCGAACGTTGAGCCATCGCCATAGTACAGTACACCTTTATCAGAATAGATATCATCGGGATAAGTGTTCGTCAAGTCGTGAAGCGGAGCATCTTCTTTGTTAGGAGCCGTGTGAGTTCCTTTGTAATCGTCGTTCTCTAGCCAAATTAACATTTCGTAAAAATTTTTCATGTATATTATATACGAGATAATGCAGATTTTAGTATTGTGTTGTGATGTGCAAAAGCCAAATTTGGTAGCTCATTAACCGAATACCACCCCTTAAGACCCTTTTCGATCATAGAGGGACTACCAGTTGCTTGAGAAGCATCATCTCCAAACTTAAAGTTCTGCACCTCGCCATCAGGAACTTCATAGATATAAGCCCAAGTTTTAACATTCTTCTCTCTACGATCAGAGTTGCTTGCATCAAATTCACCCGTGTAAACCAAGCTAGAAATATTAACAGAAGCACGGGTTTCTTCGCCTAATTCCCTAGCGGCTGCTTTTGGAGCAACTGTTGTTGGGTCTGGAGGATTGTTTGCCGAGAATCCATCTTCCTTATTATCAAAAAAACCTCCAGGTATCGCAAGTCCTTTAGGATCTTTATTGCGATTTATCAAGTAAACAGCATTATTGCTTCTGCTATAAGGCACACAGTCAACGGCTCTGTTTTCTGCGTATGTGATTATATTTTTGTCTCCTTGTTTAACGTATTCAAAGTACTTTACCCAAGGAGGGTTTAGTTTTTGGTTTATAGGTCCGTTTCCAATATTAGTAACATTGTTTTGCATAGAAACGTAGAGTGGCTCGCTAAGATCATCGGCGGTCACCTTAATAAGATCACCTTCAATTGTTACAAGGCTATAAGGACCCCAATACACTTTTGACGAAGCGGTGTTTTCGCTCATTAATTTGTAAAATTTATAAAAATTCATAACAAAATATATAGACTCTGACCCGCTAAAGTAAGTGGGCGATAATTTGAAATGAAATGGCCGATTTTATCTATAAGTAATGGCAGGACTAGTATTGTTTAGTATATTGGGTTATTTGGCTAGTATAAGAATTTATGATTGGTGGAATAGATATGGGAACGAAGGAGGCGGCGAACATGAACGATGCGAATGAGCGGTCTGTTGCATCGGCTGGTTCTATTGCGATGCTGGTTCTCGCACTGATCGCCGGGTGTGCTGCCCACTCGCCGCCGCAGCCAACGCCAGACATTCGCACTTGCGAAGGCTGCGGGACACGGTGGGATACGCCGAATCCAGAGCCGAATCCGAAGCCGATCAAACAATGCCCGAACTGCCCGATGACGCCGGAAGAGTTTGAGCGGCTGAAGGAACAGTTGCGGAAATCCAATAACACTTCTGAAATAGAAAAAATAAGGATATGAAATGAAAAAATTCCACGAATGGCTGAAAATAAGAGAAAACTCCACCAGTTGGTCGCCCGATAGAAAAAAAATAAAAAGAAAAAGTGGACTTCAAGCTCAATGCCGCAGATGCAATAAAATTTACAATGTATCAAATCTGGGTGATTTTTTTGCTGGACAATCAAAATGCCCCGACTGTGGTGGACAGGGAGACATAACCGGCAACAGTAAGCCGGAAGGAATAAAGAACAATTCGTATCCGCACTGGCACAGACTGTCTCGCCTGCCGGGACAAAGAGGTTGACAGTTTAAACGCCTTTTAAATGCCTCGCCCACAAGATAATAATTGTCGGCACCAGTATCTCTATGGCAATTATTCCACCCAATATTATTTTCAATTCTATATTTTCAAACATAAGATCCCCAGAACTACAGATGAAAGGAATCGAACCTTCTGATCGTAAAGACATACCAAAATCAAGATGCAGCATTAATCTCTGGATGAGATATTATCAACCAATCTTTAAAACCAATTAAAACAGGCTCTCCACTAATGTTTAAAGCCATTTTAATCCCACTTTTTTTCTTTTTCTTCTTCTTTTTCATGTTTTTTCCTTTTAAAAAATAATCAATCTTATTTATCCTTGACAATACATTTAAATACTATAGAATATTCTTTCAAAATAATACATAATCTATTACAGAAAGGTATTATAGTGAATAAAAAACAATTGCTTTATTTGTCTGGCGTCATAAGTGCAGAAAAACTGCTGAAAGAAGAAACTGAAAGCTACATGTTCTTCCAAAATCTAAAAACTATGAAATCTTGCATAGATGAAATGCTAAGCATGAGCGAAAGCAAAATTGACACTATGCTTTCAAAAGGTCATGATTGGGCGAATGATCATGTTTCTGGTGCTAAAACTTCTCTCGAACAAGTTTGTAACTGGATCAAGAACTCAAACCACGAAAAAGAATGATATTAATAGCATTCTTACATATCTACCCATGATGCCACACACTATAGAATATTTACTTTGGACCTGTATTAGTTTTTGGTACCTTACGTTTTTATATCTATTTTATATCGAGAACTATTATGAAAGACAAGATTCCACTGAAATATGACACTCTAATATCTATTGAAGATGTTATGGCTAAAAGCCCTGACGCTTTAATTGTAGATTATATCAAAGAACTACACGCTCTCATATTATATCAGAGAACACTCATAAAAGAACAAAGAAGCGAAATTGTAGCTACGAAACATAAAAGTGCTTGGACGCACTATTCAACTAAAGATTATCCTTGAAGCATCCCTTTTTGTAGTCCCAATGTCTGTTGTCATGTATTATCATTACAACACTAAATCCCAAAAGTCCACACCCCACGTTTAGTCCAGCATGATCACCGCTAGTAGTAAAACGTAGTGATACCTCAAATATTGTATTCGTTTTCATTATTTGAAATTCCCAACTCTTGTGCTGTGTTATACGTCCACCGGTGTTGTATATGTTACCCCACCGATTGCTGAATGGATGCGACAGGTGAAAGTTTAAATTAATCATTGCGGTTCTAAAGAAAAAAAGTTAATAAGATCCATGAACTAGGGTAAATTCTTTATTGCCACTTCTATTTCACTATAGTGATAATTAAGCTCTGCTTCTTTAAGATATTTATTCGTAGGGTGATCACTGTATAGTTCTTTTAACTGAATGTACCTTTCTAGATTATAATTCCTAATTAGC
>Ga0194055_10004587_pt1 | contig 10282 bp, 8 predicted proteins | sample SepL449m_MetaG_FD_155482 | JGI IMG/M metagenome (GOLD analysis project Ga0194055, IMG submission 155482) | Anoxic zone freshwater microbial communities from boreal shield lake in IISD Experimental Lakes Area, Ontario, Canada - Sep2016-L442-9m | ecosystem: Environmental > Aquatic > Freshwater >... | reverse complement strand
GACGCGGCAAGAAAAACAATGTTCACCCATAGAGATACTCATGCATTGGGCGGAGGAGAGTTTTTTGCGCGCGTCACCCACCGAGTTATGAATGATGCCACCCCTCTCGATGCGATTCAAAGCGTGGCATTACTGATGGGGGGATTTTTTGAGCAAAAAGCGGCTCAGGCCATTGCGAAATGTACAGAAGAGGCGGATCCTAGCTCGGCACTTTCCAAAGAGCCTTTCTCGGACGATCTAGCCCTCACGAGCATGGCAAGACTATGGGATATCGGCCGCTCTGAACCGATCAAAGTCGGTAAAGCCAGCCCAACCGAGGGGACGCTTCCGGGCGCGATCTATTTTATTCTTAAGTATGCAAACCAAGAAGACGGATTAAAAAAAGCGCTTCAAGCCAATACAATGGTTGGTGGCGATAATGCGTCACGGAGCATTGCAATCGGAATGGTATTGGGTGCCTATAAAGGAGTTCATGCGATCCCACGTGCATGGAAGGAGACGCTGGATCAATGGGACTATTGTGAGAATCTGCTCAATCAGCTGCCGCTGCTAAAACACCGACCAATCACTCTCCAAGGAAACTGACCACCCAAAACTTCTAGATTTCAAACGGTTTTTCTGGGCCAGCCGGTCGCCAGCAGCATCGTTGCGGCGTGAATGTCGACGATCGCCTCCAGGTCTTGGCAATAGCCGCCGCCGCAGACGATCGCTACCGGCGTCCCGGCAGTGCTGGCGGCCGTTAAGACCATCCGGTCGCGCTCCAGTAATCCGGCCTTCGTGAGCCCAAGCCGGCCGAGCCGATCTCCTTCATAGGGATCGGCCCCGGCGATATAGAGCACGATATTTGCGCGGGCCCGGTCGAACGACTCGGCGAGGGCCGCCGCAAGAGCCCGCAGATACTCGTCGTCGCCGGTGCCATCCTCGAGCACGACATCGAGCGAGCTGGGAAATTTTCGCAATGGAAAGTTGCGGGCGCCATGCATCGACATGGTGAACACGGTCGGGTCGTCGACAAAGATCTCCGCCGTTCCATTGCCCTGGTGGACGTCGCAGTCGAGGATCAGAACCCGTTCAACGCTCCCGCGGGCCTGCATTTCTCGGGCCGCCACGGCCGTGTCATTGAACACGCAGAAGCCCTCGCCCCAGTCGGTGCCAGCGTGGTGCGTGCCGCCGGCGAGACTGGCAGCGATGCCATCCTCGAGGGCGGCAGCCGCCGCGTCCACGGCCGCGCCCGTGCTACGGAGTGAACGCTCGACCAGTTCGCGGCTCCAGGGGAACCCGATCCGCCGCACCTCCTCCCGCGAGAGGGTGCCCGCAATGACCCGACCGAGATAGCCCTGCGCGTGCACGCGGAGCAGTTCGTCGTCGGTGGCGGCATGCGGCTCGATGAATTCAAGCGGCATCCCAGCGGCTGCGTGCTCCTCCAGCCGCCGTCGCAGGAGCATATATTTGTCGATCGGAAAGCGGTGGCCATCCGGGAGCGGCAGGGGATATCGATCGCAGGGGAAGAGTCGCATATCGAGGGATTGTAGGCCCTCACAGCATGCTGTCCGGTGCCCCACGCCATGGCATCCCCTGCCCTGAAGGACAGTTCTGTCAACGGCACTTCCGCAAGCATTGGACTCGCGATGAGCGGCTAGATGTTGGTTGCGTATCCCGGCGTCACCCACGAATCGCGAGAAATTCCCGCTGAAGGTGCGGTGATCGAGGTGATTTTACACACGAGATGTGGGACGGGGTAGCGGCGGGCCGTTGATGCGCAGATGAGTCGCATAGAAAAACAGAGCATGATCTGTTTTAGGCTCGGCAAGGCAATGGCTCTGAATAGCGATAGCCCGCTGCGGCAGCGTTCGGCTCCGGCATCCGCCTCGCCCTCCGTGCCCGCGCTGCTGTCACTGTGCCGACTGACTGCGGGCCACACGGAAGCCCAGAGCGCTGCGGCGGAACGACGGGACGACGTCGTAGCGGTACGCCGACCGGCAGCCGTCCTGGTTGATCCCCCAGCCGCCGCCGCGAAGCCCGCGGTCGGAGCCCCCGTTGGGGCCAACTGGATCGGTGCCGCCTGAAAGTGTTGTGCCGAACCCATCCGAGCACCACTCCCACACGTTGCCGTGCATGTCGAACAGGCCCCACGGGTTTGGCTTCTTTATGCCAACCTTGTGGGCGTATTGTTCGCCAGAGTTTCCATCGACTGTATTGCCACTAAACCAGCCGTACTCGCCAAACGTTGATGCATCGTCCCCAAATGAATACGCCGTTGTCGTCCCGGCTCGACACGCGTACTCCCACTCCGCTTCTGTCGGCAGGCGGTATTCTTCGTTGGCCTTCAGCTTTCCAGCCTTACGTTCTAAGTCTGTCAGCTTCTGGCAAAACGCCGTCGCATCGTCCCAACTCACGTACATTGCCGCGCCGTCTTTGTCGGCCTGTACATTTTCCTTACCCTTCCACGGCTCCGTGCCCATCACTTGCTGCCACTGCCCTTGCGTCACTTCCGTCTTGCCTAGCCCGAATGGCTTTGTCAGCGTGACGGCAACCTGTTCCTCGTCGGCTTGATGATTCTTCTCACCCGCCGGGCTGCCCATCGTGAACTTGCCTGCCGGTATCTCAATCAACTCCATGCCAAACGTGTTGGTGACGGTCTTCGGCTCCGCCCCTTGTGCAACCCCACACAGCAGCACCATCCCTACAACAGCAGCACGCATTGCATTCCTCCCAATAGACGTTGGCCGAACTGGGTGAAAGCGTACCCCAGCAGCGGGAGTACAGGCAAACGTCAAAAAACAGCCTGCCGCACTGCGGAAACACGCGCACAGCGGGCTTGGGATGGTCCTGGGCGTTTCTGTTTGTTCGGGACCGCTACCCCCTGCCGTTCGGTTTTGATTCATTAACTGCGGCCAATCGCACGGGGTTAAACCACGGGTTTATGCGGCTTCTAGCCGGCATGATTTCGGGGAATCGGTCGGTACATAGCCCCCGCATACACCCCGAGTATTTTTCGGCCCCGGCTGTTTTCCAGTCCGCGTGAGAAAAGCGGTGAGTTTGAATGGAAAAATCAAGTCGGGGCGGGGAGAGTCGAACTCCCGACCTCCTGGTCCCAAACCAGGCGCGCTACCAACTGCGCTACGCCCCGAAATCTATCGCGTGCCGAAGTGGCAGGAGTGTACTGTATTTGGGCCACCACTCCCACTACCCGGCGATATGCTCCAGCAACCGCTGGAATTCGTTCAAGTCGGCAAACGGAATCACAATCCTGCCGGTGCCCCGACTGGTGGCGTGAACGATCACTTTGGCACCCAATGCCTGACGCAATTTTTTTTCCACCGCCACGATTTGACTGGATCGCTTGGCTCCCGGTCTCGTTGGCTTTTGCTTGACGGCTATGCCGCTGCTGGCCGGGGCGTGGTCGCGATCTATCTCTGATGCCTCATCCGACTCAACACCACTCGGAATGCAATCGGCATCTTCGGGATCAACTTCATCGGCGCGGAGGATTTCGCCAACCTCCGTTTCGGTCGCACGCACAGAAAGCCCCTCGGCTACGATGCGATTCACGAGGTGAGTCTGTTCGTCTTCATCGCCTAGCGGCAGCAGCGCCCGTGCGTGTCCCATGGAGATCGCACCCGACCGAAGCCGCTGCTGTACCGCATCGGGGAGTTCGAGCAGTCGGATGATATTGGCCACAGTCGAGCGGTCGATAGAGAGGCGCTTGGCCAGTTCTTCCTGCGTGCATTGCCACGTGGTTAGATACTGCCGAAAGCTCGCCGCCTTTTCCAAGGCATCGAGGTCGCGGCGTTGTAGATTTTCCACGATCGCGATTTCTGCCATCTGCCGGTCGTCAACATCTAAGACGCGTACCGGCACCATACCCCAACCGAGCCGCCGCGCAGCCGCCAAGCGTCGCTGGCCAGCAATGAGTTGGTAGCGATCGTCCCACACCCGCACCACGATTGGTTGCACAAGTCCATGCTCGCGGAGGCTGTTGGCTAATTCGGCGAGTTCGGTGTCGTGGACCACGCTGCGAGGTTGCCAAGGATTTGGATCGATCAGCCCCTCGGCAATCTCGTTGGTGGGCAGCGATGCGGCCGCCTGTTCGACTTCCTCTGGTGCGTGCAGGATAAGCCTAGCGGCGCTGGCACCGGAACCGGAGGGGCTGCCAACGTCCGCGATCTGCGAGGCCGTTGCCGCTGTCATTTGAGACCCTATGGAGTGGTCCATACCGGCACGGCCTAATAGAGCCTCTAACCCACGGCCTAGGCGTCGTTCTTTACTCACAGTCGCGTACCTCCATGCAGAGTTCCGTGTAGGCCCGCGCTCCTCGTGAGCGCGGTGCGTAATCAAGCACACTCAATGCGTGGCTGGGCGCCTCAGAGACGGCCACGTCACGCGGGATGACTGTTTCAAAAACAATCTCTCCAAAAAAATCTCGTACTTCGGCTTCGACTTCGGCGGTCAGTTCCAGTGACGCATCGTGCATCGTCAGCACGATGCCGCTGAACCGCAGCCTCCCAGGCCGCTGGTCCATGACGTCGCGGATGGCCTCGATCATTTGGGTGAGTCCCTCAAGGGCAAAGTATTCGCATTGGATTGGCATCAGTACTTCGGTGCTTCCGGCCAAGGCCGTGCGAGTCAGTTCTCCAACCGAAGGGGGGCAGTCGATGAGGCAATAGTCCCATGCATTGAGCCCACGGGCGAGATGACTTTCCAGCACCATCGATCCGGTTCTGGCTTGCGCCGCGATTCTCTCAACATCCCGCACACTGCGGCTTCCTGGCAGAATGGAGAGACCAGGGATCGTGGTTTGAATGATCGATTCGCAGAGCGGGGCATCTGAGACGAGCGGGTGGGTCATCGCGGGCATCACCCCACAACCGGTCGTTGCATTGCACTGCGGATCCAGATCGACGAGCAGCGTGCGTAGGCCTCCCTTCGCAAGGCCTACGGCAAGGTTGGAGGCGGTGGTCGTCTTCCCGACGCCCCCCTTCTGATTGGCCACACACAAAATCCGTCCCACTCGCACATCCCTTCCATGCCATCACTTGCGCACAATGCATGCTCTCGGAATATCGGCTACGCGAGGCACGATCGTCACGTTGCAACTGCTGGTCCGTAAGAACCGGTGTCACGTGCAGAGTTGATTCAGCTAGGCATGGCAGAGCCCCACGCGTTTCACGTGAAACTCTCTAGGTCCCGCAGCCATCCCATCGTGCGCCGCTTGCCCGCATGGTCTGGTTTCACGTGGAACTGCAGTTCTCTATTCGAGTGGATAAAATACAAGACCACTCGCCAGCTTGGGGTAGAAGTAGGTGCTCTTGGCTGGCATGCGTTCGCCCGTCTGGCTCACCATTCGGATGTCTTCCACGCTCGCTGGCATTACCAAACACGCCAGCGGATACTTCCCTGTACCGAGTCCTTCAACCACCTCCCGCACCAGATGAACGTACCCAGGCGTCGGAATTTCCTTCGCCCCGAGCAAGTCGCCGACGACGAGGCGGTGCAGGATCGATACGCCAAGGTTCCGCCACGCGTCGCCGTGATCAGAAGCAATCGCCTCCATGCGTGTCTTGCCTGCCGGCGTGATGCGGGCAATCGTCCACGTCGTGTCGCTAGCGGTGTAGAGGCCGAGCATGCCCTGCTGACTTTTGGCATCGATCTTGGCCCACACATTCTGGGCGTCAGCAGGACCGTGACCGGCCTGCTCGCAGGTGAAGCAGTCGCCCAGCTTTGTTGCCAAATCGCTGGCGGTGGCCACCGTTGGCTCAACAAACAACCGGTGGGTCGGCAGGACCACGAGCCCAGGATCGCTCATTCCCACGAGCATCATCAGAACAAAGTTGGCCGGATGGTCGGAGGGGAGCGACGCCCCTCCATTGGCTGCACCGTAGGCCGCTGCAATCTCATCCCGATAGTTGCAGGCAGTTTCGTAGCGGTGGTGGCCGTCGGCAATAAACACAGGCTTTGGCCCCATCAGTCCAGCCACCTTTGTAGCCACGGCCTCATCTGTTAGCGGCCACATCCAACTCTTGACTCCGAGGTGGTCGGTGGCCTCCAGCGGAGGTTGTCCTGCGATGGCCTTGTCGAGCATCGCCTGCACATCTCCCTGCGGATCCGGATAAAGGCCAAACACCTGGCTCAGGTTTGTCCTGCAGGCGCGGGTGAGCAGGAGCCTGTCTTGCTTGGGGCCCGACATCGTTTCTTCGTGCGGGTGGATGTTGCCCGTGCCAAACCGTTCCAGCCGCACGCGAGCCATCACGCCCCGCCGCACATACTGCTCCCCCTCCACCTCAAACTCCTGATGGTAGACGTAGAGAGCCGCCGCTGGCTCTTGCAAGACCACGCCCTGCGATCGCCAGTCTTTCAGAAACCGAGCAGCACGCACGTACTTGTTGTTCGCCTCGTCGTCGCCCGGTTCCTCCCGGTTGAACTCGATCCGCACGACATTGGCCGGGTGCTGCTGGTAGAGCTTCGTCTGCAAGGCGGCGTCGATGACGTCGTAGGGCGGTGCGATCACTTGCGAGAGCGATCCGACGTGCTTGGGGTCGTAGCGCAGACCGCGGAAGGAGGCAACGTGTGGCATGATTTTTATCCGTGCTGAGTCAGAGAGGAGCGAAAAGGATCGGGGACGAGATGGTACCAAAAAATCGCGGGGCAAACTGTGGACCAAGCTGCGGGTTTAGTTGCCAGGTTCCCCGATCGACTCACGCGAAATTGTTTCACGGGAAACAAAAGCGGAGGCGATGCAGGTGCAACGCCTCCGCGGAGATTGTATCCCACTGCAGGCCTCACGGGCCTCGCGGGAATGGCTTAGTAGCGGTAGTAGTCTGGCTTGAAGGGGCCATCCACCGGCACGTTGATATACGCAGCCTGCTCTGGCGTCAGCTTTGTGAGCTTCACGCCCAGTTTTTCCAAGTGCAATCGGGCCACCTCCTCGTCCATTTTCTTAGGCAGCACGTGCACGCCGATGGGAAATCGGTCGGTCTCTGTCCAGAGAAGAATCTGGGCGAGCACTTGATTGGTGAAGCTGGTGCTCATCACAAACGATGGGTGGCCCGTGGCACAGCCAAGATTCACAAGCCGTCCTTCGGCCAACACCAGCACAGAGTTGCCATTGGGAAGCGTATAGCGATCCACCTGCGGCTTGATCTCGAGTTTCTTGACACCCTTCGTGTTTTCCAGCCACGCGATATCGATCTCCAGATCGAAGTGGCCGATGTTGCAGACAATTGCGTCGTTGGACATTTTTGACAAGTGTTCGCCTCGGATCACATCTCGGCAGCCCGTGGCCGTTACGAAGATCTGTCCCCGTGGGGCGGCATCCTCCATGGTGGTCACTTCGTAGCCCTCCATCGCCGCCTGCAGGGCGTTGATCGGATCGACTTCCGTCACAATCACGCGAGCCCCAAATGCGGCCATGGCTCTCGCGCACCCCTTGCCAACATCGCCGTAGCCGCACACCACAACCACCTTCCCTGCCACCATCACATCGGTGGCTCGCTTGATGCCATCGGCAAGGCTCTCGCGGCAGCCATAGAGATTGTCGAACTTGCTCTTGGTGCAGGAGTCGTTGACATTGATTGCCGGAAGCTTGAGATCGCCGGCGGCATGCATCTGATAGAGGCGGTGTACTCCTGTGGTGGTTTCCTCGGAGAGGCCGCGGATGCCGTCGATCAGTTCTGGATACTTGGCATGCACCATGTTGGTGAGGTCACCACCGTCGTCGAGGATCATATTGAGCGGTTCGCCATCGTTAAAAAACAATGTTTGCTCAATACACCAATCAAACTCTTGATCATTCATTCCCTTCCAAGCAAAAACGGGCACACCTGTCTTGGCGATGGCGGCGGCAGCGTGATCTTGTGTAGAGAAGATATTGCAACTGCTCCAGGTGACTTGCGCGCCGAGTTCGGTGAGTGTCTCGATCAGCACGGCCGTCTGGATGGTCATGTGGAGGCAACCGGCGATGCGGGCACCGGCCAATGGCTTTGACGATCCATACTTCTTCCGCAGCGACATCAGACCGGGCATCTCGTTCTGAGCCAGCATGATTTCCTTGCGGCCCCAATCGGCCAGCGAGAGATCGGCGACTTTAAATGGCAGGCGGGTTTCGACTTGAGACACGTGGAACCTCCTCGGGTAGGGTGGAGCAGTTAGGGGTGGGCAGATATTCAATCCATGCAAGACACAGCACTACACATGCAGGGCCTACAAACCAGTGGCCTGCGTGAGCCCACATGATAGACGCTTAACCGCATTTGGTAGAAGATCCAAACAGGAACGTGGAAAACGAGCCACCCGTGGCTGTTTGTCACGACCGTACGACTTTGACCAGGCGAGTTTTCCTGTCACGGGCTCAGGAACAAGATTCCACCCCCTAGAACGCTTTAGGAAAGGGTCTCAGGAGGGCGGCTGCCACGAAGGCTAGGACTTTTTCTGGGTCTTTCCGGCCTGGGGCCGATTCCACGCCGCTGGCCGTATCAACTGAGCCGATACCTGTGAGTCGCATGGCGTTGGCGACGTTGTTGGGGGTGAGACCGCCGGCTAACACCATCGGAATCCCAAGCGATCCGGCGCGGGTCAGGGCTTCCCAGTCGACGGTGAGGCCGGTGCCGCCCAGTTGGCCGGATGGCGTTCCACGTGCAAGCCCGGCGTCGACCACCGCGATATCGGGGGCCTTGCCGGATGCTCTTGCCGCTTCAATCCATCGCCGCGCTGCCGCCAAGCCATTCCCGCTAGCGTGAGGTGACTCGGCTGGACTCTCGGGGCCATCTGGTTGGAGTCTTACAGCGCGGATGAGAGGCATCCCGGGCAGGAGCGATGCCAACTCTGCGCAGAGTTCGGGTGGGTCGTAGGCCGCTGCATCGCCACCGTTTGTCTGTGGCTCAAGGTGTCCGTGGAGTTGAATCGCATCGAGCCCCACTAGCCTAGCCACGCGTCGGATCTCCTCAGCTGCCACGCCTGCAAACACCCCCACTCGGAGCACGCCCTTGGGAATCGCGTCGGCTACCGCTCTGGCCACTGTGAATTCCAAACGCCGCGGCGAGCCGACCACGAAGTTGAGTCCGATCGCATCCGCACCAGCGTCTGCCACAAGCCTCGCATCGGTCGGCGTCATCACACCGCAGATCTTCACACGAAACATTTTTGGATCTCCAGGCCATCGAGTCGTCGGCAGATTCGGCGTTAGATTCCTCGCCACCGGTCGCAGGGCGACTTTTTTCCTAACCGGAAAAGTCTACGTCGCCGTTGGAGAGTGTAGGAAGGCGAGGCGGTTGGTCGAAATGAATTGGGTGAGGATGTGGCTCCATCAAGACGATATCCCACACAAGACTCCACACCCACGGAACCACTCTCGCGATGATTGCCCCACGCCGCTACCCGTCGAGCCGCCCGTTCTTGGCCGCTCCTCGTGTGGATTTTTATCACCCAGCCCAAGGTATCGATGCAGCCCTCCAAGGGCTCGACCGGCTGATTCGCCGCGCTGAGGGGATCGGACTGGTGGTTGGTCCCGCGGGCACGGGAAAGTCGCTGCTGCTGGCGAAGGTGGCCGAGAGCGTACGAGAGGATTTCGATGTGGCCCTTCTGTCGGGCGCGAGGATCTGCACTCGCCGCGCGCTGTGGCAGTCGATCTTGGCCGAGATCGGCGAGCCCTACCGGGGCATTGACGAAGGGGAGTTGCGGATCGGAGTCGTGGAGCGAATCCGAGGGTTAGCAGCAACGGGTTCGGGGCTTGTGGTGCTCGTAGACGAAGCCAATACATTGCCCACGCGGCTCATCGAAGAACTGCGGCTGCTCACGAACATCCTTACGCCTATGCCCGCCGTCCATATCCTGTTGGCCGGTACGGGAGAGTTGGAAGAGATTCTGGCCGCGCCAAAGATGGAGAGCTTGTCGCAGAGGATCGGCGGTCGGTTCTATCTGGAGCCACTGGACCACGCTGAAACGGTGGCCTACGTTCGGACACAAACGCAAGTGGCCACACTCGATTGGAACGCACTCTTTGAGTCGGGCTGCGACGATGCCGTCTTCACTGCATCGGATGGTGTGCCACGGCTTATCAATCAGGTGTGCGATCAGGCGTTGGTGTTGGTGGCGCAGGCCGGTCGCCAGCGGGCCACGCCAGCCGACATCGCAGCGGCCTGGCGAGAAATCCAGCGATTGCCCGCTCCTGCGTCGCTTGCTCGGGTTGAAACCTCGCGGAGCGAAACGACTCGGAACGAAACGGCGATCCAGAGCGATTTCTATGACGATGGCGTGGAAAGTGATTTACACGGCATTGAGATCGGCG
>Ga0194055_10004586_pt1 | contig 10284 bp, 9 predicted proteins | sample SepL449m_MetaG_FD_155482 | JGI IMG/M metagenome (GOLD analysis project Ga0194055, IMG submission 155482) | Anoxic zone freshwater microbial communities from boreal shield lake in IISD Experimental Lakes Area, Ontario, Canada - Sep2016-L442-9m | ecosystem: Environmental > Aquatic > Freshwater >... | reverse complement strand
GGGATCCTGCGTGCAGACGATGCCCGCCGTGCTGTCGACGCGGGCGCATCCGCAGTCGTGGTGAGCAACCATGGCGGACGAAACCTTGATAGCGCCCCTGCAACCGCCGACGTCTTAGCCGCCATCGTCGGGGAAGTTGGTGGCGAGGTGCCCGTTCTCGTAGACGGTGGAATCCGGCGCGGAACAGACATTGCCACGGCTCTGTGCCTCGGCGCCTCCGCAGTGCTGATCGGCAGACCGATCATCTGGGGCCTTTCGACGTACGGCGACGCAGGTGTAACCCACGCAGTTGACATCCTGCGGACCGAACTCGAGATGGCGATGGCCCTGCTCGGCGCGCCAACAGTCGGCGAGCTGAATCAAGATTTCCTCTGACCCGGGCACGAAAGAACGTCCCTGACGAAACGATTCCGTATCGATGTCATGAACCTGCTGCTTGATCGGGCCTCCACCCCCTAAGGTGCAGGTCAGGCATCATGCGGCATTGTCGCTGCGTGTGGAAATCCTCGGAGGTAGTTGTGACTGATACGAATCTCAATCGCCGACAGTTTCTGGGTGGCGCGCTCGGCGTGGCCGCAGGAGCTAGCGCACTAGCAGCGTGTGGTAGCCCGGACTCCGGTAGCGGAACAACGTCATCGGCACCTTCCACGGCACCGTCAACGTCACGTCCACCGATCGCCTCCGAACCGGGCAAGATGTCGCTACTGGAGTGGGCTGGCTACGAGGCCGCAGGTACGAAGGCACAGACCGCAGGTATGACGGTCGCTGGCTCGGATTACATCAAGAAGTACGGACCAGATTCCGTCACCTACACGTACATCGAGAACGATGATCAGGCCCTCCAGAAGGCAACTGCCAGTGGCGGCTTCGACATCTTGCATCCCTGCTTTGAGAATTTCCAGGATTACGTTGACCGCGATCTAGTTCAGCCGTGGGACCTCAACCTCATCCCAAGCGCAGCCGATATCGACCCGGGTCTACTGGCCAAGGGCACCAAGGACGGCAAAACATACATGCTCCCGTGGGACTGGGGCTACGGAAGCCTCACCTACCGCACCGACCACGTCGATGCCGCTGACGCCACCGGTTGGGAGCTAGCCTGGAATCCGAAGTATGCCGGCCGCATCTCACTGTGGGGCGGCGCATCGACGAACTTCGAAATCGCCGCAATCAAGGCTGGGATCCAGGACATGGATCACCTGACAGCCGATCAACTCGAGACGTGTAAGCAGGATCTGATCAAGCAGAAGCCGCTGAACAAGTTCTACTGGGACAGCGAATACGGTCAGATGCAGCCGGCAATCAAGTCGGGCACGGTGTGGATCGCCTACTCGTGGCAGGACACCTTGGTGTCCATGAAGGCAGCCGGCGTTCCGGTGGCCTACCTCGACCCAAGTCAGGGTCGCATCGCCTGGTTCTGTGGCTTCATGCTCGGCAAGGACACGCAGAACTACTACCACGCACACGAGTACATCGAGTCATTCCTGAACAAGGCGGCATGTGCTCAGATGACGAACGCCTACGCGTACGGCACTTCGAACTCGATGGTAACGAGCGCCGACATCACCGATAAGGCACTTGCGACAAGCCTGCACATCGACGATCTCGCCGCATTGACGAGTCCGTCCGTTCACCTGCAGTCATGGAACCCAGACCGCGCCAAGGTGCTTGCCGCCTGGCAGCAAGTCAAGGCTTCATAGGCGCAATCGTCTTGGTAACTATCGGATTGTCCCGAACTGAATGAGCCGATCAACCTCACGTCGCATCGGGGGGCAGGGCCTATGGGTCTGGCCCCCCGTTGTGTTCGTCCTCGTTCTGGTCGTTGTGCCATTGGTGTACATCGGCTTGTTCAGCGTTGGCCTTCGTAGCAACATCCCCGGGACGAAGACTGCCTTCGACCTGAGCAACTGGAAAGACTTTCTGTTTGGCGAGAACAATCCGTTTAGGAATTTGTTCTGGCACTCACTGCTGATCACTGTGCTGGTCTCCGTAGCGGTGACAATTGCCGCCTACCCGTTGGCGTACTTTCTATCGTTCGTCGCTCGCAAGAATCGCTACACGCTGTTGCTCTTGGTACTAGCGCCGTTCTTCACTAGCTTCCTACTGCGCGTCATCGCGTGGCAGATCATCCTGAACGAAAACGGCGTCGTTAACTCATTCCTGTGGTGGGCCCACCTACGGCCCGAGGGTGATTCGGTCACCTGGCTTATCTATAGCAACTTCTCTGTAGCTTTGGTCCTGTTCTATTCGTGGATTCCATTCGTTGCCCTGCCCATGTTCGTGGTCATGGAAAACATGGATAGGCGCTTACTTGAGGCTGCAGAGGATCTCGGCGCAAGTCGGTTGACCTCATTCCTCAAAGTGACTCTGCCGCTCAGCATTCCCGGAATCATTGCCGGCTTCGTCTTCGTGCTGATCCCAACAACGGGCGAGTTCATTACGCCACTTCTTGTCGGCGGTCCTGAGAGTCAGCTATTCGGTAATCAAATCAACTCCTTCTTCAACGATTCACCCGACTGGAATTACGGTTCCGTTTTGGCAATGACCCTCATCCTTCTGGTTTTGATTTTGATGCTGGTCTTCGGACGATTCCTTTCTGCCGACCTACGTCGCCCGGCTGCGGAGGTTTCATGACTGGTCGCCTCGGAAGTTCGCTGCTGTGGGTTTACTTCGTCCTGATGGTCGCTTTCCTTTTCCTACCGCTGGCCATCTTGGTGCTGTTCGCTTTCAACTCTGGAACAACACCAACTCTGCCGATCGAGGGTTTCACCACGAAATGGTTCACAGACGCCTTCAGTAACACCGACCTGACCTCGGCGCTGGTGCGAAGCGCGGCTATTGGTGTGCTGGCCTCAGTGGTGGCAACCGCGCTAGGCATCATGGCCGCCATCGGACTCAATGCCAAGCGGGTACCCGGAGAGCCTGTGGCAATCGGCGCTCTCCTGCTTCCACTAGTCGTGCCATACATTTCGCTGGCCGTGGGAATGTTGATCCTGTTGCAGGCGCTGAAGTTCAAGAATGCGCTGTGGGAAATCGCGCTAGGGCACGCAGTGATTGCGCTCCCCTTCGCGCTGCTGGTAATCCTTCCCCGATTACGTTCGCTCGACGGATCACTCAACGAGGCGGCCAGAGATCTCGGCGCAAGTGACTTCGCTGCGTTCAGACTCGTAACGTTTCCGCTGCTACTTCCGGCACTGCTTTCCAGCTTCATCATTTGCTTCAGTACCAGTTTCGACGAGTTCGCCATCGCCTCGTTCCTCTACCCTTCGGGGCAGCCGACTTACCCCGTCTTCCTCTACGGGGGTGCCCGCAGTCCGGCGATCCTGCCACAGCTCATCGCGATCGGCACGCTCGTGATCGTCATTTCACTACTTATCGTTGGACTTTCCGAACTTGGACGCCGATGGGCCGAACGCCGCATCGAAGGTCGTAACTCAGCATCCGTCGATGTGTCGTCAGCCGACAACCTAGCAACTACATAGGAGCTACTTATGTCTACCGGCGAGGTACAACTCGTCTCTCTTGTGAAGAAGTTCGACAACTTCACAGCAGTTGACGGCATCGACCTACTCATCCCTGCTGGGGAGTTCTTTTCGTTACTCGGCCCTTCGGGATGCGGTAAGACCACTTCCTTGCGAATGATCGCCGGATTCGAACAACCCACGTCGGGCGAGGTACGCCTAGACGGCACAGACATGGCCGGCACCCCAGCCAGCAAGCGGAATGTGCACACGGTTTTCCAAAGCTACGCGCTCTTTCCGCACATGAAGGTTGAAGACAATGTCGCGTTCGGATTGAAGCGTGCAAAGGTTGCCGGCAACGAGGTGAAGCGACGCGTCGCGGAAGCGCTTGAGTTGGTGCAAATGCAGACGATGGCCCACCGTAAGCCAGCGCAGTTGTCTGGCGGTCAGCAGCAGCGAGTCGCACTTGCGCGTGCCCTCGTCATGAAGCCATCGGTGCTACTACTTGACGAACCACTCGGAGCTCTCGACGCGAAACTTCGTCGCCAACTTCAGGTGGAGTTAAAGGCTCTGCAGGAGCAGGTCGGCATCACGTTCGTCTACGTGACTCACGATCAAGAGGAAGCGCTCACGATGAGCGACCGAATCGCCGTCATGAACCAGGGCAAGGTTGAGCAAGTCTCACCACCGCGGGAGATGTACGACGAACCAGCTTCGGCATATGTTGCAGACTTCCTTGGGGTCTCAAACACAATGAATGCAACGGCTGTCGCTCCCGATGGTGAAGGGGTATCGATCGAGCTTGATGGCGGCATCTCACTGCGCGCTGCCGCGGGGCATACCTCAGCCCGCGGTCCGGTCAAGGTCGTAATCAGACCTGAGCGCATTGGCATTGAGCCCGCCACCACGAGCGGACCAAACCACGTCTCCGCACTTGTTCAGCGTTCGGTTTACCACGGCTCGGGCACACAGGTCAGTCTTCTTCTCGCCAACGGCCAGACGCTGACCGCTCTCGTCCAGAACTCCGAGGTGGGCGATGATCCGACGTGGGCCGCGGGAAATGGTGTGTCTGTCCATCTACCCGATTGGGCCCTGCGGGTACTTCCGGAAACTACCTAATGCAGCCTCGACGCGTGATCGCCTGCCTCATCATCACGTTCGGCGTGATGTTGAGCAGCGCTTGTACGCAGTCGAGCAGCACCACGGCCCCAGTCTCCGCCAGTACCCCCGCACCACTACCGCTGATCACAACCTCGCCAACAGCTGGTCTCACGGCAACTACGGTTGCGGTGACGCCGCAATCGCTGCAGCGTGAGTGGACAGTAAAGGGTGTGGCCGACACATTGGCGGCCGCCGGATTCGTCGCGGGCCGCCAACGAACATTTCAGGGGTCATCAAAAGACCTGACGCTCGTCCGCGACCGCGAACTACTCTTCGCCTCCGCCGAGGGTGCGACGACGTACCTTAACTCGGTGCGCACCCAGGCTACGGCCTACTTCGGCGAGGCGACTGGCGTCACAGCGCTGACGCAGGGATCCCGAACCGGATCCCTTTTTGTCCCACCAGAATGTGCCTGCCATGGGGCCAATCCCGTTCTCACTGCGGTGCTTACCGATGGCCCGCGACTGAGTTGGGTAACCATCAATGGACCGCTCGCTACCAAACATCGATTACAGGAAGTACTCAGCCAGCCCACGCATCCATGACCAAACCCCACTACCCCTAGAACAACCAAGGAGACCGTCATGTCAGAGCGTTTCGTTAGCCGTTCACAGGTATCCCTCGCAAGCGCCCAGGCACTCGTTACGGCAGCCGTCGAGCACGCAAAAACGATCGGAATTGCCATTTCAGTTGTCGTCGCAGATTCAGCTGGCAACGTGATCGCTTCCGCGCGAATGGACGATGCTCCTCTCGGTGCAATGCGATTGGCAACGGACAAGGCGTACACGGCCACGCTGTGGCAGATTCCCTCCGGCGACCTTCGGTTGTCATCACAGCCAGGAGGCGACGACTGGGGCGTCACGTCAACGGAGGGTGGGCGTGTGGTTGTGTACGAAGGTGGGCTCCCCGTCTTCACCGACAACGGATTGGCTGGCGCCGTCGGCGTGAGTGGCGGAACCGGAGCACAAGACGCTGAATGCGCCCAAACTGCCATCACCTCGGCGCTTGGCTAGAACCTAGCTATTTGAGCGAACCCTCTGTCAGCCCCTGAGCGATCCGTCGATGGAACAGGACGTACACCACGATCATGGGGATCGTTACGATGGTAAGTGCAGCGAAGAGCAAGTGGTAATCGGTGATGTACTTCGTCGAGAAAGCAAGCAGGCCAACGGGAATCGTCTTTAACTCATCGTTTTGGATGTATAGAAGAGCAAGCAGGAATTCGTTCCAAGCAGCCAGTGCGCTGAAGATAGCCACCGTTGCCATGCCTGAACGCACCAGTGGCAAGACAACGCTCCAGTAGATACGAAAATCCCCCGCACCATCAATGCGTGCTGCCTCGAACAGTTCCTTCGGAAGTGAGTCGAGGTATGCCTTCAGCAACCAGATGGCTAGCGGCAGACCCATCGCGGTGTACGGAATGATCAACGCCCATCTCGTGTCCTTAAGATGGAGATATTCAAAGAGCGTGTTTTGCGCAATGAAGTACGACTGAATCGGAAGTAGCAGGCCAAGGGTAAACAGCGTAAGTAGAAGCCCTGAGCCACGAAACTTCATGCGAGAGAACGCAAATGCAGCCATGGACCCGAGGCCAAGAATCGCTACGGTAGAGACGACGGTAACGACAAAGCTGTTGATGGCGTAGCGGCCAATCCCACCATCAGCCCAAGCCTCAGCGAATACCGACCAGTCCCAAGATGTTGGAAGTGCGAATGGCGTCTGAAAGATTTGGCCATTGGTCTTGAAGGCCGACATCGCCATCCAGAGTAATGGCAGGAAGAACAGCATCGCGTATAACGTCATGACAATGTGGAAGACGATGTCGGACGGCTTGGCACCCTTGCGCCTGCCAGCGTTGGTTTGCGTCACCGCTGATCCATTTACCGCGTCGACCGTGGCCATTAGAACTCCACATCCGAGCTCTTACGACGAAGCCGCGAATACAACAGGCCGATGAGTGCGATCACCACGGTGAGTATGACGGCGAGTGCAGATCCATACCCCACTTCTTGATCGCGGAAGACTGTCTTAACGAGGTACGTGGTGGGCACCTCAGTTGTGTTGTACGGACCGCCGTTCGTGAGGACGAAAACAAGGTCGAAGACCTGGATCCCACCAGTGACGCACAGGAGTACCGCCACCTCAGTGATGCCGCGCACAAGAGGCACCTTCATTCGTCGAAAAATCATCCATTCCCCAGCACCATCGAGTCGAGCACTTTCGATGATGTCCTTGGGAATTCGAGCGAAGCCGGCATAGAAGATGGCCATATAGAACCCGGCAAAGATCCAGCCGGAAATCACTGAAATAGCGAGCAGCGCTGTGTTCGGATCGCCCAGCCAGACCCGCTTCCAACTGTCCAAGCCGATCGCGTCAAGACCAGCATTGAGAAGACCAAAGTCCGGGTTCAGAACGAAGCTCCAGAGAACCGCGATCACCACGAGCGGCAGCATGACAGGAATAAAGAAGGCAACTCGGTAGAAGGTGGTTCTTGGCCGAGCAGACACAGCCCCAGCCAGCAGCAGCCCTGCAACAACCTCTAGGACCATCGTTGCTACGACATAGATCAGCACATGCCAGTAGGAGGCGATGTAGACCGAGTCATGAAATGCGCGAATGTAGTTAGCGACTCCTTTAAACTTCAGCGCCCCGCTGCCGTCCCAGCGAGTGAAGCTGAGCCCGAACGTGCCTAACAGCGGGAGCAGAATCGAGATCGCGAAAACCGTAAAGGCAGGTAGGACGAACAGATACGGCGTCCAACCGCGATTCGGTTTCAATTACTCTGCTCCCGAAGTCGGGTACTACATGAGACCAACGTTCGTAGTAAGACAGAACGCTACTTCAGCGCGTCAATCTTCTGCTGCGCCTGAGTAAGCGCGTCCTGCGACGACATTGCCCCACCGAGTACCGCCGAGGTCGCGGTGTTCAGTGCATCAGCGACCTTCAAGTTGTAGCCGGTATCCGGCGGGGAAACGATCTCCGGTGCCGTTTCAATGAGATTGAGAAGACGCTGGGATAGCGGATTCAACCCTGTTGCCGCGCCAGCCTTCGTCAGCGATGACGAACCAGCCTTGACGAAAGCCGCCTGAATATCGCTACTTGCCAGCGTGGCGAAGAAGTCGACAGCCTGATCGATCTTGGCACTCTTCGCGTTCACCACGAGTCCTGACGAAACACCCAGGACACTCTGCTGGTTGCCCTTTCCACCATCAATTGCCGGCAGGTTGAACCAATCCATGTTGAACGTGGGCGCCTGATCTTTGCGGACGTCGACGAGCCAGCTACCAATAGGCGTCATCGCAGCTTTGCCAGTGAAGAACAGGGTGTAACCCTCGTTATCACTCACACTGTTTACGCTGTCATTGATCCAGCCGCCATCGTGGATTTCCTTCATCTTGTCCATCGCCGCCACCCATTCAGGGCTATCAAGCGGGGACGTCATGTTCAGCGCATCTGCATAGGCTTGTTCGCCAACAATTCGTGACAGAACGTGTCCGTTCCAGTTGCCGGCAGGCCATAAATCCTTGTTACCCATGGCATATGGGGTGATTCCCGCCGCCTTGAGCTTGCTGTTAATCGCATCCAACTCCGCCCACGTCGTCGGCGGTGTCAGGCCCTGCTTGTCGAAGATGTCCTTGTTGTACCAGATGACATTGGACACGTCTTTACCCAAGGGGAGCATGACGGTCTTACCGTCGACGGACGTACCGCCGAAAGCTCCATCAATGTAGAGGTCAGTGACGCCCTTGGCCTTTAGCTGGTCGCCAATGCTGGCCGCGTAGCCATCTGCGTGGCGCGTCTGGAGGCGATTACCGCTCCATTCGAAGAAGATGTCGGGAGCATTGCCGCCACTCAGCAGGCTGGGCAGACCCACTGTTGAGTAGATGTCGTCGTTCTGGAAGTTGTACTGGACCGTCCAGCCTGGATGGGCAGCCTCGTACGTGGTCTTGACCTGATTCCACACCGGGATCGCATCGGCACCTGGCTCCGTCATCGCAATGCGAAGAATCTGGTCCGAGGGGCTCGCTGAGGTTTCGCCGCCCCCGCCAGAGGAACCGCTACAGCCTGCAAGCAGGAGCGCCGACGCGCTAAGTGCTGCAACTACCGACGCCAGCCGAGACATACGCATGACAACTCCTGAGACCCTGACGATGAACTGGTTTAGACCACCCTACTGGGAACGAATCGTCAGGTCAGGGCATGTGATCAGGTTGTTATGTGAAATTTCTACCGAGTGAGAGGATCACTGCATGACCAACCCGCCACCCCGAGTCCACGACATCGATCGTCAACGACAGGATGCGTCCCCGTACATTGATGCCCTCGTTGAATTCGTCGAAATCGACCGAGCTCGATGGGGGATCCCCGGACATCAGGGCAGCCGTGAGGCCCAGCCAATGCTGGCTGATTACCTCGGCGACCTAGCGCTCACGCGTGACTTCCAGACGATGATCGACGGAATCGACATCGGCCCGGACAACGCCCTGGACAAGTCGCTCGCCCTCGCGGCTGAGGCGTGGGGGGCGAAAAGAACGTGGTTTCTAACTAACGGCTCGAGTCAAGGCAACATCACGGCCGGCCTCGCTATCGCCGGGCTTCGTGGATCACTGGTCGCGCAGCGAAGCGTCCACTCGTCAGTGATCGATGCACTGGCATTGTCTGGGCTTGAGGCTACGTTCATTGCACCGGATGTAGACCTTGAATTGGGCATCTCCCACTCGCTTACCCCTGAGCGCTTGGATCAGGCGCTCACTGAGAATCCATCCGCGAGAGCAGCAATCGTCGTCACCCCGTCTTACTTCGGAGCATGTGCGGACGTCGCCGCACTTGCCGATGTTGCTCATCGGCACAACGCAGCGTTGATCGTCGACGAGGCGTGGGGCGCTCACCTCGGTTTCGATCCCGGCTTGCCCATGAACGCGGTTCGGCTCGGGGCTGACCTCGTGATCGCGTCAATGCACAAACTCGGTGGCTCTCTCGGTCAAACGGCTCTACTTCATCTTGGCCACGGACCGTTCGCGGCCGAGCTTGAACCCTTCGTCATCAAATCCCTGCGTACTACAGCATCCACGTCGGAATCCACGTTGCTCTTGGCTTCACTTGACATCGCTCGCCGCCAGATTGCTGCCCATGGTCACGAGCGACTCCCACGCACACTCGCGGCGGCTGCCCGACTGCGCGAAAGAATCACCAGCGACGGTCGCTTCGTAGACGCGACGGAACGTATTCTTTCGTTTCCATCAGTGATTGATATCGACCCATTTAGAATCGTGATCGATACGCGCAGTGGTGGAATCAGCGGACATGAGGCAAGGCATCTCCTCTACGCAGAGCACGGCCACCACCTCGAACTTTCCACCGGCAGCGTCGTGGTGGCAATCATTGGAGCCGGGGTCGAGCTAGACGCCGATGCACTCGCCGATGCCTTACTTGCACTTCCCCGCACTGAATCCGGTGAGAGCGAAATAATCGCACTGCCAGAGGCCGGGCCCCGTCGCATGACAGTTCGAGAGGCGTACTTTGCCAACTCGGAAATCATCGATTCCGCCGACGCGATTGGTCGGGTCTCCGCAGACAGCGTTGCGGCGTATCCGCCGGGTATTCCGAATCTCATGCCCGGTGAAGAGATCACTGCGGACAATCTAGATTTCTTGCAGAAGAC
>Ga0194055_10004584_pt1 | contig 10285 bp, 4 predicted proteins | sample SepL449m_MetaG_FD_155482 | JGI IMG/M metagenome (GOLD analysis project Ga0194055, IMG submission 155482) | Anoxic zone freshwater microbial communities from boreal shield lake in IISD Experimental Lakes Area, Ontario, Canada - Sep2016-L442-9m | ecosystem: Environmental > Aquatic > Freshwater >... | reverse complement strand
ATCTGGTCGGCCATCACGATCGGGCTGATCATCGCGGTGATCGTCCTGTGGCGAAAAGTCGCCGTGCTTCAGCATTCGTGATTCTCGAAGCACGATTATCACATCATCGAATACGACGCCGTGCTCGCGGTTCACCGCACGAGTCCGCAGCCATCGAGATCCGGTGCAGCAGTGACTGACGTTCCGGTTCCGCGATCTCAAATCCGTCACCGCTGTCGGATTTGCCTCGCCACCGCAGCCGGAGTCCCGGTGATCCTCAATCCATCACCGCTGACTCCCGAGTTCATCCAAGCCCGAGTGGAAGTGGACACGCTCATCCTCAATGCGCAGGAGGCGGCCGCGCTCGTTTCCATGACGCACACCGAGATCAACGCCGAGCCGCAACGCGCACGCGCCGTCGCTCGTTGTCGTCAGATGATCATCACCCGCGGCGGCGATCCCACGCTCGTCATCACCGCGAGTGGAATCCTGAGTATCGCTCCGCCACAGGTCATCCCCGTGGACACCGTTGGTGCAGGAGACGCCTTCGCAGGCGCATTCACAGTCGCCAGCGCGAGCGGGATGCCGTTGGAAGATGCGATCCATTTTGCAAACGCGGCAGGGGCACTGGCGACTCAGGGCAGGGGAGCGCAGACTTCGACTCCGGGGCGTGATGCGATTCTTGCGCTCGTGGGGCGCGGAACTTCGGACGCGGGGTGAGTGATGGGGATGTGGGGCGGACGCGGTGAACTGGAGATTTCTTTCCCTCCGCATCGCGCACTTCGGGGAGTCGATGTCGGCTCCATTTTCGCAGCACCTCGTCGGGAGTGGTCGAAGCCTCACCGAAAAAATCTTCACCGGCGGACCGATTTCCTCAAAAAACAACTGGTGTGACGACACTGCACAAGTTCTGCGCGACCTCACTCGGACACAGCAGCCGTGGGAAAGCGGGGCGAAAAAGACATCTGTGAACGTCAGTGGACACGGGTGAACTTGTTATGACCCTGATTATGACTGCGCCGTGCTTCATGCGTAACACCCTCGTGTAGAGGGTGGCGGAGAGAGAGGGATTCGAACCCTCGATACGGTTTAACCCGTATGACGCTTTAGCAAAGCGTTGCTTTCGACCACTCAGCCATCTCTCCGGTTGCAGTGGTTGTTGATTTAAGCCGTGGTCATTCTGTGCGTCAAAGGCTTTTCATCCAAGGACGGGATTGACGCTGATTTTTCCGAATGCGCCGCTGTGAAGCCCGGGCGCAGCAGCTCAGGTCAAGGGACTCGAACGGATAACAACGGCGCCATTCTCCCGAGGATCGGTAACCGACACGCGCGCGTGGTGTATCCGCAGAGTGAAGCCGTTTGTCTCTCAGGCGGCTTCGAAACAAATTACCAGCCAACCAGCAAACAGCCCAAGGCCAAGAAAATCACCACACCCACGCGCCGTATGTGCGGCGCTTCCGAAGCTCATCAGCGTCTCTGCGAATGCGATCCGGGATTCCGCGCACGCCGCAACCTGATCCACATGCAGGCGGAGACTTTCATGCTGAATGGCCGCGCGGCCAAGAGCATTGACAGCGGGAAAATCCGCACGCTGCCCGTGGTTGTTCACGTCGTGTATAGCACGGCGGAAGAGAATATTTCCGTGAAGCAGGTCAAAAGCCAGATCAAGGTGCTCAACCGCGATTACAGCGCGACGAATCCCGACAAGACCGCGACGCCGACGCCGTGGAAGGGGCTCATCATTGACTCCCGGATTCGTTTCGCGCTGGCGAAAAAGGATCCCGAGGGCAAGCTCACCACGGGCATCACTCGGACGAAGACGGACACCGCTTTGTTCGGCACGCACGACGAGGTGAAATCGAGCGCGACCGGCGGCGTCAATGTTCGTTCGAGCTTCAGGCGGATGCGCTCGTCGAGCGCGGCCCGGGACCGGGCGATGCCGCGACGGAGAAGCGCGGGACGTGGAGCGTTTTGGAAAACGGTGAGCTTTCCTTTTTCCGCGGCGCGGAGAAAAAACTGGCGTGCGTGCTGAAGGTCATCAGCCTGCAGCCGGAGCGGCTGGTCGTGCGCTGCGATTGAGTGCAGCAAAAAGGGCTGCCGCATTTCTGCGACAGCCCTTTCGCTGAGTGTGTGTGTGTTCGCGGACTACGCGGTCGCGTCGGCGATCTCCGGGGCTTCGCTGCCTTCTTCGCCGAAGCTCACGAGCTTGATCTCCTTGTGGGTCGGGAAACCGGTGCCCGCGGGGATGAGGTGGCCCATGATGACGTTTTCCTTGAACCCGCGCAGGATGTCCGTGCGGCCAAGTGTGGCGGCGTCGGTGAGGACGCGCGTGGTGTCCTGGAAGCTCGCGGCGGAGATGAACGAGTCGGTCTCCAACGAGGCTTTCGTGATGCCGAGCAGCACGGGGACGCCTTCGGCGGGCTTGCCGCCCTTGTCTTCGACGAGCTTGTTCTCGGCGGCGAAGGTGAGCTTGTCCACTTGGTCGCCCCAGAGGAGCGGCGTGTCGCCGGGGTCCGTGATCTTCACCTTGCGCAGCATTTGCCGGATGATGATCTCGATGTGCTTGTCGGCGATTTCCACGCCCTGGAGGCGGTAAACTTCCTGCACTTCGTTGACCATGTGTTCCTGCAACACGACGGGGCCGAGCACGTCGAGGATGTCGTGCGGAGGACGGGAACCTTCGGTGAGCTGGTCACCCTTTTTCACGATGTCGCCGGTGTAAACGATGATGTTCCGGCCCTGCGGCACGAGGTGCTCTTCTTCCACGCCCTCTTCATCGCGGACGATGATCTTGCGCTTGGCGCGGACGAGGCCGGCGATTTCGACGGTGCCGTCAATGCGCGAAATCTCGCACGAGTCTTTCGGACGGCGGGCTTCGAACAGCTCGGCGACGCGCGGCAGACCGCCGGTGATGTCCTTGGTCTTGGCCATCTTTCGCGGGGTCTTGGCGAGCAGGGTGCCGCCGGGGACTTTCTTGCCTTCGGCGACGGCAATGTGCGCGCCTGCGGGAATCGCGTAGCTGGCGATGACTTTCTTGTCCTCGCCTTCGATGACGATGGACGGGTGAAGGTCTTCCTTGTGCTCGATGACGACCATGCCCATGACGCCGGTGGACTTGTCCACTTCCTTCTTCACGGTGACGCCTTGGATCATGTCCTTGAAGACGACCTTGCCGGCCTTGTCGGTGAGAACCGGGACGTTGTAGGGATCCCATTCCACGAACGCTTCGCCCTTTTTCACATGGCCGCCGTCGGCAATGGAGATGACCGAGCCGAGCACGATGTTGTGGCTCTCGATCTCGCGGCCGTCCTTGCTGTGGATGGTGATTCTGCCGTTCTTGTTCAGCGCGATCCACTTGTCGTCCGTGCTGTGGACGGTGCGGAGTTCGTGGTAATGGATATCGCCATCGTTCTTCGCCTTGATGATGGGCTGCTTGAACGTCTGCGTGGCCACGCCGCCGACGTGGAAGGTGCGCATGGTGAGCTGCGTGCCGGGTTCGCCGATGGACTGCGCGGCGATGATGCCGACGGCCTCGCCGAGCTTCACAAGCTGGCCGGTCGCGTGCTGTTTGCCGTAGCACTTCATGCAGACGCCGCGGCCTGCTTCGCAGGTGAGCACGGAGCGGATCTTCATGCTCTCGTGGCCGATGGCGTCAATCGCGATCGCCGTGGGCTCTTCGATCATCTGATCCTTGCGCACGATGTTCTTGCCGGTGACGGGGTCCTTGATGCTCTCGGCGCTGACGCGACCGATGATGCGCGTGCTGAGCGGGACGACTTCTTCGTCGCCGTCGTAAATCGCGCGGACGACGATGCCCTGCGAGGTGCCGCAATCGTCGGTGACGATGATGACGTCCTGCGCGCAGTCCACGAGCTTGCGCGTGAGATAGCCGGAGTCGGCCGTCTTGAGCGCGGTGTCGGCGAGACCCTTGCGGGCGCCGTGCGTGGAGATGAAGTACTGCAGCACCGTGAGGCCCTCGCGGAAGTTCGCGGTGATGGGCGTCTCGATGATCGAGCCGTCGGGCTTGGCCATGAGGCCGCGCATGCCGCCGAGCTGGTTCACCTGCGTGCGGTTGCCGCGCGCGCCGGAGTCCACCATGAGATACACGGGGTTGATTTCCTTGCGGCCCTCATTGTGCATGAGGGTGCGGAACATGACGTCCGAGATGGCGTTGTTCGCCTGCGTCCACGTGTCGATGACCTTGTTGTGGCGCTCGCCGTCGGTGATGATGCCGCGGCGGTATTGCTTGTCGATTTCCGCGACGCTCTTGAGCGCGTGGTCGAGGGACTTTTGCTTCTCCTCGGGAATGATCATATCCTTGATGCCGACGGAAACGCCGGCGCGCATCGCCCAGTAGAAGCCGAGTTCCTTGAGATCATCGAGCATTTCCACGGTCGCCTTGTGGCCTGCGACATGGTGGGTCTTGGAGATGAGGTCGGAGAGCTGCTTCTTCGGGCAGGCCTTGTTCAGGAAGCCGACGCCTTCGGGCCAGATCTGGTTGAAGATGACGCGGCCGACGGTGGTCTCGATGACGCGCGTTTCTGCATCGCCAAAGACGGTCTTCTTGCCGAAGTCGGGATTTTTGAAACGAATGCGGTCGAGGACTTTCACCTTGTTCTCAGCCATCGCGAATTCCACTTCGGTACGGACGGCAAACAGCGGGAGGCGCTGGCCTTCCTTCTTCGGATTGCGCGGCTCCTGCGTGAGGTAATAGCAGCCGAGCACGATGTCCTGCGACGGCGTGGTGATGGGCTTACCGCTTGCGGGCGAGAACAAATTGTTCGGCGCGAGCATGAGCAGGCGCGTTTCCAATTGTGCTTCGACGGACAGCGGGACGTGGACGGCCATCTGGTCACCGTCGAAGTCCGCGTTGTAAGCGGTGCAGACGAGCGGATGAACGCGGATGGCTTCGCCTTCGATGAGGATCGGCTCGAATGCCTGGATGGACAGACGGTGCAGCGTGGGCGCGCGATTCAGGAGGACGGGGTGGCCTTTGGTGACTTCCTCGAGGATGTCCCACACTTCGGGCGTCTGCTTCTCGATCATCTTCTTCGCGCTGCGGACGGTGTGGACGTAGCCACGTTCCTTCAGCACGCGAATGATGAAGGGCTCGAACAACACGAGCGCCATCTTCTTCGGAAGACCGCACTGGTGGAGCTTGAGCTCGGGGCCGATGACGATGACGGAACGGCCCGAGTAATCCACGCGCTTGCCGAGCAAGTTTTGGCGGAAACGGCCGGACTTGCCCTTGAGCATGTCCGACATGGACTTCAGCGCGCGGTTGCCGGCGCCAGTGACGGCGCGGCCATGGCGGCCGTTGTCGAAGAGCGCGTCCACGGCTTCCTGGAGCATGCGCTTTTCATTGCGGATGATGACCTCGGGCGTCTTGAGCTGGAGCAGGTTTCTCAACCGGTTGTTGCGGTTGATCACGCGGCGGTAGAGGTCGTTCAGATCGGACGTGGCGAAACGTCCGCCTTCGAGCGGCACGAGCGGACGCAGATCCGGCGGGATGACGGGCAGCACATCGAGCACCATCCACTCGGGGCGGGTGTTTGAGTTCATGAAGCCCTGGGAGAGCTTCAGGCGCTTGGCGATCTTCTTGCGGTTCTGCTTGGATTTCGTCGCGCCCATCTGCTCCTCGAGTTCCACTTGGAGCTTCGCGAGGTCGGTGAGTGCGAGAAGATCGCGCACGGCTTCACCGCCGACTCCGGCCTTGAAGCTGTCCTCGCCGTACTGTTCGAGCGCCTCGCGGTACTCGGTCTCGGTGAGGAGCTGGCCCTGCGTGAGCGGGGTGCTGCCGGGATCGATCACGAGGTAGTCCTCGTAATAAATAACCCGTTCGAGCTGGCGGCCGCTCATGTCGAGCATGAGGCCGATGCGCGAGGGCATGCACTTGTAGAACCAGATGTGCGTGACGGGCACGGCGAGCTCGATGTGGCCCATGCGCTCGCGGCGAACGCGGCTGAGTGTCACTTCGACGCCGCAGCGATCGCAGATCACGCCCTTGTGCTTGATGCGCTTGTACTTTCCGCACGAGCACTCCCAGTCCCGCGTGGGACCGAAGATGCGCTCGCAAAAAAGGCCGCCCTTTTCCGGCTTGAACGTGCGGTAGTTGATGGTTTCAGGGTTTTTGATTTCGCCCTTCGACCACGACCGGATCGAGTCCGCGGATGCGACGGTGATGGTCACCGAGTTGAAGTCTGAGGCGGGCGTGTGCTGCTGGGTGTCGCCGCCGAGGATGTCACGAAGAATGTCGCTCATGGTGTGTTTGTCCTTTGAGTTTTTGGAATGTTGGTTGCCCGCGAATTAGAGGATGCCTTCGGCGAGGTCTGCGACGGCACTCTTGCGCCCGACTTTGACGTCGAGGCAGAGCGACTGCATTTCCTTGATGAGGACGTTGAACGACTCGGGCGTGCCCGCTTCGAGCGAACTGTCGCCTTTCACGATGGCTTCGTAGATCTTGGTGCGTCCCTGCACGTCGTCGGACTTCACCGTGAGAAGTTCCTGCAACGTGTAAGCTGCGCCGTAGGCCTCGAGCGCCCACACTTCCATCTCTCCGAAACGCTGGCCGCCGTATTGCGCCTTGCCGCCCAGCGGTTGCTGGGTGACGAGCGAGTATGGGCCGACGGCACGGGCGTGGATCTTGTCCGCGACCAAATGGCCGAGCTTCAGCATGTAGATCACGCCGACGACGACTGACTGGTCGAACGGCTCGCCTGTGCGTCCGTCGAAGACCTGCGACTTGCCGTTTTCGCCGAGCCATTCGTAGCCCTTCACCTTGCGCGCCTTTTGCACGAAGTCGAAGATCTGCTCTTCCTTGATGCCGTCGAAGACGGGCGTGGCGACCTTGAAGCCGAGCGCACGCGCGGCGACGCCGAGATGCGTTTCGAGCACCTGTCCGACGTTCATGCGCGAGGGCACGCCGAGCGGGTTCAGGCAGATGTCCACTGGGGTTCCGTCCGCGAGGAACGGCATGTCTTCCTCGGGCACAATCTTGGCGACGACGCCCTTGTTGCCGTGGCGTCCTGCCATCTTGTCACCGACCGAAAGCTTGCGCTTGCTGGCGACATAGACGGTGACCTGCTTGATGATGCCGGGGTCCACGTCATCTCCGGATTCGATGGAGTCCATCTTGCGCTCCTTGTCGAGTTCCAGCTCGGCGAACTTGCGCTCAAACTGGCCGATGATCTCGCGGATCTTGTTGCGGATCGGCGAGGGGTCGATGTCCACGTGATCATAGACGCCAGCCAGCTTGCGCAGCAGCGTCTTGGTGATCTTGCGGTTTGCGGGGATGATGATTTCGCCAGTCTGCGCGTTGACCACGTCGAGCGGGATTTTCTCGCCGAGCAGGATGTTCGAGAGCGCCTCGGTGAGCTGTTCGTGCAGCTCTTCCTTTTTCTTGAGGTAATCGTCTTCGATTGTCTTGGCCTGCTTCTTCGCCTCGATAGGCGAGAGCTTCAGGCGCGTGATTTCTTTCCGCGAGGAAACTTTCACGTCCATCACGATGCCGTAGGTGCCGGAGGGCACGGTGAGCGAGGTGTCCTTCACGTCCGCGGCCTTCTCGCCGAAGATGGCGCGCAGGAGGCGCTCCTCGGGGGCGAGTTCGGTCTCGGACTTGGGCGTGATTTTTCCGCAGAGGATGTCGCCGGGCTTCACCTCGGCGCCGACGCGGATGACGCCGTCGGGCCCGAGATTCATGAGCGCCTCTTCGGAGACGTTCGGAATGTCGCGGGTGATTTCCTCGGGGCCGAGCTTCGTGTCGCGTGCGCCGATCTCGAAGTCATCAATGTGGATGGACGTGTACACGTCCTCCTTCACGATGCGCTTGGAGATGACGATGGCGTCCTCGAAGTTGTACCCGTTCCACGGCATGAACGCGACGAGCACGTTGCGGCCGAGGGCGAGTTCGCCCTGGTCGGTGTTCGGGCCGTCGGCGATGACCGCGCCTTTCTTCACGTGCTGGCCCTTATGGACGATCGGCTTCTGGTTGATGCACGTGCTCGCATTCGAGCGCATGAATTTCCGCAGCTCGTACACCTGCACGCCGTTCTCGGGATCGTGCTTGAGCTTCTTCGTGTTCGGCATTTCGCCGTCTTCGGTGAGAATGATCTGATCCGCGGTGACGCTGGCGACCTTGCCGGCGACTTCCGCAAGGACGACCGCCTTCGAGTCGCGCGCCACTTTTCCCTCAATGCCGGTGCCGACGATCGGCGCATCGGAAATGAGGAGCGGCACACCCTGGCGCTGCATGTTCGAGCCCATGAGTGCGCGGTTCGCGTCGTCGTGCTCGAGGAATGGGATGAGCCCTGCTGCGACGGAGACGAGCTGCTTCGGCGAGATGTCCATGTAGTCCACCTTCTCCGGCTCGACTTCGATGAAGTCGCCACGGTTACGGACGCTGACCTTCTCTTCGAGCAGCTTGCCGCTGTCGCTCATCTTGGCATTCGCCTGCGCAACGATGAAGTGCTCCTCTTGGTCGCCCGTGAGGAAGTCAATCTGGTCGGTCACCTTGCCGTTCGTGACCTTGCGGTATGGGGTCTCGATGAAGCCGAAATCATTGATCCGCGCATAGGTGCTCATCGAGGCGATGAGGCCGATGTTCGGACCTTCCGGCGTCTCGATGGGGCAGATGCGGCCGTAGTGAGACGGATGAACGTCGCGGACTTCGAAGCCTGCGCGGTCGCGCGAGAGACCTCCTGGCCCGAGGGCGGAAAGGCGGCGCTTGTGCGTGAGTTCGCTCAGCGGGTTCGTTTGATCCATGAACTGCGAGAGCTGTGAACGGCCGAAGAAGTCGCGGATGACCGCGCTCAAGGCCTTCGGGTTGATCAGCTTTTGCGGCGTCATGATTTCGACATTGGCGTCGAAAAGGGTCATGCGTTCCTTCACCAGACGCTCCGTGCGGGCGAGGCCCACGCGGCACTGGTTCGCGAGCAGTTCGCCCACGGTACGGACGCGGCGGCTGCCGAGATGATCGATGTCATCGAGCATGCCTTCGCCGGTGCGCAGACCGACGATGTAGCGGATGGCTGCCACGAAGTCTTCCTTCGCCACCGTGCGCACGTCGAGCGGAAGGGTGATGCCGAGCTTGACGTTGATCTTGTGACGTCCGACACGCGAGAGGTCGTACTTTTTCGGGTCGAAAAAGAGACGCTTCAGCAGGGCGCGGGCGTTCGGGATGGTCGGCGGATCGCCAGGGCGGAGGCGACGGTAGATGTCCTTCAGCGCCTCTTCCTCGTCGTGCGCGGGATCCTTCTTCAGCGACTTGATGACGCTGTCGTCCTTCGAAATGTCCACGACTTTCACGTTCTTGATCCCGAGCGCGATGACCTGGCGGATGGTCGCCTTCGTGAGCGGCTCAAATGCGCGGGCCAGCGTGATCTCGCCGTCCTTGATGTCGGCGGTGAGCACCTTCGTCACGAGCGCCTCGTCTTCGAGGTTTTCGTTCAGCTTCAGGTCCTCGATCTTGTAGAAGAGCTTGAGGATGTCCTCGTCGCCGCCGTAGCCGAGCGCGCGGAGGAAGGTCGTCGCCAAGATTTTCCGCCTGCGCTTGCGGCGGTCGAGGTACGCATAGAGCAGATCGTTCGTGTCGTATTGAAATTCCACCCACGACCCGCGGTCGGGGATGATGCGGAAGCTGAAGAGCACCTTGCCATTCAGATGGATCGAGCTCTCGAAGCAGATGCCCGGCGAACGGTGCAACTGCGAGACCACGACGCGTTCCGCGCCGTTCACGACGAACGTGCCGGAGGGCGTCATCAGCGGGATTTCGCCCATGTAAACCTTCTCCTCCTTCATGCCCTTTTCCTCCTTGAGGTGGAAGGTCACGTAGAGCGGTGCGGAGTAAGTCTGGCTCTCGCGCATGCACTCGCGGATGCTCATCTTCGGCTCCGCCAGCTCGTAGCTTGCGAAGTTCAGCGTAATCTTCTCGTCGTAGCTCGAGATCGGGAACACCTCGCGGAACACCGCCTGCAAGCCGGTCTCCTTGCGCTTCGAGGGTGCGACGCCCTCCTGCAGGAATTCCTTGTAGGAATTGGTCTGCAGCTCGATGAGATTTGGCGGCTCTGCGCCTTCCTTGATGGTTCCGAAGTTGATGCGTTCAGACATGATGTGTGGTGCGGTGTGTGGATGATTCATCTGGGGACGCCGAATCCCGGGGTCGGGGTTCGGCTTCCCGGACTGGGTTAGAAATTGGAGGTCCGTTCGAGTGAACGGAGATGCCGGCCGACTGACCGGGAGGTGTGCGAGGACTGGGCCCGTTTGCTGCGCTGCTGTGGCGACACTCTCGAGATCTCCGAGAAACTAAGGG
>Ga0194055_10004579_pt1 | contig 10288 bp, 12 predicted proteins | sample SepL449m_MetaG_FD_155482 | JGI IMG/M metagenome (GOLD analysis project Ga0194055, IMG submission 155482) | Anoxic zone freshwater microbial communities from boreal shield lake in IISD Experimental Lakes Area, Ontario, Canada - Sep2016-L442-9m | ecosystem: Environmental > Aquatic > Freshwater >... | reverse complement strand
AGAGCGATGACAACTTCGCTCAGGCACTTGAGCAGCTTGGCCGAATCGACCATCAGGACCTACTCGACTTCGGCCGCCTCGCCGAACTGCTCGGCTACGACCGCAAGGTCAACACGATCGACCATCCGGTATCGCCGCGCGGCTACCGGATTCTCGGTTTCATTCCGCGGCTACCGAAGCTGGTTGTCGCCAATATCGTCGCTGCCACGGGTGGACTCGAGGAGCTGCTCGCCGTTGGCGATGCGCAGCTCGAGAGCATCGAAGGCGTGGGCGAAATGCGTGCCAAGGAGATCCGCGAGGGCCTGCGTCGCTTGCAGGAGATCAACTTCGTCGATCGCCAGATGCAGAGCTAGAAGTACCTAATCGGTTGAAAAGCGTGGCTTGGGAATGATTCCTTCGCCGCTAACGCAAGGGGGACACCATTACGCAAACAAATGAAGATCTAATTGACGATCTCGAGATGCCCGTTCTGGAGCACATCGAGTTTGAGTGCGGCGACAACGTCGTCTATCCGCACCACGGCGCCGGCAAGGTGCTGAAGAAGGAATCACGCAACATGCTCGGCGAGAAGCGCGTCTACCTGACGATCAAGATCCTCCACAACGACATGACCGTGATGGTTCCGTCGGAGAACGCGGCGATCGCAGGGCTGCGACGCGTAATTGATCCGAAGACGGTTAAGAAGGTGCTGGCCGTAATTCAGGACGACGTTTCTGAGATGCCGAAGAACTGGAACCGCCGCTTCAAGCACAACCGCGACAAGATCAAGACCGGTGACATTTACGAGCTGACCGAGGTTGTCCGCAACCTCGCGATTCGCGAGCACGACAAGGGGCTCTCGACCGGCGAGAAGCAGATGTACACGCGGGCCAAGAAGATTCTCTCGTCCGAGCTGATGTACGCGCTCGACATGGACGAGGAGCAGGCTGAAGAGCACCTCGACGGGCTGCTCGCCAAGTCAGCTGGAGTTAAGGCCTAACCGGCCTTCTGCGATGCCGGCAACCGCGGTCGCGCTCGTCGTGGCCGCCGGGCGCGGCGAACGGCTTGGGTCAGGAGGACCGAAGGCGTTCGCCGCGCTGGCCGGCCGGCCGATGCTCGAGTGGAGCATCGATGCGCTGCGCCAGGTAGCGGCAATCGATCAGATCATCGTTGCGCTGCCTGAAGGCTTTGAGGCGCCGCAGGGGACCGTTGGCGTCTCCGGCGGCTCTGAGCGCTCTCAGTCGGTCTTAAACGCGCTCGCAGCGGCCGATCCGGGCGCAAGTGTGGTCGTCGTCCACGATGCCGCACGACCGCTCGTTAACGCCGCTCTGATTGAGGAGTGCATCGCCGCCTTGGATCTGGACGGCAGCTGGGACGCCGCAATCGCCGCCGCGCCGGTCAAGGACACGATTAAGCGCTCGCTCGATGGCGTTGGCGTGCTCGAGACGCCTACCCGCTCCGAGCTGTGGGCCGTTCAGACGCCGCAGGTCTTCCGCCGTGAGGCGCTGGAGAGCGCCTTGGGCCGCTCCGAAGCGGAACTCGCTGCCGCCAGCGACGACGCGATGCTGGTCGAAGCCGACGGCGGCCGCGTGCGGCTCGTCCACTGCGCGAGCGAGAACTTCAAGGTCACAACCGCCGCCGACCTAGCGCTGGCCGAAAAACTGCTGAGCGAGCCTGTGGAATTGAGGACTTCTGATGTCTGAGACCCGCACCGGCCTCGGCGTCGATTCGCATCGTCTCGTCGCCGGGAGGCCGCTGATCCTCGGCGGCGTCGAGTTCGAGTCTGAGATCGGCCTTGACGGTCACTCCGACGCCGACGTTCTAACCCACGCCGTGATCGACGCCCTGCTTGGCGCGGCGGCGCTCGGCGACATTGGCGCTCACTTCCCTGACAGCGACGAGCGCTGGCGTAATGCCGATTCGATCGATCTCTTGAGCAAGGTCGCAGGGATGCTCGTCGGCGCTGGCTTTGAGGTCGTGAACGTCGACGCGACAGTGATTATTGAGCAGCCGAGGATCGGCCCCCAGCGCGAAGCAATTGTCGAGCGGCTGGCAGGAGCATTGGGCGTCGAAACGGCGCGCGTGAACGTCAAGGCGACGACGGCAGAACAGATCGGCGCCTTCGGCCGTGGCGAGGGCGCCGGCGCAGTTGCCGTTGCCACGCTGCGCACTTCCTAGCTGCTGGCGTAGATTGCCGCTGTGCGCCCGATTGCGATCTACGACACGCGCCGCGCTGAACTAGTCCAGCTTGAGCCGCGTGATCCAGGCAAAGTTTCGATCTACGCCTGCGGGCCAACCGTCTACGGGCGCATTCACGTTGGCAACGCGCGCCCCTTCGTCGTCTACTCGCTGCTCAAGCGCTTTCTCGTCCACGAGGGCTACGAGGTGAGCTTCGTTGCCAATATCACCGACGTCAACGACAAGATCTATGACGCCGCCAACGCCAGCGAGCCGCCGCAGGCCAGCGCGCTGCTGGCGAGCGAGATGGCGGCCGCCTACATCGCCGATACCGACGGCCTCGGCCTCGGCCGCCCTGACTCTGAGCCGCTCGCAACTGAGACGATCGGCCCAATCATCGATCTGATCAGCACCCTGATTGAGCGCGACGCGGCCTATGCGGTCGAGGGTGACGTCTACTTCCGCGTTCGCTCCGACGAGGCCTACGGCGAGCTCTCGCACCGCTCGCTCGACGCGCTCGACCAAGGCGAAGGGGGAGAGGGTGCCAAGTTGAAGCAGGATCCGCTCGACTTTGCGCTCTGGAAGGCGCAGAAGCCTGGCGAGGACACCGCGTGGGACGCACCCTGGGGCCGTGGCCGCCCGGGCTGGCACATCGAGTGCTCGGCGATGGCCGAGGAGATTCTCGGCGTTGGCTTCGATATTCACGGCGGCGGCAATGATCTCGTCTTCCCGCATCACGAGAACGAGGCCGCGCAAACGCGGATGGCGCGAGGGCAGGAGCTGGCACAGATCTGGATGCACAACGGGATGCTGCAACTGGACGGCGAAAAGATGGCCAAGAGCGTTGGAAACATAGAGTCTTTGGCAACAGTTCTGGAGCGCTGGGGGCGCGACGCGCTTCTCCTCTTCTTCGTCTCCGGCCACTACCGCCAGCCGCTGCTCTTCTCCGATCAGAGCTTGGAGCAGGCTCAAACGAGCGCGCGCCGGATCCGCGCCGCCGCTTCGCAGCTCAGTGACGGCCACTCTCCGCCTGAGCTTGCCGCCCACCGCGAGCAGTTTTTCGCCGCGCTGGCCGACGATTTCAATACGCCTCGTGCGCTGGCAGCCCTGCACGGCTGGCTTTCTGAGGCCGCCGCGCATCCTGGCGCCGGTAACGATGACCTCGCCCAGATGTTGACCGTGCTCGGGCTCGAGACGCTGCTGCTGCCCGACGCCAATGCCGCCGAACCCGACGCCGCGGCGCTTGCGCTGCTCGCCGCAAGAGAGGCCGCCCGCGCCGCGAAGGACTGGGAGCAGGCCGACTTACTGCGTGACCAGCTCGCCGCGCTCGGCTGGGAAGTGCGCGACGGCGACGATGGTGCGAAGCTCGTGGCACTGTGATCATCTACGGGCGCAATGCGGTTCACGAAGCGATGCGAGCCAATCGGCGGCGGATCAAGGAGCTGTGGGCAACCGAGAGCGCCTCACGCGAGGATTGGCTAGATAAGGCCAGCCAGATCAAGCGCGTCAGCGCCGCGGAGATCGACAAGATCTGCGAGAGCCCGGGCAATCAGGGAGTTTGCGCACGGATTGAGGGCTACCACTACGCCAGTGCAGGCCAACTGCTGGCTAAGCCAGACCCACTGATTATCGCGCTCGACGAAGTGCAGGACCCGCAGAACCTTGGCGCGATCTGCCGCACCGCCGAGTGCATCGGCGCAACCGGCGTGATCATCACCGAACGACGCTCGGCGCACGTAACGCCGGCAGTCTGCAAAGCATCGGCCGGCGCCGTCGAGTGGCTCTCGATCGCCAAGGTCAACAATCTTTCCGAGTTCCTAGAGGACGCGAAGAAGGCTGGCGCGTGGTGTTACGGCGCCGACAGCGGCGACGAAGCTACCGACTACCTAACTCCCGACTACCGCGGCGGCGTTGTGCTGGTGCTGGGGTCGGAGGGGAGCGGGCTACGGCCGCGCGTCGCTAGTTGCTGCGACGCGCTGATAAAGCTGCCGATGCTCGGGCAGCTGGACTCGCTAAATGCAAGCGCTGCGGCCTCTGCATTGATGTACGGCATCCTCCCGCAGCGCTCCTGAAACGCCGGTAGCTACTGGTTTCTTGCCCGCTCCAGCGGGTAATTTACGATCGCGGCTTGACAAGGTTCCATAACTGTGAAATAACTCTCGGACTTGAGGCTCTACCTCAGGGTGAGGAATAAGACATATTTAACGTTCGCAGTTGGCGCCAGGGGAGGAGTGCGCCACTGAGCTCGTCCGACTTTTCCCTAGTGAAATAGGGGAGAAAGGATTGCTCGTGGCCCGAATTTCCGCTTCATCTCACGCTCAGCTAAAGGTCGATGATGGGTACCTAATCGCCCTCGCAAAGCAGGGAGACCCAGCCGCTTACGACCGGCTAGTGCGCCGTTATCACGGATTCGTCCGTCTAAAGGCTTCCTCGTACTTCATCGCCGGTGGTGACAGCGACGACCTGATGCAGGAGGGGTTGGTTGGCCTTTACAAGGCGATCCGCGACTACCGCACCGATCGACAGTCGAGCTTTCGCAACTTTGCCGAGCTCTGCATCACGCGGCAGATCATCACGGCCGTTAAAACGGCTACGCGCCACAAGCACGTGCCGCTAAACCAGTACGTCTCGTTCGCGACGACGCCGGCAGGCGCCAGCGAGGGCGAATCGACGCTGGAAGAGATGCTGCCCGGCTCAACCGTCCACGACCCCGCCAATCAGGTGATCTCCTCCGAGGAGCTGCGCTCGCTGGTGGATTGCCTCTCTTCAACGCTTTCCGAGCTCGAAGCGCGCGTGCTTGCGCTCTACCTCGATGGGCGCTCTTACGAGGAGATCGGTGGCATCGTTGACTGCGACACAAAGACCGTTGACAACGCCTTGCAGCGCGTTAAGCGCAAGGTCGGCGGCCATCTCGATAGCCGCAGCATCGCTGCCTAGCGCCCTACGACGGTTATCGCATCTACGCAACCTTTGAGTGACGCGGCGTCGCAGATCGCCCGGTACTCTTAGACGTCGTGCCTAACTCCGAACCAAAGGTCAACGCGGCCGACAACCTAAGCCTTGGCCGCCGCGGCTTCCTAGCCGCTGGAGCCGGGGCATTCCTCTGCTCGATCGGCGGCCAGAACATCCTCGTCGAGAAGGCTGGCGACGCCGCTAAGGCCGATGCCGCTGCGGCGCGTGTAAAGAAGCCAGCCGGCGCGAAGTCGAGGCTGGCCTCGAAGACACCTGGGGCTAGCCCGGTGGATCAGTTGACGTTCACCACGCCCGAACCACAGCCGGGCGGCAAGGTTGTCGAGTATTGGCTTCAAGCACGAGTTGCGTCCTGGGACATAGTTCCCTCGCGGCCGCGGCGAGACTTCTGGCACGGGATGGCGGTAGCGGGCCCGACTTCGTTCCGCGCATTCGTCTACCAGCCAATGACTGAGGGATTTGCCGCGGAGGCCGGCCCGGCCGAGATCCCTGGGCCAACACTCGAATGCGAGGTCGGTGACGTGATCAGGGTCCACGTCCTCAACGCGCTGCCCGACAAGTACGCCCAAGCGATCACGATGCACCCGCACGGCGTTCGCTACACGCCGGAGTATGACGGCGCCTACATGGGCGACTTCACTCGCGCCGGCGGCTACATCGGCCCCGGCGAGTCGTTCACTTACACCTGGGAGGCGCTGCCGGAGTCGGTTGGTGCATGGTCGTATCACGACCACGGTCCAAACCACACGCTGAACACGATGCGTGGGCTCTTCGGCGCAATCATCGTCCACCCGCGAGGCAGCGCTCGGCCCGATCTCTCGAAGGTCCTCTTCCTCCATTCACTTGCGCCGCCGACGACCGGCCTGCAGCGCGTATTCCAATGCATCAACGGTCGCTCTTACGCGGGGAACACGCCGACGATTGAGGCCAAAGTTGGCCAGGAAATTGCAATTTACGCGATCGGCATGGATGACGCTTTCCACGACTTCCACATCCACGGCCACCGCTGGCGTAAAGATGGCGGCAGTGTGAGTACCGACAACCAAACCGTCGGCCCGGCGGAGACGATCACGGTCCGCTTCACTGAGGACAATCCAGGTCGTTGGCTATACCACTGCCACGTGATGTCGCACCAAGACAACGGAATGGCTGGGTTCTACCTCGTCAAACCGTGAGCAAACTGTGTAACAATGATCGCCGGCTAGGGACCACTAGCTGAAATAGGAGGAGAGAACTAGATGAAGAGCTTGATCCGCACACTCGTGTTTGCAGCTACCGCAGCACTGATGCTGCCAGCGCTCGCCAGCGCTGCCGACTATCCACTGCCGGCCAACCCCGGTAAGCCTTCGCCGCGTCCCGGCGGCTCAGCGACGCTGAAGGTCTGCAAGAAGGGCGGCAAGTACAAGACGATTCAGGACGCCGTCAAGGCAGCCCGCTCCGGCGACACGATCAAGATTTGCGACGGGATCTACAAGGAGAGCGCCACGACGACTCAGTCGGTGCTGATTGAAGGCACGTCGAAGAACAAGATCGCTTTGGTCGGGAATGTAAAGGACCCGACGAAGGTCGTTATCGACGCGAACGGAAAGCTCAACGGCGTGATGATCAACGGCGCTAACGACGTCACGGTTCAGGGAATGACAACGCACAACTACTTCGCCAACGGCTTCTTCGCTGTCAACGTTGACGGTTACGTAATGGACCACTTGCGCGCGTACGGCGGAGCCAAGACCAGCTCTAACTCGTACGGGCTCTACGCCTTCAACTCGATGGGCGGCACGATGACCAACGACGAGGCCTACTACAACACCGACGCTGGTTTCTATATCGGTCAGACGCCGGTGCAGGTCAAGCCGAAGCCGACGATTGTCAAGAACGTCAGCTCGTGGGGCAACATTCTCGGTTGGTCGGGGACAAATATGCGCTACGTGACGATTACGAAGTCGTACTTCTTCAACAATGCGACCGGTTTGGTCCCTAACGCGCTCGTCTCAGAGCTCTTCCCGCCGGAAGAAGACAACGTCATCGCCGACAACGACATCTACTGGAACAACTATGACTACCTCAAAGGCTCGGCCTTCCCCAAGGTCTCGCCTGGTACGAACGGAATTCCCTATCCAATCGGTGTCGGAATCCTGCTCTTCGGTGGGCGCCGGCAGACGATTTCTAAGAACCGCATCTTCGGCAACTGGGGAGCAGGCGTCGGCATGATTGAGCAGATCACAATGGGCCCAGGTAGCTCCTACGATAAGTCGCTGCCGGTCGGCGATAAGGCTTGGAAGCTGCGCGATAACAAAGTGACCGGCAATGTCATGGGCAACGGCGGCAAGGACCTCAACGGCCGTGACCTCGCCTATGACGGTTCGGGCAGCGGCAACTGCTTCTCGGACAACAAGCTCAGCCCAGGGGTTGCGAACCTGCCCGCATTCAGCCTGACAGCGTTCCCGACCTGCAACCCGGTCGGTCAGGCTGGCCCGAGTAACAGCTACAACGATGCAGCGCAGCTTGAAGCATTGAACTGGGCGATCGCGATCCTCGATAAGCAAGCACCTGGCGGAACGATCGCGCAGCCATTCTCCTCGTCTTACGGCGGAATGGTGCAGTTCCCGAAGGCCAGCGATGGCGCTTGGACGGTCTGGAACGCCAAGGTCAAGGCGCCCAAGGCACCGTGGAAGTAAAGACCGCCAGTTCGATCGCGCTGCTCGCAGCGCTGGGCGCATTGGTCGTCGCCGGACCCGCTGGTGCGGGCCCGGCGACGGGCCATGCCGCCGCGGCGAAGCCGAAGACGACTGCCGCAAGCGTCTATGACCAAGGCTTTACGCCGCCGACCGTCAAGATCAAGCTGAACGGCTCGGTTAAGTGGACCTGGGATAGCGCTAACACCGACTCTCATACCGTCACTCTCAACGACGCGCCAAGGGGCGTTGCCGTCTTTGGTTCTAAGAGGGCCTCGGTCGCTTACAGCTATAGCCACAAGTTCACGAAGCTCGGCAAGTACGTGATCTACTGCACGCTCCACCCGGGCAACCAGCAGACGATCATCGTCGCTAAATAATTTCGCCGCTCAACTAGCGAACGGCAAGACGAGCAGCACGATGACGGCGTAGTGCGCGCCGGCTGCGCCGCTCACCAGCGAGTGGAAGATCTCGTGATAGCCAAAAGTTTCCGGTGCTGGGTTAGGGCGGCCGACTGCGTAGATGATGCCGCCCGCGGTGTAGAGGATGCCGCCGAGCGCGAGCCCGGCTAGCGCGGCCCAGCCGAGCGCGTCGAAGATCTGCGGTACCGCGAGGACCCCAACCCAACCAAGCGCTACATAGACGATCACGCTGAGCCACTTTGGCGCGTTGACCCAAAGCAGCGTCAGAAGTACGCCGAGCGCCGCTCCGCCCCAGGCGATTGCGAGGATCGTCACGGCAAGCGTGCCATGCAGCACGAGCAGCGCGAACGGCGTGATTGAGGCAGCGATGAAGACGAAGATCATCGAATGGTCGAGTCGTCTCATCCAGGCCCGCGACCGCTCCAGCTTCCAGTTGTGCCGGTGGTAGAGCGCGCTGATGCCGAAGAGGCCGCAGATTCCGACGGCGTAGACGATCATCGCGATCGTCTGGCGCTCGCCGTTGGCTAGCGCTACGAGAACAATCCCGAGCGCTAGTGCGATCCAGAACGAGTAGTAGTGGATAACGCCACGGAAGCGCGGCTTTGCGCGCGCTGCGAGCGCCGAGGCCTCTTCGCGCAGCCGATCGACCGTTTCAGCGGCCTCAGTCTTGAGGCGGTCGACGGTTTCGCCAGCTTCGGCCTTCAGCCTTGCGGCCTTCTCGCCGGTCTCGTCACGCAGCCGCTCGACCTTCTCGCCTGTTTCGTTGCGGATCTGTTCGATCTTCTTGACCACAGAACGGAGGGTAGAGGCTCAGCAAGCGTCCATGTGGTTGACTTGGGCTAAGTAAATCACTCAAACGCTAAGGAACTAATACATGCCTATCGCTTCATTCGGATCTGGCGACGCACTACTCGTCGTAGTCGAGATCTTCTTCTTCGTCATCTGGATCTGGATTCTGATCTTCATCCTCACCGACCTTTTCCGTGATCACGAGCTTTCGGGCTGGGCAAAGGCTGCTTGGGTTCTGTTCCTCGTGTTGATCCCGTTCCTGACGGCGCTCATCTATCTGATCGCCCGTGGCGGCGGCATGCGTGACCGCGCAATCGCAGCTCAGGCTGAAGCGCAGAAGCAGATGGATTCATACGTCCGCCAGACGGTCGGCGCCGGCTCAACCGCTGACGAGCTCGCAAAGCTCGCCGAGCTGCACAAAGCTGGCACACTGAGCGACGCCGATTACGAGGCAGCGAAGGCGAAGGTTCTCTCCTAGCCACTAGCAGCGAAAGCTCTGTACGGCGAGGGCCGGCCATTGTGCCGGCCCTCGCTGCGTTCGGGGTAGAAATTCTCTGCGAGCCCCGCCCCAGAGGTGTAGGCTCCGTTTATGGCTGAACAAACAGATAAAGCTCACAAGGCGGCAGAGGCGCGTTTGAACTCGCAGAGGGCGTTCTGGCGCGCGCTCGGCGGTTTCGTCCTGATCTGGATCGTCTGCACGATCATCTGGGCGATCACCGGTGGTGGGATGTTCTGGCCTATGTGGGTGATCTTCGGAACGGGGATCGCCACGCTGTTCATGGCTTGGAACGCCTTCGGCCCGCGCGACACCGGCCCAAGTCAGGCTCAGGTCGACGAAGAAGCAAAGAAGTTCGACAACTAGCTGCGCTTGGCGCAACTGCTCTAAGCTGCGTTGTTGGATGAGCGCTGGTAACGACTTTCGGGCTGCCGTTGAGGCCCACGACCTTGAGGCGATGAGTGCCTGCCTTGCCGACGATGTTGAGTTCTTTAGCCCGGTCGCCTTTAAGCCCTTCGTTTCGAAGCCTGTCGTCACGGCGCTGCTTGGCTTCGTCGGGGATACGTTCGAGGACTTCGTTTACGTCGACGACATCGAGCAGGGCAACAGCCACATGCTGCGCTTCAGCGCCCGCGTCGGGGACAAGGCGATCGACGGAGTTGACCTGATGGAACTCGATGACGAAGGCTTGATCAGTCGCTTCTCAGTGATGATCCGCCCGCTCTCGGCCGCCCACGCGATGGCTGACGCAATGTCTGCTCGCTTTGAGGCTGCGGGCG